>Ga0315282_10000107_pt1 | contig 161251 bp, 171 predicted proteins | sample YL17G07_20_MG_FD_203693 | JGI IMG/M metagenome (GOLD analysis project Ga0315282, IMG submission 203693) | Sediment microbial communities from Yellowstone Lake, YNP, Wyoming, USA - YL17G07_20 | ecosystem: Environmental > Aquatic > Freshwater > Lake > Sediment | place: USA: Wyoming | collected... | reverse complement strand
GTCAAATACTCGGCAAGTTGGATACCGGCAGCCAGCATCGTCCCAAGTCGCTTTCGGGGGAACGCCCTGTGCGCTTTGGCGACTTCCTGGAGCGGAGCGTAGAGGCTGGGGCACGGTTCGGAAACTTGGTAGGTAATTCCACCCCACTTCATATTGTGATGGCTTGAGATGAAATCTAAGCGTGCCTGGTCCATTATCTTCATGAGGGCTTTGGTTTCTGGCAGAGGACTGTTGAGGTCCAAGCTCCCGTATCTAAATGGAAAGTTTGCCTCGCCGCAAAGAAAAGCCGGGGCCCGATAGTAGTTCTTGGCGAAATTTAGTGGCGTCAGATGTCCCTTCAGGAAGCCGGAGTTCAGCCGCGCTCCATCCGGATCGATGCACTTGACGAGGTACCAAGTGTAGTCAAGTTCTCTCAGCAGAGCGTTGTCTTCGGCGAGTGCCCGAGAGAAGTAGTCGAGCAGTAACCCGCCCAAAGGCTCCTCCGAGTTAGGAAAACCGTAGACTAAAGCATGATATTTTCCTTCACCTATCTTCAAATACTTTATTGGGTCGCCACCAGCTGACCTACCTAAATCCAGAACCTTGACAACCTCGGAGTGTTCCTTTGCCAGTTTCTCCGAACTCGCATTCAATTCATCTACATTCATGTACTCCCGGTAGTCGGGAACCTTGCTCAAGATTTCTGAGAAATCCAAGCTGCTCAACCGTTCGCAAAAGATGAGTGATGCGTATTAAAAACCTCCGCCTATGAGCACAGCGAATTGCATGCGTAAACCCAGATCCAGCATATTGGGCAGGATCGTGCCTCCATGTTCTAAGCGAGACAAAGTCCAGGCGTTCTGGGACTAGACTCCCCTTCAGGTCAACGTGAGTTAGGGCGATAGAATGCCGGGAACCGTCCGTGCAACACATATCATGCGTAGAGATTTCGCTGTCATGTTCTATGGTCGTCGAGTCTGGTGATGGAAAAAATTATTGATGGCGTGGCCAAAGGGCCTACGCCAGTCAATTTAGGTTTGGGGTTTAGGCTTTCTCTTAGTGTATGCGTATGCTCCAATAAGGAGCACGATGATGACGGCGACCAACGCAACATATGGTGTGTAGTCGACTCCTAGTGGCGCTTCTGTTGTGGTGGTTGTCGTGGCTGGGGTAACTGGGTGAGCAAATCGAAGTCCGTAGTTGTTTCCCTTCAGGATACCGGTCACAGTACTCTTCCAAAGGTGTGGCGTGGGGGCGTCAACGAGGCAGAAGTACGGAACATCTACGGCCAGCTTCTTCTGTATTTCTGCATAGATTTGAGCACGTTGAGTTCGATCAGTCAAAGCCGCGGCCTCTTTGTACATGTTCATAACCTCAGGGTTGTCATAGCCGAAGTAATAGAAGCTGTTCGGGTCCACCTCGTTAGTCACGCCGATCTCGGGGTCTCCAACAACGATAATATGGTGCAGCGATACATCGAAGTCCTTGTTCTGGTAGACCTTCTCCCACCAGATGTCCCACTCGTTGGCTTCATGCTCGACAGCAATCCCAACTTTTTCCAGCTGGAACTTTATGACGTCAACAAACTCGGGGGGCGGCTGATAGGGGGAAGCGTAGGAGATCTTCAACGAGAAGCGTGTACCGTCGCTTCCCTTAGCAAAGCCTGCCTCGTCAAGCAATCTGTTTGCCATGTCGGGGTCATAGTTCGGTAGTTTCACGTCTGGGCTCACAGTCCACTTCAACCAGTCTGGGAAGGACGGGTTAACCTGTGGCACTCCTTGCCCCAAGTAGATCTTCTGGTTGAGTTCGTTTCGATCAATAGCGTAGGTGAAAGCCTGCCTCACCTTCACATTGTCGAAAGGCGCCTTGTTTACATTGAACTCTAGAGAGTCCACAAACATGAAAAACGAGGCCCCGTCGTTGCCTGGCAGATTCTTTAGTCTTAAGTACTCTGAGAGTGAGCTCACCTGGCCGTAGAGCCAATCGAGATCATTGTTCTCAAAAGCCTTCATTGCTAGGGTATCGTCTGGAATTACGGTCGCTTCTATCTTGTCAAAACCTGGCTTGCCACCGAAATAGTCATCGTTTCTCACCAACACGACCTTATTCCCGTCGTAGGACTCAAATTTGTATGGCCCTGTACCGATTGGTTTCTGGGCAAAAGGATTCTGGGTCCAGTCGGTTCCATCCAGTATGTGCTTCGGGAGTATTTCAGTAAGTCCAGAATAGCGCCCGTTAACTTTGATCAGAAAGGCTGCATCAGCCTTCTTGAGGGTAATAACGACCGTGTAGTCATCAGGTGTCTCAATCTTCGTAATTCCCTGCAGGAATCCATAGCCATCGTACTTCTTCTCGATTATACCGTCGAAGGTGTATTTCACATCGGCTGATGTGAATGGTACTCCGTCATGCCATTTCGCGTTATGAGTCAGGTGAAACGTGTAGGTTAGGCCGTCAGATGTAATGTCCCATGCCTCAGCCAAAGATGGCAATATGTCGAATGACAACATGTCAACTACGACGAGTGGGTCGAATATTAGAGCCGAGATGTACTGTTGGGGTCCGCCTCCAGTAACTTGGATAAGATTCTTGGGAGCACCCTCCGTCAGTGCCATGCGGAACGTGAATTCGTTCTGCGCCGTTGCAGGAGCCAGCACTGTTGATGCCATGATCAGCAAAATAGCTAGTGCGATCAGATTCTTCTTGGTCAATTTTCATCAACTCTGAAATCCTTTTCCAGCTATATCAGGTTTGCGACTCATGACGACTATATACTGTATGAAGGAAGTGAAGCGATGAGGCGCCGTGTGTAGTCATCGCGAGGATCAATCAACACTTTCTCCGACGGACCTTCCTCGACTACCGCGCCTTTGTTCATGACCATGATACGGTCGCAGAAGTAGGCGGCGTGCGCAAGATTGTGAGTTATGAATATGTATGCTCCTCGTGTGGTTTCCTTCAGATCGAGCATCAAATTGAGGATCTCTGCGCTAACCGACACATCCAGCATGGATACAGGCTCGTCTGCGACAATGAGATCGGGTCCTAAGATCAGGGAACGCGCAATAGCCACTCGTTGTCGTTGTCCCCCGCTCAGCTGATGGGGGCGCAAGTCATAGAATGCGTTCGGAGGAGTCAGGCGAACCTTTGTCAATACATCGTCAATTCGGGCAAGTTTCTCCGTCTCGCTCTTTATGCCATGTACGATTAGTGGTTCTTCAAGCGAGCTTCTTATTCGTAGGCGAGGGTCAAGCGACGCATAAGGATCCTGGAAGATCATCTGAACCCTTGCGCGAAAATCCATAAGCTGCTTTCCCTTTAGCCCGTGGACATCTAGGCCGTCAAACAGGATGCGGCCCGACGACGGTTTTTCCAATCTCAGTATCAGTTTCGCAATAGTGGACTTTCCACTTCCGCTCTGTCCCACGATGCCCAAGGTCTCAGCTCGAGCCAATTTGAAGCTCACCGAGTCTACAGCGATAATCATCGAAGCAGAGTCGCTCGATTCATCACCCATGATTTCGCGTCGTGTGGAATACCTCTTTGTTAGGCGATCCACCCAAAGAAGCTCGGTCACGGTCAAACCAACTCCTTGGCAAAGTGACATAGAGAAAAGTGACCAGGTTTGACCTCGTGCATTGGGGGAGCGTTCGACCTGCAGATATCCTTCGCGTATGCGCACCTAGGAGCGAAAAGACAACCCGTCGCAGACATAGCGACCTCTGAGATCTCACGCGGGATGCCTTTGAGCCGTTTCTTCGGATTCTTTAGATCGGGAAAACACTGGAGCAGAGCTCGAGTGTACGGATTGTTCGGCTCGCTAAAGAGCTCCTTCGTAAACCCCATCTCGAAGACCTTGCCCCCATACATTACGGCCACTCTTTCGCAAGCCGCCCCGATCACTCCCACGTCATGTGAGATCAAAATGAATGATATGCCAAGTTCTTTCTGAAGCTCCTTGAGCTTCTTCAGGATTTGATCCTGCACCACGACATCCAAAGCCGTCGTAGGTTCATCCGCGAGAATCAGCACAGGTTTGCAGATCAAGCTCATGGCTATGACGGCCCTCTGTTTCATGCCGCCGCTGTATTGATGAGGATAGCTTCTCATCCTCGACGGATCGATCCCAACTAGTTCATACAGGCTGGCGACTTTCTTCTCAGCTTCGCTCTGCGATAGCCCTTCTTTGTACCGGGCAACATCTGCTAAAGTTGATCCGACTCTGTATACCGGGTTTAAGGCGTTCATTGAGCTTTGAAATATCATGGAGATCTTCTTCCATCTAACCTCGCGCCGTACCTCAGCCTCAGACATTTGAAGAAGATCCCGACCCTCGAAAAGCACTCTTCCGCTCGTAACACGAGCGTTCTCGGGTAGGATCCCCAGAACGGCGAAGGCCAACGTGCTCTTTCCAGATCCAGATTCGCCAACGATTCCGAGCGCATCACCAGCGTTGATCGCGAATGAAACATCGTCAACGGCTGTCAGATATCGACTCTCGATCCGGTACTGGACAGTCAAATCTTCGATCTCAAGGATGGGTTTCGACAAAGCGTTGCCTATCTCCCGGCCACTTCGAGACGAGGAGTCAGTAGGTAGTTGATTCCGTCCGCGGCGAGATTGAAGCCCAGCGTCAGCAAAAGAAGGGCGATCCCTGAAGTCGACAACCACCACGCTGAAAAGTCCCGCAAGGCGCCATAGATAATCACTCCCCAGCTGACGTGGTTTAGATCTCCTAAGCCCAGAAAACTCAGACTGGCCTCGATTAACACCGCGTTGGCCATCTCGAGTGCTGAGTTCGCGACGACAGGCTGAACCCCATTTGGTAATATGTGCTTGAAGAGTATCCGCATGTCGCTCGCGCCCGATACCAGAGATGCTTGAGCATACGCTTGTGTCTTCAAGGTGAGAACTTGCGCCCGCGTGATTCTCGCATTAGATGGCCAAATTGTCAGTGAGACGATGAACATAGTTGTGAGAATGTTAGAACCATACAAAGCTACTGCGAGGACTATAAGGAAGAAGCTTGGAATCATAAGTACTAACTCAAAAAATCGTGAGAAAACATCATCTACAAGTCCACCGAAGTAGCCCGGTAAAGCTCCCAGCACAACTCCAATAATCAGGGACAGTAAGGCTGCTCCCAGACCGAAAGCCATTGAGACTCTAGACCCGTAGATAATCCTAGAGAGAACGTCTCTGCCTAGACTGTCTGTGCCGAGCAAATGCTGAGAACTCGGAGGTTGGAGAATGGAGTAAGATTGTTCGTTCTCTCCAAAAGGTGCGACGTACGGAGCAGCAATCGCCAATACTCCGAAGATTGCCATTATTATGAAACCTAAGAGACCAAGTCGGAACCGAGCGAGCCTTCGAAGCATATGCGCTGTGCCATGTTTCGATTCCACAATCATCACCCTCCCTATGACTTCAACGATATGAGATCCTCGGGTCAAGGAACGCGTAGATGAGATCTGTGACAAAAATCGAAATCGAAACAGAAACTGCAACAATAGTGAACATGCCCATCAATAGCGCATAGTCCCGCGCGTGAATACCCTCAAACATCAGCAGTCCGAGCCCAGGCCAAGTGAATACAGTTTCCACAAGTATGGCGCCCATGAATATCGTTCCGACCATGAGACTGAGCAGCGTTATTGCAGGAAGCAGCGCGTTTCGCAAAGCATGTCTGTAGAAGATGATCGAATCGGAGTATCCCACGGCTTTCGATGTCGTAATGTAGTCTTCCTTCATCACTCCAAGCACGCTTGATCTCGTCAACCTCATGAAAGTCGGTGTAGTCCAAGCTGCCACGAGAGCGGTAATCGGAAGAGCAAGGTGCCAAAGGATCGACGGAAGATCTCCAACTAAGCCTCCGCCGAGCAACGGGAAGAGATCAAGCCTTATGGCGAAAATCTCCAGAAGCACAAGTCCAAGCCAGAAAGTGGGAGTTGAGTAGGTTATCAATCCCAAGATCTGAAGACCTCCGTCAAGTTTTGACCCAAAATGCCGTGCGGCTAGAGCCCCCAGTATCACACCAACAGCCAGACCGAGCATCATAACGGGTAAAACAAGGACCAATGTGTTTGGCAACCTCATCATAATCAAATCCATAACAGGCCTGTTGTAGCGATACGAGAACCCAAGATCTCCTCTCAACACGCCGGCGATGTACGTGATGAGCTGAATGTGGAGAGGTCGATCAAGCCCCCATCGCGCTCTCGTTGCTGCGAGTGCTTCCGGTGTTGCATACTCGCCGGCCATGATTCGCGCCGGGTCTCCAGGCGCAGTGTGAATCAGCAAAAAATTCAAGGTAATCACTACCATGATGGTGGCGAAGCTTTCAGTCGCTCGTCGCAAGATGTAGAGCAGCAACTTCCTCGTCAAGAGCGCCATGGTTCACCGACCGTGGTCACAGAAACTAATAAATAAACGCTTTCCGCTAACGCGCACTAGGAACCCAATTTGAAAAAGTCTCTGCGTGTTCACAACATTGAGGCAGCTCCCGGTGCCAAAGTTTTCGGGTTTGTGGAAGTGGTACAAAGACCAATATCGCCGGCGGGATTCCCGCTTCAGATCGTGAACGGGCTACAGGAAGGACCGATTCTGCTGATAATTGCCGGGACCCATGCGTGCGAGTACGCTGGAATTGACGCAGCAATTCAAATCTCTAATCAAACGGCCCCAGCGAACCTTCGCGGCGCTCTAATCTGCATTCCTGTGGTGAACACTGCTGCATTTGAAGCACAGACTCCCTATGTCTGCCCAATCGATGGGCTCAATATCAGTGACCTCTTTCCAGCTGACATGAACGGAACTGCGAGCCACAAGATTGCGCATTTCCTGTTCAATGAAATAGCGCTCAAGGCGAACTACATACTTGACCTACATGGTGGTGATCTTCCCGAAGACTTGAGTCCTTACTCCATATTCAGCCGATCGGGGAACGAGGAGGCAGACGTTAAGTCTGAGCAGATGGCGCGATACTACGGTGCGCCGATTATCGACGAAGTGAGCCATCCCGCTTCGCTCATTCATCAATCTTCCCTCAAGGGGATTCCCGGGATAATCTGCGAATCGGGAGGCCTTGGTAGATTATTGGAAGAGGATGTGGCAGTTCACGTTAGAGGCGTGAGGAACATAATGGCCTATCTCGGTATGTCTGATGCGAAGCCAGAACCTCCGCCAGAGGGTCAGAGGGTATTCAAGAGCAAGAAAATTCGGCTTGGTGTCTCGAAAGGGGGAATCCTTCGGCTACATGTCAAGGTAGGGCAGAGCGTTGAAGCGGATCAGCTCCTAGGTGAAGTGGTTAACCTTCAGGGTGATAAGGTGGAGGAGTTGCGTTCACCGACTCGGGCCGTTGTTCGAATTCTCATTCCCAAGTACGTAGTCACATCGGGCGACAAGGTTGTGTTTCTCAGCCAGATCGAGAAATAGAACGAACATGGCTCTGGTCTATTTCACGCGAACCCCGGGTTATTCTCCCCATACGCGTTTGAGGACCCTCAGAACATTGCCGCCAAGGATCTTGGCAACCTCTTCATCCGAGTAGCCCTTCCAAACCAGACCTCTCGCGATATTGGGAAAAAGTTCTAGCCTGTCTAGTCCCTCAGCAAATAGGCTATCCATCCCGAAGTAGATCCCGGCTGCAATCTGGGGGTATTCACTCGCCCATTCTTCATGAGATTCTTTAGTGAGTGTATCATCGAAATCCATGCCCAGCCCAACATGGTCAACACCGACCAAGTCCACGACATGTTTCACATGAGCGAGAAAGTCGATAATCGTGGGGCGCACCTGCGGTTTTGTCTCACAGATGGGGGAATAAGAAGCCAGGCACACGACACCTCCTTTTTCCGCAAGGGCAACGATCTGCTCGTCAGACTTGTTCCTCACGTTCGAGTTCAAGGCCTTGCAGTTTGCGTGAGTACACAATACAGGATCCTCAGAGAACTTCACAGCGTCCATAAATGTCGAGACACCGCAATGCGAAAGGTCTATGACAACTCCGATCTTGTTCATCTTCTTCACCACCTCGATTCCGAAGTTACTGAGTCCTGCGTCTGTTCTCTCCGTACATCCGTTGCCAATCAGATTTTGCTCATTGTAGGTCAATTGCGCGATTCTAACGCCCAAACTGTAGATGACGTCGAGAAAATCTAATCTACCCTCGAGAAAGTTTGCGTTCTGCGGACCGAAGATAACTCCAGCTTTTCGCTCTTTCTTCGCCCGCAATACGTCGTCGGGCCGCAGCACATGAATTGCCGTATCGACGTTCTTCTCGATCCAGTGCCTGTGCGAGAGCAACGCGTCCACCGCCTTGAGGAAGTGATCGCTTGGCATTGGAACGGTTACATTTTCGGCAGTAATCCCGATCTCGATCCTGCGCTGGAAGTAGGATGAATCCAGCTTCGGGACGTTCGAGCAGTCTATTACCACCGATCTCTCGTAGATCGCTCTCGCCCTGTCTTCCTCATCTTTTGTTAGGTCGAAGAATTTGTCTTTCATCGGTTGGACCTTCTGAATTTGAACTCTAGTATCGCTATGATCAGGCTTATGAAAGGTGCACCGAAGCTTGAGTTGAGCGTTCCATCAGGCAGCACTAGAACGTCGATCCAGCCAGATTGAAGAGCTCCGGGTGCTCCCTCGATCGCGGGCATCGATGAGCTTTCGCCTAGATCTTGAACGCCATATCCTCGATTACTTTGCGCCCATCCAAGATGAGGCTCCCGTGTAGGAAGGTTGCGTCGAAATGGAAATTGCTTTCAACCTTGCCCAGCACGTGAGTGTTCCGTCCTAAACCTACCATGAGCACTCCGGCGCTTCTTTCGTTCTCCAGCATTACCCCCGTGTTGGGTAGCGCTCCGGGGTTGAAGCCGATCGCTGTTTCCCCGAAGTTTGATGCGTTCATATCTCCAGCCTTCATATTCTTCTCGAGCGCTTTTGCCTGAAAACCACCGTCGATCTCAACGACCTTTCCATCTTTCACTCTACAGACGATTGGCTCCAGTATCTGGCCTATGCTCTCCATGATTGAGGCGTAAGTGTAGCTTAGGGTTCCGTCGAATACGACCGTGCCATTAGCGCTCCCTTCCGCTGGTGATATGTCCACGTAGCCCGCGGGATATGCTTCGGACTCTCCTGGCAGTGCAACGCCGTCGGCCTGCGCATAGACACGCCTTCCTTTCAGGGAATAAGAGATATTCGTGCCATTGGGCGTGGTCATGGTTGCAGTCTGGGTTTCCGGCAGCAATTTGGCTATCGTCGAGACTCGGTGAGCCATCAGGCCATAGTCTATTGGGACGGAGTTTAGAAACATCTCTTCTGTGACCATGTAGAGGTTGAGCGTCTTTCCACCCTTCTTCAACATCTGGTCCCTGAGATTTCTCAGCTCGCTTCCTGGTGGAGGCCTTTTCGTCGTACACACAAAGAAAACATCAGAAGCAAGAATTGAGGGGCCCAGTGCTTTAGGAAGATCACCTACCATTGATATTCCACTGGACTCACGAGGGCTCATCGTGAACACTATTGCCTCGGCGCCTGCAGCAAATGCGGCGTTGAAGATTGCCTTGGGTATGCTCTGAGGATACTCATAGTCGGTCAGTATCAGAACCTGCTCCTTCTGCTTGATGCCTGCACATCTCTCGACCAAAGCCTTGGCGGCTTTTGCAAGAGCAACATTCTCCAAATTGAATCACTAACGCTGGAGCTATTCGCTAATCCTAGATAATACTTGCGGAAGTTCTGGGTGAGAAAGAATCCGGAAGACTGTTTGAGACATCTAGCCGCGGTCGTTGTTGTTTGACGAGTGCTGTCGAAGAATTAGAGAAAAAGAACGGACGTCTTGACGCGCTTGTCCGTTAGATCAAGGAATGGGGATCGGTATGATGTCACTTACGAACGCTGAGGCCACCTTTCCGATGTAGGCGCCCATGATGAAGCCGACCGCGGACCAAGAACTCCGGCTTTTCCATATGGCTTTGAGGTTGGAGCAAAGGAAGCCTTAGTGAATCGGCAAGTACACTAGTGACAATGCCGCTGGATGACCTCGGAGTGCAATCGCCGAATAGACGAGGTGATTGACCTGGAATTGGAAGTGTCCAATCTCATGATGCAACTTAGACCAGTGCAAATACGAAAGAACAGCTCATGAAGCAAACCATAGATCCTGTAGAAGCGGCGCGCGCACACGGAACCGCAATTAGATGAATAACAGAAAGGTGCCTAGGACAATGGTGAGCGAACCTAGGACGATCCACGGCGTGACTGGCTCATGGAGGAGAACAATTCCCGCGATGACGGAGAAGAACGGGGTTGTGGAAGAGATCGGTACAGCTCGTGCTTCTTGAGTGTAGAGAAAACTGTACGATAGCAAGAAGTTCCCCACACCGAGCCCTATCAAGCCGCCTGAAGCCATGAGCAGCCAGGTCCGCCAAGACATCTTAAGGAATCCGAACCTTCGATCAAGGACTGGCGAGAGTGCGAGCAAAACGATCCAAGCGGCCAAAACTCTCAAAGACATGATAGCCAGCACTCCATTCAGACCGATTATCCCGGGAGAGGTCACAGCGAGGCTCAGCAACGTCATACTCATAGACCAAACAACTGCCGTAGACAAAGCCATAGCGAAACCCTTGCGGGGCATCACCTCACTTGATGCGTTCGAATCCGGCTTCTTGCTGCTTATCAGCCAAGTTCCGGCAACTATGCTAACTGCGCCAAAAGCTACCAATGACGTTATCCTCTCCCCTTTCAGCAAAACAGCAATCAGCAAGTTGAACAGAGGATAGATGCTGCAAATCGGAACGGCTCTCGCGACACCCAAAGATCTCAATGCGAACATGTAGAGAGTGTCGCCCAAGAGTAGACCAACAATTCCACTAAGAGCGGCGATCGCGCTGGCCGAAATTGGGAGAGACGTTAGAATTACGATCTGCCCCATAGCGGCAAGGAGCGCAACTAGAACAGCACTCACCGACGTAAAACGAATCAGGTTCGCTTGAAAAGGGCTAGCAACCGACAGAGCCTTACGGTAGAAAACAGCCGAGAAGGTCCAGCTGATTGCAGCGCACAGGGCCGCGAGTTCGCCGATCAACTGCATTATCGGTTCGCATACGCATATTGACGCGTACTTAAGCCTCTGTGCGAGTTTTCGATAACTGCTAAGGAACTGGGATAAGTAGGAAACTGTCTTCATTTGCGGTGAGCAGAGACACGAGAGATGCACGAGTTCAAATTCGGGAGCCCACATCAGTGGTGGCACACAGGGAGAAACAAGCAGGCAAACGAAGGAGAGACTGCTCTGACCGTTATCCTCAGTAAGGGTTCGGCTGGATTCTCTGGTGGTGGCATCTCTCAACATCCATGTTGATGCTGACTAGATCTGAAGCCTGCTTTGAAATGTCGGCGAGATTCGGAACGCTGTATCAGTGAAGTTTGCCGAAAATGGTGCTAGTTTCGAACACCTTTCTGCTTATGCGTCGAGACGCACCATCTCAGTCCATCGCTTATTGGATTATGAACGATGAAGCTCGTCGATATGCATAGCTCCTTAATACTCGGCGTTCTGACAGACTCGATTATGACGGATTATTCTTGCATTTTGGACGGAGTTCCCGATTACCGAGAATACTTTACTCTGGATCAACTGAACGCCAATTCCGAGGCGTTGGCGAAGAATTGTCCTGATGTTGTGAAGCTCCTAGAGTTAGGGAAGTCAACGAAAGGCGAACCTATCAAGTGCCTGAAGATAGGTGAAGGAAGTTACCGCGCACTCATCTACGGTTTTCCAAACCCAGAGGAGCCTCTGGGAGGATTGCTCCTCGACTATTTCTCGCGCGCACTGGTCGAGAACAGGACATTGCTCCGTGAACTTGACTACACTTGGTATCTTGTCAAATGTATTGATCCAGACGGAGCTCGACTAGCCGAGGGATTTCTGAAAGGGCCTTTCACACCCCTCCACTTCGCCGAGAACTACTACAGAACCCCCTACTCTCTGGCAGGAGAGATGAACTTCCCATTCCGACATGGAAATCTAGATTTCAATAACCCCGTCGCCGAGACCAAGGCTCTTATGAAAATCCTCGACGAGACAAGTTTCGACTTCATCTCAAGCCTCCACAATATGAAGTGGGGAGGAATAACCTACCAAGTCTCCGAGCCGTGTCCCTCCTTATACTCGCCGTTGTTGCAGCTCGCTAAGACACATAATGTGTTCCCGCGGAAGCGGCTCGGAACGATTCTCGCCCCAGGAGTGCAGTTTGCATCGTATCCTGCTGGCTACTTCACACCTGTTAGGAACTATGCCAAGGCAAAGGCCGCCGGAATAGCGCCGTTGCCAGATATCAAGGGCGCTTTCACCTTCGAATATGCGCTACTCTCAAACCAGCACCTGTTCATGCTGGTTCCGGAATGCTGTCTGTGGTATGATCCTAGATGTTGGGAGGAAAGCCCATCTGACGCCACCGTGGCTGAGATGCTCAAGTATGCTGGGCAGGCGGGCTCCGAGAGTAGCAAGTTCATGTTATCTCTCTACGAAAAGGCAGAGCCTGCGCTGAGAACTCCCTCACCTTTCTTGGAGATGATCCGGAATCTCATCGATGAGTTACGGACTAGGAAGGTTAACGTCCTCGATCCGAACCCGAGGCTAAGTGAGAGAGACCTGAATCGAACGGCTAGCGTCGCAGAAAAGTGCGAGACCGAAGGTAGAGCAGATGTCTACCGATTGTTCAACCTCGGTGCAATGATTCGAATGCTCGATCACCAGTTGGCTTCCAAAGGCAGTGGGGACTCTGTTCTCAAATCCTGCAGAAACGAGGCCGTTAGCAGGCTCGAGGAGTATGACAAGGATATCAAGGAAAAATACGACTGCAAGGCGTTTCCAATTCGGAATCTAGTCGGAATGAACCTGGGTAGCATACTATACTCGGCCGAGTACGTGAAGTGGAAAGGCTGGGATCGTTCGCGACTACCGGCCGTCTCTATCGAAAGCAGACCATTAGTGGTTTGACTCAATCACGCCAACGTTGCGGCAGCCCAAACCGCCAGCACAGCCGCAGAACAGTGATCTGATGCGCCCAGTCTGTCGTACGCGAACGATTTGTCAAGCGACTCTCTATTCTCTCCAAACCTCCTTGAATACCCTCATGAAGTTGCCACCCAAGATTTTCATGATTTCCTGATCGGAGTATCCTCGGGCCACAAGTCCTCGCGCTATCTGAGGACAATCTGTCAGCTCAGATAAGCCATCGACTCGACGTGTCTCAAACGTGTAGTTGGCACATAGTTCCGGAAATCGCCTCTTGAATTCAGCGAACCGTTCAGGTGACGATGTCTCGTCAATGTCGAGGCCAATTCCCACATGGTCGACGCCGGCTAGATCCGCAACATATTCAACGTGATCTAAGTAGTCAATGATCGTAGGCCTGACTCCAGGCTTTCTTTCGCAGAGAGGAGCATACTCGGTAATCCCCATCACGCCGCCTTTCTCTGCAAGAGCGTGGATCTGTTCATCCGTCTTGTTCCTGACGTGCTTTGTCACGGAGTACGGATGCGTGTGCGAGAAAATGACAGGCTTCTTGGATACCTCGATCGCCTCATTGGTCGTATTCCTGCCACAATGTGACAAATCAACCACAACTCCATAATCATTCATCTGCTCAATCAGACGAACGCCAAACAAGCTTAGGCCCGAGTCGGTCTTCTCTCCGCATCCGTCGCCGACGTAGTTCCGGGTTTGGTAGGTCAGCTGCATAATGCGCACGCCGAGCTTGTGAACGGCCGGAAGAAGCTGAAGGTCATTCTCTACAATTATCGAGTTCTGAGGACCCAAGATCACACCAAACACACCCTTCTCCTTGGCAAGCTCGATATCACGCGCAGACTCAACAAGAAGCGCGTCCTTCGAATTGCGATGGATCCACTCAAGACACTGAGAAATCTCGCGCGAACCCTCGGCAAAATTGCTCGTAACCTCCGAAACAGTGTGATTTGATGCAGTTATCCCCGCTTTCTTAACCTTGGCAAGCGTGTCTCCTTCATAGCTGACTATCGTTGACGCATCGATCACTATCGACTTAGAGTAGACATCACGCGCACGTTCTTCCTCCGCCTTACTCAATTTTATGAACTCTTTCAAGCGTGGGCACCAGTCAACGGTGACTAGATGAAACGCTTATACGGATTGTCATGAGACAGGTCGGTCTGGATCGCCAATGGAGGTTTCAGTTGGAGAACTCCGAGCTAAACCCGGTGAGAAGGTCTTTGGATACATCAAAGTCGGTGAAACCCCCATCTCACCGATCAATCTGCCAGTAGGAATCATCAACGGAGAGCATGAGGGGCCAAGGTTCTTCATCATGGCCGGGACACATCCATGCGAATACGCGGGAATCGAGGCCGCTATCAGAACTTTCCGGCAAACGAGGCCTCAAGACCTGCGCGGATCCATAATCGACATTCCAGTCGCGAATCCTGTTGGTTTCGAGAGACGAACAGCATTCGTCAACCCACTTGATGAGATAAACGCGGCCTTTGTTTATCCAGGCAACCCACAAGAATCGATGAGTTATCGCATCGATGATGAAATCTTGAAGATCGCGCTCAAATGCCAGTACGTTCTGGACCTCCATGGTGGAGATATGCCCGAGGACCTTTGTCCATTCTCGATCGTCGAGACAGTAGGCAGGGAACCCGTTGATTCAATCTCCTTCGAGCTCAGCAAAATCTACGGAGCGCCCTACATAATCAAGCGGACACCGAGTCATCCTGGGACGCTCCAGTATCAAGTCGCTCTGAAGGCAATCCCGGGTATCGTAGGCGAAGCTGGCGGTCTCGGAATGCTGAATGAAACTGACGTTCAGATCCACATGGTTGGCGTCACCAACATCATGAAACACCTGAAAATGACGGAAGGCAGTCCTTCGCCTAGACCGAAGCAAGCGGTTGTTTCTGATGGATGGAAAATCAGAGCGAATCGAGGAGGATTGTTCTATCCCAAAGTCAAGCCTGGAGACCTCGTTAGCAAAGGTCAACTGCTGGCTGAAATCAAAGACCTGAAAGGTGATGTCCTCCAATCAATCGCAGCCGCAAAAGGCGGGCTCCTACTCTACACTACCCTCCGACATGTGGTTAACACCGGAGACCCATTGTTCAGCATGGGAACACCAGTCCCAGTATAATGCAACAACCATGCATAATGAGTGCCAATCTGGACTCTAGGAATGGGGCTCGGCTGCTGAAGAAAACTGTTCGCATTACCTCAAAAGTCGGAGACTCGACCAATACGCTCCTCCTTGGCTCTTGTTCAAGCCCACGCGTGTTTGAATACTCTCATGAAGTTACTTCCCAAGATTTTGGTCACTTCGTCTGAGTAGCCTCGCGCCAAAATGCTTGAACGGAGAATGAAAGAAGCTGCCAAAATGCCTCCAACTTCGGTGAAACTGCAATTGGCGTCAACTCCGGTGCACTGCTCAATATTGTTGGTGTGATTCTGGAAAACGGAAGCAGCGCAAAGAGCAAGTTACTCAAAACACGTTGAATACCCACGCGGGTCGCTAAGGAATATGATGATGGACAAGGAACTTGAGACGAAGTTCCTATCATTGGCCAGCTTAGTCATAGGGGAAACTAATGCGAGGAAAAGAAAAGAAATGATTGATTCGCTGGAAGACATGGAGGATATCGCTGCGCTTACAGCGCTACTCGGTCCTTCGCGGAGAACGACCAAGCTCGAAGCTCAGCGATCTGTTGTGCCCGCTCAAGTCGGCTCTAGTTGACTTTCACCCTCTCCACTTTTTCCATTTCAAGTATTCAGCCGAGGCCAAGATTCCGCCCACGCATCCGCCAACAAGATTGCGAATTGGATGAGCTTGGCAATCATGTTTCTTCGCTAGCTCATTGTTCCATTCGTCGAGTCTATTCATTCCGTCTGCTTTGCAGGCTTGCAAGACTGCTTTACCATCGCCGCCTTTGGCCAACTGGTAGTCGAACATTCTTATCATCGCGCCGAGATTGAACAGTCGGTAAATGTCTGCTCTACCTTCGGTCTCGCACTTTTCAGCGATTGTGGCGGGTCGCTTGAGGCGTTCTGTGTTGAGCTCCGGGTCTGGATCGAGCACGTTGACAGTTGGTCTACGTATTTCACCCATTATGCGTCGAATCATCTCCAATAAAGGCGACGGTTGTTTCAGGTAGGGTTCTGCCTTGTCATAGAGTGAAAGCATGAACCTGTTGGTTTCTGAGCCGACTCGGGATGAGTATTCCAGTACATCGACCATGCTTTTATCTGATGGTCTATCATCCCAACATCGCATGTCATGCCAGAGGCAGCATTCAGGTACAAACATGAAGACGTTGGGGTTCGAAAGCAATGCATACTCATACACGTATGCGCCTGTGATTTCTTGAAGTGGACCTTTCCCAGCCGCTTTCGCTCTCACATAGTTCCTGACCGGTGTGAAATACTCTGCAAGCTGAACTGCAGGCGCAAGCATTGTGCCGAGTCGTTTTCTCGGCTCCAATCTGAAGGTTTTTGTTAGGTTCTGAAGTGAGGGGTATAGTTCAGGGCATGGTTCCGATACTTGATAGGTGATGCCGCCCCATTTCATGTTATGAAGGCTCGAGATCAAGTCAAAGCGAGTTTGGTCGAGAAGCTTCATTAGAGCCTTAGTTTCGGGCAGTGGGTGGTTGAAGTCAGTCTCTCCGTAGCGGAATGGGAAGTTCTCTTCGCCAGTGAGGTGTTCGGGGGCTCTGTAATAGTTCTTTGCGAAGTTCATTGGCGTGAGAGGGCCTTTAAGGAATCCCTGATTAAGTCGGGCACCATCGGGATCGATACACTTGATGAAATACCAAGTGTAGTCCATTTCGCGTAGCAACGACTTGTTTTCAGCTAGACTGCGGGACAGGCAATCGATGGCCATTCCTCCAACTGGCTCTTCGGGGTTGGGGAAGCCATACGTCAATGCGTTGTATTTCCCTTCCCCTATCCTCAGACATCGAATAGGGTCACCGTCTGACGACTTTCCAAGGTCAAGGATCTTCACGGTAGCTGGGTGTTCCCTAGCTAGGGCTTCAGAGCCGCGGTTCAGCTCATCCACATTCATATATTCACGATAGTCAGGGATATTATCCAGCACGTGCGAAAAATCTGTCAAGGCCATTGTAACCACATGTCCTGACCATGAATATATGACTACTGCCTAATGTTCACCTGAGACGCTTAGATTTTCGTGACAAAGCGAATCGGATGCTTCAGTTCTTTGCCGCTGTGGCCAGAGCGTCCGGTCCACGTCGCTGATTCAGATGAACGATAACAGTCCTGACGTCGTTCTTCTTCTCAGTTCTTCAGTCGTGATAGCTGAAGCGCGCGGCGAGTATCATTTTCCAGTTCTTTCGAATGTGCAACGAATGCCACGCTCTCCAAGAGTATTCCCACGACCTAGCTGACAAACCGGTTCCAAGAAAAGACTTGGGGTAGCCAGTTAACCGCCTCACTTGAAGCAATTGGCTTGATCCATGATCGCATATCCAGTGTTGACAGGATATCCAAACGCGCCAGAATTTCCTAGTCGGTGCCTAACAGCGTGGTTAGATGCAGGGTCGTTTATAGAAGGAAATGCTAAGTAAGATGAGCCACGAGTGTCAGCTCATGAGTTTCATAGCGGAGAGAGCTCGAATAGATACTTCTCCTACAGTTCAGATCTCGGACCGCGCCAAGGAGCTTAAGCGGGCCGGCGAGGACATAATCAGTCTCTCGGCCGGTGAGCCCGATTTTTTGACCCCCGAATACATCCGCGACTATGCAAAGCAGGCGCTTGATGAGGGTTACACGTACTATCCAGAAGTGCCTGGACTACTGGAACTGCGGGAGGCCATCGCAGAGAAGCTGAAACGTGACAACGGTATCGATGCGAGCCCTAAGGATGAGATTATCGTCACGGTGGGCGGTAAGGAAGCAATATTCCTAGCTATGATGGCTACAGTCAATCCGGGCGATGAGGTCATAGTCACCGATCCAGCTTGGGTCAGCTACGTGCCATTGATCCAGCTAGCCGAGGGTAAACCGGTCTACCTTCCCCTGAGCGAATCCGATGGCTTCTGCATTAGTGCTGAAGCGCTTGAGCGCATCGTGAGCAGCAGGACAAAGATGCTGATCATCAACTCGCCCAACAATCCAACGGGTAGTGTCCTCAGCAAGCCTGATCTAGAGACGATAGCAAACCTAGCCATACACAAACGATTCTTAGTACTTTCAGATGAGTTATATGAGAAGATAATCTTCAATGGGGAAAAGCACTACAGCATCGCCTCATTTCCGGGCATGAAGGATCTCGGGATCACCGTGAACGGGGTCTCCAAATCATTGGCAATGACGGGCTGGCGGCTAGGATACATGAGCGCGCCCGCGCCCATCATGAAGCGCATGAGGGCAATTCACAGCCACACGGTCACTGGTGCTTGCAGCTTTGCCCAACGCGCCGCAGCACTTGCATTACGAGATCCCAGGACTCAAAAAGCAATTGAGGATATGGCATCAGAGTACCTTCATCGTCGCGACCTGGTTGCACGCGAACTGTCAAGAATAGAGAAGACTTCATTCATCAAGCCACAAGGCGCATTCTACGCGTTTCCGAACATTTCGCATTTCGGATTGAAGTCGCTGGAATTTGCGAAAATCCTGCTTGAAAAAGCCAGGGTTGCGATCATTCCTGGAGATGCCTTCGGATTGCGCGGTGAAGGATTCGCCAGACTGTCCTTTGCCACATCAAGGGAAAAAATATCGAGCGCATTCGAGCGTATTCGAAACGTTGTCGCGCAGCTATAACTGAGTCATCAGATAGTCATGAAGCGCTCTTACAGCATGTTCGGTGTGTTCTCGATCCAGAACCGAGCGATGCTCCTCTCGGAAGGGCTCAAAGATACCAATCGGGTTTCGATGTTCTCTCTCTGGAGAACTTCACGGACCTTGATCGGTTCTGATCTGCATCCGGTCAAGGCAACCAGATTCAGCTCCTTCGTCATGTTGACCTGGGTATCGGCAGCTAGCTTCCTGATGATCTCTGCAACTCCATCAGCCTTTCCGTCTCGAGTTACTATGCAGATCTCGTCCTGCCCTGTATGTGTCGTCAGAAGAATATCGTCTGTGTAAGCGCCTTCGTGCATAATGTGGCCGATCAAATCTGCATTAGCCATGTCCTGCGCTCGAATGAGTGCTATGTCCTTCATAGAGGAGACAGCGGTTGCCTTGCCACTTTCCGATATTAGCGTGCCCCCATTGGGTTTCAAGAAGCTCGTTACTTTGAGAGGGATTCGTGCTTTCATGGCGGGTGCGATCGCCTTCTCAAAAACCACCTTAGAACCATAATGCGCCAGCTCGATCGCCGTCAGATAATCCACGTTGCTCACTAGTCTTGCGTTCCTGACGATCTTAGGGTCTGCGGTCATTATTCCTTCCACGTCCTTCAGTAGGACACAGTTGCAGTGCAAAGCCGAGGCGATGAACGCGGCCACATAATCTGTTCCACCTCTGCCCAGAGTCGCAATGCTCCCTGACTTGTCCCTACCGAAGAATCCCGCGATTATTGGTACCCGAGCTGATCCGACTCTATCGCGGACCAACTGGTAGGATTCGTCTAGTATCGTCGCGTTTCCGAATGTACTGTCAGTCAGCAGACCGGCGTCGATGTCCGAGAGCGGCGTGTTTTCAAGGTGCGCTGCGGACATGTATCCGCCTGCAATCTGTACGGCTAATCCCTCTCCGTACGAAACGATCTCATCCAATGTTCGGGGCGACAATTCTCTGCGAGCGCTAACCGTCGTTAGGATCATCCGTAACTCCTTCAGCAACCGATCTACCCGCGTCTCAATTGCGATCTTTGCGCTTCCGGGCAGATTCGTGAGAAGTTCTGTGTGCTTCTTCTCAATAGACACGAGGTCGAAATTGCCATCGCGGGCTGAGTTTGCCTGCTTGACCAGGTCGTCAGTGACGCCCTTGAAGGCTGACAGCACGATCTTCGGTTGATTTCTCTCAGCGCTCTTTACTATCTCCACCATTCTCTTGATGTCGTTCGCTTTGTCTAGACATGAGCCGCCGAACTTCATCACGATCAAATGAAGCCGTTCCTATGGCAGAGTTCGGCGACTAGGACGGCTCCCCCTGCTCCTCCCCGGATCGTGTTATGTCCCACAACGACGTAAGACAAGCCGAAGACCTCATCGCTCCTGATTCTGCCCACGACGACACTCATGCCATCGCCGGTGTCCCGGTCAAGCCTTGTCTGAGGCCGATCAGGTTCCTTCCTTACTACTATTGGGGGATTTGGAGCGCTGGGCAAGTCGAGGCCTTTGAATTCCGCGAAAGCCTTCTTCACTTCTTCAGGTTGTGCTTTCTTTTTCGTTCGTACAAAGGTAGCTTCCATGTGTCCGTCGATCGTTGAGACTCTGTTACAGCTGGCCGCTACTGAAAACTGTGCAGGACTGCTTTCTGTGCCAAACAGTTTCTTTAGTTCAATGATCATCTTGTCTTCTTCTTCGGAGATGTACGGAACTACGTTGTCAATTATGTCTAGGGATGGGACTCCTGGGTAGCCTGCGCCTGATACGGATTGCATGGTCGCGACGGCCACACTCTCAACCCCGAATCTGTCCCAGAGGGGTCTTAGGCTCATCGCCAATATCGTTGTGCTGCAGTTCGGATCTGTAACAATTGCCCCTTCCCAACCGCGCCGCTCTCTCTGCTTCTTGATCAGGCTCAAGTGATCTCCATTGACTTCCGGAACTATCAGGGGAACGTCTGGTTCCGTTCTGAGATCCTTCGCCTTGCTTACGACAAAGAGTCCTTTCTTCGCAAGGTCAAGTTCTATCTGCCTAGCAAGTCCTCCTGGAAGAGCTGAAAATACGAGGTCCACCTCACCCTTTGATATGGAGTCCACAGATTGGACTTTCATATCGCGAATAGTCTCAGGCATTTGGCTGCCGAGCCGCCATTTCGTTGCTTCCTCATATCGCTTCCCCACCATCAAGTCGACCAAAGTGGTCGTATCGAAGAAAGGGTGATTCTCCAATTTCTCCAGAAATCTCTGACCAAGAACACCTGCCGCACCAAGAAGCGCGACCCTAATTTTCGCCATAGATGGCGCCTCTGACTAATTGTTCAGAGCAGGCTCATTTATTTTTGCATCGTGATTCACTCACTTGGGTTTCAGTTCACTCGCAATTTGCCACGTAGCAGCAGGCGGCATGGCCAGGTGTTGGTTTCCGGCTAGGGACGGATCGTCAATAACGCCCCAGTCCCGCTTGTGGGATCCCGAGCGCAAATCATTCGGCCAAGGGACAACTGAGCACAAATTTGGAATGGCGAAAATAGGCGATGAGTCCCACAGCGCAAACGGACAAATCCACCGCAGTCAGCATTCATCGAAACCAACTCATTCCGATAGTGTCTTTACGATGAACTCTCATACTCTCAAAGGAACCAAATGCCCCGCAAACTGCCGACCGCGTACGTACGGAAACTAAACGAAGAGCAAAGGATCGCACGAACAGTCGCAGCAAAACACATCACAAAGGAATCAGAGCCCAGGGATCCAGACGCGGGCAAATTGAAGGGCTTCAAGGCCGTATGTCAAACGTGTGGCACGCACACACAGTTTACTGTTGACAAATTCGGCTACGCTACATGCAGCAATTGTCGAGCCATAGCGAACTACAGGCTCGGCCACTTGGCCTAGCATTTTCGTCCAATTCGCGAGAGATTCTCGGCTGGAAGGTTTAATTCGAGTCATCTCAAAGATGTCTGCGATCTCTCTTGGAGTTCCGCGATGTCATAAGTCAAAGGCGATCAATCCGCTCCTACATGCCCAAATCGGTGGAAGAAACCAAACTGAAACGAATCTTCGAAGCGACCAATATGGCACCTTCCGCAGGCAACTTACAGGCTTACCGCGTCTTTGTGATCAAAGACCAAGCCAAGAGAGATGCCCTAGCAAAGGCCGCCTACGAGCAGGAATTCATCTCAGAAGCCCCGGTCTGCCTAGTATTCTGCGCCGATCCAAGTCGCTCTGCAAAGAGATATGGTGAGAGAGGGAAAGAGCTGTACAGCGTTCAGGACGCCACAATCGCAGGAACCTACGCCATGCTAGTGGCCGCAGATCTAGGTCTCGCGACCGTTTGGGTAGGTCAATTCGACGACGCCAAAGTCCAGCAAGTGATCGGAGCAACATCCGTTCGTCCTGTGGCAATGTTCCCGTTGGGTTATCCGGCTGAAGAGCCTTCACCTCGTGGCCGAAGGGCTATTGAAGAGATCTTTAGTGGAGACTTACCGCATGCGGACTGAAACCTATTATTCCACCAATATCCCGAAGGAAGCCACAGTCTCATAGAAGAAGCAGCAACTCGCTATTCCCCTCTTCTGCCCTTCGTGAGGCTTCATCGAGGCTAGCTGAACATGAGAGATTGGTCAATCGAGACCTACGGACTCACGAAAGAATACAAGGGCAAAAGTAAGCCCCTCGTAGCCGTCGATCACATAGACCTATCAGTCCGAAGCGGAGAGCTTTTCGGATTACTGGGTCCGAACGGAGCTGGAAAGACCACTCTCATCAAGATGCTCTGCACGCTCATCCTTCCGACTGAAGGCACGGCGAAGGTTGGCGGATGCGACATAGTCAAGGACGCCGCGAAGGTTCGCGAGACGATAGGATGGTTGCATGGCGAAACGGGAGGGAGAGCTCTCTATTGGCGTCTCTCAGCTCGGGACAACCTACGATTCTATGCCTACATCCAAAATGTCCCATCTCAAATCGCCAAGAAACGAATCGAAGCCTTGTTGGAGTTCTTTGGTTTTCAAGATGACGCGGACAACTTGGTCAAAGATTACTCGACCGGTATGAAGGTTCGAGTGATGCTGGCAAGGGTGTTGCTGCCAAATCCACCAATCCTGCTACTCGATGAGCCGACTGTGGGTCTGGATGCCCAGACAGCGATCGAGACAAGAAAGTTGATTCTCACGTTGAGTGAGGAACTGAAAAAGACGGTTCTGCTTACGAGCCATAACCTCTACGAGGTCGAGAAGCTCTGCCAGCGGGTAGCCATAATGAATGACGGCAAAATTGTAGCTTTGGGGACGGTGAACCAGTTGGCTCACCTTATCAAAGAAGCCCGGACCATTGAGGTGAGGTTGGAAGGAGTCGATGGTCAGCGAGCTGTACAGTTGATTCAAGAGCTCGATGTCGTTCGAAATGTGGTAGTCTCGGAGCGGCGGGGCGACGATTGGGTCATACGAGTTGAAGTATCAGGAGCGGATTCTGCCATTCCAAGAATTACAAGCACACTCGCCAAGAACAACTTCAGGATTCGCGGGATATCTGAGATAAGGCCAAGCCTTGAAGAGATTTTTGTCAAGATAACTGAAGGCGAATCCAATGAATGACGCGCTAATTGCATTATTTCAGGAACCCGTACATCCAGACAGATCTGAGGCGCGCCAAACTTGGGGAGTTTTCTGGGCTCAGCTCAAGATCTTTCTGACCTACAGAACTTGGTTCGTCACCGACACCTTCAACACCGTCGTCTCGATCGCCATCTACTACTTCCTCAGTTTGCAGGTTCAGCCAGTCCAACTGGCGGAGAGAGGCTATGGCACAAGTTATCTAGCATTTTCGTTGATCGGTGTCGCCTTCGCCAATTATCTCTGGTTCTGCATCAATCGAATAAGTCATTCGATGCAAAGCGAGATCCGAGAGGGAACCTTCGAGACAATCGCCTCCTCTCCAGTAAAGATGCGTTCCTACCTGTTCGGTCAGGCAGGGCGAGGCTTTCTCATAGGGCTCTACTACATGCTTGGGGCTCTAGCTGTGGGCGTCTTCGGTTTCAACGCTCCACTTCACTTCGAACCCGCGGCCATAGGCACATCCTGCCTAGTTCTGATTTTCATGATCATGAGTCATCTCGGTCTCGGAATAGCGGTCGCGGGGATAGTACTCGTCTACAAGCAAGCAGATCCGGTTACGTTCATGATATCTCTCTTCATGGAATTCTTCGCTGGCGCGCTTTTTCCTCTACAACTCTTGGACAACTATCCAGTGCTAGCCGTCGCGTCACAGCTCATGCCATACACCTACGCCTTAGACGCCCTACGTAAGAGCCTGATCCAAGGCGCGACGATCGCGAACGCGGATATTCTCTTTGACCTAGGAGTCTTGATCATCTATGCGGTGATCCTGCTTCCGTTGGGCTTGTGGTCGTTTCGCGTGGGGTACGACAAGATCCGAATGGAAGGAACCACGTCAGTCTACTAGATCGGTGGTCATGTCAATGGAGAAAGAAAAGATTCTCCGGATTCTAAGCGAACCTGCAGCACCTACGGAAGCCAAGAAAGTCTCCATGGGACAGAAGGCACGGGCATTCATAGTCCGCGATTTCAAGATTTATTGGACCTACCGGTTCTGGGTTCTCTTTGATATTATCGACGTGGTTATCTTGGTCGCCACGTACTACTTTGTTGCGCAGATAATCTCCCCGGCGCGTCTTATAGCCGAAGGGTACTCGACGGGAGACTACTTCACCTTCGCAATGCTGGGAATCGCTTTCTCGCAATACGTGCAGAATTCTGTTCACGGATTGACTGAGGGAGTCAGAGACGAACAATGGACCGGCACGATCGAGACAATACTCTCCTCAAGCACAGACTACAAGTCCTACTTGCTAGGGGCCTCCGGCTTCCGTTTTCTCTACGGCACAATCATCTTGATTGGAGCGTTGGCGCTCGGCTTCTTGATGGGAGGTAAGGTAATCCTAACACCAGCTACCTTTCTTACAGGAATTGTCTTCGCGGCGCTGCTAGTCTCAGGCCATTTGGCGATCGGTGCGATGAGTGCCGGGATAGTTATGATGATAAAGCGCGGAGATCCGATCGCTATGGGTTTCACTTGGCTAACCCAACTAGTTTCGGGGGTTTTCTACCCTCTTGGTCTTCTACCATGGTACTTGAAGTGGCTGGGCTTCGCTCTCCCTCTGACCTACAGCCTCGACGGATTAAGGCGGACTTTCATGAACGGAGAGACGTTACTGGATAGTTCAACAATCCAGATCGATCTCGTGGCCCTACTCGTTTTCCTCGTGGTTATGGTGCCGCTAAGTCTCCGGGTTTTCGCTTGGGCCTATCGGCGAGCGCAGAAACAAGGGACTCTAGGTCAATACTAAGCTAGGATGCCACGCTACGCTCTCCGCCCAGCATGGGAGTGATGAAGTATGAGGTATGATCTGGTCGTAGTGGGTCACATTGTGCTCGATCACATCAGTCGTAAGGGTGCGACCCACGGTCCCGCCCTGGGCGGCCCATCCGTCTACGCTAGTTTGGCGGCGCGGACACTTGGTTCCTCTGTCGGAGTCGTCAGCACAGTAGGCCCAGATTTCGGTCACAAACGAGTATCGTGGCTACGCGCTCATGGAATATCTGTTCAAAATATTCGAGTCGCGAACCGTCCCACAACCTCGTTCAGACTCAACTATCAAGATTCAGCGAGAAGCATGAAGGTAACCTCGGTATGCAGTCCAATCAATGCTGAAGATGTGGCGCGGACTCCGTCATCGTCAGCAATCCACATCGGACCAGTCCTGCAAGAGATCGCGCCACCACTCGTAGAGCGCCTAGCCAAACAGGATGCTGCAGTAGGGTTGGATCCACAAGGCTATCTTCGCCAATTGGCACCGGATGGATCGGTACGGATGAAAAAATGGCGCGATGGCGGCCTTCTGAAGAAAATAAGCCTTCTAAAAGTGTCTGATGATGAGTTCGTGGCTCTCAGGGGGAGAAGGGAGTCGCCGCGAGCGTTGTCAAAGGTAGGTCCTGATATTGTAGTCGTGACAAGAGGGGCTGAAGGTTCGATTGTCTGGTCAAAGGAGGAGGGGTCATTCATGGTGCCGGCTTACAGGACCCGAGTCGAGGATCCGACAGGTGCCGGTGATGCTATGGCAGGAGCATTTCTCGTCACGTGGAATCGCACGTATGATCTCGTCTGGTCAGCAGCTGTAGGATCTGCGGTCGCGTCTTTCGTCGTCGAGAAGCTCGGGCCGAAGAGTTTTGGTAATAGCCGGCAAATAGAAGATCGAGCTCAGAGGATACTTGAACACGCTGTGAGGTTGTAGTTACTGTCAGGTATGGAGTTCAAAGAGCTAGGGAAGAGCGGCGTGAAGATACCCGTGCTCGGTTTGGGAACTTGGGGCATGGGAGGACTCAGTACGAGATCTGAGGCTCGAGATGACGAGGCGATTGAAGCTTTACGACTGGGCCTGGAATTGGGAATGCGGTATATTGACACAGCCGAGATGTATGGACGCGGCCATTCAGAAGAGGTCGTGGCGAAGGCGGTCAAAGATGAACGAGAGGACGTATTCATAGCCACAAAGGTCTCAGCCGAGCACTTGTCAAGCGAGGGAGTCTTGAAGGCATGCGTATCCAGCCTGAAGCGCCTTCAAACTAGTTACATAGACCTCTACCAAGTCCATTGGCCAAACCCTCGCATCCCAATCAATGAAACCATGAAGGCTATGGAGCGATTGGTGGAGGAAGGAAAGGTCCGTCATATCGGCGTGAGCAATTTCTCTGTGCGTCAAACTCGTGAAGCGCAGGAAGCTCTTTCAAAGATTAAGTTGGCGTCCAATCAGGTAGAGTACAGTCTTCTTGACAGATCGATCGAGAATGGTCTATTATCATATTGTGAGGAGGAGTACATCACAATAATCGCCTACAGTCCCGTCGCGCGGGGAGATATTTCTCGCGCAGGAGGAGGAGAACGCTGGCGTATCTTAGATCAAGTTGCGTCTAAATATGGAAGGACCAGAATCCAAACGGCGCTGAACTGGCTAATCGCCAAGAACCCAGTCGTTGCCATCCCAAAGGCAGCTTCTCTAGAACATGTCAGAGAGAACATCGGCGCCGTTGGATGGAAGCTAAGCCCGGATGACGAACAGGCGCTCAATCAAACCTTCAAGTAAGTGCGACTGATTGTCCGAATCGAATTCATACATCGCACAGGTGAGCGCGCGAATAGTCAGGATGTTTCAACGGTATGCGCAGAACATCAAGCCTGGTGACAAAAACTTTCTTGCCTTCATCTCCAACCATCTACGAGAGAAAGATGTGGGCGACCCGAAGCTTCTCCCGTATTCACAAATTTACCGACTAGTCAAAGAAGGCATTCGTGAGTACTTGCGCCTTCAAGAGCGAGAGCGACAACAGCGCGAATGATGGATCGGATAGCTTGGGTGTCTATTGTTGAGGCGAGTTATCATCGTGACTGGAACGCCCGGAACGGGGAAAACCATCTTTTCAAAGAGACTAGCGAATGAAATCGGAGCGGACTGCATTGCTCTGGCAGAGCTTGTGTCAAAGCATCATCTATACAGAGGAGTTGATCGAAGAAGGAGATCGAAGATTGTGGACGAATCGAGAGCTCGTTCAACGCTCATGACTTATCTTGCCGATGACGGATTGACGGTTGTCGATACGCATCTTCCTGAAGGAATTGTCCCGGAGAAGGCGACGAAGCAAGTTTTCGTTTTGAGATGCGATCCAAGAATTCTGGAAAACCGTCTGCGCGCACGGAGATGGAGGGCAACGAAAATCCAAGAGAATATACTCGCGGAGTTGCTTGACACCTGTTTGATAGCATCCGTAAGGGAGTATGGTTTGCGCCGAGTAGTCCAGCTCGACACATCACACACCCCTCTGAAGTGCTCAGTATCATTGGCAAAGCAGATTCTGACGCGTCGCTCGCCAGTGCAGAAAATCAAGATCGATTGGATAGCCACGCTAGGGAAAGAAGGCTCACTGGATAGGTACCTCAGGTGAGAAGTGACTATGTCAAGCTCAAAGAAGCATTACCTTGTCATCGAGTGCACCAGGTGTAGGCGTTTTCTTCTCGCCGTCTCTAGGAATGAAACTAGAACCTGTCCCTACTGTGGGAAACGCGTCCGATTAGAAGGCGCGAGAGTTGTTGTTCGTTCCGAGAGCGCCGAAGATGCCAGGGTGGTTCTACAAGATCTGAAGGCGCGGGAGCATCAAGGCGACTCGAATGGGTTCCGATAGAATTACTAGTCAGTCATGCTATCTGTCAAGCGAATTTCCATGTCATCATTACCTGATCGCAGATTTATGGAAGAGATTACTGCTCTACTTCAGAAGGTTGTCACTGTCTCGACTCCTGACGGAAAGAGTTACACCGGTGTACTTTCAGGCGTTGACTCTCACTCGCTCAACATCTGCCTAACCGATGCGAGGGAAAGTTCAGGACGGGTTGTCCACAAGTTATTCCTAAACGGAGGAACCGTCACGCAAATATTCAGCTCAGAGAAGCCCTTCGACCTACAGGCGCTAGCCGACAGACTCGAACGAGTCTTCCCACATATGGTCAAGATCAGCGAGAGCGCCGGCGTGATCTCGGTGATGGATAGAATCAGGGTCTCCGAGAAGGGGATCATTGAAGGAAGTGGACCGGCGGCAGAACGTGTTCAGAAAGTCTACGACGAGTTCATGCGCGAGCAAACCTAACCCAACCGACCTCTAGTCAGTGAGAGAGACGCGAAACGGTCGAAGATTGACGCTGATTTGTCATTCGAGATCCGCCAAAAAGACCTACTGGGCAGAATAGGCAAGCTCAGCACTAGACACGGCGTGTTGGAGACCCCCCTACTTCTCCCCGTGGTCAATCCTAACAACCAATTGATTCCATCCCAACAGCTTCATGACACGTTCGGATTTGATGCTCTGATCACGAACTCCTATCTCGTTTGGCGGAATTACCGTGATGAGAAGATCGTACCGAAGATCCATGAGATCCTCAAGTTCGACGGCGTTGTTGAGACGGATTCAGGCGCTTACCAGATCTTGCAGTATGGAGATGTGGAGGTTCAACCTGCCGAGATTATTCGCTTTCAGGAACAGCTCGATTCAGACATGGCTGTGATTCTTGACATCCCCACAGGAGACGAGGCTTCGCAGCAACGGGCAAGATGGACTGTCGATGAAACACTCCGGAGAGCTGACCAAGCAAGAAGCGTGATCACTCGAAACGACATCCTTTGGGTCGGTCCAATACAGGGGGGTATGTATCCAGAACTCGTAGCTTACTCTGCTCGTGAGATGACGAAGAGGGACTTCGCGATCTATGCGCTTGGAAGCCCCACCCCTGTAATGCAACAGTACCGGTTCGACGAGCTTGTCGACATGATCATGGCTGCGAAGCTGAATCTCCGACCTGACAGGCCACTTCACCTCTTCGGAGGCGGTCATCCAATGATGTTCGCTTTGGCGGTGGCCTTGGGTTGCGACATCTTCGACTCGGCTTCATACGCACTCTTCGCCCGCAATGGGCGCTACATGACTTCGCAGGGGACGTCGAAGATCCAGGATCTGGAATACTTCCCATGCAACTGCCCCATCTGCCACAGGAAAACCCCCGAAGATATCAGGAGACTTCTGCCCGCCGATCGTGAACGATTCCTAGCTTCCCACAACCTCCACAGCTGCTTCACCGAGTTGCAGACAATCAAGCAGGCCATCATTGACGGTAGGCTTTGGGAACTCGTAGAATCTCGCTCGCGAAATCACCCCGCGCTTCAAAGGGGGTTCCAGAGATTCCTCGACTATGCCAAAGTGCTAGAGAAAGAAACGCCCGTCAGAAAGAAGAAGGGTCCGTTCATCATCTCCTCTGACTCCCTAAGTAGGCCCGAAGTTCTGCGCTTTCAGGAAAGGCTGTTGCATAGATATGAACCGCCCCATGTGAAAACCGCATTACTCCTTCCTGAAGATGTATTGAGACCGTTCCGGGAAGAATCGAATGAGGACAATTGGGTGCAAAAAATCGAGAAACGACGCGATTTGCACATGTGTGCATATGGAGTGACTTTCGGCATTATCCCATCCGAATTGCTCGACGTCTACCCGCTTTCGCAGACCGAGCAAGCAGTGGCACCAACTGCCACGGCAATAAGCCGCGCCGTCAGCAAAATTGGGAGCTACCTAGCGACTGCAAATTACGCGAACTGCGTCATTGTGACGGCAGAAACCTGGCAGGTCAGACTCGCGAAGGCACTGCAAGTGAAGGTCAAAAGAAAAATCAAGTTCAAGATTATGCAAGTCAAGCTTGGTGAGAAACCATTTTCTGAACTTTGCGAACTAATTGGAAAGCGCAGTCGTTCTTAGCGAATAAGCTAAATTGCTGTGGGTCAATTCAGCGAAATAATGGTCGTCGACGCAATGAATATCGAACAGGTCAAACGTGAGATCAGAGAACTCGGTCGGTCTCCAGTTGCTGAGAAGATGTACCCGATCACCTCCGACTGGGTGCCCATTACAGACGTCCTCGCGATAATCAACAGATACGAGAAGCACTGGCGGCAGCACGCGGAAGCAAGCAAAAGTGAAAACGAGAAGAGGCTAGTAGGCGAGATGTTTGGGCATATGCAGGCTTCACGCGATTAAGGTGCTGAATTGTCGCTTTCGCAGGTTTTATTTGAAATGAGAGTGAACTAGAAGAGGGTCAAATTGGATCGAAGCAACGTGCTGAGGCACCCAACCAAACCCATTGCCATTGATCCCGACAAGACCATCAGCGAACTGGTTGCTGAGATGGGGCTTACTGGTTTTCAGGGTCGCAAGCTTGGTGAAGCTGCAGATGTTTGGACATCGATGCTAAAGAAGCGAGAAATCGTCGTCTGGATGGGTCTCGCTGGTGCAATGGTCCCAGCAGGTATGCGGCAAATAATCGCCTACTTGATCAGGAGACGAATGATCGACGTCCTTGTCACAACTGGTGCAACTCTCTACCATGACGCTTACGAAACGATTGGCGGACGACACTTCCTTGGAACTGATCGGATAGATAATGTGATGTTGCGACGCCACAGAATCGACAGGGTCTATGATGTCTACGCCGACGAAAAGGAATTCTATCGATTGGATGTTATGATCGAGAAAGACTTCGCATCACGTCTTCAGCCCGGTCGACCGTACTCATCACGTGAGGTTCTCCACGAATTTGGCAAGTGGGTTTCGGAAAAGACGCGTGATCGGGATGGAATCTGCGTTGCTGCTTACAAATCGGGCGTGCCGGTTTTCGTTCCGGCCTTTTGTGACAGTGGTCTCGGTTTTTCGTTGATGTTTGCAAATAGGCGGAGGAAACGTCACATAATTGTAGACCACATGCGTGATGTTGACGAGAGTTCCAAAATTACCGAGAAATCCCGGAACACCGCGGTCATCATCATCGGTGGAGGCGTCCCGAAGAACTTCATCCAGCAGACCGCGGTGATCGCCAGCTATCAAACGCGCCACGACCGTACTCACAATTTCGCAATTCAGTTCACTACTGATGTTCCGCAGTGGGGTGGTTTGAGCGGATCAACATTCGAGGAAGCGCAAAGCTGGGGTAAGTATAACCCTCACGCCCGAATGATTCAGTGCTTCCTGGATGCAACAGTCGCTTTGCCGATCGTGACGCACGCGCTAAGCCAGCGTTTCAAGCGGCTCAAAAGGCATATACCGAATTTCGGTTGGAACAATCAGAACGGTTCGCTGGAACTGACTTTCGTGTCAACTCGGCTCTGAAGGTGGGGCCTCGATCGTACTCGCAGGAGATATCGAGCGCGCCCCCAGAATTCTTTCAGCGAGTATGGCGACACAAAATTCTGCGCGCCCCGCTGGGAGGCGCATGGAGTAGTCTTCTGGTGTTTCTCGCGACGAATAAGCACGAATTCTAGAAGACGTTTATTCGGCGTCCGCTGGCGGTGCCTCCGGAGCCTCCGCTGCGACGTGCGTTGCGGCAAGCCGCTGAGCCTCGACAACCTTCAGCCTGGTGACATAACCAGCTATCCTATTCCGCAGTCGCTTTGATTTTGTCGAAACTAGTTCATTGACGGCCTGCTTGTCGGCGTCGAATTCTCCCTTGAACCAATCGGGAAATCTCTTGAGTAGCTCCCGTGAGACCCGTTTGACGGTTTGAATGCGAACTTTTCCCAATTGTAACCGCTCTATATTGGAACCCGCACATGAGCAAGTCGCACCAAACATAAACTTTGCTAATGGAGGTTCTGTCAAAGCCTCGGGACATCCTTCGGACTGCAGACCATCGGGACATAGGCGCTTCTGTTTTCGCCTTCAACCCTAACGCCTGCAAGTTCTGCGGTATTCGCCCATGTGGTCCAAGGACTTTGCATAACCTTAATCGCCGATCTGCCTACATTCAGAACTATCATTTCACGTCGCCGAGCAGTCTTCGGAAGTTGTCGACGACGGTTTCCCGCACCGTTTCCACGCTCTCGGATTTGACCTCCGCGAGTTTCTTGACCACTTCAATCACGAATGATGGTCGAGTTTGCATTCCTTCGAACGGTCCATGGTAGGTTGCTGGGCCATCGGTTTCGGTCAAGATCAATTTCAGGTCGGCTGCGCGTGCAATCTCGATAATTCTGCGTGTATATAGTACGATAGGGCTTGTGGAGATCATGTAACCCCGGTCCTTGACTAAACCGAGTTTCTCTACGGGCCCATCGTACCAATGGAGGAGGACCCTTGGAAGGTTGAACGCTGAAAGCGTCTGGAGGACCTCGTCCACGGCAAGCCGCGAGTGCACTATCACGGGCAGGTTCCGCCGTTCAGCCACCTGCAAGAAGAACTCGAAGACCTCTCTCTGCCGTTTCCTCGTAAGCGCATCTTGCGTATACTTTCCATCTAGTCCTATTTCGCCTATGGCCTTGACATGGTTCTCATTTGCTTTGATGAGCCCTTCGAACTTCTCGAGTTGGTAGTCCGGCCGGTTGTTTGCAGTCCAAGGATGGACGCCGATGGCCGCGAGCACGATCGAGTCGTATCTCTTGGCGATCTCCAGCGTCTGGACCGATGTCTCGTAGTCCAACGCGTTTGAAAGAAGGCGTGAGACGTGACTCTCGTTGGCGTCGTTGACCATTCTGCCTATCTGGCCCGAGTACCGTGGGTCTGCCAGGTGCAGGTGAGCGTCGACGTAACTCAAAGTCTCGAACACGACCAAAGATCAGTTAGAACATGCCATAGCTCGATCTCGCATGATCATTGAGTATGATAGGGCCGATTTTTCAATAAAATTGTTCGCTTCGCTCAATGTAGGCTAGAAAGCTGAAAATGTCAGTCTAACGAGCCGCGTTGCCGGCAAGGAGCAAGTTTTAATAGCTTCAACCGGCACGCGTGAAAAATCGAGGTTTTTGCATGTCTCCTGAGCAGCTTTCCACAGCCGCGGTCCGAAGGCTCATAGAGATGGCTGGGGCCGACAGAGTTGGCGACGACGCAGTCGAAGAACTAGGCAAAATCCTTGAGGATTTCGCTGTACGAGTTGGAAAAGAGGCAACTGGGCTCGCTAGGCACGCAGGCAGGAAGACCGTGAAAGCTCAGGACATACAGCTGGCAATCAAGAGAATATCTCCACCATAGCGTGCGATCCTATCCTCCGGGGAGGGGCAGTTGGATGAGTGTTGAAGTGTTTTCGAGTACCTAATGTCGCTTGATGACGCTCAGGATAGCCATGGCCAAGAAAGCCAACCCGGTCCATGTGAGGTTCCGAGTCAAGAACCAGACGACCACCGCCACGACTATGGCCGGGAGTAGAATGAAGAGCGTCCTCAGTAACGCGATTATCACAACCGCAAGAATCAGCAAAACAATGAGGACTATGATTTCGCCGGTAATCGTGAATCCAATCATCGTGCGTGCCCTCCGGTTTCCGTAAGTCCTCATTCTGGGGTTCTATCGTTTCCGCAGCTTTAGGTTGGAATCCAGTAGGTGGCAAACCTCATTCTTAGGCCTATGGTCAGAGCGAGCAGCGTGAACAAAGAAACGATGGAAACATAGTCAAGTAGACTGAAGGTGACTGTTCTGTACCGTGTCCGAGTCTTCTGAGAACCGAAGGCGAAGTTCCATAGCGTCCGCCACATCATAGATGGATAGCATGGCGTTTATTGCAACGGGGACCAGTAGCGGAACGGTGTTGAGGATCCCATTTGAAGGCACTGATTGACGAGCCAGCTTGGCCAGAGTCTTCGGCATAAGTGCCACGGCGGTTTAAATCAACGCTCGTGCAGAGGTAGTAACGATATTTGCAGATTGAATGATTCCGAGATAATACGGTAACTTTTTAACTAATGCCAATAGGCCACGCGAAATACCTTGTCAAGTATCATGTTCAGCGGCAACGGAGATCTTAGCTCACGACGCATCGCCGAACTGAGCTCCGAAGCTGAAAAGAAGGGTTACGCGGGGGTATGGTTCGGCGAGACAACACTTCGTGACGCCTCCATCTTGACCGCGATCGCGGCGTGCTCAACCAAGAAGATCCCGTTAGGAACGTCAATCGTCAATGTGTTCACGAGGTCGCCGGGTCAACTGGCTCTCATGGCTTCAACGATCAACGAGCTCAGTGAGGGAAGGTTTACGCTCGGACTTGGTGTCAGTACCGCGGCAATAGTTGAGAAGTGGCATGGCCAACCTTTCGAGAAACCGGTTCGAAGACTCGACGAGACCGTGAGATTGCTGCGCAACTATTTTTCCGGAGAGAAATTCAGTCATCAAGGCTCATGCTACTCACCAACAGATGCAAGACTGAAGACCAAACCAGCACCCAAGATTGCCTTGGCGGCGCTGAACGACCGAATGATAGGCAAAGCCGCCTCCCTAGCGGACAGGGTCATACTAAACCTGTATCCAACTGACATGATTAGGCATGCGGTTGATCTGATGGGCACGGCGGCGCATGGGCGCCGTCCAATCCTTTCTGCGATGCTCTATGCACATGTCTTGGGCGACGACGAGAGAGGCATGAACGCTGGCAGGGATCTGGTAAGCTTCTATGCCAGTGCACCTCCTTACTCGTCGCTCTTCTCAAGCATGGGTTTCGCTCACGAGGCGAAGGCCATGATGGAAGGTTGGCAGTCCAGGGATCGGGACGCTGTGAAACGAGCTGTCACCAGACAGATGATCGATAGGCTAATGGTGATTGGGAAAGTCCGAGATCTAAGGGAACGAGTGAAGATCTACCAAGAGAATGGAGTCGACGATGTATTCATTTGTCCTTCACCATTCGGGGACTACGAGGCCAACGTAACTGAGATCCTGCGCAACTTCTGAGTTCAATGAACTCGAATCATCATTCGTACACCGCGTCCGTGTTTCGGAAAAGATTGAAATCACGTGATCCTGCAAAATGACTTGCCGACATCGTGTGATGTTTTGGTCATTCTGAGAGTGTTGCATCGACTCCGAGCTCTTCAAGGAGTTGAAGCAATCGCTTTCCTTTGTCCGTGACTTCGTAGAATGTTGCAGTCCCATTGGTCGTCGCCGCTTCGATCAGCCCATTTCTCTCCAAGACCTGAACATGTCTATCTATGGCTTTCCAATCGATTCCCAAAGCCGTTGCGAGTTGCAGTTTGTTCTTGGGTTCGTCGAGAGAACGCATCAATCTAAGCCTTGTCTGGGCTCCGCGCATCTTGACAAGAAGCCTGAAGGTATCATAGCTAAAGCGGCTTTTGCCCCAAACTGAGCGGACATGCCCGCGCCATATGATCGCCGCGCCGAAGACGGCCCACGAAAATAGGGCAGCGTACCCATAGTACTGCTGCCAATTTGAGGATAAGACCTCAAGTGACCACACTTGAGAGTTGAGCGAGATGCTCGAAGAAAACGTCGTGGAAGCCTTTGTGAACGTTGTCGTCAGAAAGGCTGTTTGAACAGCACTTGGTTCAGCTACTAGCGACCCATAACTAGGAAAGGAAAACGAAGAGTACAACGTCGAAAGGGTTGTTCCTATCGCAGCGGTGAAACTAAGAAGTAAGACGAGTTTGACTTGCAGGAGTTGTCTGCGAAGCCTTCTCAGTTCGGGGCTTCCCTTCTTCAATCGCTTCTTGCCTCCAAAGGTTTGGTCTTTCTTCTTGAGAATCGTCTGTAAGGGTAGTATATGATCCCGCCAAGTGCCGCTATCGGGGTTAATGAAGCGCCAAGGATCAGCATGCCCTTCACGACTGTGTAGAACGCAAGGACAGCTGATTGGAATGCATCGCCGAAATCTAGCGTCGGGACTTTGCTTGGTTGGATCAATTGGATGTTGATCGTCGCAAATGCGACCAGCCGGTTCATTATCCGAAGCTGGCCCTCAATTTCGTTGATCTGGGCTTGGACATTCTGGATTGTGTTTTCCGTATCTAGGGCGTCTTTGACAGTGGTCGATGAGTTTAGAATTCGAATTAGGACGGATTCTTCAGTTTTGTAGGAATCGAGCTGGGCTTGTAGGTTGACGTATTGTTCGGTAACGTCATTGCTTGAGGTCGATTCGGCTTCTACTTTGCCCAACACTTTGAGTTGCTGCATAGCCAACGTGAAGTTCTCTTGAGGAACACGGAGAACGATGTTCGCGCTTGAGCGGCTATCGCCGAAGGAGGATGCGGCGACGTACCCGCTAAACGAAAGTGCCAAGCGAGCGATTCTATCGGACGTGGTTTGGGCGTCGTCCACTTGAATTGTCAAGTAGCCTTCCAGTTCGACCATCCGGCCTCCGAAGGATGTTGTATATGTGCTCGCGGGAATGTTTTCGGCCAAAGTCGCATAACCAAACGTCGTAGCAACCTCAGGTCCGTTGATGAGCACTCTAAACCCATATGAGTCAGCATTTGGGCCAGATACTGGGCTTGACAAACTCTGAGGTTGCGAAACGTAACCAACAAAAGCGCTGGCAATTACGAACATGACCAACAGCAAACCGAGAAGTCGTCTACGGTTGGAGAACACAGATCTTAGTGATTTCATGCAAATCGAGATGAGGCGTTCGAGTTGGTCTTCATATATAGATTTGTCCAAACGTGCGTGTTCGCGAATGTCGAACAGCAACCGCGCAACGCTTCAGGTGCTCATGATACCAAGGCGAGACCAAAAGTGAGAATGCCCGTCAATCGAAACAAGTCTCGAAGGAATGCTCTTGCCATATGTTGGAAGCAGACAGGAATCCGCTATCATCGAGTTCTTGACATTCGCGGTGAGATGCGATGACTTTGAATACACCAAACCTCGTGACCATCAAAGATTCTAGGTGCGCATCTGCGTGAGTCACAGAAGATTAGGGCTGATGGTCATAGCGATCGCAGCATTGATGCTCTTCATAGCTCTTGCGTCTGGTTCTGTTCGCGCTGCGCAACCGCCAGTCGCAAAGATTGTCTCTGTTGACTATCCGCGACATGTTCTTTCGGGTGCGACTTTCCCAGTAACCATTGTCGCTGACTATTCGGAGAAAGTCGGCGTGGACGTTGGGATATGGAATGTTCAGAGCGGGCTCGTAGTACAGAGCATTTCGATTCCGTTGACAGAAACAGGAAGAACCAGCTTCACGTTCAAATTGACAGCTCCAACCACAACGGTTGACTGGCACTTACTTGCAATGACGAGGATTTGGTGGCAGGACGCTTGGTATCAAGACCCACTTCAAGGCTTGGAGCTCTTCACAGTAAGTGTCTCTGGCACCCTAACAGTTGTGCTAACGTCTTCAGGAGCAGCATCAACGATCACCTTTGACGGTTCGCAATATCCGCTGAATAACGGTGGTCCACTGACAGTATCGGTGAGTCCTGGTATCCATCATTTAGAAGCGCTGCCGCTGATTCAAGGCGAAGTTGGAGAGCAGTTCGTTTTCGTTGGATGGAGTGGCGGCGTAAACTCCAATCCACGCCAAATCGTTATCAGCGGCGATGTCAACATAGCGGCTCTGTATCAAACTGAATATTATCTCTCAGTGAAATCTGAGTACGGTCGAGCCTCAGGTGAGGGATGGTATCCGCAAGGCTCTAAGGCGAGCTTCGCCGTTGTTCCGACTTCAAGCGCATCGTCTTGGTTCGGTTTGCTGACAGAGAACTGCGAATTTGCTGGTTGGTCAGGCGACAGCAATTCCAGCGACATACTTGCGTCAGTTACCATGAATGGACCTAGAAGCGTAGAAGCCAAATGGGCTCGTTCAGGAACGACAGTCGACCCGTTCATCATCGCTAACATCTTGTTGCTTGCGTCTTCGATTCTCTTAGTGCGAGGATTCTGCCGGTATTCCAAACGACGCGTGCTCCGAGCGCCAGTTAGTGTTCTTCGGCACTGGGTCAAGTTGATCGTCGTGGCGATGATCATGTCCATCATTCTCGTCCAAGTTTCTTCTACGTACGCTCAGCTACCAATCCAGTCGGGACGGTCGATCGTGAAGATTGGCCACGCGGCGTGGTACTACTGGAATAACACTGCTAGCGACACGTGCCTGCTCTGGCTTGGGGGTGGCACTACAGAAGAACGAGACATAGGCTACTATTCCTACAAGATCAATCCCTTCCAGTACGAATCCTTTGGCACAATCAGGTTCATGCAAGATCTTGCAAAGTACTATTGCGTAATTGCGCTTGAGAAGGGCTCATACGAGTACTTCAGTCCAAACTCCAACCGTACTATCTACCAAGAACCATACCAAATGGATTCAAGGATCATTGGCGACGTTCATGATTGGATAAGGAAGCAGGGGTATTCGCACGTTTTTCTTGTAGGTTACTCGACTGGGGCGCAAGTTGCAGCTATGGAAGTCGTCTTACGCGATCCTGATGAATGGGCAAGTCCAGATGGTCTCGTGCTAATCACGCCTCGCCTCTCCGATGTCGTGTCCCAGACAGCGTATCGAATGCGTTCAAGCCTGCTCGTTCTTTATGGTGGAAGCATAGAGACACCGGCCTATATCAGCACGGGACACGAATTCTATGTCAATGCTCCACAAGATGGGTGGTATGGTTCGTACTACTTCCATAAGGAATTCCACGTAATCGAGAGGATGGGGCATGAGGTGTGGACAGCTTATGAAACCGGCGCCCATGATACGCAGGCAGTGCACATACTCATCAACTTCATAAATGATGTAGAGTCACTTCAATTCACGTCCAAGGATTTGGCTGTGATCGCAAACGCCGCGAACAGTTCGTCAATAGTCGAGCACTCAGGACTCAATTTGACGTCCGTGGAAGTCCCGAGTCAGACACTTCCAGCACATGCAATGAGGATGAAGGCAGAATTCACCTACGCCGTTCAAGCAGCAACATTGGTACAGCTAGTAGCCTTCAATCCAGAGCGCCGTCAGGTCGAGAGCGTTGCGGTGCTTTCTGTCGTCGGAAGTGGACGCCACTCAGTCAACCTTGCAGTCATGTCACCTTCCAACTCATCCGAAGTCTCGCTGGTGATAGTCATGCTCAGGAAAGGAGAGCAAGGTTGGCTTCTCGCTGCCGGACCTCTCTTCACCAAGACGAGAGTCATGCAGAGGGTGAGCGTCACGGTCGTGTCATCAGTTCCGATCTCCTTGCTGTTCGATGGAGCTCAATTCAGATCGGGAGAGACAGGCATTCTCCGTTTGGAGACAAAACCAGGCATGCATACCCTGCAGATCGAATCTGTGACCTACCTAAATGAACAAACGAGGGCCGTTTTCGTTGGGTGGGATGATGGTAGTGCCGAGCCGGTCAAGCAAGTGGTCCTCGATAATGACACTCTCATAACTGCGTTCTATCGAACACAGTACTTCGTGAACGCAACTTCACCGTTCGGGAATGTCGAGGGGTCGGGTTGGTATGATGCGAACTCTACGGCCACGGTACGGGTTGATCTACCCTTCGTGAGGGACTCATCAGTGATCTTCTCTCATTGGGAAGGAGATTCCAATGATGACTATCCAAGAATTTGCGTGACGGTGAATTCGCCAAGAACTGCGCGCGTAGTGTGGAGTATCGTCCCCAGCGAGAAGGCGATCGAACCAACTGCCGTTGTCTGGTTCGCGTTGTGCGCTGTACTGTTTGCGGTCACTCTAGTATGGAATCTCAAATCGATCGGTCAGCGGAACCGCTTGTCGCGTGGAAAAGATTAATCTATCGTGAAGGGTTTTCTCAGATCGAAAGTAGGTTGCTCTCGGTTTGATGGTAGGGAAGGAAGGTAGCATGAAGCAAGTTGACACAGAGAAATCGCCGTTTTCTCAGCTTCACCATATAGCGATAGTTGTCAAAGACATCGACCGGGCCGTCAAGTACTATTCATCTCTCGGCATAGGCCCCTTCCAGCCATACCCACCCATGCGAGACTATGTCAAGGTCAATGTCCCGGACAAGGAAGCTTTCTACAAGCTGACAATAAGGCAGGCTCAGATAGGTCCGGTGGCGCTGCAGCTAATCCAACCCGGCGAGGGGAGAACAATCTACAAAGACTTTCTGGATAGAAATGGAGAAGGAGTATTCCACTTGGGTTTCGTGGTGGAGGACGTTGACAAGGAAGAGGCGAAGCTGAAAGAGCAGGGACTCAAGGTTCTGAGTAGTGGACGGAGAGCGAATGGTAGCGGGTTCACCTATTTCGATACCAGCGCCAACGCAGGCGTTGTCCTGTTGATAAGGCAGAACCCACCCAAGAAGTAGAGACCACATCTCTTGTTTTCGCAAGCAGAGTCGGCGTGCCGAGTCCTCATTCAATCCGACCTTTCGTTCCCTCTAACCATGGAGGTTCATGTGCCAAGTGCTGCTATGGCAGAGGCGATTAGGAAAAAGCTCTTCATTCCTTGTACAAACTCAGTTATGGCTACGCTGTCTCGCATGGAGAGACCCGCGAAGAGCGCAAGCATGGTTTTTGGAGGTAGCGCACTCGCCATCACTGTTCCGAGGAGAGCTAGCCCTATCGATTGTCCCAAGAAGCGCATTGTGCCAAGCGTTCCCGCTGCCACGCCAAAAGTGACCCCTCCAGAGCGTACAATTCGAGCGCTGTGGGCCACAATTGCCATGAATCACGTGGAAGGCATTTGGTTTGGAGAGGCTCGCAGGATCCAGTGGCGCGCACACGGCGAAAAAACGAGCGTCTGACGTGAAAGGGATAGCTGATAGTTGACACTGAGGGTTGTGAGCGCTTTCGTTATTTGTGGAGCAAGTGAGACGATCTCGCATAGAATCGCCCACCTTGGTATTTGTCGACGGTTAGATGACAATTCACGTTTGGATTCAACGAAATTCCAAGTTAAGATACCCCACGACGGAAGTCCGCGACGAGATCATTGTTGTTGGAGCATATGGCTCTAGTGCGAGAAGTATCGTGCATAGTTACACTCACGGAAATGGGAAAGACTTGTAATGTTCAACGAAAACAAGCGACGCCGTGGAGGCGTTCATTACAGTCCGTCAGATTATCGAAGGTTTCGAGGCTATCGAAGGCAAATTGAATGTAGGTCCAGGCGCCTACAAACCTGTCGTGGTTATGTTGCGGTGTCTCGTCCTGATAGCATTCGTTTGATTGCTTGATCCGCGTTGCTCAGCGAATTTAGGGTCTCAAGGAGCGCCTTCTGTCCCGTCATGTGAAGGACAAGACCTGACACCAAGAAGAACGCGTAGGTTTCGTTCACCGAGGAATTGACTGCGTACATCCTGACGTTCGTGTCGAGAGATCTGGGTATGCGTATGCTCAGTACTGACGTATCTCTGCTTTCTCTTTGGGAATAGCCTCTTGCAGTGGACTTTCCTAGCGTTGCGTCAAGAGCGCGTACCGCTTTACCCAAGTATCCCTTAGTTTCGAACTTATCTCTCCTTTCTGGATTGTTTAGCGACAGAAACGACGCGTCTGCTCCTAGGCAGATCAGGGCACGTATGAAATCCGCGAGCTCCCATCCTTCTTCGAGTGCGACACGTCTAAGTGTCTCTGCCTGAAACGTTGGAATTCGAATCGACCGGCGTCGATACAACACTCGAAATCACGCCAATCCGATGTTCTCTAGCAAAGCATCTCGTGAGGTTTCCAAGCACTATAGCAATTGAGAGTCCTTTGAGTGCAGACAGTCAGCAAGAACTGATGTCCACACACCGAGAATGTTGGCGCCGGGGGTGGGATTTGAACCCACGAGACTCAGAGAGTCATCGGCTTACGGCACTCGTTTGAGGCGGGTTTAGCAAGCCGACGCCATACCAGGCTGCCAGATCACGGCGATCGTGATCTCTTGGCTACCCCGGCGAGCCGGATCTAATTTGATTGCGGTTCCTATTGAATAGCGTGTCGGATGCTCACCGCCACCCGAAACGCGCAGCCCACAATCCTAGTACTCTTCTAGGGTTCCTTGGCGTCTAGCAAGTATCTCAAACCCTACGAAGAGCAAGTAGCCCACGACTATGCTTCCGATGCCTGCCCCGATCTCCTGAGTTTTCGATCTCTCCCACATGGTACCGAAGTTTATCTACGTTAGGCCGAGTTCTCAAGCGGCAAGTGACGGCTATCGGAACTTGAACGCGAATAAAGAAGATGAGGTGTGGAGCGGCACCAGAATCACGAAACTGCTGCTGAGAGAAATTCAGCGTCTGAGGCGGGTCGAAGATGAAGGAACGCAGTCGGGCTAGGCTTGTTCATGCAAGTGATCTTCGAATCGAGTCGGGTGCAGAATTGAAGGGAAGTCCTGTATACGGGCTCTTTAGACGTTGACGAGTATGCCCTTTGCTGTTGAGCCGAGGAAAGTTGACGTGCTTCCGGCGGCTCCACTGTGATTGATCAGCTACTCGTTTGGCTGATCGCTTCTTTCTTCGCGGGTCTGTGTGGAATCTGCGGTCTTCACAGGGGCAGCAGTCACCACAGGTTGCGGTTGCGGAACCGGTTTGGCTTGCTGTTGCTGACTTGGAGTTGGTTTTGTAGCTACCGGAATCACGGGTTTTGCTGGAGCCGCAGGCGTCGGAGGTGACGGCGGAACATACTTCAATCCCAAGTACTCATAGAGAACTTGAACGCCTTCCTCATCTGTTGTGATGAATATCTGGAATGGTCCGTGGAGGTCGGTTGCGATCTTTGCTATTCCTTCTGGTTCGAATCCGAGTGAGGCTTTGAACTTGGACCAGCCGCTGATTTTCTTGGTGATCACGTGAGTCACTCCATCCCAGAGTACCTCAGCTAGCCGTTGAGGGAGTCTCGACGGAACGTTCGCGAATCCTACCATAGCATAATTGTGTTTCTTCACAACTTCCTCGAGTTTTCCGAGATCCAGAGGTTTGTTGAATCTTACCCAAAACTGGTCGCCCGTCGGGTAGGGTACATGTTCGACCTTTTCGACTCCATCAAGAAACCTCAGTTCAATAAGCCGACGCTCCAAGTCGCTTACCACAATGCCCAGCCTCGAATTATCGAGGCTGATGAAGTCACCCTTTAAAAATAGAACGCTTTTCCTCGACCCAATCAGCGCCTAACGTGATGCGTTGTGTTCGTGTGTATCTTGTGATGGTGAGCCGCCTTAAGTGTCCCGCAGTACACGCACTGCAAGATACCTAGCGGCAAAGCGTGGTGAAATTCGTGATGATGAATGCTGTGGATATGGTACATCTCGATCTCCGACATTACTCTCAAAACATGCGCAATGAACTTGACCTCGAACTCTTCTATCAGAGTTCGATTAGGTAAGGGGTGGGATTCCAGTTTTCGGCTAGGGCTTCCTGAATCGCCTTGGAGAGGAAGGAAAAGACCTGCGCCAGGGCCGCATACCTGCTCTTAACGAACATTCACATACGTGACGCGGTCCTCAAAAGGATTCAAGGAATTCCAAGTCTGCGAATGCGCTTCTCCAACAGAAAACGGCTTTCCTTTTAAATGGCGCCATTTGCTACAAATGTATTGGTGGTTTAGATGTTTGAATATCGTGGAGTGAAGTTGACCTGGCTTGGGCATGATGGTTTCAGAATACAGAATGGCCAAGTTATCTACATTGACCCGTATCAGATCGAGGCCGGAGAGCCCAAGGCAGACATAGTTCTGGTGAGTCATGAACACGATGATCATTGCAGTGTAGACGATTTGAAGAAAATCACAGGCCCCAATACCATAATTATCGCCCACGCCCAATCGAAAGATGAATTGGCGAAGGTCAAGGCGAAAGAGATAAAGATCATCAAGCCTGGCGATAAGGTCAACGTCGGCGACATCGCCATTGAAGCCGTCCCCGCGTACAATGTGAACAAGTTCTTGAAGCCAGGCAAGGTCTTCCATCCAAAAGAAGATGGAAAGCTGGGCTTTGTCGTGGCCGTGAAGGGAACTAGAATCTATCATGCGGGCGACACGGATCACATTCCGGAAATGAGGAACATACGCACAGACATAGCGCTTCTACCTGTTTCGGGCACTTACGTGATGACAGCGCAGGAGGCGGCTGAAGCAGCCGCAACGATCAACCCGAAAGTTGCGATTCCAATGCATTATGGCGCAATAGTCGGGGACGCTAGAGATGCTGAGACTTTCCAAAAGCTCGTCAAATGCGAGGTAAAGATACTGCCGAAGGAGCGTTGAGAGCGTCCATACGTTCCGCCGAGCCCTTCAAGATCAGAACCAAAGATACAACGGCTTAGCGTTCTATTTGTCAGGCGGCCTTCGTTCTGGCGGTCCACTGTACGCTATTTCGTCCCAGTGGGGAGCCTTGTACGGCTTATCATAGTAGCTCTGCTCGTAGGCGTGAGCTACCAAGCCCGGCGTGCGGTTTACAATAAAGAAGCCCTTGCCAAGCCGCCAATCAAATCCCATGTCTGAGATTACCGCCGCTATCGCTCCGTCCACGTTCAAGATCAAATGTCTGTCGAAGTATCTCTCAGTTAGGGACTCCATTACCTGTGCCAGTACCATGTGTGGACCGTTCAGGTGAGTTTCGTGAGCGATCTGGAAGAGTTTCTTAGTGCGCGGATCATCGGTGTGTGTTCGGTGCCCATATCCAGGGATTCTCTCTTTCCGGTCCTGATGTTCACGAAGGATCCCTTCTGCAACGTCATTCGTGGAGAGCTGGTTATCCTTCATTCGAGAGACCCCATCCTGGAACACTCTCGCAGCATGTTCTATGGCGCCTCCGTGCCATTCGCCAACAGCGGCCACTCCCGCGGAAACAGCGGTCTGTAGTGGGACTCCGCATGAGGCCACAAAACGAGTTGCGTCAACGGATGGGGCGTTGAGGCTGTGTTCCAGGCAAACGGTCAGCAATGCGTCCATCATACGCGATTGATCACGGGATGGTAGCTCTCCGCGCCAAAGAAGATATGCCAAGTCGGCGTAACTGTAGTTACCCACCAAATCCATCAGATTGTAGCCGCGAACCAGAATTTTGTTCGGTTCGACTTTAGAGATGGCAGTCTTCCAGAATGGCTCAGACAAGATTATCGACCTATCAAGACGAAAATCCAGTCACACTTTCGAGAACTTCGGAACATATTGGGATGTTCCATCCGGGAGTTCCCTTCTCGTGAAGTCCGAATAGAGTAGTGGATAATCCCTAATGCATATCTCAGCAACTTTTCCGAAGACTTTGCGAATTTCCACTTCAGCGCTCGGGTCCGTTCGCCTCTCAATGACCCACCGTAACGTCCTGTGGTTTGCTGTCCAGATGATGTTGGTCGCGATACCGTCAGGCAGAATCCTACGCAAAGCGGACGTTAGCCGTTTCTTCTGTTCGAACGTCATCTCGTTCCAGTTGAACTGAGATTCAAGGTCATGGTAACGCTTCGTGATCTCTTGCACCGATTCAAAGAATTGTTTCGAGGCAGGTTCGAGGTCAGGCGGCAACCACATCTCGATGTCACGCGGGCGAACGTAACGAAGGCTCTCTTGGCTAATGGCCGTACCGGCGCGGTGTCTGACAAGCTCATGAGTGAAGATCCTGCTCACGTTAAGAAATGCAAACGTGACCGTCGCATGTTCGAGAATGCTTCCGTCGCCTTTCTCCAAGACGTTGGCCATGTAATCTCTAGGATTATCTCGAATCCTAGTCACGTTTGGGTTTAGCCCAACACCAAAACTCTTGTAACATGAGCGTCCGGCAAGTTCAATGAGAAATTCAGATTCGTTGGGTTGCAGTTGCTTGGCCCTTTTCAACCATTCAACGGCACCGTAGTGCTCAGCAAATTGTCGAACACCGTCCTGATCGAGTCGCGTTTCCGCAAGCTTGACTACTCGTGGCTCTATCTGGTTCATATGAGCTACCAACGGTCCACCTTTCATGACAATATGTCAGTTCAGAATGAAAGGTTTCGCTGTTGAAGTAGATTTCGCCATGCGATCGACATCTCGAACTGCTAATCGTATCTTCCGACGGCCTTTGCCCTCATCTGACTTCGAGAATAAGGCTAAATTGCCGTTAGAGTAGTGGACGGAGCAACAGAAGGTGCCTTCCACATTTTGTCTTGGACTGAAGAACAGGCAAAAGCTCTTGAAGAGATCAAGAAGCTTGACCCGGCAGATCGGCTAGGGCTCTATGCGTCACTGATCCGAATGAACTCGGCACTCTTCGAAAGCGTGCGAGGATGGGACAGCTGGCTCAGAAACCCCTCCTTCATCGAGACTTTCAGTGAAGATGAGTTGAAGGATATCTTCAAGCAATTCAAAGACATCTCCGTGAGGTTCTTGGAAGAGGACGTCAAGTGGACAGGAAAGAAAGAGAAGAGTACGCCTATGGCGTCCAAGGCACTGCGGACCGAGCGTTCCGAAGCAGAGAGACGATATGCCTAAATCGTCGCTTTTGAGCGGGAGTCTCAGAAGGGTCCAGAGATGAGTATCGCGCCATTCGTGCAGACTCCATTAGACGTCGCAAAGAAGATGCTTGAGATGGCACAGGTCAAACCGGGCGAAGTTCTCTACGACTTGGGATGTGGAGACGGTCGACTGATAATATTGGCTGCCAAGGATATTGGCGCCAATGCCACTGGCATAGAACTTCGCGAAGACCTTGTGGAGCGAGCGAGAACGGAGATCAAGAGACTGAACTTGGAGGAAAGGGTGAAGGTGATTCAGGGCAACTTCTTCGATGTCAACATATCAGACGCTAACGTGATCACTCTCTACCTGACTTCGAGTGCTAATGAGCGGTTAAGACCGAAGCTTGAGGCTGAGTTGAGGCTTGGCTCGCGTATTGTGTCTCATGATTTCAAGGTTCCCGGATGGAAACCCAGCGCTATCTATGATGAGTTACTAGGTCATACGATCTACACTTACCGAATGGGTGAACAACTCTAGTCTCGCGCAACCGGATCTGTCCTGCCCTGAAAATGAACCCTTCAGGCCTCCTGAGTCGCCATACACGAGATTCTGCCATAACGCTCCTTGTGATCTCGAGCGTCCTTTGGGGTAGCACATTTGTCGGCATAAAAATCGGCATCGCCTACGTAAATGTCTACGACTTCGTCTTCCTGCGAATAGCAATTGCGTCCGTTGTGTTGTTGTTCAGTCTCACCTTATTTGGTGGATTCAAGCCGGCCGCTCTGAAGGAAACTTCCGTTTGGGTCTTGGGGCTTCTTAACGGTGTGGCTTTTTCTCTCCAATATGTTGGCATGCAGTTCACGACTGCCGCAAAGACCGCCTTACTCGTCGATGTGAACGTGATCATTGTCGCCCTCTTGAGTCACAAAATCTTCCAAGAACCCTTTGGGTTACGAAAAAAGTTCGGAGTCATTCTTGGCCTATTTGGAGCCGTTATGATCACGACGAATGGTGACGTTTCCAGTCTCGCTGGAGGAGAGTTGCTGGGTGACATACTCGTGTTTGCTGCAGGATTGGTTTGGGCATTTTTCATCATCTTCCACAAAAGAGTCCTGAATCGGACTGAGAGGACAGTCATGGAAATGTCAGCATTCGTCATGCTGACAACTGCTATACTTCTGTTTCCCTTGGCTGCAATGTTTGGCGGACTAAACCTCAGCATAATAACAATTGACGGTTGGAGCTGGATTGGGTTTACCGCAATTGTGTGCACCGTACTTCCCTACGCGTTCTGGATCTTCGCATTGAAGAAAGTGACTGCGACGATGGTGTCTGTGGTAGGCATGCTCGAAATCGCGGTCGCGATGATACTCTCAGCTCTATTCTTGGGAGAAGCTTTCGGAGTGATCACCCTTCTCGGAGCAGGACTGATTTTGCTCTCCATACCCGCAGTGACGGAAAACTGAACCGTTTTATACTAACAAAGCGGGGTAGGCGAAGAAGCTGGTATCCGACATGAGGATGGGAAGGCAGGCTTACGTTGCGGAATTCATTGGAACGTTCGCATTAGTGTTCTTCGGATCCGTTTCCGTAACAGTCTTTACGGTGGTTCTGGGACTATCTGCGCCAGCCAGCTCGTTGATTGGGATCGCGTTCACCTATGGGATCATTCTGATGGTTATGGTGTACGCGATCGGCTCCATATCTGGATGCCACGTCAACCCCGCTGTGACGATCGCTGCGGTTGCCATGAGGAAACTGGAGGTTGACGACGGAATCGCTTACCTTGTGGCTCAAGTCGTGGCCGCAACATTGGCGGGGTGGGCACACAAATTGATACTTACAGGAAATGGTGCATTGGTTCATTATGGCGCAACAGAGCCAGGCCCGGCGATCGGCCAGAGCCAGATTGTGGCGCTCATGGTCGAATTGATAATCACGTTCTTTTTGATGTTCTCTGTCTACGCGGCGTTCTACACGAACAGGGTACCTGCCGGTGCCTCGGGTGTGCTGATCGGTATGACGCTCACGGCTGACGTGTTGGTTGCCGGGGCGTTGACAGGCGGAGCAGCAAATCCCGCTCGCGCCTTGGGACCAGCTATCGCCGCGGGAGTCTACGGCAGCCTATGGCTCTACTGGGTAGGTCCCATAATTGGGGCTCTACTTGCTAGCTTCGTTTGCCAATATCTCTTGACTTCAAAGAAGACGTAGCTGCCTTGTTCCTAAGCGCAAGCATGATGACCTGACCAGTCAAGGTCTCGTTGGTCCCAAGATTTCCTTTTCAATCAATAGTGATCACCAAGGTGCGACAGAGCTGAATGAACAAGTCGCTCATTTGCGCCAGTTACTCCCGCAAGGACCGTGTCATCTGCGGTCCGGTTTCTAAGCAGCAAAGTCCTAAAGAACTAGCCTGCAGATACGAGCCGTGGTCAATTCATAGATGGCAACGATAACTCGCGTTCAGGGTGTTCCAGAGAACGAATTCGCGAAGCACAGCTTGACAAAGGGCGTGCTTCGTCAGATGCTGCAGAAAATGCTTCTACTTAGGAAGTTTGAAGAAAAGGTAGAGGCGCTCTTCCTTGTCAAGGGATTGTTGATCGGCCCATCTCACCTCTATCTTGGGCAAGAGGCAATCGCAGTGGGAGCCATGATGGCAATGCAACCTGCCGACCTAATAGTGACAACTTATCGCGGGCACGGGCACGCGCTGGCTAAGGATGTTCCTGCTAAGCTTTGCATGGCCGAACTGTTCGGGAAGTCAACGGGGAATTGCAGAGGTCTAGGTGGCTCGATGCACGTTGCGATCTACCCCAAGACGGGATCTTTGTATGCTACGGCGATCGTGGGAAGCGGAATACCAATTGCGGCAGGAGTTGGATTGGGTGTGAAGCAGAAGAAGAGCAAGAACATTGTAGCCACTTTCTTCGGCGATGGCGCAACTAACACAGGTGCCTTCCATGAAGGAGTCAACCTGATTGCGCTGTGGAAACTCCCTGTACTCCTGTTCTGCGAGAACAACCAATATGCGATGTCGACGCCTGTCAAACATGCAGTGTCCAGTCCCAGTATTGCTGAAAGAGCTAGCGCCTATGGAATGCAGACGATGGTCGTGAACGGAAATGATGTTGTATCGGTCTTCGTGGCAACTAAGGCAGCTGCGGAGAGAGCACGGCGCGAGTCGGAGCCCACATTTCTTGAATGTTTGACTTACAAGATCAAAGGGCACGGCGTATACGATAAGGGAGACTATCGCCCTAAGGACGAAGTTGCTGGCTGGCTTGAGCGAGATCCGATCACCGCCTTCAAGAAACGTCTCCTTGAGCACAGACTAATGGCAGAGTCGGAGATCGACGAAGTCGATGCGCTCATCCAACGTGAGGTTGAAGAAGCAGTGACTTTCGCGTTGGAAGGTTCGCCTTTGCCTTTCGAAGAAATAAAGGACTACGTCTACGCAAAGGGAGTTTGAGGTTGAGGGAACTAACCTATGCTGATGCCCTACGAGAAGCCCTTCGCGAAGAGATGCTTCGCGACCCTAATGTAATACTCCTAGGTGAGGAGATCGGAGTCTTTGACGGAGTCTACAGGGTGACTCGCGGCCTACTCGATGAATTCGGTCCTGAACGTGTAAGGGACACCCCGATTTCCGAAGCGGCAATAGCTGGTGCGGCCGTGGGCTTGGCCTTGGTGGGCATGAAACCTGTAGCCGAAATCATGTACATGGACTTCCTTCCGATATGCATGGATCAGCTCGCGACGCAGGCTGCAAAGATGCGGTTCATGAGCGGGGGACAATTGAAAGTTCCTATGGTCCTCAGAACCCAATACAGTCTGGGACGCCAGCACGGAGCCCAACATTCGCAGTTCACGCCTTCATGGTTCTTACAGGTTCCAGGATTGAAGGTTGTTCTGCCAGCAACACCGCATGACGCCAAAGGTCTGCTGAAATCGGCAATCCGTGAACAGAACCCTGTCCTCTTTATTGAGTGCGGCGTCCTTTACAGGATAAAAGGCTCGGTTCCAGAAGAAGAATACACGATTCCGCTCGGCAAGGCGGACGTTAAGAGAAAAGGAGATGACGTCACAATTGTGGGCGCCTCGCGATGCGTTGGCGAATCACTCTCAGCTGCAAAGAAACTCGAGGAAAAAAATGTGTCCGCTGAGGTAATCGACATCCGGACACTACAACCGCTCGATCTGGATACTATCGCGGAATCAGTGAAGAAAACCTCTAGACTTGTCATTGCCTCCGATGACATCAAGACAGGTGGCATTGGCGCAGAGATTTCTGCGGCGGTCACCGAGGTTGCCTTCGATTATCTCGACGCGCCCATACTCAGAATCGCATGCCCCGACACTCCGATTCCCTTCTCACCTCCACTGGAGCAAATGTACATGCCCAATGCCGACAAGATCGTCCAAGCGGTGGACAGCATAGTCGCCCGGTGAGCAGACATGACTGAAGTTGTAATGCCTCGTCTCGATCCAGGAATGCAGACCGGCAAGATCGTTCAGTGGCTGAAGAAAGAAGGCGAACTCGTTCAAAGAGGCGAGCCGATTCTTGTCGTGGAGGGCGAGAAGACAACCTTCGAAGTTGAAGCCCCCGACACCGGCGTCCTAACAAAGATCTTGGCCGAAGTCGGTGCCGACGTTCCAGTAACACAACCAGTTGCAGTAATCGGTGAAGGCGGAGTGAGGTCTCAGGCTGCGACTACGGTCGAGACTGTTGGAAAGGCAAAGCCAACAATCACTGAACGCCCAGCGCGATCAACTACTCCAAGGGAGCGAGTAGTCGCCTCTCCTGCAGCTCGGCGTCTGGCGCTAGAGCACGGAATTAACATCAGAGTCCTGAGCGGCACCGGCCCCGGAGGGCGAATAACTCAAGAAGATGTTCTGGCGGCCGTCAGACAAGTTCCTGCGTCAAAGCAAGGATCGTCAAAGGCACGTCAACCGAACGTCCTGAGAAAGACGAAGCTGGAAGGCGTTCGAAAGGCAGTGGCCGAAAGACTAGGGTTCACCGCCAGAACCGCAGTTCCCGTTATCCTCACGATGGAAGCCGACGCAACCAAACTCGTTACCCTGAAGAACAAAGAGAGCGGAATCTCTTTCACCGCCTTCGCAGTGGAGGCAGTAGCAAAGGCCCTGGAGAAGCACAGCGCAATAAACTCAACCATTGAGGGCGACGAAATCACAACCTATTCAGACATCAACATTGCGGTGGCAATTAACACTGAACAGGGATTAGTGGCTCCCGTAATTCAGCATGCGAATAGGAAATCGCCCAAGGAAATCAACGCTGACATCGAGACATTAACTGAGAAGGCAAAACAGAATCGGTTGACCGTCGAAGATCTGACGGGCGGCACGTTCACTATATCCAATCTTGGTGCTCACGATATTGAGACATTCGCCCCGGTTATCAATCCGCCCCAATGCGCGATTTTGGGCTTGGGACGGATCGCTTACAAGCCCTTTGCTCTTGGAGAGCAGATATCTGCTAGACCAGTGACGACGATGACCCTCGTATTCGACCATCGCGTAGTCGACGGTGTGCCAGCGGCGCGCTTCCTTCAAGAAGTGAAGCGTAACCTTGAGGATGCGGAAAGTCTTCTCTGATTAGCTAGGTGGGCGAAGAGCGATCTTCAACGCCTCGCCCTTGCCCATTAGCTGTAGTGCTTCCTCAGCCTTCTGAAGTGGCATTTCATGTGAGATCAGCGGTTTGATGGCAATTTGTTCCGATACGATAAGGCGGAATGCGCGGGCGACTGCAGAGGGCGTGTGATGAAAAACTCCTCGGATCTGGAGCTCTCCATAATGAATCCTTTCAGTACTGAAGGTGACTGTGGTTCCCGAAGGACATCCACCGAACAGCAAGACTGCACCCCCCTTCCTAGCTAGGCGAGGGGCAACGTTCCAGGTTTCAGGCCTTCCAACGGCCTCGACGACCAAATCCGCGCCCCTGCCGTCTGTTAGGTTCTGAATTCGGTCAAGCAGGTTTTCGCTTGCAGAGTTCACCGTGACGTCAACGCCAATCTTCTCGGCTTTCTTCAATCGTTCGTCGACCACATCGCACAGGACCACTCTCTTCGCGCCGTTCAGGCGCGCAAGCTGAGCGTGCAGCAGTCCGATAGGGCCGCCGCCGATTATTACCACAGTCCCTCCCGGGACTGGATTCACAAGATCCCAGCCATGCACGACACAAGCCAGAGGTTCCAAGCCTGCCGCGCTCTCCGACGCTACCTCTTCGGGTACTTGGAACGTATTCTGGCGAACAATCCTTTCCGGCAATCTGACATACTCCGCATACGCACCGGGCCAGGTGAATCCGACAATACTCTCGTTCAGATGCTCGCATAGATTCGGTTGACGCATCAGACAGTAGAAGCACGTATTGCACGGCGCAGAATTGGCCGCAACCACTTTCATCCCCACCCTGAAGTTCTCCACGCCACTGCCAACCGAAGAGACTGTGCCCGCGAATTCATGCCCCATTATTTGAGGTGGATTGGCAAGCGGATGGCCGCGCCTGTACATTTTGACATCTGTCCCACAAGTGAGGGCCACAGAACTCTTGACCACCAACTCACCTGGCCCAGGCTTCGGAACCGGCACTTGCTCCGCTTTCAATTCGCCAGGCTTGTAGAATCTTATGGCGAGCATTGAGTCAGGCATAACGAAGCCTGAAGATTCGTGCGGGTATTAAAACAACATCCCGACCAGTTCCATGCAGAGTGTTCATTCATTTGTAACAACAACCTTTACAGCTTCTTTTCCATCCTGAGCGAGACGAAATGCATCCACTGCCTCTTCAAGCGGTAGCCTATGGGTAATCATCTGCGCGGGTGCGATACGCTTCTGCGTGATCAAATCAAGAGCGATTCTCATCTCAGTTTCCGAGGTGGAGTAACTCGACCGAAAGCTGATCTCGCGCAGAAAGAAATCGCCTACGTCTAGTGACATTAAAGCTCCTCGGGCGGGTGCACCGAACAGCACAATGTGCCCGCCTTTCCGCACCAGAAGAAAGGCTTGTTGAATTGCTTTCGCGTTTCCCGTTGCAACTATGACGTAGTCTACGCCATGACCATCCGCGCTTTCAAGAATGATTTTCAAGTCGCTCTCATTTGTTGCATCCAACGTGAAGTCTGCTCCAAACCGTTCGGCCATTCTCCTTCGATTCTCTAGGATGTCGACAGCATAAATCGGAGTTGCGCCGTACAGTTTGAGCAATTGCAGGTGCATCAATCCTACGGGTCCAACTCCAAGAATGGCGACGCTATTTCCCGCTCTTATGCCGGCCTTTCCTAGTGCTCTGACACAGCACGCAGTCGGTTCTACCTGCGAACCTTCCTCGAAACTCACCGAACTTGGTATGGGGTAGACGGTTCGTCCTCTGACGAGCGTTTCGGGGACGCGGAAGTACTCGGCAAATCCGCATGGATCCAAGTTGCTCTTGGGATAGGCTTCGCAAAGCGTCTCCAGACCATTCTTACAGTATAGGCAGCTTCTGCACGAAACGTGGTGATGAACAATGATTCGATCTCCTTTCTTGAACCCTTTGACGTGTGCTCCGATTTGTTCAATCTCTCCTGCCACCTCATGACCGAGGATCGGGGGCGTAATGTGTTCCCCATGCATCTTCTCGATGTCCGTACCGCAGATTCCACATGTCCGCATGCGAACCAGAAGTTCGCTGTCTCCGATGGTCGGAACTGGCACGTCCCTAAGCTCAACGGTTGATCCTCCTTTGATGGCTAATGCCTTCATCATCCAAACCCGGCTAACAGCCGCTGATATCTCGGTGAGATATGATGTACGTTCAAAAGCATATACCTGTGTCTTATCAAGTGGCTGAACTGTCACGAAGAGTGCCTAGAAGATTGGCGACTAGGATTCGGGTCCACATCGAGAGAATGCCATGTCTGCGAAACCCCGTGATGGTCTGTGGGCTGCCGGATAGTGGCAATGTTGCGGAACTGGTCATGGACCAGCTTGTCAAACAGCTCAAGGCGGAAAAGTTTGCAGAACTATACTGCAATTCTCTGCCTCCGCGCGTTCTGATCCGCGAGGATGGTACCGTGGACCTGATGAGGCATACGATGTACTATTGTTCGAAGGAAGACGGGGGAAGAGACATCATACTGTACACCGGAGACGCTCAGCCCGTCAGCCCAGAGGCTGCTTATGGTTTGGCGGATAAGGCGTTGGAGATAGGGAAGTCTCTCGGTGTGGACACGGTGATCACCGTTGGCGCGTACATAACCGGGGAATTTGTCAGTGAGCCTAGAGTCTTCGGAACGGGTAACGATAAGGAACTCCTTGGGGAGTTCGAAGCAGCAGGTGTCTCGCCGATCAACGAAGGAAGCGTTACTTGGATGAACGGGCTCCTTGTTGGTTTGTCGAAACTGCGCGATCTGAAAGCTGTCTTTTTGTCAGGAGAAACGTCTGGGTATATTGTGGACGCCAGAGCGGCACGCGCAGTTCTAATGTTGTTGCGTGAGAGACTGAATCTCAAGATTGACTTGGGCGAGTTGGAGAAGAAAGCGAAGGAAAATGAGCCTTTGGTCAAGTCAATGGGAGAGATGCAAGCTCGAGCCCGTGCAGAGAAGGGTGAGACCTGGTACATTGGGTAGCAGTATCCCGATTTGACTTGAGAATCAAATAGTGTCTTATCTCTCTCGTCACCATTTCGGATATGTGGGAATTTGAAGAAAAAAGCCTACGCCGCATTATCGACTTCAACGTTCCTAAATGGCGTAGGCTCGAATATCCAACTTGGCATATGGCCATTCTACCTACAACGCAACAATATCGGAGATGAACTCTATGGTGCCTTCTCCACGACCAGCAGTCTATTCGGAATCCTGGCTAGAGCTTTTTCTATGAGAATGGGAACTGTGAGTGAGAGCCTACCGTTCGCAGTCGGTCTTATGGCTTCAACCGCTATGATGCTAACCTACGCCTTTCTACCGAGCTCCATCGGTATCGTGATTGGTATGAGCCTGCTAGCGGTATCACAAGCTCTGATTATAGTGGGCCGAACCACTCTTGTGGGTCGTGGCGCGCAAGGAAAAGGGCTTGCGACAACCTATGCTATTCTCATCACACTTGGTAACTTCGGGCTCATCGTCGGCGCAAATCTTGGGGCCGGCATCTTCGGGTTCTCAGATTATCTGACCATATTCGTGGTCGGTGGAGTAGTTTGTTTCATCGGCTTGGCAGCTGCTCTCCTTTGGTTGCCTCGAGGCTCGATACATTCGAAATCGCGATTTGGAGTCATCAAACTCGGGGGCATTTCGTCAACGCTGAGAGGGTTTTACTTGGCTACGTGTTTCGACGCATTCTCTTGGAGTATCGCGTCGCCGTTCTTCGCAATTACACCTGCGCACATTTTCCAAGTCACGCAGGGTGATATCGCTCTCATACAGACCTTGGAGTTCGGCGCGGCAACCGCTACCAACCTCGTGTTCGGAGCTCTTTCGGACCGATTGTGGGGGAGAAAATCACTACTGGCAATCTCTGAGGGCTTCGGCGTTCTCGCTCTGGGCCTATATGTTATTGCTCCGAATGTTCAACCAATCTTCGCTTCGGCTCTTTTGATGGGTTTGGTGATCTCGAGTTGGGGGCCCGTCGTGTCCGCATATGTGAGCGAGGCCTCAACGGCTGATGAACTACATGATAACGTTGGCACGTGGACCACTCTTACAGCGTTGGTGCGCATTCCAGCTCCCATAATTGGCGGTTACCTTGCTGAACGCTGGTTCCCTCGTGCGCCTTACTTGGTCGCATTGTTCTTGGTTGCAGGGACCGCTCTCTACATCCAGAAATACCTCAAGGAACCGGGTTCTAACTGAATGGCTTGGCTCAAATTGCCAGCGCGAGATTACTGGGATAAACGAATTTAGGCAGTGTTGCGAAGTGTGTCCCTAATTTACTTAGGATTTGGGCCGGTAGTCCAGCCTGGTTAGTGACGCTGCCCTCACTGAAGCATCGAGGAGACGGCAGAGGTCGAGGGTTCGAATCCCTCCCGGCCCACTCAATCCACAACCTCTGTCGTTGCGAAGCTATGACTGGAGGTAATTCCAATGTCGTAGTCGCGACCAAGAGATTGGAAGTGTTAGAGGGTCAAGCCAAATAGCGCGCTGCGAATCATCAGGTTGTGTGATCCGGTATGAACGAAGCGAGTTCGAAAACCAAATACAACTTGGAGGCTAAAGAGGACACACGGGCTGTTGTCACGGACCCCTGTGACGTCAAGCATTTGATTTAGCGAGAACTATGTTATGTATGGTGCGTCGTGTTGACCGTTCCCGATCCGTTAAGTTGCAGACGGTGTAGTCACCTCAAGTTTGTTCATGAAGCAAGCCGAGGCTGCACACTCTCCTTCTGCGCATGTAAGGAATATGTCGTCTAGTGCATGTTTCATTTCGTCTATGTCACAATTATGAAAGAGATCCTGGTAAGGAGTAAGCCGCTCTTCATGCCCTCGAATGAGCCCGCGCCACCTTGCCTAGCCTCTGCTCAGTAATCATGAGTTAAGTGTGAAATTGGGAGAGAAACCGCGAAGCGGCCGCTCACCTCAGGATCTTCACAGTGAACGCGATCTCAGGCCCACAGTGATCTGCGGATCTTCTTGGCAGTGTCCAACCGTCATTTCAGCTTGAGTTCTACGATGACATCGTCCTGCTCTCTTCTACTGCTGAACCCAAGCTTCTCGCATAAACGTATCATCTTAACGTTCTCTGACATTATTATTCCGTATATGGTCTCCACGTCCTTTTCTCTTGCCACGTCGATCAACATGTCAACGAGCTTCACGCCCAAGCCCTTAGCCTGGTACTTATCTGCCACAACAACCGCGAACTCCCCGCGCTTCTTGTTCGCCTCAAGGATCAGTCGGGCGACGCCAATCTCTACTCTCCGATCGCCTTGGGGGGTTTCAGCGATGAAGGCCATTTCCCTATCATAGTCGATGTTGCAGAATCGCACCAGTGCATCGTGAGGAAGGTCCTTGATTATCTGAAAGAACCGGAAACGGCTTGTCTCAGTCGATAGTCCTCTGATCAATTCCAACTCCATCGGCTCATCTTCAGGCCTTATCGGGCGCAGTGTAACCTCCGTGCCGTCCTTCAGTTTCCATGGAGTGACGTACTTTGTCGGGTAGGGCATGATCACTAGGTGAGGATAGGCTTCGCCTTGTTCAGGAACTCTGGGGTCGATGATTATTCTAGCGTCCAGAACGTGGAGACCGCCGTTCGAGACAACGAGGGGATTAATGTCCATTTCAGCAATCTCTGGGAAATCCACAATCATGTTCGAGAAACGTACCATTACCTGCTCAAGGGAACGCATGTCGGTCGGAGGCTTGTTCCTGAGACCCTTCGAAAGGGCTCGATAGATCTTCGTCTCCTCCATAACGCGTCTGGCCAAGATCTGATTCAGCGGGGGCAAACCTATCGAGACGTCTTTCAGAAGTTCTACGCCGATTCCGCCCATGCCGAAGAGGATGACTGCGCCGAAATCGTTGTCCTTCTTCGCACCCAAGATAAGCTCATAATCGATCTGCTTCGCCATCTTTTGCACGTAGATTCCATCAATTCTCGCGTCAGGCTTTGCCTTTCGCACTCGGTCCATAAGAGTCTGGTACTGTTCTCTAAGAGTCTGCGGAGAATTCACTCCGGTCACGACGCCGCCGACATCAGTTTTGTGAATAACGTCTTGAGACGCTATCTTCAGGACAACCGGATACCCAATCTCTGAGGCGATCATAGACGCCTGTTCTACACTCTTGGCAAGCGCACCTTTGGCGCGCGGAATATCATACGCGTCAAGAAATCTGTCAACATCCGCCTGCACGAGTGCGGTTCTATCTTCTTTCTTGGCGGCTCGGCGGATCATGAGTTTGAGATGGCTCTTAGGTGGCGAAAGGTCCACGGGGAGTTCTTCTGGCGTTTGATAGAGAAGATCGAGGTTTCTCCGGTACCGATACATGTACATGTAGGTCCTTACGGCTTGCTCAGGAGTCGGATACGTGGGAATGTCATTCTTGTAGAAAATCTGTCGAGCTTCTCTTACACTGTCCTCACCCATCCAAACGGTGAGCATCGGTTTTCGTCTGTCGGCTGCGATCTTGGTCACGGTTTCCGCGAGGTTGGTGGGTTGAGTCGTGCCCTGTGGTGTGTATACGACTAGGAGGCCGTCTACATTCGGATCTGCGATGCAGGCCTCTACAGCCAGTTCGTATCTCTTAGTGTCAGCGTCTCCCAGAATGTCAAGAGGATTTCCATGGCTCCAATATGGTGGCAGATTGGTGTCCATAATGCGCTTCGTCTCCTCAGAGAGTTCCGCCAACTCTCCGCCGTGACTGATGACTGAGTCAGCCGCCAGCACGCCCGGTCCGCCAGCATTTGTTACGATAGCGAGCCTAGAACCGGCAGGTAGAAATCTCGAGTCTAGGACGCTGGCACAGTTGAAGAGATCTGAGATTTCATCAACCATCACCACTCCTGCCCGCCTGAACGCAGCGTCGTAGACCGCGTAGTCGCCAGCCAGTGCTCCTGTGTGAGAAGATGCGGCTTTCGCACCGGCAGGGTGCTTTCCAGCCTTTATTACTATGATCGGTTTTGTCCGCGCGAACCCTCTTGCTGCGCTCATGAATTTCTTGGCGTTGCGGACATCTTCCATGTAGATGATTATGCTCCTAGTGTTGGGATCTTCTCCGAGGTAGTCGATCATATCCCCGTAGTCTATATCGAGGGTTGATCCGAGGGACGCGAACATGCTGAATCCAATTCTGGCGCTAACTGCCCAATTGAGGATCGCCGAACCCAGCGCTCCACTCTGAGAGACAAATGCAATCGGACCGGGCTGCGGATTGTCCCTGAGAAAGGTCGCGTTCAGGCAGATTTGTGGTCTTATTATCCCGACGCAGTTCGGGCCAAGAATTCTAATGTCATATTTCGCCTGAATGCGTTTGATCTCTTCTTCTAACTTGAGCCCCTCTGCGCCGGTTTCGCGAAAGCCGGCTGAGATTATCACAACGCCATCCACGCCTGCCTTGGCACAGTCCTCAACAAGACGCGGGACCGTCTTGGCAGGCGTCGCTATCACGGCAAAATCAACATGCTCAGGAATCTTAGCTACGTCTGGATAGCACTTCAGACCCATGACACTCTCTCTGCTGGGGTTGACCGGGATGATCTTCCTCCTATCCTTACCGACGAGGAGGTTCTTCATTAATGACTGGCCAACGGAGGCTTCCTTATCTGTCGCACCGATTACCGCCACGGTTCTCGGATTCAGCATTCGTTCGAGAGTTCCCAGCCTTCTTTGCCTCCATCTCTGCCTGATCAGCATGATGCGGTGGGGGTGCCCTCAGATAATCGCCACGCATGAATTCCCTTTACGAAAATCGGTTGCCTACTGTCATTCACGTTTTCCGTCTAGGGTTAAAGAAAATGGTTTGGCCCATTCACTGAAAAGGGGTTATCACACCGTTGCGCGGCAACTTGAGCTGCAGTATGCCGGAATAGTTCACAGCCTGACCACTGTCGATTTTCACATAATCCCCTTTCTGAACGGGCTTCACCAGGTTCCTGTAGTTGTATCTCACAAAAGTCCGTCCTGTTTCGTCATCGAGAACAAGCATGAATTGATTCATATCCACGATCTTGCCCTCGATGTGGATGTTCCTCATCCCGTTGCGGATCTCATCTATTCTCGTTTCCACTTCACCCTGAACGGGCTTGCGATCGTTCTCTGTCTCAATGTCAGTCTCGTCAGCAAGCGAAGCGCGCTACATCGCCGTCAGCAATGGTTCCTCGCCGGTCTTCACCGCAAGACCCGCGTTTCGAAAACGACATATCTCATGCGAGCTATGTAATCTTCTCGGTTTTGCTTCGAGTTCTTCTCTCAAGAAAACTGCTGTGAACTAGCATGACTTACACAAAGCTGCTAATTACGAAGAGCTCAACACCGTAGTCATTGGTATGATCTTAGGTAGGGTGACGTGCACACTAGGGGGCGGTACGCTGCGGGTTCTACTTTTGGTATTATCTTGGGCGTAACTAACCTGAAGAGTGGTGTAAGTAGATCATGAGTGAAGAAGGAAGATACGGCGGCCGGACTATGTACAAAGTCACATGTTCCGAATGTGGCGCCGAGACAGAAGTTCCTTTCAAACCAACTCAAGGCCGACCAGTATATTGCAGAAGTTGCTATCAGAAGCATAGGCGATACTAGGAAAACCGACTAGTCGCCGTATGCGTCATCTTCATCCTTTCTTTAATCTCCCTTTGTTTGTGGAGAGAAACTGCGGACCAGCCGCTCTAGCAGTAGTTATGTCTTGCAACGCGCTGATCATATTGGCGATTGTCATTGGAATTTGGGCGCGTAGTCCGGAAACGCAGAATGGTGCGCAATTTCCAGAGAAAACCTGTGGCGAAAGAAACGATTGAGAGGATTCTTGATCTGGCGCAACATGCGCCAAGTGCGGGTTTCAGCCAAGGATGTGCGTTTGTAGTGGTTACGGATCAAAAGTTGAGAAGTTGCATCGGGGAGATTCAGGGCGAAAGGGACTTTTACGCCAAACGAAGGTTTCATAAATTCGTCTCTGAGGCGCCAGCGCTGATCGTCGCCTGTGTCAGCGAACAGTTGTACCATGACCGATATCGTGAATCGGACAAGCTGCGGGAAGATGGAACTGAGATAGAATGGCCGGTTCCCTACTGGCATTTCGACATGGGCTGCGCATGCATGCTTATCTTCCTATCCGCTGTCAACGAAGGATTGGCGGCAGCCTTCACAGGCGTCCATCGGGTTGATGAAATGAGAAAGTTCCTAGGAATCCCAACGCACTTCCAACCCGTAGGGGTAATCTCGATCGGTTATCCCGCGAAAGATGTGAAATCCCCCTCTCTCAAGCGAGGTCGAAAACCATTCCAGCAAGTCGTTCACTACGAACACTGGTAGGTTTGTTGACCGTTCGTTTCTAGCATCAATCTTAGAATATCTTGTACACTGGCGACGAGAGACAGGTAACTCCTCCGTCGCCTTTGCGGAACTCTGAAACTTCCACCTCGATGGGGATGTAGCCTGCGCCCCGCACCTTGCTGGCTGCAGTAACGTATCCGGCTGGGATGACCACTTTCTTATCGCCAATGTACAAAGCGTCGCAAGCATAGGCCTCTTCCTCCGGAATGGTGACGAACCGAAAGCCGGGAAACGATTGACTGTTCACCAATTCGGGAGCGATGATCATGGTTCCATCGCTTAGGTAGGAACATCCGCAGAGCAGGTGGAACAGTTCGGTCACGACCGGTTTCACATTGAGACCGTTGAGATGCCCTGCCAATTGCCTGATTCCTTCCGCGTTCGATCTACTCGATTCGCCGACGAAGAGCCCTCGGTCAGTGACGACAATGTCACCTCCTTCCAATGTACCTGGTGCAAGCACATGGTGAAGCGCGCCAACCTTGTGCGAATGATGGCTCAGCGCTTCGACAAGCATCTTCTCCTCACCCTTCCGCCTCTCCTCTCCAAACCTGCCAATGATCGCTTTGCGCGATCCGAGAAGTGCAGGGTCTTGCATGAATACAGAATCCGGGAAGGTGTCGAGAGGCCCCAATTCGATCACTTCGACTCCCGCTTCCTTCAAAACCGACACGTACCCACGATGTTGTTGTTTGGCCAGGATCACGTCGATCTTGTTTCGATCGGGATTTGTTGAGAGACAGTTCACATAATTGTCCGAGGGGACTCGAACGAACACCAAATCGAAAAGCCTGTCCATCATGTACTTCGCTCTCTCTGCGCAATTTGCTGATATTGTACCAGATACGGCCGGAGGTACAGTTATACCTAGATTACTTATTCAACAGCTCCAACCTTTGGATTGAGGGGCATGCAGATTGGTTGACGTTAAGGAACTGTTGGAATACAATGCTGAAGTGAGGCATCGGTACCTAACAGCCATGGCCAAACTGCCATGGGATGAATTCGTAAAGAACCGAGAGGCAAGCTGGCATTCTCTAAGAAACATCTTCATCCACACTTTGAGCGCCGTGGACCACTGGTTGGATTTCCTAACGAAGGAGCAACATACCCGGAAGGATTTCGATGATTACAGGTCGATGAGTGATGTTGAGGCGTACATGCATGACGTTGAATCCAGAATGCGGAAATATCTTGACTCACTGACGCCTCAGACTCTAGCTGCAAGGTACAAGGTCACGAACGACGCAGGTGAAACCATCGAGATCACGTCTGAGGATGTCCTGATTCATGTCTTCGAGGAAGAAGTGCACCATCGCGGCGAACTTATCGCTCTACTGTGGCAGATGAATATCAAACCGCCATTGATGGGTTGGAAATACATGTGACCCTATCAACTCAATCTCAATCCTGGATTCTCGGGTAGTTTGAAAGATATTCCGTGCCTTCCTCTGTCACGAGAATGTCGTCCTCTATCCTGACTCCGCCAATCTTCGAACCATATATCCCTGGTTCAACGCTGTGAACCATGCCCGGCATCAAGATGTCCTTGGACTCTATGTGCAAGGCCGGAATCGGCTCGTGTATGCCGACTCCAATACCGTGACCCAGTCGATGTACGAGATATGCAGAGAGGCCGTGGCGCTGTATCACTTCGATGGATCTCCTTGCGACCTCAGCCGCGCTGATTTCAGGTTGAATCGATGATATCGCAGTGGTCTCCGAATCGAATACAGCCTCAATCAACGGTCTTTGTTTCTTGTTCGGTCTTCCCACGACAAAGGTTCTGGTAGTGTCCGAACTATAGCCGTCAACAACCACATCAAGTTCCAGCACAACTAGATCACCTCGTCGTAGCTTTCGACTACTGTTGCCGACCACGTACTTGTATGCTTCAGCAGTTGTTGGTCCGGATGAGACGAAGGCGCAGGCCAGAATCTTGCCGGCTCGGCGTTTCATTACTCCTGTTGTTACGATTTCATGCTCAATCTTGGCCGCTAACTGTATTTCGGACAGGCCGGCTTTCAGATTGTGCTCGAAGGTTTCCAGTCCAATCCTAGCAACGCGATTTGCCTTTCTCAGCGCAGTCACTTCCTGCTCTGTCTTTATTGATCTGGTCTTTGTCAGAAGAGCTGACGCGTCTTTCAGGTTGTGTCCTGAGAGCTTCTGTCTCAACGCCTCAAACGTTTTCTCACCTATCACATTTGTTTCATAGCGCAGAGGCGTTCCGAGGACTAGTTCCCACGTTTTCTCCACACCTATCGTTCCTGAACCTATTCCGAGGTCGGTCAATGCGTTGCGAACGTAGTCTGTGCCGAGTTCAAGAGAACTACCAAGGTGCTCGTAGGTTTCTGGTTTGTACAGTCTCATGTCTGAAACCCAAGTTGCTGGAACCGTTTCACTCGCTGGGTGGACGAGAATCGGGTCCTTTTCGAGAGGAAATATGAGGTAGGTTAGGCCTCGACCGCACCAAGCACCAGAAAGGTAGGTAACGTTCTCAGGGATTCGGAGGACTAGGGCATCGAGTCTGTCTTCACGCATCGCCTCTCTAACTCGGCGAATTTTCTTTTCGTCGCGGGTCAAGTCTGGTGCAACCGAAGACGTTTCTCATTTCAAGGCGGTTAAGAGTTTTCTCCGAGGCGCAAAGTCCTCAGGGAGAGCAGGGTCAGTCCACACAGGGGCATCAAGTTGCGAAGATCCAACCTACGAAAAGTGCCGAGATAGCCGCTGTATCCTCAAGTTCCTTTGACGTTCCGATTGCCGTGCTTGTCTCAGGAGAGACTCCGTAAGGGTATATATGGCCCTCAAAAGGCGATACTGGCCCTAGCCGGATGTCCCCCAAATGGAAGATCTGCTGAAGGATCTGATTGACCGCGCAGTACAGTTAGGAGCGAAATATGTGGACTCGCGATATCAAGACGTGCGACAAACACTCATAGTCACCGAGAATGGTTCTCTGCGCACCTACGAATCGGATCGATCAACCGGGATCGGGATTAGGGTTCTGGTAGATGGAGCATGGGGCATCGCTTCCTCAAGCATCATGAACAAGACTACTCTGAGGCAGAAGGCAGCGGAGGCGGTCAGGTTAGCGAAGGCCGCCAGAAAACTGTCAGCTACTGTGCGCCTAGCAACAGTGAAACCTGTTGAAGCTACTGTGAAACTTCCCGTCAAAACCGATCCCGACGACATTCCTCCGGACGTGAAGGTGAAGGTACTATTGGAGGCCAACAAGTCCGCCAGAACCGGGCCAGAGATAAGTAACTCAACTTCACGTTTGGGGTTTCTCCATGATCGCCGAATTTTCCTTTCATCTGAAGGTGCCAAGATAGAGACAGATATTACGACATCTGGTTTTAGTCAGCTGAGTATCGCTGAAGCGCACGGTTTGATGGAGCGAGTGCCGGAACAACGATCAAGGTGTGCCGGATACGAGTTCATTGAACGCGGCGATTGGAATACTTTCGGCAGTGAAGTGTCCCAGCTCGCATCAAAGGTAGTCGCGGCCCCTCTGCCGCCACCCGGCTCCTATCCAGCCGTTCTAGATCCAGAGCTCATAGGGCTCTTCCTTCACGAGGCCCTGGGACATGCGTCAGAAGGAGATCTGGTGGCCACAAAGGAATCAGTTCTTGACGGCAAGCTAGGTAGATCCATCGCCAGCGAATCTGTCACCATCTACGATGACGGGAACATCGATGGCGGCTATGTCGTCCCTTTCGATGACGAAGGGGTCCCAAAGGCCAAGATAACGATCGTGGAAAAAGGGAAACTGGAAGGTTTTCTGCTCTCTCGAGACACCGCAACGGAGCTCGATCTGCAGCCAACAGGAAACGGTAGAGCCCAGAGTTACGAGCACAAACCGATCGTCCGAATGACGAACGTCTACATGGAACGCGGCGATCTCACATTCGATGACCTCGTACGAAGCATAGATTACGGGTTCTATGTCCGCGGACTAGGCAGCCTAGGGGGTCAGGTGGATGTCGGCGGAGGAACTTTCACTTTTCGTGCAGGGCCATCATATCTGATCGAGAAGGGGGAACTGAAACATATGGTTCGGGCAGTCACCTTAGCTGGCAAGGTACTGGAGACGCTAGGGACCATCGAGGCGGTCGGTAGGGATTTCACAGTCACCACCAGTGTGTTCGGCGGATGCGGAAAGGATGGTCAGATGGCGAAAGTTGGTGATGGAGGTCCTCATGTTCGATTTCGCAAGCTTACGATAGGCGGTAGAGTGAATTGACCGAGATACTATCCGCGGCAGAGACCGCAGTGAAGCTGGCAATGCAGAAGGGTTTCGATGAGGTGGAAGCTTTTAGTACAAAGATCATAAAGCGCGAGACAATCTACCGCGAAAAGATAGAGGCGGCCAAGACCAATACCATCGCAGGCCTAAGCATCAGAGGCGTTCTAGGCAAACGTATTGGGTTCTACTCAGTATCTTCGTTATATCGTCATGACATTGAGAACGCGATCGATCAATCGCTGAAGATTGCAAAGGCAAACAGGGAAGATGCCGACTGGCACGCCTTGCCGCGCAAATACGGAAAGGCGACGGTACAGAAGGTGATAGACAAGAAGATCGAAAGCCTCTCTGCAAATGACTTGGTGGAACAAGTTCGACTTGCAGTGGACACGGTTCACGAAGTAGAACCGTCTCTTGTCATAACAAGAGGATACACCGGAACCGGCATCCAGTTCAACGCGATCGCTAACAGCCATGGGTGCAAACTGGAAAGAAAAGAGACGGCCGCCGCATCTTGGATTGCGGTCAAGGCCGGTACAGCCGAGGAGAAAGGCGTGAGCCACGAAGGCAGTCAATCACGCTTCTGGAAAGGTCTCGACACAGAACGTATCGCCACAACTGCATCCGAGAGAGCGCTCAAGATGCTCCACGCACGACCAATCCCAAACGGTAAGATGAACACCGTCTGGCGGAACGACGCCTTCGCGAGCATAGTCGACACCATGCTCGCGCGAACAGTCACTGCAGATGCCGTACAGAGGAACCGTTCTCCTTGGACAGGTAAGTTAGGCGAGATAGTTGCGAGCCGAGAAGTATCCATAATCGACGAGGGCAAGATGGTTGCAGGAATGGCGACAAGGCAATTTGACGACGACGGAACCCCACAGAAACGTGTGCCCGTGATCGAGAAAGGAGTACTACGAAGCTTCCTTTATGATACGTATACTGCCAACAAGGAGGGTCGTGCTTCTACAGGAAATGCACACAGGGACATAGGCACGTTCTCCAAGCCGCCCAACTATGCAAAGCTCCCCACACCGTACCCGAATAATTTGGCTGTGGAACCGAAGAAGAATAGCCCAGATGAGATCATCAGGGAAACTAGGAATGGCCTGTATGTTGTGGAGATTATCGGTGAATGGCTGTCGAATCCGATCAGTGGCGAAGTCAGTGCCACTCTGAGTGGAGGATTCGTGATCGAGAACGGAGAGCTTGGAAGAGCGGTGAAGGGAATCATAGTCTCCAGCAATTTCTTTGACATACTCAAAGGGAAGATGGACCTGCGAGCGAACGATCTGGATGTCTCAGGCTCGGTCTATGCCCCCACGACACAAGTGCTCGATATGACCGTTGCCGGAGAATAGTCGAACCGGATGATTACTGTAGATCCAAGTGGTTCAGGTCTGCGCGATCCAATGGACATATCGTTTCTCGTACCGATTTATATGGGCCTGCAAACCTGTGGAAGAGCGTGATCGATCCTTGAATTATCGTCGTTTGGGCAATGCAGGTCTAAAGGTCAGCGAGCTTTCTCTTGGCGCGTGGATAACATATGGCGGTCAAGTGGGAGAGGATATCGCCATGAAATGCATGTCCCGCGCCTATGATGCCGGCGTGAATTTCTTCGACAATGCAGAGGTCTATGCGAATGGGAACGCTGAGATTGTGATGGGTAACGTGATCAAGAAGATGGACTGGCGTAGGGAGAGCATCGCAGTCTCCAGCAAGGTCTTCTGGGGCGGCGAAGGTCCAAACGATCTGGGACTCTCTCGCAAGCACATCTTTGAGGCCTGCCGCAACTCCCTGAGACGCCTGCAGATGGACTACCTAGACTTGTTCTTCTGTCACCGGCCCGATCCAGATACGCCGATCGAGGAGACTGTTCGCGCCATGGACGATCTGCTTCACCAAGGCAAGATCCTGTACTGGGGAACATCTGAGTGGAGTGCTGCTGATATCATGCGAGCACATGCCATAGCACGAGAATACGACCTAGTTCCACCACAAATGGAACAGCCCCAATACAACATGCTTCACCGCGAACGGGTTGAGAAGGAATACCTGCCCCTTTATCGCGAGATAGGTCTGGGGACAACGATCTGGAGTCCGCTTGCATCAGGACTGCTGACAGGAAAGTACAACAACGGACTTCCGCCGGACACACGAGCGTCACTCAAGGGCTATGAGTGGCTTCGCGAGCACGTAATCACACTGCAGAATATCGAGAAGGTGAAGAAGCTTCAGCCGATCGCCACTGAGTTAGGCGTCACTATGGCACAGCTGGCATTGGCTTGGTGCCTGAAGAATCCCAATGTGAGCACCGTGATCACGGGCGCCAGCCGACCTGAACAAGTCACCGAGAACATGAAGGCGATCGAGGTTGTGTCGAAGTTGAACTCGGATGCAATGGGGCGCATCGACGTGATCCTAGGCAACAAGCCGACGTTCGACGAGCGCTAGGAACTGGGCATTTGGGGTTAAGGAGTCAGTGAATCCAATAGTGCACCGAGTTTTCTGAAGTCATCTTCCATCACCTTCTTCAGGCTGAAGGTGTAGAGAGCGGCAGCGGGATGGTACATAGGAAAGTAGGTAGTCGTCTCAACTTCGAACGGTATCCCATGCAATGTGGTTACGGAATCTTCCGATTTCATCAATGCGTGGATGGCGGAATTTCCCATAGGGCATATGACTCTCGACCGTATCAGGGCGATCTGTCGCTTCAAGTATGGTCTGCAGGCTTCCCTCTCATCTTTCCTCGGCGGTCTATTGTTGGGCGGTCTGCACTTGACGACGTTGGTAATGTAGACATCTTCCCGTCGCAGGTTCATTGATCCTAGGAGTTCGGTCAGCAGTTTTCCTGCAGCACCGACGAATGGTCGCCCTTGGCTATCTTCCTGCTCTCCAGGCGCTTCGCCGACGAACATTATGCTCGCATTCTTTGATCCTTCGCCAGGAACGGCGCGTATGCGTGTCTTGCAGAGACGGCAATTTGTACAAACTACGACTTCATTCGCAACTTTCTCGAGGGAATCTTCAGCCTGCGTGGACATGGGCTTACCAACATGTGTGCTGGCGGGTAGATGACTGTTCGATGTGCGCAACGTACGGTATATATGCCTCTTTCCGCTTCACGTAGCGAACCTAGTTCACGGGAATCGACGATGCCAATCACTGATGTGGTCAAGAAGCAGCTTGCGCAAAAGATCAGATTACACTACAAGATTTGCCGAGATTGCGGTGCGCGCAATCCCGGAGCATCAGATCAGTGCAGAAAATGCCACGGTCACAATCTACGGTGGAAGAAGAGAGAGCTAGGCGCCAAGTAAGGTGCGCTGAATTATCCTAATACACGGTTGTCGGGAACAAGCAGACGAGCAGAAGCTCGACATGTCGTTCGAATAGTGAGGACCAGGGAGAAAAAAGATCTTTGGCTCACGCGATTCCCATCTGGGTCTTTGCTTCTTGGCTCATCTTGTCCGGAGTCCAAGGCGGGTCAAACACAAGGTCAACTTTGGCGTCCTTCACGCCGTTCACTGCCTTGATCTTCGTCTTGACTTCCTCTGCAATCATCCCACCCATCATACAGCCTGGAGCCGTCAATGTCATCTTGATGCCCACATTGCCGTCTTCAATGCTGATGTCATACACGAGTCCCAAGTCCCAGATGTTGATGGGGATCTCTGGGTCGTAGCAGTCCTTAAGAACCGTGACGATCTCCTCTTTCGTTACCAACTCTACGATTCACCTCCGCCCTCTGGGTGAAGTTTCTTTCCTATCGAAGGGAGTCCGCTTGATGCTTCCCTATTAATGTTAACCTGTTGCGTTTGAGATGCAAGCTTTCGAGATCTATTCGGATTTCTGTTCGGACCATGCGATCGGCATGGCTCCTTGCATTGGTTCGAGGAGTTTTGTCGCATTGACCCTGACCGCTCTGGTTACCTCTTCGAAAAGCGGGTTTGCGTAATCCTCGATTCTTCCCTCGTCGGCCAACCTTGAGATCTCCGGATCTAATGGAACGGATCCTAGGAATGGAATCTCTGCTTTCTTCGCTGCCTCTTGCGCCTTGCTCTTGCCGAAAATTTGCATCTTTTCGCCGCATCGTGGGCAGATGGCGTAACTCATGTTCTCGATGAGGCCAAGCATCTTCACGGGGGCGATCTGCTCACTCAGGGCTTTTGCCATGTTGATGGCTTTACCAACCACCATCAACGCCAGGTCCTGCGGTGTTGTAACTACGATTACCCCATGCAACGGAAGAGACTGAAATACAGTCAGCGGAGCATCACTAGTCCCAGGAGGGAGATCTACTAGTAGGAAGTGTAGGTCTCCCCACTCAACGTCCTGAAACATCTGTCGGATTACGCTGTTGATGATTGGGCCCCTAACTATGACTGGAATCTGGGGTTCTTCGAGCACGAGGTTCATGGACACGACTTTGATTCCCAACCGTGTCATAGCCGGAAGAACACGTTGATCTGGGGTAACGGAAAGTGGGCCCTTCAAACCGAACATTCTCGCGATGCTAGGCCCGGTGATATCTGCGTCGAGTATGCCCACTTTGTATCCCAGTCTCGTCAGTTGAACAGCGAGGAATGCTGTAACGAAAGACTTGCCTACGCCTCCCTTCCCCGACATTATCGCTATCACGTTCCGGATCTTTTTCTGTTCAAGTCGATCGATCCCCGCCGACATCTTTTGATTTGATCTCTTGCCCCGCGCGATCGCTGCCATTTGTGATTGTATCTTTCTTCTCAGTTCTTCCAGCTCCTGTTTGGTCATCACGGTCGTCTCGACGTTAACATTCTTCACGCCCGGCAGCTTCAGCAGAGCCTTCTCAATGTCGCCTGAGATCGTCTTGGAGAGAGGACAGCCACCAACTGTAAGCGCGACGAGGACTCTGACTTTGTCTCCTTGAATGTCCACGCTTCGAATCATCTGGAGATTGACTATGGAAATATGAAGTTCGGGATCCATCACGTCCTTCAGAGCGTTCATGACCTCGTCCTTTGAAACCACCTTGTTCATCCTCGAATCTCTACGATCGCTATGAGCAAAAAACCTCCTGTATTAACCGTTGTTGGTTTCAGAGAACTCGAAATTTTGTGTGTTGGAGAGCCAACTCAACACTGCAGAAATTTGTCTCGAAGGCAATCTACAGAGAGATATTCAGAGTCACGGGAGTAATCGCTCCGGGGTTCTTGGGAACAATGTGGTTTCCCTCACGTTCTCTTTCCCGAGGAATGACATTGTGAAACGCTCGACACCTAAGCAAAATCCGCCGTGCGGGGGCACACCGAATTTGAATGGTTCAGTAAACCACTTCATGGCTTCGGGGTTCATCTGCTTCTCATTCAGTTGTTCCATGATCTTTTCGTATCGATGCTCACGTTGTCCGCCTGAAGACTGCTCTAGATCCCTGTAAACTAAATCTACGCTCCGCGCCCATTGCGGGTCCTCGTCTACGCGCATTACATAGAACGGTTTAACCTTGAACGGGTACCTATTGATGAAGAATGCGTCGATCTTATGCTTCTCCTGCACGAACTTGCACAGCAGAGTCTCTGCTTCCTTGTCGAGGTCACTACCAAACGGAAGTTTCTTTCCGTACTGCTCCAAAATATCGTAGATTTCCGGGAATCTCAGCTCTGGGAATGGGGTCCTTGGAATCTCAGGGATGACATGCAAGAGTTCCAATTCGTGACTACATTCCTTCCTGACTCTCTGTATCGCCGCGACTAGGACCTCCTCTTCAACCCTCATCATGTCGGTTTCGTCGTTCATGAATCCGAATTCCACTGCCATGCCTCGATGCTCGCAAAGATGTCGTGGAGTATGCGAACGCTCTGCTCGCCAGTTTGGTCCCAAGTCGTAGATGCGGTCGAAGCCAGCCGCAATGCACAATTGTCTGTGCAATTGCGGATCTTGTCTCAGGAAAGCCTCTCTGCCGAAATAGTCTATCTTGAAGACTTCTGCTCCGCCCTCTGATGTCCCACCCAGAAGGCAGGGGGTGAACACCTGAAGGTATCCGTTTCGATGGAGATAATCGACCATGCCTTCGACTAGCTTGGACTGTATCTGAAAGACCGCCAAATTCTCTCGTCTCCTCAGATCGATCACGCGCCAATCGAGTCGGACGTCAAGGTTCGATTCTATCTTTCCAGAGACATCGAGTGGAGTCGGTTCTAGGGCCTTGGCGATCAATTCTATCTTGATTGGTGCAATTTCCGCACCCACTTTTGCCACCCGCTGCTTGACCGGCGTTCCTTCGACAGCGATTACGTCCTCTCTTCCGAGGCTCTCAGAGACTTTCAGGATCTCCGGAGTGGCATTTGCCTTCACAATTGTCACTTGTGCAAGCCCATGACTGTCCCTCAGCCAGATGAAACGGGTCCTTGCCAAGTCCTTGATTTCGTGGACCCAACCTGAGACAACTATCCGCCCTTCTTTTGCGCTCTCGATCTCGTCGGTGTAATGCGTGCGCTTGAGCAACCGATCCAGCCCATCCAGCTAACGTGTCAGAGACGTTACTATTAATTCGACTTGTTGCAGTACTTCAAGCCGAAGGTAACTACTTCAGTAGCCCGGCTATTTCACCGGGCTTGAGCGCAACTTTCACGGCTGCGCTTCTTAATGCCTCTATCTTTGTTTCCGCAGTCCCGGTCTTCCCCATGATGATTGCGCCAGCGTGTCCCATTCGTTTCCCTGGGGGGGCAGCTCTCCCGGCAACGTATGAGGCAATGGGCTTGGGATACTTCATTTTCTTGACGTATTCCGCGGCCATCTCCTCAGCGTTTCCTCCGATCTCCCCGATCATCGCAATTGATTTGGTCTGTGAATCCTTTCTGAACATTTCAAGTACGTCTGCGAAATTCAATCCGACTACAGGGTCTCCTCCGATTCCCAGGCACGTGGACTGCCCGAGCCCGGCGCTTGTGAGGCTTGAGGCTATCTCATAGGTGAGTGTACCGCTTCTTGAGACCACCCCAACAGAACCTTGTTTGAAAATGTGACCTGGCATGATGCCTAGTTTGCATTGGCCCGGTGTTATGATTCCGGGGGTGTTCGGCCCGATTACTGTAGTCCCCTTGAGCCTAGCGACCTCCATTATCTGAATCTCATCTTTGACTGGGATGCCGTCAGTAATGACTACCACTGGGTTGAGGTTGGCATCAATGGCTTCGAGCACGGCGTCTTTGGCAAAGGGAGCCGGGACGAAGATGATTGAGGCGTTGGCCTTGAATTGGCTGGCAGCCTCTTTGACCGTGTCAAAAACCGGAATTCCGTTCGCCTCAGTTCCTCCGCGGCCCGGAGTGACTCCCGCAACAATCTTCGTTCCATAATCAAGCATTAGTTGGGTGTGGAAGGTCCCCTGCGATCCCGTAATGCCCTGAACTATGGCTCTTGTCTCCTTGTCTACTAGGATTGCCATGTCACTTCACCTTTGAGACGATCTCAACCGCCTTGGCGGCTGCATCCTCCATGGTATTCAGAGATGGAATATTCGCATCTGAGAGAATCTTCCGTCCCTCGTCTTCGTTAGTTCCAACGAGTCTTATTACGATCGGTTTTGAGATACCCATCCTCTTCTGGATGTTCAGGATCGCACGAGCAACGTTGTCGCATCTGGTAATCCCACCCATGATGTTGATCAGAAGCACTTTGGCTTTGGGATTGGCGAGCACTATCTCAAGCGCAGCCGCAATCCGCTCTTCGTCTGCGCCTCCACCCAGATCGCAGAAATTGGCAGGTGCGCCTCTGTAGTCTAGGATCATGTCCAATGTGGCCATGACCAAACCAGCGCCATTTCCAATGATGCCAACGTTGCCACCTAGTTCAACGTACGCCAGTCCCTTTTCGCGAGCTTTTATCTCGAGCGGTGTCATATCGGGTTCGAACGTTTTCATTCGCTCTAGGAACTTGGTATGTCTAAAGAGGGAGTTATCATCGAGAAGGATTCTTAGGTCTGCAGCAACAAGCTCCCCTGTCTCAGTTTCAATCAGCGGGTTGGACTCGACCAGTTCCGCGTCGAAATCAAGCATAATCTGGAACAATCTGTTGATGATGGACGCAAGTTGACTCATCTGCTTCCCGAAATAGCCTAGCTGCTTTGCAACCCACCTGCTTTCGAATTCCTGCAAACCAAATAGTGGGTTGATCTTGTGACGGATGATCTTCTCTGGGTGTTGGTCAGCAATTTGTTCGATGTCAACACCTCCCTCCGTGGAGCATAACAAGGTGTAGCAGCGAGAAGATCGATCTACAACAATGCTCACATACCGCTCATGTTTGCTTGCCAATCTTTGTTCGACGAGAACTTTCGAAACTTTCTCCCCCTTCACCGTCATTGAGAGAATGTTTTTCGCGACCCCAAAAGCTTCGTCGACCGTCGATGCGGGTTTGATTCCTCCAGCCTTCCCACGCCCTGCAACTAGAACCTGCGCTTTGACCATAGAGGGCTGATTGATCTTCAGGAAACATTCCTTGGCTTCCTGTGGGCTTGACGCAACTAAGCCGTTAGGGATCGGTACACCATACTGTTGCGCGATTTCTTTCGCTTCATATTCAAACAGCTTCAAACGGAATCGCCTTCGAACTCGCGAATCGAGCCTCCTAGACTGTTTCAGCGTCGTAATAAGATAACTCTCAAGATTCATGAATTGGAGAGCGTGAGTTTGGAGTTGTGCAAGGTCGAGTTCGTTGCGAGTGATGTGTGCCTGAGGAATCGGCTCGGGCAATCTTCAAATAGCCTGTTCTACCTCGTGGGCCCGATTTCTCGGGTATCGAGAGCGGTGAGTCGGCCAGCGTTCCCCCGAGGTTCACACAAAGGCGAAACGTCATGGTCAAGACGATCTTAGATGCATTTTGCGTAAAGTCCGGAATCCTCTGTAGACGATGCGAAGAGAAGCTGGAGAAGGGACAAATTACTGAGTTGGATCTTAAGGTAATTCAGAGAATGGTCGAGCTGGAGAAGCAGAACCCGGTTCTTGAAGACGTAACTTATCACAGGGCCGTTGAAGCCGACGACATGATGGCTATCCTCGTAGACAAGAAGGATCTGCCTAGGCTCTTGAGCGGCGGAGCAAAGATCGTGAAAGACCTCGGTGAGACATTCGGGAAAAGAGTGAGGCTCATCAGTTATGGCGGGGACGACCGGGAGTTTCTGGAGGATCTCTTCAACCCATTGTCCATACTGACCATAAACACGGTTTGGATCCCGGATGGCACGACGGAGACCAAGGTGATATTGACGGGGCGGAAACCGAGGAGGATGCCCGTTGATCTTGAGAAGGTCCGGAAGATCGCTCAGGAACTCAAAGGGATGACGCTTCGGGTCGAATTCGAGCGATCCTAGCCTCTCAAATCGTACTTGTGTCCCTTGCTGACCGATACTACATTTGCGATATCTGATACATACTTGGCATAGAGGCCGGGATTTTCCGTGTGGATTGGAATGAGTCGTCGTGGTCTAATCGTCTCTATGCTTCCCTTTAGCTCGCTGGGCATTATGTGACCCGAGCAGTGAATGTGGTACATCGGAAGACCAAAGTGATCCAACCAGTTACGTAACCGTTCGAACTCGAACTCTTGCTCTTCATTGAAAGGTTCTGACATTGAGAGCACGAACACGCTTCCAGGGTTAGGTCTTATGTCAACGAGTTCCTTGAAGTCCGGCATCGAGAAAGCAACTATGAACTTCCCCTGTTCGTTTCGGAGCTCTTGGCTATCGATCGTTCTTGCGTGAGAGATTACGCTCTCCTCCCAGTCGTAGTATCGTTTCTTGGTTCTCTGAAAGACGACCACATTCTCGTCAGAATCAAGAATCCTGGGTAGACTCAGAGCCCGATCAGATGAAAGTCCGTTGAGAATGAATGCTTGTTTCAGCGAAATCGCCAGAACCCTATCATTCTGCTGAGCAACTTCGTAGAATGTTCGAATCCTGTCAACATCTACATTCGAGAAGTTTGCGAGTACAATGCTCCGCGTGTTGGCGACAATCGAGTTGAGTTTTGACTTGACTTCCGGTTCGCTACTGACTTCTCCGCCTAGGATGTTTGTTCCTTCGGCCAGCATAACTTCTGGGTCAGATTTCGCGGCTAATTGGATGAAATCCTCTGTCAGCTTGGGTTTTGTTCCGTGAGATCTGAAATCACCCGAGTAAACTGCGGAGCCATCTGACGTTTTTGCGACGAACCCGTAGGCGCCCGGTATGGAATGGTCTACGTGACAGGGGGTTACATCGATAGAGCCTACTTTGACTGTTGAGCCTGTTCTGAAGGTCTGGAACTGAAGCCCTCTGATATCCGACTCAAAGTGTCTGATCTTGGTTGCTGAGACTGCGCTTAGTATTCGCGCGCAGGTTTCTCCGCAGTAGATCGGAATATTCCTCTTCAGAAATGAAATGTAACCCCAATGGTCTCCGTGGGCATGGGAGAGAAAGACCGCGTCAATGGAAGGTTTCGACTCCTCAAACTCATAGATGCCTTTGATGTTGGGGAGTATGCCGAATTCGAGCAGATCCTTCTCGTCACCGGGAGAGAGCAAGGGATCGAAGAAGAACTTGCGCCTGTCTGAGTAGCTCATTCCAAAATCAAGCATTATGCGAGTGCCCTTATCTTCGAGAAGTATCTTGTTACCACCGATCTCATCAACACCGCCGTGGAAGGTTATGGTAGTTGATCCAGAGGGCATATGTAGTCCGCTATTGTTGTCAGCAACAAGCTTGCTTATAACGAATCGATTGTCGAGAGCCGATCTGCACCGCTCAGCGTTCTGACAAAGAGTTATGAGTTCAGATGATGGCATCTGGGCCATTCTGTGATTGAAATGCTGCGTGCCGTCCTGTTCGATCTAGGGGAGACGTTGGTTCACCTAGATCGTCCCTGGGACGACATTCTTAGAGCGAATCTGTGTTCGCTCCACTCTTACCTTGACAAGGAAGGACTGAGTTCAGGTTTTGAGACGTTTGCAGGAGCTTTCATTTCTGTATTCGAACAAGCCTCGGCAATGGCTGATTTTTACAAAATAGAAACTCCGATTCAGGACATTGTCGAGAGGGTTCTCAAGAAACTGAGGTACAAGGGACTGAGCGAAGAGCTGATACGGGAGGCGGTTGTTGAATTCTACACGCCAGAAGTGGCAGCATGGCAGCTGTATCCAGATGCAGTCGAGACTCTCCATGCGCTAAGAGATGACGAGTTCGAAATGGGGCTCGTATCAAATGCGAAGAGCGAATGGCTTATTCACTCGATTTTGAAGAGGCACGACCTTCGGAAATTCTTCAAAGTAGTCGTAGTCTCTGCAGAACTGCGCATCAGGAAGCCCAGAGTTGAGATCTTTGAGCACGCACTGAAATCTCTTGATGTTAAGCCGGACGAGACGGTTTTCCTAGGTGATAGGTTGAATACGGATATGTTCGGGGCGAGAATTGTTGGGATGCATTCAATTCGCGTGTTTCGAAAATCCACTGCAACGAGTGGGTTGATGCACCCTGACGCGACGGTGACTTCTCTTTCGGATGCGCTGAAACAGATAGTGGAGTGGAGGACAACTCCAATTAGGCCCGTTCCGACATCCAAGTAACCTGCCACTGAATTCTCCGACCCAAAACACACACTACAGTGCGTCCTGCTATCGGGGTGACGGTATCGTCAATTTCAGTCTAACAGGGTGGCGAAAGTGACGGATTCCACTCCGGATGCCGTACTCGATATGATTATGCTCTCAAAGCCTGATCCAAGTCAGCTATTATGTCCTCAACGTTCTCAATGCCTATTGATAATCTGAGGAGTTCGTCAAGTATACCTGCCTTCAGGCGCTCGCTCTTCGGCACATAGAAGTGTGAAAGGGTCCACGGCTGGCTCGCCAGGGATTCTGTTCCTCCGAGGCTAGGAGCTATTTTGATCATCTTGAGCCGATCGATTATCCGTGACGCATACTCGCCATCGCCCTTGGGTAGGAAGCTTACCATGCCGCCAAAGCCCCGCATTTGTTTCTTTGCAGTCTCGTACTGTGGGTGGGATGACAGTCCCGGGTAGAAGACTTGGCTAACCCTAGGGTGTTTCGAAAGAAATTCCGCCACCTTCAACCCGTTCTCATTGTGCCGAATCATTCTCAGCTCGAACGTCTTCAGACCGCGAAGGAGTAACCACGCAGCATGCGGGTCGAGTATGCCTCCGAGCACTTTACGAGTTTCGTAGACTCGTGAGACGGTCTCCTGATCAGAAACTACCACGCCTCCCGTGATATCCGCATGTCCGCTGAGATACTTGGTAGCACTATGCACAACCAAATCCGCTCCCAGCAGAAGCGGCTGCTGATTGTACGGCGAGGCAAAGGTATTGTCCACAGCTATCTTCGCTTCATGTCCTCCCAACTGTCCCTTGACTGCTCTGATGTCAACCACTCTTAGTGTCGGATTCGTAGGTGTCTCTAGGTAGACGAGTCTAGTATTTTCTCTCAGAGCCTCCTTGACCTCTTCAGGCCGATCAGCACCTACGAAAGTGACATCCACATTGACGCGGGGGAGAAATTCACTCATGAATTCATATGTGGCTCCGTATAGATCGCGCATAGAGACAACGTGGTCGCCAGCTTTGACCGCCGATAGTATCATGCTGCTGATGGCCGCCATTCCAGAAGAGAAAAGCAACGCGGCCTCTGCCGATTCCAAGTCAGCGATCTTGCTTTCTGCGGCTTGATTAGTGGGATTCCACCAGCGACTGTACACGTTTCCCTTTCGTTTTCTTCGCATGACCTCAAGCAGGACTTTCGTTGAAGGAAACGCGAATGTTGAAGTCTCGTAGATCGGCGTTGCCACAGCGCCTGTGAGAGGGTCAGTTCCTTCACCTGCGTGAACTGATCTCGTCGAGAACCCCGCTTTCCTCGCGTTGGATCGAGGCATAAGTTGCAGCAAATGCTGTCTGACATAGATAATGGTAGCCACTGATTACCGATACGATAAAATCCGTCGCAACTTCTGGTGTGGTAGTCGATGAGTGCAGTTGAGCGAGAAGGCCATGCTGCCAAGGAATTTTGGCTGGGTAGAGTATCGGAAGGTTGCGGGGTCTGCTAAGCCGGAGACTCGAGAGGAGTTGGAGGGATTGAAGGCGGAGGGTATTAGGGCGATCGTCTCCTTGACTGGGACTCCCCTTAATCCTGAATTGGTCCGTCAACTTGGGTTTGATTTTCTGCACTCTCACCTTTCTGGACCGCCTAGCACTGAGCAGTTGCAGCAGATCGTTCAGTTCATCGAGGAGGAGAACTCCGACTCTAAGCCGGTCTTGGTTCATTGTAGTGAGGGAAAAGGTAGAACTGGCACGGTTCTGGCAGCATATCTAGTCCATCATGGCGTGGGCGCAGATGAAGCGATCCGATTGATACGAGAAAGACGACCTGGTTCCATCCAAACGCCGGAACAAGAGCACGCGATCCGTGAATTTGAGAAGATATTGCAGGAGCACTAGGCGCTAGGACTTCGCGTTCGCATCTGTCGAAACTTAAATACAGCGCGGACTTGTTCTCTCGCGTTCTATCAGTGGTCAGCATGAGTCAATCCTCAGCCTACGGTCGTGGATCGCATCAAATTCCAATACGTCGCATTGACAAATGCATCTGGGAGATACCACAGGACGCGCAACCTGGAATGCGCGTACCTGGCCGCATATACGCCGACGACGCTCTGATAGAGAAGATGAGAACCGACGCAACCCTCCAACAATGCGCGAACGTAGCAACTCTGCCTGGTCTTCATAAATGGGCCATCACAATGCCAGACGGCCATGAAGGATACGGCTTCCCGATAGGAGGCGTCGCTGCAAGTGACTATGACGAAGGAGTCGTGAGCCCCGGAGGAATCGGTTACGATATCAACTGCGGGGTCAGATTGATCAGAACCAACTTGACCGAGGCAGAAGTGCGCCCTGTACTCGGGAAACTGCTCGATAGTCTATTCGTGAATATTCCGTCAGGTCTCGGAAGTCGCGGGAAGGTTGGTAGATTATCGTCTGGGGATTTGGAGAAGGTTATGCGGGAGGGCGTGGAGTGGGCTGTCGATCACGGTTATGGTTGGGCTGAGGACCGTAAACACTGTGAAGAGAATGGTTGCATGGAGGCAGCGAACCCGGACAAAGTGTCAGGCGTCGCGAAGCAACGCGGAAGCCCGCAGCTTGGGAGTCTAGGTAGTGGCAACCATTTCTTGGAGATCGAGAAGGTTGACAAGATCTTAGATCAACAAGTTGCCGAAAAGCTTGGAATAGCGAAAGAGGGTCAAATTCTCGTATTGGTTCACACAGGGAGCAGGGGATTTGGATATCAGGTATGCAGCGACTATCTCCGAGTAATGGAACGGGCCGTTCAGAAATATGGCATCAAATTGCCGGATAGGCAGCTGGCGTGCGCTCCCGCGAAGAGCAACGAGGTTGAAGACTACATAGGCGCCATGTCGTCAGCAGCTAACTTCGCTTGGGCCAATCGACAGATGATTACTCACTGGACTCGAGAGTCTTTCGAGAAGACATTTGGCAAGGCCGCCGATCAACTGGATATGGCTTTGATTTACGATGTGGCTCATAACATCGCGAAGATTGAGGAGCACACAGTGGATGGAGGAACGAAGAGGGTGTACGTTCACCGAAAAGGTGCTACGCGAGCCTTTCCTCCTGGGCACCCTGCGGTTCCACCGGAGTACCGAGAGATCGGCCAACCGGTACTGATTCCGGGGAGCATGGGCACGGCGTCTTGGGTTCTGGTCGGCGCGCCGAAGGCGATGGAACTGAGCTTTGGCACAACTGCGCATGGCGCCGGTCGATTCATGAGCCGGGCAGCCGCAAAGAGACGGAATCCTGCCAGAGCAGTGGAGGATCTTCTGTCGAAGAGGGGTATCATGATCCGGGCTGAGAACTTCGGAACTGTAAGCGAGGAAGCACCTGAGGCCTACAAGAATGTGGACAATGTGGCTGAGGTAAGCCACCAACTCGGAATCGCAACTAAGGTTGCTAGATTAGTCCCAATTGGGGTGACTAAGGGGTAGGGTATGCGCCGGTCAGGTTACTGGGGGCTGTCTCCTCAAGTGCTCCGGTAGCATTCCTTTTTCCATCATCTCTTTGCCCCGTTTTATGATGGGATTGCCCGGACTGATCTCGAGCGCTCGTTTGATGGACTCTGTTGACGCGAGTGCATCTCCGGTTAGGTATTGTGCCCAAGCGAGGTTGAACCAAGCGTACTCATTGTCGGGATTGACCTTGGTTGCCTTCTGCAGGGTCGGCAGCGCCTCCCGTGCTCTACCCAAATCAATCAGAGCCCAACCCCTACTCGTGAGCGCGAGATCATCGTCCGGGTTGAGGACTAGCGCGCGTTCCGCGCATTCCACAGCCGATTGGGAGTACTTCCACTCCTTGCGCACGTTAGCGAACTTGTTTAGAGCGTACGCTTTGAGGGCTAAGGCTTGGCTATTCTCAGGTGCAGTCTTCAGAACGCGGTTCAGTTGGAGTATTGCCACTTCGGGTTTGTTCTGGCTGTGAAGAAGCGCAAGGATTTGCTCGCGGAGCTCTGATCCGCTCACTTGAAGACAGACCTCTGCGAGCCTGAGCAGGGTCGAAGGTATAAGTGTGAGTTGGTTTCTCAGAAAAGCCCGATCTATCGAAATAGCGCGACACTCGTCAAGTCCGCCATGGGTTATTGTTGGCGTAACAAATGGCTAACCATTATCCAAAACGCGAAGATTCGTGGGCGCTCAGTCTAGGTGCTTGAGGCCGAAGTCTCACCAAAAGCGAACAAATCGCGAAGATGAAAATGGCTATTGAGTACATCTACAACGCAGGCGCAGACAAAATCCTCAGCCGTTAGCAGCATCAGGATTGCCTGCATGGTGATTGATGGAACGTGGAAGAGGTAGGTTCCAGTCAGGTAGATCCACGGAGCCTGAATCAAAGTCCACGCGGCCATACCTGCCACGACGGGTCGAAACTTGCGCGCAAAGATTCCCGCGAACAGACCCAGCAACCCGTTTCCTACAAGAATCGTGGGATCACCTCTCAACGACGCCACATAAAGGCCTCCAATCCCGCCAGCGATTAGACCAGAAAGTGGACCGGCTGATATTCCCGCCAAGAGGATTCCAACTTGGAAGAAGTGAATTCTCGTTCCAAACATGAAGGGTATCGAGAGAACGCTCAGTACGACGGTCAACGCGCTTATGACCGCGGTGAACGTCACTAGCCTGCTGCGAACCTTCATAGTATTACCTTTCCTGAGAATCGTAATAACGCTATTAAAGAATGCCCATCCATTCTCAAGGGTGCAGGCGAGCATTTCTTGGCGAAAGTAGTGCGCCTTAGCTTCTCAACACCGCCCGTGCTCTTGAAGGAGTTTGATGACGTGTTAGCGGCAATTGGGTACAAGGACAGATCAAAAGCTCTGCAAGTTGCGATGCGGAACTTCATCACGGAATACGCTTGGAGAACCGAGAAAGGCAGGCTTGGAGTAGGGGCGATCTTGTTGACTTACGATCATGAAATGCATGGTGTTCAGGAGACCCTCACCGAAACGCAGCATCAATATCGGGAAGTTGTGAATTCCACTACGCATGTTCATCTGGATGAATCCCGCTGCCTGGAAATAATCTCAGTCAAAGGCAAAATGGAAAGAATTCAAGGACTTGCAAGAAGCCTGATGAGAAAACACGGGGTGAAGCAACTCAAGCTCTCAACAATCGTCACATAGCGAATTAGGGGAAAACCAGCCATCACAGATCCAAGAACAGTATGCAAACGGACCCACCTAGCTGAGACACTCTAACGATAGTCATCAGCCAGAAGGTGACATCGGCGGTTTTCACCACGATCAACCGTGAAGTCAGTGCCACATCACGTAAGCTAACTGGAAGCTGGCAGTCGATAGCCAAGGCTGTGCAAGATCAGTTGATGGAGATACGGCTACGCGCTATGTCTTATTCAGTTGCAATGCGAGAAATCCAAAGATGGCCCTTTGGAGTGAGCTTTGAGACCTTGAGAATCGAAGCCGGCTTGCCCGGTGTCGGGTCGTAGAAGACAGCAAGGCGGAATATGAGCGTTTACAAAAAAGGGCGTTTGGCCTCGCACGTCGTCACGCAATCAGTTGCGGACATCGTGCGATCGTCCACGAAGAGGTTACGCTACCTACTTCGCGAGTATGGCCAATAGGTTCAAGTAGAATACGCTTCTAGCTGGGTGGTCACCGAATCTCTCTGTGTTCATTTCTTTCCCTCCGTTTCATGCGATATGCGCTCACTATGCCGTATGTCATTGTTATTGCCATCCTCCAAGGGCTCGGGGTCAACCAAACCATAGGCACAAATCCAAAGCGAAAACAAATCGATGACCATCATCAGAACACCTCCGAGCCGAGACAAGCGGAATCATCCGCACAAGCAACTTACCCTGAAGACCGGTCAGGATTTTTCGTTAAGTGCCTGACAAAATTTCCTGTACTCATCTGTCACTTTCAGATTCCTGTACTGAACCCTATGGGCAGTGTGTCGAAAACTACGCAAGTGTTGCCACGAACGAAATGCCAGCACAGCAAAAACTGTCGCAAGCCCTGCCCGGAAGAGTGAGACGGAACTACACATACAGAGTCCCAGTCCAAACAAAGGCAGCTGGACTGTTCAGTATTCCCAGACCAAACAACTCTTGATAGCAACTCACGCCAAACAGGGACTTGATGTTACCTGCCAGAAGGTAACGCGGCATTGATGGTATAACGCCGAAGGTCTAGGCAAGCTTAACGCAACAGACTGTCAGAGCAAAAAACTGAAGCTTGCCGTTACGGGAGTGGACGCGCTAGGCAAATGTCGTCACACGCCGAACAGAATACTTGGCGGTCTCTTATCGAATGATGCTGTTCCAACTTATGTTGGCAATTGCATCTCTGACATGTACATCTATTCGGCGTTATGGGAATCGTCTGATCCATATGTTCCCTTCTCGACCTAGCCCAATCAAGAGAAAACACATCCATCCGACTTGGAAATCTCATGACTCACCAATCCCAATTGCACTGCCATTCCATTCTGTAATATCCCTGCCCTCCAACACTTCAACTTAGTAACTAGAAGAGCAACCATTGTTGATCTGAGCGTAGCAAATTGAACCGTCATTCGTCGTTGACTGCAAATCAGCCTGAATAGATTAGGTGACGGTTTTTGACGCGCAGATTGAGACTAGGGTAGGTGACGACATCTTGACGTTACCTTACGTAAGGTAACGTGGCGTCTACGTTTGGTGTGTATGAACGCGGCAACTCGTTTGGCAGGACTTAGGGTTAGGCGGCTAGCTTGACAATTTCGGGCATGATTTCTTGGAATACCGTTAATGCATGAGGCTTATCCACCGATAGAGCTAGGTGACCGTCTTTTACTCTGGCTAACAGAACATAATCCCTTTCAAAACATGCGATGACGCACTCCAACTTTCCAGCCTTGCCTTCAGGTGTCAAACGTTCCGCTACACCAGACATGAGAACTGGGCCAAGCTCCATGAATGCTTTGTCCTCCGAATTGGGCGTGTAACTCTCAACGCCCTCTCGCATTTGGGAGAAAACTACTGAACCAGATGTTGTGGACAGAGCCGCCCATCTAATCATCGGATGAAGCTGAAAAACATGGTCGGGCGCTAACAGATAGCTTGCCTCGATCTTCACTTTACTTCTTTGGTGTATTTAACTTGGCGTTTTGAATCAGAGTCAACCACTTGTTTCCTCCTTCAACCATTATTTCCGCAGCTTCGGCTGGAGGTTTGCCTTCTAGTCCTTCATGTGGTCGAACATAATTGTGGAAAATTTGGTATCCCGTCAAGATCGGAGTATCCGTTTTCTCCAATGTCCTCATCACACGTTCCCTATCCCTAATCTCACCGTTCATGCGCTCCATCTTGTTGTTGTTCCAATCTCCCGCTAGTCGTATGTGGCGTATGTGTTCGGTTCTGTTCTCGACTTTCATGGTGCGAAATTCTTTCGTGTATGCTTCATGGAAATTTGCGGCTCCGTAGGCTTTGTTCTAACTATAACTCGAACAAGAAGCGATAAGTGGCTCGGTATAGGAATCCTTCTGATGGCAGTTACAATACTAGCTGTTCTGGCAACCATTAAGCCACATTAGAAAAAACTCTTACCCTCGATGGTAACGTCAAGATGTCGTCACCTAGTCATAGCCGAAAGGGTCTGTCAAAAATCGTCGGTTTAGACGGCCTTGCTGTGTCTTCCGCGAGAATTAGGAGAACGACTTCGAGAATAAACAGGCCAACGAAGATAGCCCATGTCAGTTTCTCGATTTTTCGTATCGATCTTTGTTTCGTGGCTGAAACGCGAATGAGCGCACCAATTGAGATAGATACCACTTCGATAGACCAGACCAAACCATTGCAAGAAGTCCAGAACCGCGAGGCTAACACATCCGAGAAATTAGGATGAGCGGGAAAGTTCACAACAACAAAATGGAACGACTCAACGGAGAAATTAGGGATAGAGAGAAAGTGATGCGCGGCTTAGAAAGAGCGGATACACCGATACTGACAGGTTATCAAATCTACCATAACTTCATGCGACCACATGAGGGGTTGAACGGTAAAACACCTGCAGAAGCCGCTGGAATTGAGATAAGAGGTCGAAACAAGTGGTTGACATTGATTCAGAACGCAAGTAGCAAATAGCGGCAGAGACTTCTTGTTACCCGAAGTCTGTGGACTTGTCTCTACTCCGTTCCTTGGAGCCACTACGTCAGTGGTATGGGAAGCATGAATCCAGACTGCGCAGATTTTGGAATTCGGCAATGGCGATTATTGCCATTTTCTGCCTTGTCGGTGGCCTAATTTACGCCCCTTTCTCCCCTATTCCAAATGGATTCAATAACTACACGACAAGAATTGTCACATTCGGAAGCATAGAGTTCCCAGTACAGCTAGTGTATCATCGACTGAACGCAACCACAATCATCGTTGGTTGCCCGCACACAGCGGATCTTACTTTCATATTATCCGGTGATGTGATTGTTTCTGGCAAGCTTCTCGACATACGAATTACAATGGATGCGTGTCCTGTCTTCGCTGAAGATGTGGTCTACGTTTGGGTAGAGATGGAAAACGCCCTTGAAACCCTCGGCGTTTTTTCTCGTCCAGTTGTAGCCAGAGTAGTTATGGAATGGAACGACAATGCGAGTTCATGGGTAGGTAGCCATAAGGTGATTTACTTGGTATCTGGAACATTCACGGCCACAGTCGCGTTCTATCTCCGCAATACAACGACACTGCATTACCCAACTGGCGCACTATTCCCCATTGACTCGCCAGAAATCATTATGGCTAGACAGAATGAAGCCTTAACGACAAGCCTGAGTTTCTTCGTGTTGATGTTCGCGGCAGTAGAGGTACGTGTCGAGAGTCACCAACGCGACTCCAAGGAGCGCAACAGTAACTCCGCCGTACACAATCAAGGTCGAGATGAGATGAAACGTACCGTTCGACTGGTCAAAGGAAAAGTAGCTACCGACAAACATGCCGATAGGCCAGAGCAGCATTAGAATCGCGATTGAAAAGGGCCAAAGGCGCACAATCCGACGAAAAGTAACAGCAAAACCGCTCCGACGGCAAGGCGACAAAACCCCCATAACACATCTAGTAGAAAAATGAGCCGATTGTTAACAGGACAAAAAGCTAGATCGGATGCGCCGTTAAGTTAACGTTACCTTACGTAAGGTAACGTAACGTTGTCGTTTGGTCGGTTCATTTTTCGGGCCTGTAACAAACCGTTTGGTAGCAATCCCTATTTCTCTACTGGCACTCTAGTATCACTCGGTAGCCAAGTTGTCAGAAGAGGCCAAGACGGACGAAGCGCAAGCCTCTCAATCGAAGGAACGGGCACAAAAGAAGTCAGAGGATGCAAAGAAAACAGACTCCTACATATCCGACACAGCAAGCATAGGAAAACTTCAAGCTGGCGCAGCTGATGAGATCGAGAAGTCTAAGGATGATTCCTACAAGTCAGATACAGAGAGCATAGGGAAAATAAAAGAAACAACTGAGAAAAAGAGTGAAACAAAAGATGAGCAACGAGCGAGAGAGGAAAGCTGACCTTTTTCGTGAACTCACTCTAGATGTGTACCATCGAGTCATCGAATCCAACAGCGGGCTTGATTCAAAGATTCATAACATGCTTGCCCTAGCGATCGGATTAACACCGTTCATCTTAGGTATGTTCTACTATGTCACGAGAATTGGTGATCGGCCATTGCCGCGATTTCCATCGCTTCTTTTCATAAGTCTCGGGATTGTTTTCTTCATCATAGCAATCCTGGTCGGCATATGGAGTTACAAACCAAAGAAGTTCAGTCTGCTCCGCGTGCATGACTTTGTGAACAAGCACAAGGAAAGGAATCTGTTGGATGTCAAGGAGATCACGGTAGCTACTCTGGGAGATATTGTAAAGTCAAATTGGGAAATTGTTGATGAAAAGGCAAATAGTTTCAAGTGGATGCTTGGGTCTTTCACTATTGGAACGATCGCTTTTGCCGTGGGATTCATGTTTTTATTGGCAAGCATTCTCAACTAATTGAACTGGCATTCTGTATTATTGTAAGCCATTTGTCTTTGCCTTTGATCTGTATTCCAGCTACTTCTGCGGGTGTTTTGTAGTCTAGTGCTTTGTGTGGTCGTATGTAGTTGTGGAATAGTTGGTAGCCCGTGAGAATTGGGCTGTCTTTTCGTTCCAGTCCCCGCATGACTTTCTCGCGATCTCTGATCTCTCCGTTCATGCGCTCCATTCGGTTGTTATTGTAATCTCCGGCTAATCGTATGTGCCTGATATGCTCGGTCCGATTCTCGACTTTCATTGTGCGAAACTCCTTTGTGTATGCTTCATGGAAATTTGCGGCTCCGTCAGATATGAGTGTCTTAGGAACCTTACCTGCAACTTGCTTGGCAAGTTGGAATAGAGGTCGAACATCTGCCGTGTACTTGGTATCTGCAACTTCCTGAGCGATCCAGAACCGGGTTTGCTCATCCATCATCGCGTAGAGGTACTTCATGTTCCCCTTGACCTTCAGGAATAGTTCGTCTGTAGCCCATGTATCGCTGACTTGCGGTGTGATCTTGTCGAGGTACTTTTGCATTAGCTCCGTGTATTTGGCTATCCACCTGTAGATCGTTTGATGGCTGACTTGCGCTCCGATTAGGCGTAGCGATCTGGCAACATTCCGAAGACTCTCACCAGAGAAATAGAGTTGCATGGCTGTCGTTATGGCCTGTGGATTATGTTTCATCTTCTCGAATCCGATGTTCACAGTGAAGTATCGACCGCATGATTGGCACGCAAACTTCTGAATGTCACCGTATTTGTTGTGGCGAATGCCCCACTTGATTATGTTAGAAGATCGGCAGAATATGCAAGCCTCAAAACTGATCGGCTCGATAACTCTAGCCTCAACTTGCTTGCGAACCGCGAAGCTGATTTGAACTGCCCAAATATGCTTGCATCGAACATTCCTGTAGGTGAAGTCTGGGCAGTCGCATAACCACCCACCATTCAGACGTTTGGTTACATTGTACATTCCATGCCCATTCTGAGAAGCAACCTTGTAGAAACGATCATCCAATCGCATGATCTGGTTAGGCTTCTCAGCAATCATCTTGCCTCTTTCTTCTCGTGATGTTGGCATGGTGGTTTACCACTTAACCACTAATATGTAAGCATGGCATAGATAAGATTGGTGGTAAGTGGGTAAAGGTTATAAGTGGTAATGTGCCTATATGCTGTTGGAGGGTTTGAGTATGACTCCCAGCATTCCCAGTGGCAAACGTCGAATAGATGCGTATTTAGCGGCAGATAGGGAAAAGCGGTTCAAAGAAGAGGTATTCAAGCGTAAGGGCATGAAGAAAGGGAACATCTCGGAAGCGGTCGAGGAAGCGATTTTGCTCTGGATTAACGCTGAACCGTCTAAAACGGTTAGAAGGAAAGAGGGTTAACGGCTGTAACGTTGGATAGACGAGCAGCAGGGTTAAATGTACAGCCGTATTTTTAGGAGTAGAGAAAAAATGGATTACTTGAACTACCTAATGTCAATGGGTGATCTTCGTCAGTATGTCGGTAAATGGATCGCTCTCGTTGGCAAGGAACTTGTTGCATCTGGCGACAATGGAAAAGAAGTGTTTGCCGAGGCCAAGCGGAGATACCCAAACGAGGAACCGTTCATTATGAAGATTCCTTCCGACACTGTAATGCTGCTGTAGCATCCCTTGTCCTCTCTTTTCAAAGGCGCTGTAGTAAATCGTTATCTTTCATATTTTCATCCCCTGCTTAAGCGAGCGTTTAGGATTCCGCTTCTCCATGTCAGACTTAAGACAGCGACAGCAAGTCTAACAACTTTAGGTCTTGTTGATTCGGGAGCGACCAATACTTTCGTCCCAACAGATCTAGCAGAAATCTTAGGTCTCCAAATCGACCCCAAACAGGCAACACCATCTATAGGTGCAGGCGGCGGGTTCGACACAGTGAGATTCAACCTCATCATCGAGGTTTTGAAAGGGGGAAACAGTATAGCAACTTTCGCAGACATATCTGTCTTCGTCCCAGTCAATCCAGATGCTATACCGTATACTGTACTCGGTCGAGATTCAGTCTTCTTGAAATTCGACATAACTTTTAGGGAACGCATGCAACGCACGATTCTTAGGGCTGCCAAGGTCAAAATCAAGCATTCTCGATACGATCGGCGCTACTGAACCAAACGCTTTGTTACAACAATAAATTCCAAGCGCACCAAACGAAGAAGTGACGTTACCTTACGTAAGGTAACGTTAACTTGTTAGCTCATGGGGCGAAACTTTTCTGCCTGTTAACTTCCGGCTCATTTTTCTACTGAATATCCATTGAGCGCTTCAGCATTGGATTCCCAATACAGCGCAATGGTAGACGACAATGTTGCCTACGCTAATGAGGATGCAAATGACTGGGAAAGCCCACTTGTATTGCGTCTTCAAGCTAAAGCCGAAACTGTAGACAAACCAAAGAAAGAAAACACCAATCAACGCGCTAGTCAATCCTGTAACATACAAGATATTCGTTCTGAGGAACTGCTCGATAATTCCAATAGCGGCATCCTGAAGGACCACGTAGGCCAAGATTTCCAAGAAGAAAAAGGCGAACAGTTTCCAAAAGGGCGCAAAAGTGCGGCTTCTAAGAATCGTTCCCCAGCCTTGTCCAACAGTCACAATGCTACCGATCATCAAGCTCAACAAAGCGAAAAACAATTCAGCTAATTTAGGGATGGCTGCTATGAGCAAATCGTCGAAGAGGTATGCCAAGCGCCTCGGCCCTCTTTGTCTACTGTCATTCATAGGAGGGGCTTTGATTTTACTCTTCGGGAAGTCAGTGATCTTGCTCGTGGAAGTTGGCGCGGTCGCGATGGGGCTATCGGCTGGTTTCATTCTTGGAATAGCATATGAGCAAAAGAAAAGTCTAGATTAGATTCTGTTCTTCTGTGCATTTTGGATGAGAGTAATCCACTTGTTCTGGCCATTCACATCTATTCCAGCCGCTTCCGCTGGGGTTTGGCCATCTAGACCTTCATGTGGTCGCATGTAATTGTGATAGATTTGATATCCTGTTAGGATAGGCGTGTTGGGCTTCTCTAGTCCGCGCATGACTTTCTCTCTATCTCTGATTTCTCCGTTTAGTCTTTCCATCTTGTTGTTGTGTACCTTACCGTCAATGTGAATATCTTTGACATGTTGTGCTCCATTATTCCTTGTCCAGTATTCTTTCATGAACGCATCGTGATAAGCGGGCAAACCGTCTGTTATCAATATCTTGGGTTGCTTCCCCACTGCTTCTCGACTGATTTGGAATAAGTGTCTTGCATCATGTGTGTACTTGGCTTCAGCAACTTCTTGAGCGATTAGGAAGCGGGTTTCGTCGTCCATCATGGCGAATAAGTATTTCATGTTGCCTTTGATCTTCAAGTATAGTTCGTCGGCTCTCCAAACATCGGACACTTGAGGCTTAATCTGCTCAAGATACTTCTCCATGAGAGCAACATACTTGCGAATCCATTTGTAAACAGCAACATGGGAGATATTCACGCCTTGAAGTCTCAAGAACTTCTGCACATTCCGTAGGCTCTCGCCGCTAAAGTAGAGTTGCATACTTGATGTGATGACTTGGGGCGTGGCTCGCATCTTCTCAAAGCCTAGATTGAATACGAACCAGTGACCGCAACCCTTGCAAATGTAGCGTTGAATGGAACCGTACTTGTTTCGTCGTAGACCATGCTTCACGATTCTATCTGATTGGCAGATTGGGCAGACTTGAACATTCATAGGTTCGATTATGGTGCGGCTTGCAACTTTCTCTCTTAGAGCGCGGCTTAGTTCAACGGCCCACTGATGCTTGCATTTCACATTTCTGAATCGTGCGTCCAGACACGAGCAATTCCAGCCAGTCGGAACATGGAAGACCGTGTACTCCCCATGTCCACTTTGCGATTTCACGTAATATACATCGTCGCTGAACCGTCGGATCGCACCTTCAACATGGGCGATCTGTTGGCCTTTCACTTGCCGGAGGACGAGGGCTTGTTTGTCCATCTCTTTCGCCTGTTGCTATTGATATCAATAGATGCTGCACAAGTCATAAATAAGGGTTGTGTCTATAGATATCAATAGGTGCAACCGTTGGCAATGAAGCGTTTCATGCTCTCCATAACCGAGGAAATGGAGAAAGCACTAGAACGAGAACGGAAGAAGCGTATGCTCTCTTCAATTCCCGAAACTGCACGCGTAGTCATCGGCGAATACTTGGCAATTCAGTCCAAAGATACTGAGAAATGAGATGTACCCCGAAACATGACTCGCTTCACCCTTAAGGGATATATGCTATGCCAAGATTAGGGAACGGAAACGGCGTAGGCTCTTTGGCACAAACAAAGTTGCTTGAGATAGTCTCAAGTAGCAAGAACAGAGGAGCCTTCAATACACCTGATGTATTAGCCCGTTTCCTAGTTAATTGGGCAATTCGCAATCCTACTGATTCCGTCATTGACCCCTCAGTAGGAGATGGGATTTTCCTCCTTGAAGCAGCAGATCGCATTCTCTTCTTAGGAGCAGAGGAGAAAGAGATCGAGCAGCTTCTTGGTGTCGAAATCGACAAAGCTACAGCAAAACAATGCCGCGAACGACTTAGCCAGCGGTTCACAGTCTCGCCAAAGATAATTGGTCAGGGTTTCTTTAGCACACTGTCAACGCTTCCTAGAGATTCCTTTGATGCTGTAATCGGCAATCCACCTTTCGTAAGGTACAGGAACTTCTTCCCAGATGAACGGGAAATCGCACTCAAATTCATGCGGGAACATGGATTCACCGCGTCCAAGCTGACGAATGCTTGGGTTCCGTTCTTAGTAGCTGCCACCACTCTTCTGAAACCAAAGGGCCGACTTGCAATGATCATGCCAGCGGAACTCCTGCAAGTCTCTTACGCCTCGGAAATCAGAGAGTACCTCCTGAATCGCTTTGGCTTCATTTTGGTGGTAGCATTCAACCATCTTGTGTTCCCAGATGTGGAACAGGAAATCGTTCTATTAATGGGAACAAAAGGGGAAGGAAGAGGGTTACGACTAATTGAAATCAAAGACGCGTCCGAACTATCGTTGGTTCCGCAGTTCAGAGTCCCGCAAGTTCCAGTCGAAGACAGCAGGGAAAAATGGACACAGTACTTCCTATCCGATTCCCAAAGGGGCACGCTACGCAAGGGTCTCGCTCTGAAAAGACTGGGTGATTATTGCAGCGTGGATGTCGGAGTTGTCACAGGGACGAATGACTTTTTCGTTCTAAGAAGAGACAGCGGGTTAAGTCTGGACGCAGACGAACATTTGCTTCCAATCGCAACTCGCACAAAACAAATGCAAGGTATTGTTTTCCAAAAAGAGGATTGGGAAAAGGCAGTAAAGAGCGATCCTAGCTACCTACTCAATATCAAACCAGCGCTAGGGCTTTCGAAGAATCTAAGAGATTACATCGCACGCGGAGAAAAGAATGGAGCCAGCGAGCATTTCAAATGCCGAATGCGTGACCCTTGGTTCATTGTTCCTTCAGTCTGGGTTCCTGATGCCTTCCTCTTTAGGCAAATAGGTTCGTACCCGAAACTTGTCTTAAACCGCGTAGGTGCGACATGTACCGACACACTTCACCGTGTCAAGTTCAAATCAAACCGAGACGCTGGTAAGCTGGTCGCTTGTTTCCACAACTCACTGACATTCGCCTTCGCCGAGATATTCGGGAGGTCTTACGGTGGAGGCGTCTTGGAGCTTATGCCAACAGAAGCGGAGAAGTTGCCTATCCCTGTTACAGATTCTCATAATCTCCTTAATGATGTTGATGGTTTGATGAGAGATGGTCTAATTGATGAGGCGATAAGTCACGTTGATGAGCGGATTCTGCATGAAGAATTGGGCTATAAAAGAGCCGATATTGCGATAATAAAGAGCGCATGGCAAGACCTGTCAAGAAGAAGGAAAGCCCGTCATCGTAAAAAGAACTAAAAGCGTACAGCACTGAAAGGAAAGGATGTGGTTCGACTCAGTGCCCGCCCTCGCCAAGATGCCCCGAATCTCGATTCCGCAGACGGCTCTGGCTCCATTTGGTGCACAATGGCAGAAGAACGGTCAGAAGCTGTCACGGAAGCCTCCGTACAATTCTTCGCAGCTTGGTGAGGTATTCGATGGGGAGATAGCAAAAGCCCTTGCAACTATGCTTGGAGGGCTTGTCATACTCAAACCAAACGCAAACGCTCTAGCACCTCCGCAACCCCTTTGTGTCGAAGTTGGCGAAGTTCGCGTAGTGGGCGGTGTTCGCCCGCAGAATTTTGATGTTGTATTCCGACCAGATGGTCCTCGCTTCGTCCACGACAGCAAGACACTAAACGATAGGAAAAGCATTGGGAAGAACTGGCAGAACATGATTAATGACATATCCACCGAAGCGACCACAGTTCATACTCGGTTTCCGCACGCGGTCGCCACATTCATGGTTATCTATCCGAAACCCTGTGTCGAGAACACAAGCCAGCTTGAGGCAACCATTGAGACATTAGAACGACTTGCGAGAAGAGCAACATTTCAGGACTCGGTGCATTTATCCGAGGCGATTTCGCTGGTGCTTTGGGAACCCAGTAACGGAAAGATAGATGCCAATATTCCTCCGCAAGATTCACCTCTTCGATTAGAGAAGTATTCAGAAACAGTTGAAGCAGCCTATGTTAGCCGTTACAAAGGACTCCCTCCGCACGTAGAAGCAAAATGAGAAGCATGATCTATGTCACCCCGTACACCACAAGATCCCAATATGCGTATGATGAAAGCGAAACGCTACGTTTACACTCGTATCACAATCATGGTGTTCGTAATATTGGCAATTCTACTGGTTGCGACTGCATACATGTGGTCAGTAAGGCGCTAGTTCTGCTCAAAATGAGCCGGAAGTTAACAGGCAGAAAAGTTTCGCCCCATGAGCTAACAAGTTAACGTTACCTTACGTAACAATATTTATATTTCACTGTTACTATTGGTAACAAAGTATCATGAACGGAGGTGAAGTGTGCGAATTGTCAGAAGACGATGAGTTCTTTCCTGGGTTCAGGTCACGGAGAGGACGGAGATTCCCAATCTCACCATTCGGGCGGATGGACAGATGGTTCAGTGACTTCGACGAAATGTTCGAGCGCATGTTCCAAGATATGGCGAAGGGCATTCCAAAGGAGTTCATGACGGAAAAGAAGCTGCTTGATGGTTCCACTATCCGACAGTATGGACCCTTCGTTTACGGTTACTCCATGTCCATGGGGCCAGACGGCAAACCCATAATCCAGGAGTTCGGAAACGTCAAACCATCCAAGAAGCCAGGAGCTTTCGGCTTCGATCAGCCAGCACTAGAACCCATAGATGCACGGGAACCATTGGTTGATGTGATGAACGAACCTGATCAAGTACGCGTGGTTGCGGAACTGCCGGGTGTGGAGAAATCCGACATCAAGACTACAATATCCGAAGACGCTCTCATAATCAAGGTCGATTCAGCGGCACGGAAGTACTACAAGGAAGTCCATCTTCCGTCTCCCATTGACCCAGACAGTTCCAAGGCGTCCTACAACAACGGTGCCCTGGAGATAGTCCTCCGAAAACTGAAGCCGAAACCAAGGGGTAAGGAAATCAGGATCGACTAACCACCCACGACCTACCCCTCTTTCTTTCACTCAGGTTTTCCGCAGCTCTGATACTGCCTCGGAGAGCTTCTTGTTATGTTCCTCGGTTTGCTGTGCAGGAAGAACTGCCAGGTAGTTTATTTTCATCGGCGCGAATCTGTTGACAGTATTCTGAAGGCTAGGGGCGTCACAGAGTGTCAGCTCGCGAATGGCTTCTACCAATATGCTTGTTACGGGGGCTTGCAGCGATTGGCCGTTGGAAATCATAGATCTCACGTCTAAAGCGGCAAACCCGTGGCGTCTTAGCATTTCTTTCACCCTTCCTCTCCTGAGCGCGTAGAGTCCAAGCGTCCGGATTAGCGCTTCGTTGTCGGCCTCCAGTAAGTAGCAAGGGCAGTAGACCGCGATCTCACCGCACGGCACTTTAGAACGATATCTCGAAACTCGGGTTTGGATGTTTTCGTTCAGGAGCATGAATGGAATGGCCGAATAGTCTGCTGCCAGTTCTGATGCTAAGTCTGTGACTCCTTCCGATCCGACGAAGATTTCGGCCAGGGGCAGCTTTGTCCTGTTGGTTTCCACCAACTGCCGTATTCTTACGGCGGCACTTAGGCTTCGTTCCTCCTCAGAAAGGTAGGCGGAGTTCCCCGGTACGAAGCAAAGGCCTCCGTTGTTGTGCTGTGACATGACCTCAGTGTACTCCTCCGCAATTTCAAACGCCCTCGAATGTCTTGCGTTGATTGCTACTACGGTCGTTAGATCTGGATCAAGTTCCCCGCTTACCGTTAACAGTCTGTCGAGGTCAGACCCCGCCATGTAGTTCTCCTGCCACTCCGCATCGATCAGGTGGAAATCAAACCCCGCTTTTGCACAGAACCCTGCGGCCTCAAGCGTTCCATGGAATTGCTTCGACAATGTGCCGAAGCTGCTGGGCTTCGTGGCTTTGCCGATCTGGGAGACGATTCCCCCTATGCGTAAGAAACGCCTCCTATGAATTGCTGGCGTCGAGAGAACTCTATGGCAACACTTGGGAAAGGATGTCGTGAGTTATTCTGGAAGGTTATACCTTCTCATCGAGCTAACCTGAAGCCCACCATGCCAGGGATATGCTAGATTAATCTTACTGCTCTGGAAGCAAACGCAAGAATTCGACTCTCCGATCCGAAGATGATCGCCAATGCGCCATCAACGTGACGGGTGTTGTCACAGGGTGATATGCCACCTGGACCTCGGAGGAGACTACAGCTTGCTCAGTGCCTGCCTTATCTCTTCGTAGTTCGGCTCCTTGCCCGGGTCTTCAGAGACCCACTTGTACCGCACTATCCCATTCTCGTCCAGAATGAAGACGGATCTCTTGGCTGCGGTGTATCCTTTCAATCCGGCGAAGTCGTTGTGGAAAACATCGTATTTCTTAACGGTCTCTCTGGTGTAGTCGCTTAGGATAGGAAACTGTAGTTTGTTTGTTTCAGCGAAAGCCTTGTTTGTAAACGGATCGTTGACGCTGATGCCAACAACTTGACCCTGAATACTCATCAGGGCCTGCACCGAGTCTCGGAAAGTACACATTTCCTTTGTGCAAACGCTTGTGAAAGCGCCTGGGAAGAATGCCAAGACGGTCTTTTTTCCAAGAAATTCCTTCAAGGAACGCTGGGTTCTGTTCTGATCCGGCAGCTGGAAGTCAGGAGGCTTTTGGCCTATTTCAACTGACAATGTAACTCATCTCAACTCCTACGTTCGTACAGACACAATTAACCGTTACTTGGAACACGTCTGGACAATCCGTTCTCCTGAATGGTCTATGGTGGTGTCTGCTCGCCGGGAGCGGGTAGTCCTTTGAAATTCTTGTCCAGCTTAGCTACGAGATTCCATGGAAGCATCAGAGGATCCTGTATTTCCCCGCGAACCAGTATGTTCTTGGCAATCAACGAGTCGATGAGTGTGCTCAGGCCGGCGGCGATCGCGTACAAGTAATCCTTGTGTGGGCCTTGGGCTATGGCCTCGAGGTTCACAAACTTCACGGTCTGGGGTTTGGATTTCTCAATCTCATCGAGCAGGCCTTTCACGAACTTCTTTTCAACTGCGTCGAATACCTGACCTGGCAGCATGTGGTGCAGTTGGGACGTGGGTTGGTAGGCCTCAAGATTGTAGGGTTCAAGAAGCTTGTTGACCTGGTTGCCGTCGATCAAATATTCCCCTGAACCTGACATGGAAACATCAAGTCCGTCGTGCAGGTTTGCGTTCATCAGAGATCCCCGCAATAGCTATTTCCGAACCGCGTGTACTATTCGCATATTTGAAGTGAACCGTAGCGGTAGCTGGGCATTCGGCAATGCGGGTCATAGTCTGATTCGCTAATGCTGGCAAGTATTCACCACACCGAAACACAGGATCAATTAGATGCTCTCAGGCCGAAATTCCAGGATCCTTAGAATAGTCCTGAAGCGGCAATCGATCGGATCTCTAGCGAATGCTTTGATCAGATGCGATCAGGTCGTTCACTCGGTACAATGCGCATACCGTTTTTGCGTCGCGGATTTCGCCAACTCGGATCTTCTCTAACGCTGAAGCGATCGGCATGAGCTCGATCTTGATTCGCTCATCTTCTTCAGTTCTCATCTCGCTTCGTACGAGCTCTCGTGCTAGGTAGAAGTGTATCTTCTCAGTGCTGTATCCAGGGGCAACGTAACACTCCAGGATCTTTCTGAGTTCTCGGCACTTGTAACCCGTTTCCTCTTCAAGCTCTCTGTATGCGCATTCGTCAGGAGACTCGCCAGGTTCCAGTGTCCCGGCGGGAATCTCCAATAGATCTGATGTGATTGCGTACCGATACTGTCGCACAAGGATTACGTCGCTCCCTCCGAGTAGTGGAACGATAGCAGAGGCTCCGCGATGCTCAACGATTTCGCGGGACGTTGTTCTGCCGCCTTCGACCACGACTTTGTCCACTCTCAAGTTGATGATTCGTCCGTTGTAAAGGCGAGATGAAGTAATGGGTCGCTCCAATTCAATCGACCTCACTGGGGCCAGCTCGGCAATATCAGATGTTCGGATTAGAATCGGTGCAAGTGAGCTCAGTAGGATTCCGGTCGCTGGAACCTGAGAAAATAGACATGATTTTATGGAAAGCCACTCACAAGTAGCCAAGATAAGGACAAGTTAGGAAATGACTCAGAAACTCGTGCCAGACACCTCCATTATCATAGACGGAAACGTTCCTGCCGTCATCGAGAAAGGCGATTTTTCCGATGTCGAGCTTGTCATCCCGTATGCTGTGCTGGATGAGCTTCAGGCGCAGGCTTCGAAGGGACGTGAACCAGGTTTCGTTGGGTTGGAAGAAATCAAGAAGCTTCGGGAGTTTTGCGAGAAGAGAGGTGTCAAACTCACGTTCTTGGGCGGGCGTCCGGGATTTGATGATATCAAGCTTGCGAGAAGCGGAAGGCTTGATGCCCTGATCACGGATGTTGCGAGATCTGAGAATGGCGTTCTTCTAACCGCTGATTATGTGCAGGCACTAGTTGCGGAGGCTGCTGGTGTTCAAGTGAAATATGTGCCAGGAGAAGTAAGGACGACAAATCTGATTTTTGAGAGGTTTTTCACGCCCGACACTTCCAGTATCCATCTGAAGGAGGGAACACGGCCTCTTGCAAAGAGAGGTTTGCCCGGCAAGTTTGAGTTGGTTCAACTTTCTGAATCACCAAGTACGACGGAAGAGATAGAACAGATTATCCGCGAGATAAGTGAAGCCGCTAGAGTCAGCCGGGAAGGCTTCGTTGAGATAAATAGAATCGGAGCCATGGTGATTCAGTTTGGCAGATTCAGAATCGCGATCACTAGACCTCCGCTCTCTGACGGACTTGAGGTTACGATCGTCCGTCCGGTCGTAAGTCTTACCCTACAGCATTACGGCCTATCTGGCAAGCTTATGGAACGACTCGGCACTGGCGCCGAGGGTATCTTGATAGCGGGGCCGCCCGGTTCAGGCAAGACGACCTTCGCCTCATCACTCGCAGAGTTCTACATGAAACAGAACAAGATAGTGAAGACGCTTGAATCTCCCAGGGATTTGCAGGTTGGGCCGGAGATCACGCAATACGGTCCGTTAGAGGGGGACTTCGAGAAGACCGCTGAGATTCTACTGCTAGTTAGGCCCGACTACACGGTTTTCGATGAAGTACGAAAGAGTAAGGACTTCATGGTATTCGCGGACATGCGCTTGGCTGGCGTTGGAATGATCGGCGTGGTGCACGCCAGCAAGGCCATTGACGCCATACAGCGCTTCATCGGCCGCGTAGAGTTGGGCATGATACCTCACATAATCGACACAATCATCTTCATACAGTATGGAGAGGTTCGAAACATCTACACGCTGAATCTCACCGTGAAATGCCCCACCGGTATGACTGTAGCTGATTTGGCGAGGCCGGTCGTTGAGGTTCACGATTTCGAGACAGGCCATTTGGAATACGAGATCTACACATTTGGCGAAGAGAACGTCATAGTGCCAGTTGCTCAAGTAAGACCCCAGGTAAGCGCGACCCAAAGACTGGCTGAGGAAAGAATACTGCAAGAAGTGAAGCGGTTCGATCCTGATGCGGAAGTCAAGTTGGTTTCAGAAAACCGCGCTCTAGTCCGCGTGGATAACGAAATCGTTCCCATACTCATTGGAAAGAAGGGAGCAACGGTCACAAAGCTTGAGGAGAAGCTCGGGGTTAAGATCGATGTCGAGCCGATGACTCCAAGTTCTTCCGGAAAGGAGGTACGCTATGAGATCAGAGAAGTCGGGAATAGAATCGACATTGTTTTCGACGAAGACCGTACGGGTGAAGTCGCTAACGTCTACGTCGGAGACGAATATCTATTCTCTGCAACGATCGGAAAGAAGAGTCAGATCAGAGTGACGAAGAAGTCAGATCTGGGACGAAGTCTACTTCGAGGTCTGGTGTCAAAACAGAGAATCCGAGTGCTTATTTGAACATCAGAACTGGAGCTTTACCCTTGTTCTTGAGATCTTACGAGTAGCGTTCTCGATCTCTCTTAGCATCAGGTTGATCTGATCATTCAATCGTGTTTCGTTGTCGATAATTCGCTGTAGCTCACCTCTCAGTTCTTCTTGTACGTTGTGATTGGTTCGACCTTTCTGTCGAATATCCTTCCACTGTTGTACAAGACCCGCTGTCTCCGGGTCGGCCAAGGAGTTGTCATGTAGACCCTTCAGCTCCTTCGCTTTCTTGTGAATCCTTCCCAACGAGTCACCTGAGACTACTTGCTCGTTTCGTTCGATTACTTTCTTTGCTTCGCGTTGCTTGAGTGCCAGTTTGTTGTTTGACACCGCGGTGGACAAAGCGGATATTACGGTTTTAAGTTGTGGATAACCATCGTCTTCCTTCAGAAACGTGGTAAATGGCTTCTTGACGTATTCCTTCGCCTTTTCACGCACCTCTATTGGGAGTGGGTAGTCTCCCCGCTCGGATATCGACATGAGCTTTCTCAGAGGTCGCCCGAGTCTGCTGAAGCCTATTCGGAGTAGTTCGCTTCTCAAGGACCTGAGTTCCGCGTCAGTCTGTACGTACTCTTTGATCTTCGGGTTTTGACGTATCTCTTCAATCTTTGTGCGAAGGGACTTCTCTTGCTGCTCCACCTCAGCAAGTCTCTGTTCGACAGATTTTCTTTGCGATGATACTGAATCCCTGGATTCTTTCAGTTTGTCAAGTGAATCTAGCTTTTCATACAGCTCCTCGAGCGAGCGGAGCAAAGCGCCCCGTCCCATCAAGAACGAGTGCATTTCGTCGCCCAATCTTCGGATCTTGTCTATGTTCCCGCCCAAGGTCATCATGTCGATGATATAGTACGGCCTGATCTGGCGCAGCCATTCTTGCCGGGTTCGGGCCGCCTCAGATGCCAGCTTGGATGTTTCACGTTGTAGGTTTCTCAGCGCAAGCGTATCTTTTTCCGTTGGAATGCTGAGCGACGTGCACATGTTCGAGACTATCGTTGTTAGCCGGCTGACCGCCTTTGCTGCTCTGAATTGGGCTCTGTTCTCGCGCTTCGTTTCCATATCCTGCTCTGCTTTGTGCGAGAGTTGACTGCAATAGTCCGGTAACGAGCTTGTGGTTTTCGATATTTCGGCCACAAGTTTGTCCCGCTCACGTTCCACGTGAGTTAGGTTGGAGGAGAGAGAACTCCGTAGCCAATCCTTCAGCTTCGCTACTGGGACTTGGGTGCTCATTTATGACACTGGAAATTCGACTTGGAACAGCCACGGCTAAGAACAAGCACTGCAGCTATAAGAGATTCTCTGATACAAAACTACCTTGCTTCTTCCCTCAACGTTATGAGGACGGTCTCCACGGTCTCTTCGGCTCTATCGATGCGTTTGCTAATGTCATTAACCAAGCTGTCATACGTCTCGCGAGTTGCCTTGCCCGCTCGGTATTGCCCTCTGACCTGGTTCAGGCTGGCTCGAGATGCCTCAATCTCTCCTTCCGCTCGGTCAATACTTCGGATAAGCTCATCGTAGTGCGGGCTGATCGCGCGAAGATCACTTTTCAACAGCATCAGAGACCTGTTCAGTTCATCGAGCCGCAGATCCATATCCTTCTTCCTTCTTCGGAACTCATGCTTCACCAGACTGCCCCTAGCGACATCCTCGGACATCGCTACGAGCTCTCTCGACAACGCAAGCCTTTCATCGTAAAGCCCCACGAACTCGCGCAGTCTTTCGACGGGAACCGGAATTTCGAGTTCCGGTCGCCGTCTTCTAACGACAAGTGCAAATGCTACAATCGCTATCTCGATACCGAGGAGCCAAGGTAACGCTTCAAACGCAGACCAGAATGGAACGTAGTTGAAGGCTAGCGAGAATGTGAGGTTGTTCTGGTCAGTTACTCCTCTGAACTCAAAACTCCGGTCATTCTGTCCAACCTGTATCGGATAAGCGAGTGGCTGTTGCGAGGGCATAATGAGGTTGGTTATCGTCAGTCCGCTGGGCGCAATGATTTTGACAGTTGCCCGTCGGAACAGGAAATCTTCGCGGTTGTTCAGGAAGGCAAGCGTCAGGTTGTAGTGTCCCCACCAATCCAACTGCTTGATGTACGCTGACTGCGGGAGATTGTAGGTCAGCGTGAACGTGAAGTTCTCTTTTGCCCTAATACCTAGCCCGTATCTCGGGGCAACTGTGACTTGGTAAGGCGCCGCTGGATTCTGTGCAGTTGCCCAAAGTGCCCCTACTTCGTCGTAGGCCATCACATTCGAGGCGCCATTCGGGAGAGTGATCGTTAGACTTGAGACTGCAACTGAGGGATTGCGAAAGTGGTATCGGTCGGTGACAGTCAATGTGCCTCCGTTGCCTATCTTAATGTCACGTTCCGCCCAGTCTAGGTCCAGAAAATACTGGTTGACCGAACGATAAGGTGCGTAGAACGTCTGATCTGAGTAAGCTTTCCATGGCTTGAACAGGCGGGTGAGGGCTGGAAAGCCTCCTACGGTGACCTGATGGTAAGGAGAGTCGGCTATAGTGACGTAACTCGAGCCGTAAGGAGCGACTAGCGTAACGTTCGCAAAACTGGCATCTTGAGTGAGCATTGGTGCTGCGGTAAAGTTGTACTCGAATCCCTGTTGAGCGGGGTTCAAGATGCCTTGCAGCACTGATGTCACGGTGATGTTGTAAGTCCGATTTGATCCCAATTCCTGAGCGAAATGAACTCGCATCCAGTAGGAAGTTGATGTCTGGTTCACGTCAGACTCAACCGTCAGCGTAACTCCGTCTCCATCCTTCGCGTTCACGTAGTAGACATTGTTTCGATAAGTTCGGGCAAATCCGAAGTCTAATGTTGAAACGGGAGTCGTTCCGTTGTTGTGTATCGTGAATTGGTCAGTGATGTGCACGATGCCGTACTGTCCAACCGCCGCAGTCCGCTGGACTTCTATCGCGAGTCTCGGTGCTGTTTCCTTCGCGTGAAGCGGAGCTATGACGCCAAGTGTTAGAGCCAAGAGTAGGACTACGACTATGAGTTTCGACTTCAACCTCAGCTTGCTCCGCTTTCATCGGGTTATCAAGATCAGATTGCCCCGTGAATACGAAATTCACTATTTATTCATTCTGCTGCCTGAGAGAAAGCCCAAAAACCTCCGGTGAGAGCGTCGCGGTCGAGATAGCGGTCTTGTTCCATCGAGCACGAAACGCCTTCAAGGCAGAACCGGTCATTCTTCAATACCGTGGCAAGCGCCTCAACCTTTTCCAACCCAGACTGCTCACCGACCATTGCAGAGTCACTATCCGGCGCATACGATCTCACAATCTATGTGTGAAATCAAGAAAGACGCTTATGTATTGAATAAGGTGGGTAGCACTTCGTGACGTAACGAGCTCGAGGATGAAGATTTTGGTTCATGCCCATCCCTACGTTCCGAACAGCGATCAATCGGTAATGCAGGAGATGCTCAAGGCAATCGGCGTTGGAGCAATTGAGGATCTCTTCAAGGACATCCCAGCGAATATTCGAGGTAGGGCAGGGCTCACGATTCCCCATCGAATGTCAGAGATGGAAGTGAAGAGTCATGTGGACCGAATTCTCAGTAAGAACCGCTCTGCGTCAGATATGCTCTGTTTCCTCGGAGCCGGTGTCTGGCCGCACTACGTGCCCGCGGCCATCGACACTATCATAGGACGCGGAGAGTTCCTCACGTCTTACACGCCGTATCAGGCCGAGATCTCTCAAGGCATGCTTCAATCGCTGTTCGAGTATCAAAGCATGATCTGCGAACTGACCGAGATGGATTATGCCAACAGTTCATTGTACGACTGGTCAACGGCTCTTGGAGAGGCCGCTAGGATGACTGTGCGAGCGACAGGTCGCAACGAATTCATCGTGCCCTTCTATATCCACCCAGAACGGTTTTCGACGCTACAGACGTTCTCTGAACCCGTGGACATTAGGGTACATAGGATTGCACAGGACAAATGCACAGGCGCAATAGATCTTTCGGATCTCAAAAAGAGACTCTCCAACCACACTGCAGGAATGTACCTAGAATACCCATCATTTTTGGGATTCGTGGAGGAAGCAGGTGACGAGATCGCAAAGCTGGTTCACGATGTCGGAGCTCTCTTTGTTGTGGGTTCCGAACCGATTTCGCTGGGTGCTCTGAAGCCCCCGGGAGATTTTGGTGCAGACGTAGTTGTTGGCGAAGGTCAACCGCTTGGCAATCATATGAACTACGGAGGTCCTCTGCTAGGTGTCTTCGCGTGTAAAGGTGAATCTCTACTAAGGCAGATGCCTGGGCGAATCATCGGAAGGACGACAACGCAAGATGGAACGCAAGACGCCTACTGTATGGCACTGCAGACCCGCGAGCAGCACATCCGACGAGAGAAGGCAACATCAAACATCTGCACTAATGAGGCCTTACTCGCTGTCGCCGCGTCCATGTACTTGTCACTCCTAGGGCCAAAAGGCATCGTTGAGTTATGCTCAGTCATTTTGAATAGGACTCAGTATGCGATAGACCGTTTGCGGAGTCTGCCAGGCGTATTGGCACCGAAATTCGACGCATTTCATTTCATGGAGTTCACTGTAAACTTCGACAAGACGCGAAAGAGTGTGCGGGAGATAAACGATGAATTGCTCAAGGTTGGGATCCAAGGCGGACTTGATCTGAGCAAGTACTATCCCGACCTCGGCCAGTCAGCTCTCTACTGTTTCACTGAAGTTCACACCCGTAAGGACATCGAGATGCTTGCGGAGAGACTCCGATATTTGTTGGAGGCATGATAGGGTTGGTTTACTCTCAAGCTCGATGGAATGAGCCACTGATAGTCCAACTATCCCAGACGGGGAAGATCGGGTTCAATCAATTTCCAACCGAGAATGTAGAGGCCAGCCTGAAGTTAATTCCTGGCCGACTACGACGCGCAGTACCTCCAAAACTTCCTGAGGTCTCAGAAATCGAAGTGGTGCGCCACTACACTCGCCTTTCACAGGAAAATTTCGGGGTTGATCTAGGGATCTATCCGCTTGGAAGTTGCACGATGAAATATAACCCGAAAGTCTGCGACGTGATTGCGGCCTCGCACAAGATCCAAGATCTTCATCCCTACCAAGACATAAGCTCGGTACAAGGAATACTGCAGATTCTCTACGAGGCATCTGATTTCCTAGCAAAGATTGTTGGAATGGATAAGATCACTCTGCAACCTGCGGCAGGCGCTCACGCAGAATATACGGGCGTTATGTTGATGCGGGCATACCACCGCGATAGAGGTGATGGGAAGCGTGATGAGATAATCATACCGGATTCTGCTCACGGCACAAATCCGGCCAGCGCCGCGATGGCAGGCTACAAGGTAGTTGAAGTACCTTCAAACTCTGAAGGATGCGTAGACAGAGAAGCGTTGAAGGCTGTCGTCGGACCGCAAACAGCCGGTCTGATGATCACAAATCCCAGCACGCTCGGTATCTTCGAACCGGGCATTTTGGATATTGCGAGGATCATCCACGATGCTGGTGGTTTGCTCTACTACGACGGAGCAAACCTAAACGCGATTCTGGGCAAAGCAAAACCCGGCGATATGGGGTTCGACATTGTTCACATAAACCTCCACAAAACCTTCGGGACCCCGCACGGTGGAGGAGGGCCCGGCGCCGGTCCCGTTGGAGTGACAAAACGCTTAGCAGATTACCTGCCTGTGCCCACCGTGGAATGTGCGGGTACCAAGTACTACTTGGATTACAACAAACCCAAGACAATAGGGAAGGTTCGGGCATTTCACGGAAGCGCAGCAATAATCCTGCGAGCATATGCGTACATCCTTCTTCATGGTCAGGAAGGTTTGGAAACGGTCTCCGAGGTTGCGGTTCTCAATGCGAACTACATGGCGCAGAAGATTCGAAAGATCAGAGGTTTCTCGCTTCCTTTCGGCGAAGGCGTCCCAAGGAAACACGAATTTGTCCTTTCAGCTTCAGGTCTAGTCAAAGATACGGGTGTTACTGCGCTGCAGGTTGGGAAGAGGTTGCTAGACTTCGGAGTTCACTCGCCCACTGTTTACTTCCCATTGATCGTCGAGGAAGCTATGATGGTCGAGCCAACTGAAACAGTCAGCAAAGGAGAATTGGATGGAATGATCACTGCTTTCGAGAAGATAAGTGAAGAAGCCTATGCCAGCTCGGAACAGCTCAGGACGAGTCCTCACTCGACCAGCGTGACTAGGATAGACGAGGCGAAGGCTAACAGACCGAAAACAATGCAACTTACATGGCGCTCGATGGAAACTGAAGCTACTTAGGCCACTTCCACGATACTTGTATTGGAGGAGAATGGGCTTTGAAAGTAAGGGTACAGTACTTTGCCGCCGTTCGCGAGATAACCAACCAGAGAGAGGAGATGTTGGATGTGGACAGCGGTACTTCCGTCCTAGATCTATTGAAGCTACTGGTCGCAAGGCACGGAAGTAAGCTGAAAGAATACGTATTCGACTCTAAGACAGGCAACCCACGAACCTATCTTCAGTTTCTGCTCGATGAGGAATCTATCGCAACGATGAACGGCTTCTCAACCATGCTAAGGGACAACTCCGTATTCGCAATAATCCCCCCAGTCGGGGGAGGATAACCTCACCTTCTGCCACATTGTATGCACCTGCGACGACCTTCTCTTATGCACTGTCCTTGCAATCGTGACAGCATAACAGACGATTCTTTCCACTTTCCTTGAAAGATTACGTGGAGAAAAACACCGAGACTCGTTCTCAAGCTTGTTGCTGCGCAAAGGCAGTCATGCTATTGCGATGCGATCGAATAAATAGACTCCTCCAACCTTCAACTTCCATTCTCGAAGGCAGATGAAGGTGGCTCAATGGTCACGAGTAGTTCTCTTCAGCCTAACACTGCTCTACTGAATAGGATGCTTGAACCAAAGATACTTGCATTGGGTTTGGGTGGCGCTGGCAATGATCTGCTAACAGATGTCATGGACATGGGTATGGATCGGGTGTACTGTATCGCAGCCGATACCGACCGATATCATCTGCAAATTGCGAGAGCGCATTCGAAGTTTAGGATCGAGAGTGAATTTTGTTCAGACGCGGGCACAGAAGGAGATGTGAACGCCGGCAGAGACGCGGCGTTACGTGCGTCTGAGGCGTTGCAGCCAACTCTTGATGGTGTGGATCTAGTGTTCGTTTTGGCAGGCATGGGGGGAGGCACCGGGGGAGGTGCAGCACCTGTCATCTCAAACTTGGCTAGGAAACTTGGCGCCTTGGTAGTCGGTGTCGTTACGATGCCCTTCTACTTCAAACCTAGCAAATTCCGTCTGGCAGTCGACAACATCAGACATATGCTGAACACATGTGACACGATAGTCCTGATTGATCAGCCTTCGGCGTCGCCATCGTCCCTCACTCTACCGTTCGGCTTGAATCCCTATGCTGCCGGACAAACATGTTGCTCGGTTGTATCCTCAATTGCTCAGACGCTCGGTAACTCGAGTCTCCTAAACAGTGATGGTGCCGCACTACGGTCGCTTTTGAGACGTGGTGGATTGGCAAGGGTAGGGATCGGCGATGCTTATTCATCGTTGGGACCTGAAGAGGCAGTTTTGGCCGCGCTTCGGAACACGATCCCGTTCGGCCACATATCTGACGCAAACGGGATTTTCGTTGACATCATAGGAGATAGTGATCTGACAGACGTGGCTGTTGGAGACGCACTGGGGTTTCTCACGCGTCAGATCGGCGCGGACGTCGAGTTATTATGCGGACGCAGGACGGACGAAAATCTTCAAGGTGCGACCAGGATTCATCTGCTTGCCACAGGAATTCGTTTTCCGTACTCTACGAGCGGTTGCAGAAGTATCCCCATTGACATCCATGAATTAGAGCCCGAGTCGGGTGATGATGACGACATCGGCTTAGTGTTGGACCTGCACCAACTGGAAGATTTCTCATCCAGCAGACTTGTAGCGTAACTTGCGTAACTTGTTGCCGACGGACGTCGCATGCCCCCGCGGTCTTACCAGACCCGCTTTGATCGCTTCGATGACATCTCTTACGTCACGCGAGGCAGATTCGACTATCGTGTAGGCGTCGCCGATCGTTTGAGGAATGTGGGAATCGCTACCCGCCACTCCCGGTAACCTAAACTTCCGAGCATCTCTTCTGGCTAACCAACGTGAAAGATGAAAGGAGAGCGCGTCTGCATTGATAACCTCAACCGCATCAGGGCGCGTTTTGAGTTCAGCGATCTTGACACACTCACATACCGGGTCGTGGGGATGTGGAATTATCGCTACTCCGCCTTGGTCATGAATTCTCTGAATTGTTTCGTCTGCAGACAACCGGGGTGGAATCTTCTCGCGTACTCCCAAACCTATGATGTGGCCATCTCGCGAGCTTACCTCGATTCCGGGCAGTATGACAACTTGCGAGAACGACGGTGGGTCGAAGTTGTCATGTTCCGTGACGGCGATGCCATCCAACCCCTTTGCCTTGATTACGGAAGGCAAGTCTTCGATCCGGGTGTGGCCATCATAGGACCTCACCGTATGCACGTGTAAATCGAACTTCAATGGCGGCATATCAAATCGCGTGTCAAATGTGTGCGGGAACCGAGATCTTGTGGAATAACGGTTTAGGTCTGCCGATAATGTGACTTGGCATCAATTCGAGCTTCCCAGCATCATTCCAACAGGCAGCAACTCCACGTAATTTCAGCTGATCAGCGATCTGATTCCCAATCTCCGGCAAGAACGGTGAGATCAGTATTCCTATTGATCGGACCAGCTGCGCAGCCAAGTACAGTGTTGTCGCCGTCTTCGATCGGTTCGTCTTTATCAGATGCCAAGGCTCTCTTTCGCTCAGGTATTGATTCCCAGTCCGAGCTAGGTCAATCACCGCCGCAAGCGCTCCTTTGAGCTGGAACTGATCCAGTAACGAGCCGATCTTCGAGGGTGAACGCTGCACCTCACCTTTGAATTCTTCATCCCTGCTATCGAGCGTCTGTGGTTCGGGAATTTTCGAATCAAATTGGTTAGCTATGAAGGTGAGTGTACGATGAACGAAATTCCCTAACACGTCGTTCAGCTCAGTATTGACGTGGGCATCAAAATCACGCCAAGTGAAATTCGCATCCCGAGCTTCCGGCCTTATCGCGATCAAGACGTATCGCCAGTATTCGGCCGGAGCAATCTTCAGTGCCTCATCCATCCACACGCCAATCTGTCTGCTCTTTGAGAATTTCTGGCCATCGAATAGTATGAATTCTGTTGAGGAAACTTGCCATGGCAACACATAGTCCTCATGCGTTGCCAAAAGAAGTGCCGGGAATATGATTACATGAAACGGAATGTTGTCCTTTCCAATGAAATGCACGTTTCTCGTACTCTTGTCGAACCAGTAGTCTTTCCACGCATTCGGTCTTCCAGATTTCTCTGCCCATTCGATTGAGGCTGACACGTACCCAAGTACTGCCTCAAGCCAAACATAGATCGTCTTGCCCTCTGCACCCGGAAAAGGAGCAGGAATACCCCATCTGTTGTCCCGCGTTAGCGCTCGCGGTTTCAAACCTTCCTCGAGCCAACGGAGTGAGAAGTTGCGCGCGTTATCAGGTAACTGCTTGTTGTTCTCAATGATCGGTCGCAGTTTGTCAGCAAACTGCGGTAGATCAAAGAACCAATGAGCTGAGGACTTGACGGTCGGCGTCGTCCCACAGAAAACGCACTTCGGGGAAACCAACTCGAGAGGATCCAATACGCGACCGCACGAATCACATTGATCTCCTCTAGCGGCTTCGTAACCGCAGTGGGGGCATACTCCTTGGACAAATCGATCCGGCAAGAACCTTTGATCTTTTTCACAATAGGGCAACCTAACGTCCTGACTGTAGACGTATCCGTTCTCGTACACTTTTCTGTAGAGTTCCTGGGTGTACCGAATATGTACCGGGTTCTCGGTCCTTGTGTAGTTGTCCAGGCTGATGTTGTAAGCCTTCAACAGTTCGCAAATCTGGTTGTGGATTCCGTCGGTCAGCTGCTTCGGCGAAATGCCTTTCTTTATTGCTTCGACCTCGATCGGTGTTCCGTGTTCGTCTGAGCCCGTTACCGCTATGACATCTTCACCTTTCAGTCGTAGATAGCGCGCGTAGACATCGGCGCTGAGAAGGTGAATGAAAGTCCCTAAGTGAGGAACGGAATTGACGTAGGGCCAAGCTGCGTTGACTATCCACTTTCCCATTCATGGCAATCTCCTATCGGGCCGACTCGGAAGAAGGATTCCTGCAGTCTACGATAGCGCAGGAACCTGATAGGTCGTGATTTAGTTTCGGCCCCTCCAAAGCGTCGTTCGACCTAGACGGGCCGACAACTCATTAACGTTTCCATCGCGAAAAGGATACCAACAAATATCGGGTCCCACATGCTTCTTTGGGAAATGAACATTGAGCGGAGACTACGCGAAACTGCTGGAGAGAGCCTACGGCAGTCTCCCCAAGGCAGAAGGGACGGGGGAGAGATTCGAGATACCGAAAGTTGTCGGCATAAGAATGGGCAGAAGGACCATCATTCAGAACTTTGGGGAGATCAGTAGTAGAATCAATCGAGATCCACACCACCTCCTCAAGTTCCTCTCGAGGGAACTGGCAACAGCGGCTTCGTTGGACGGAGCCAGAGCAATCTTCCAAGGAAGGTTCGACGTCCAGACTGTTACGAGGCTCCTGAACATCTACGCTCAGCGATATGTGATCTGCTCCATATGCAATAGACCAGATACAAAGATCGAGAAGGAAGGTCGCTACCTCTTCCTGAGATGTGAGGCTTGTGGCGCTAGGTCCTCAATCCTACCAGCATGAGAATGTGCCACAACGTGAGCGAAGTATTCCTCAAAGTCTTCAAGGACTCGAAGCACATACTTGTCGCTGCCTGTGACCGCAATCTTCTGGGTGAGACCCTCAGAGAAGGAAAGCTGAAACTCGAAGTGAAAGCTGACTTCTACAGAGGTACGGCCACGACAATCACAGAAGCCCTCCGGGCTGTGAATGAAGCTGACATAGCAAACTTGGTCGGGAAAGAAATAGTGGAGGCCGCCGTAGAAGAGGGATTCGTGGACCCTACTGCGATAATTCATGTCGCAGGCATCCCGCACGTCCAAATCGTACTACTATGAGGGGCTCATCGAGAACCAAGAGAAATTCAACTGGGTTTCTAATACGCTTATTTAGCCTAACCGAATCATAAGCGCGTCATACTATCGGTGGAAAGTGTGGGTAAGAAGAAGGTCCTTAGCGAAGGCGAGTTGCGAGAAATGGTAATGCCTGGTGAAGGGCAACTCTTCGGTATTGTCACTCAGATGCTGGGTTATGATAGGCTGATGGTCAAATGCGCCGATGGTCATGAGAGAGTCTGTCGCATAAGAGGCAAGATGAAGCGACGTGTTTGGATCAAAGTTGGTGATGTTGTTTTGGTAGCTCCTTGGGATTTTCAGGGAGACAGTAGAGGGGACATCCTCTGGCGGTACACGGAGAGCCAAGCGAATTGGCTCCGTAGTCAAGGTCGTCTAGCTGCGTAGCTTTGGCTGAATGAACGTGGTGATTCGGTTGGAGTCTACAGCAGAGCGAAAGCTACGAAGAAGGGTGGCTAACTACGAAGTAAAGCGACTTATGAGAGAGAAACGCAGCGAGGAAATGGATTCGCTAGAGGAGGTCTTCGACAGGTCAACCCTCATGATAGTCTACCACATGCTCAATGCGGGATCCATTAGAAAGATCAACGGCGTCGTCCGCTCAGGAAAGGAAGCTCGCTTATACTGGGGAACCGGACTACACAACGCGGCCATTGCGATAAAGATCTACTTGACGACGTCAGCTGAATTCAAGAGAGGAAGAATGATGTATATCAAGGGTGACGAGAGGTTCAAGGCTGCGAGAAAGGATACTCGGTCGCTTGTCAACTTGTGGGCGTTGAAGGAGTATAGGAACCTGAAACAGGCCCGCGATGCAGGCGTTCGTGTCCCTGCACCAATCAAAGTCGAGGGAAATGTCTTGCTAATGAAATTCATCGGACGAAATGGTAACCCTGCTCCACTCTTGAGGGAGACACCTCTGGATCATCCCGGACGAGTCTACGACAAGATTGCTGGAGCATTGAGGCGTCTGTACCAGAGAGCTGAATTGATTCATGGAGATCTTAGCGAATACAACATCATGATGATCGATACTGAACCCGTACTATTTGACTTCGCACAGGCCGTGCCGCCTTCGCATCCTATGGCCCGCATATTCCTAGAAAGGGACCTAATGCAACTCAATGAGTACTTCTCGAAAATCGGCGTAATCGTTCCGCCTCTTGAACGACTAATTCCTTGGGTGACGGGTGAAGATGGAGACTAAAGTTGGTGCGACGATTCCGCTCGAGCGGGTCGGCGTTCTGGTCGGGAAGGAGGGTGCGACAAAGGATAGGATCGAGCAGGCATTCAAGGTTCGGCTTTCAATCCAAAGTGAAACGGGAGTAGTGGACATTGTTCCGGCCGAAGGCTCGACTGACCCAACCACCGTGCTGCGTGCGAGAGATGTAGTCCTCGCCATCGCGCGAGGGTTCTCTCCTGAACGAGCCGTTGGTCTGCTGGATGAGGACATAGTTCTCGACGTTATCGATCTCAGAGAAACGTTTGGCAAGAATGAACGTGAGATCGCTAGACTGAAGGGTCGAGTGATTGGTCGCGAGGGGAAGATTCGTCGACTAATAGAGGAGATGACGGACGCGAAGGTTTCGGTCTACGGGCACACTATCTCAATGCTAGGAGAATATGAGACCGTGACTGCTGCGAGAGAAGCAATTGAGATGTTGCTTAAGGGTAAACAGCATTCTACTGTGTACAAACTGCTTAGAAAGATTAAGCGTGAGAGCAAAAAGAGGGAAACGCTTGAACTCTGGGAGAAGCCCCCGGCATGACGTCAATCTCCCATCATCAGCTTTATCCCTGTCCCAGAGAAAGGTAGGCGAACTCTGATGGCTCTCGAGGAAGTATTCCAGGAAATATCGGCAGCTGATTTCTTCTATCGCAATAGAGACATAGCTGGGTTCACCAATCCCACGCGAGCCATCTACTCTACCATTCGCGAGCTCGTTGAGAACTCGCTGGACGCTTGCGAGACCCGTCAGGTTCCTCCGGACATCTACGTTCGAGTATCTCATGAGTCCGGACCGACAGATGGACCGGGTTTTTATCGGGTTCACATTGAAGACAACGGCATCGGAATACCACACGACATAATTCCATCTGCATTCGGACAAGTGCTTTTCGGATCAAAGTACAAACTCCGACAGACTCGCGGGACGTTCGGTCTGGGTGGGAAGATGGCAATACTTTATGGTCAGATTACTACTCATGGGCAAGCAACCATAATGTCGAGCACTGGACCAACGAAGGTGCATCGATACGATCTCACGATTGACATTCAGCGAAACAGACCCGTCGTTCTGAGCCACAAGACGCTACCTAACGAGGACAGGTGGCACGGGACAGTCATAGAATTCTCGACTGAGGCAGATTATACCCGAGCCATGTCGAAGGTCATTGACTACCTTATGCAGACGGCGATTGTGGCTCCATATGCGACGATAACTTACGTCGATCCAAAGGGGAGGCTCTATAGATTTGACAGAGCAACGATGCAGATGCCGAAGGCCCCGCAGGAAACGTTACCTCATCCATACGGCGTCGACGTAGAGACGATGAAGCGGTTAATCGAGATCACTAAGGAGCGAACGATGCAAGCCTTCATGAAGACGCATTTTCATCGCGTCGGGAGGACCATCGCCGCATCTTTCCTTCAGCAGACTGAGATTCCACCAAGGAAGAATCCGAAGAAGTTGACGCCGGAGGAGATTGTTCGAATAGTAAATGCCATGAAAAGTTACAAGTTCTTGGCGCCTGACGCGAGCTGCCTCTCTCCCTTGGGTGAGGAACTATTGGAGGCCGGTATACGGAAGGAGCTCTCACCAGAGTTCGTTGCGGTCTATCAGCGCAAACCGTCAGCGTACTCGGGCTTTCCGTTCATAGTCGAGATTGGTATGGCGTACGGCGGGCAGATAGAGACGGGAGGAGGTATCAGGTTGTATAGGTTCGCTAACAAGATCCCGTTGCTCTTCGACGAGGCAAGCGATGTCTCATGGAAGGTTGTCAACACAGAGGTTGATTGGCGACATTACAAAGCCTCTGCGGACATGCCTATCGCCGTCTTCGTCCACATATGCTCCACAAAAGTGCCCTACAAGACTGTTGGGAAGGAGTTCATAGCCGACAGGCCTGATGTCGAGAGAGAGGTGCTGAACGCAGTTCGAGAGGTAGCTCGTCGCCTCTCGTTGTTCCTTTCCAAGAAAATTCACTTGGCCCATGATAAGCGACGGTTGGACGTATTCCAGATGTATCTCCCCAAGATCGCGACCTTTGCAGCTAAACTCGCGGGGAAAAGCAAACCTCCAGACGTTTCCCCATTGTTGAGGAGTGTATTGAGATATGAAGAGAAAGAAGACGAAGACGACCAAGACGCCGAATCGAGTTGAGCAGAAGAAACGAGTTGTCCTCTCCAGTCTGAGGGCGCTTGGTGAGCAGCTCTACACTCAGCTCGCTCGGAAGCAGTGGCCTTCAGTCCGTATGCCAAGCAGGTCGATTAGAAACATCCACTACGATCAAGGGACGCGACAGTACATACTCGGTGAACAGTACGTCAAACGGAGTGCCCGCAATATCAGACACGTGCGCCCTTTGACGCAGTTGGTTTGGACAGGATCCTTCGTCGACGAACTCGCAAGCGAAGGGAAGACATCCACCCTGCGAGACGTGTTCTATTCCGCGCAAGCCTATGAGATGAGCTTCACGGACCAGGCTGAGAGTGACGACATAATAACTGATCTCGAAACCATCCTCGGATATGCGAGGGAAGACTTCAATGTTTTCCCGGAAGAGCGCAGCGCAATTTTCGGTGATCTCACAATCCAATACACCGTTCGAGGGTACGAGGGAAAGAAATTGAATCTTTCATCCCACCCAGACGGAATGATGATAGGGCCTGCTCTCACAAATGCGGAGTTTGCGGACTGCAAAGCTGACAAGATCATCGCCATCGAGAAGGGCGGCCTATTCACGCGTTTCATCGAAGAAAGGGTTCATGAGAAATACAAGGCGCTGCTCATTCATACAGCCGGCCAAGCGCCCAGGGCTACACGAGCGTTCATCAGGCGAATGAATCAAGAACTGAAACTCCCGGTATACATATTCTGCGACGCCGATCCTTGGGGAATGCACATCGCTAATGTGATAATCTCAGGATCAGCTAATGCGGCTCATCTTCGAGAATTGAATACGCCTGACGCCAAATGGGCGGGCGTCTGGGCGTCAGACATAGTTGACTATAAACTTCCCAGCGACCCACTGACCGATCTCGACATAAAGAGGCTGTATGAATTAGAGAAGGATCCCAGGTACGATGGCAAGCTCTGGAAGCGTGAGATCGAAACATTCTTGAAAGTCAAACGCAAAGCAGAACAGGAGGCTTTCAGCCGATACGGGCTGGCTTACATCGTGGACAAATATCTTCCAGCTAAGCTTAAGGAACTAGGTTAGCCTCGGCTGACGCGATGCCCCCGACCGTCTGGCTGGGCTGGCAGGTGTGAGTTTTCCGTCATCCGAGATATCGTAATGTGTCCATGCCGTCAGATGCTTTGCTCCAACCATTTTGAGAATACGCAGCGATCGCGCGATTTCTTCCTCACTCTCTTCGATCTTGAGTTCTATGACGCCGTCCACGATATCCTGCGCTGAGGCTACTATGGCAGGATGAAAAGCCTTCCTGTTCATTGTGACAAAGCATAAGCATCCTGCCTGGCGAGCGCGAGCCACAAGCACTCGCAAGAGTTCCATTGCTGAGCGGACTCCTCGCTTCCGAATGAGCGTATTGAACGAATTCAAAACCATTAGAGCTACTGCACTCTTACTCATTATCTCTGATATTGCAATGCTGATTGCTGAGAGGTTTTCAGGGTCAACGACGTGAGGTTCGTCGCTCTCCACGCCTACAGTCTTAGAGTAGCAGTCGACGAAAATCAGGGACGACCAGTTGATGCTTGCCTTTGTCAGATATGATTGGACGACTTGCCTAATGTTGGCTGGAAAGTTGTCGAGAGTTATGTATGTGACACATCTTGCTGCTCGTATCTGTTGGCTGACGAAGTGAGCAATCAGGCTCTCTTCTCCTGCACCAGGTTCACTAAGAATCAGCACGGTGCTAGTGGCAGGTAATCCATCTGGAAGTATTTTGTCGAGAATCTCCAGACCCGTGGCAACTCTCGGGATCTGAGCCGCGGGAGCGCCTGCAACCTCACCTCGGACCACATCTAACCCGGCCATTTCGCCAAGAGTAAGTTGTTTTGAAATCGCGTCTTGGATCTCCCGATCCCGTTCCACCGCGAAGGAGTAGACCTGCACTCTTTTCAAAATACCCAGCTCAACAAGGTCATCAAGCTCGCGTCGAACCTCCTCTATGTTCCGCCCGGTTCTTCTGGCTAGGCCGTCGGGTGTATCCGACAAGTCTGCGCTATTGTGAAACAGCGTAAGCAGATCCGCCTTCGCGTCCGTGTCAAGAAGTCGCTCGAATAGTTTCATTGAACGTTTCATAGCGAATCTTCACACTTACTCCGCGGGTCGTCCATCATGTCGACGTGATCAGAGCCCATCGTGTATTACTTTAATCTGACGGGGTCTCTGGACGGGCCGTAACAGATTCGAAGCTAACTAGGAACCTGCCCCGCGTCGTTATGTAGTGGTTATGTCGAACAACCGCGAAACGACAAAGTCAGTCTTCTTGTCGAGCGGAACAAAGCCATGGCCAGGGTCGTCGACAACGTGATTATCAAGATACGTTCTACTGGGTAAACCCAGAATATTATGCGCCAGGACTGCTTGAAGCTTGAGGGATTGACTCCTCCAATGAATCCCACTGCGAGTTCATACAGAAGTCCACCTGTTAGATGCTGTCCCATCGTCCCGATAAGAGCTAGGACGGCGATAGCCGTGAGTTGAAGGAAACCGTCGCTTTCCAACCAGCTTGGTATTTTGGGAACAATAGGTGACAAGAGGACCATCAATGCGAATATGTGAAGCCATGCATAGGGAATGTTAGCATAGGCGATCAACAGACTGTACGGGCTAGCGAGAAACACTGCCAGTACCGATACGTAGATTCCGCATGCAAGACGCCTATGGTTAGAAAGGATTAGACCGACGACTAAGGTATTTGCGAAGGCAGGGAGAAAATCCAAACCGAAGAAGACAGGCGAGTTTATTGTATATGCGAGAATCGTTCCGATGATGACCGAGAGAGAGCTACTCCAAAGCCCGCCGATCAATATGATGCCCGTGATGACGAAATCGCCTGCATTGAAGCGTCCGGAAACGCCCACCATCTGGAACGTGGGTATGCTTCTGAGGACGAAGTAGACAGCGGCGAGGACTGCCGTGAGCGTGATCTGATGGGTTTTGGGATTGGCGAAATTCATATTTCGCAACCGCATCAAGATAGATTTCTTACAGCTTCAGCAAATGCCTCGTAATTCCTGAGGTTGGCTTGTGCACCAAACGAGGCTATGAAATACTTCGTCTCCTTGTCTGATTGGCGTTGCAATTCCTCCATCATGTTTCGGGTCATTTGCGACTGGTTCTTGCCCGTGCATGGTAAACGTGTAAGCGGTCCGGACCACGATGTGATTATCTCTTCACGAGTTCGTTTCAATTCGGAGCATCGCACGGACAAATACTCACTGCTCTTCTCCAACTCTTCCTTGCTCAGCCCCCAGTAGTTCCAACCATCGGCTGTCTCAGCTACTACGTCTAGGATCTTAGAGTGCTTTCCCCCGATCCAAATGGGAGGACCGGGTTTCCGGCGAGGTTTGGGATAATTCAGGGCTCCCATCAGCTTGTAGTGATTACCATCGAAGAACGCTTCGTCTTCATTCCACATCGCTTTCAGGATGTGGATTGTCTCTCTCAATCGTTCTACGCGCTCTTCAATGTTCGAGAATTCGAATCCGTTGGATAACAACTCGTGGCGGCTCATCCCGTCACCCGTTCCGAGCCCCAGAATGAGTCTGCCATCACTGATGTCGTCGACAGTGCTACTCATCTTAGCTAGTAAGGCAGGGTTTCGTAGATTCACGTTTGTCACGAGGCTCCCTATCATGATCTTCCTCGTTCTTTCCGCGATCGCCGACAGAACCGTCCAACACTCTAGAGATCCACGTGATCCAACCCAGAAAGGCGAAAGATGGTCGTAGGCCCACACGCTGTCGTAACCGAGATTCTCGCATTGGTTGGCGACTTCGATGAGATCTTCGAAATCACCGCGCTCTTGAGGCAGTTGGCATCCGAACTTTGCCTTCGTCAACTGGAATCACAGATACCGCGGTTTCTGTCCTATGGACTGAGGAGCCTTCTCTTACCCCGTAAGGCTCTCTTATCTAAGCATAGCCTATCTGTGAAGGTCCCGGCGTTTAGGTGCATAGATGGCGAAGACGCCTTTCCACATTGCGTCATATGCTCTACTCATTGTCTCGATGAAGCGTTTGCTGTTCGTCCAAAAACCAACATCTGCCCCTACATCAGCGCTATTGTCGTCCGGGAGCCTCTCGTAAAGCATAAGTTCTCGCTGGTCTACGATGGCTATTCCAGCCGGTCCAAGTGCCTCAGAATAGCGCAGTTCTGAAACCGGAACCAATTTCCCGGCACCTTCAGTGTTCTCGCTTGTAATCGGAGCGATTATGCGAATCCTGGTTCCTCGAGCTTTCGCCCGCTTCAGTTGTTCTAGGTGGAAGCGGCCAATGACTGAATTTCCCTCATCGTCGTCCATATTTCAACAGTCTTACTTGATGACGAGATCATTTGGTTCAGTTTGCCGCTTACCTCAATTCTGCCCTTGAAAATCCGAAGGTCGTCTGGGGTTATGCCCTTTCTTAGTACCTCTATTCGACCATCCGCCGGTGTCCCTGAGTTCCACATTTCTGCGAAGTATGCCTGAAGGTTTCTGACAAAGGCGCGGCTGCTTATCCACAGAGCAACTTCCTCACCACTCCTTGGGATCTCGTCGGTAGTCGTTATTTCGAAAATGGCCTCGTTATCATCGATGATTGAGACTCTGGGTATCAGCTTAGCCTTTAGGTCAAGGTGTCTTATCTCTATGGTTTCCCGTAGCTTCTCGACAACTTCTAGATTTGATTGGTTGATTGCAGTAATCACCTTAACCCTCAATCCCGCTCCAACTGCTTGACTCAACATGTCGAACAATCCGGATGTATCCGCGCGAACCACTTGAGATGGCGAGAGCACTGTCACGACAGACTTGCGCGCTTCCGCGTACATGCCTAGGAGTCTTTGCTCTATTCTGATTCTTCCCTCCACCACTTGAAACCGTTCGACTTCCTGAGCGACGGGTTCGACGCGCATCTCCTCAAATTGGTGTCTTAGGTTCTCACCGCGTTGTTCAAGAATTCGCAGTTTTGCCTTTCGCTCATCTATTAGGATTTGAAGACACCTGTCAAACGGAACCGATTGAAATCGTACGGGTCTCTCCAAGGTGGCTTCAACAAGGCCACGGCGTTGGATATTTCGAATGGTCCTATACGTTTCCGTCCGGTTGATCTGAACGGCGCGTGCGACTTCACTGGCCTTTGATGGGCCTGTCTTGGCTAAGAAAACGAGAACGCGTGCCTCATTCCTTGTAAGTCCGTACTCCTGTAGCTCCGCGACAATATCGTTGACAGCTTGCACTTGTAGCGAGATCGAATGGCTCAAGTTGAGTGCGCTCCGACTTTGTCTGAGACGAGAGCAACACCGGTCGATATAAACAGAAGGCGCAACAGACCAGTAGTAAACGAGCGCTTTGGACCAAATCGTACTGGCACCTATCAAGGTTCTGTAGCCTGACGCTTTCCAGATGTCTCCAGGGATATCCTACCGCGTCGGATGCGTGCTGCAGAGAACACCTCGTCCGCTCTCTAAGCAGAGTAGCGATCTTCGAGACTGTACTGTCCACAGGGTCACGATGACCTCCGAGATGGAAGTGTCTGTTTGCTGTTTCCTCAGCTCCTCGGTGTGCTTCGACACACTGGTAACCGATAAGATGCAGAACTCATCCTATGGTGAGATTTGCGTCTTAGGTTTCTGTGCGAAGCCATGATCACGCAAATAAGTTCCATAGCAAATGAGCGCCCAGAGGGACCGTCCAGCCCTTTCGGGTACTGAATATGACGGCAGGCCTCTCTTTTCAAATGAAGCTCTCATAGCTTCAGCCATCTCGGTTCCTCCCATGTCGCACATGGTAACCGGTTTCCGGTACTTTGGAACTGACTTGGCTATCTTGTCTGCTGTGTCGTCGAGGATTGTGGGGGCGTGGTGGAGTGTGATTAGTACTAGGCCGCCGATATCAGGATCTTCTAGGATAGTGGACAAGGCAAGCACGAACATTTCACTTGTGGCCTCTGCCGTCAAGTCCATTGGGTTAAGGCCTGAAAGCACTGGAAGCAGGAGTCTCTTCTCTTTGAATTCAGAGAACTTGGACATGACGCGCTCAGGAAACTTCTTCACCTCCAACCCAGACTCCTCCAGTGCGTCGGCTGCTATGATGCCTGGTCCACCAGCGTTTGTTAGAACCGCGACGCTTGTCTTGGTCCCAGGAGGTTGCATCGAAAGTGCTCGTCCGAAGTCGAATAATTCCTCAACGTTGCTTGCTCTGATAATGCCTGCCTGTTTGAAGGCGCCGTCGTAAATCTGATCGACTCCCGCTAACGCAGCCGTGTGGGACGCGGCTGCTCTTGTTCCGGCCTCGGTCCTGCCTGACTTTAGAGCGACAATTGGTTTTTTCCTAGTTGTCTCTTTGGCCCTGTTGAGGAAGTCCCGTCCCTTCGCGAGGCCTTCAAGGTACATCAGAATAACCTTGGTTAGCGGATCGTTCCCAAAGTACTCGAGCAGCTCATCTTCTGAGACATCGCATCTGTTTCCGTAGCTGACAAAGCCTCTGATTCCCATACCGTGTCCTGCCATATAGTCCAGTGCTGCTGCGCCAAATGCTCCGCTTTGCGTAAGGAAGGAGACTAAACCGGGTCTCGGTCTTGGCGTGGCCACCACCTCACGGCCGTCTGATAGGAACTTGTGTTCGGGAAGGAAGAGAGTATCTACACCAGTGTAAGCATCATAAATCCCTAGACAGTTAGGTCCTATGATCCTAAGATCGTATTTCCTTGCAGTCTCCACCAGCAAATGCTCTAGTTCATGATTTCCGATTTCTGCGAACCCTGAGGATATTACGATTGATGCCTTAGTTCCTGTCTCTCCTGCTTCAGCTATTACTTCAGGTACCTTCGCGGCTGGTATGGCGACCACAATGGTCTCGGGAGAGCGCGGCAGCGCTGAGATCGAACGGTAGCATTTGGCACCTAAGATTTCTTCGTGATTTGGGTTTACGAGGTAGACTTCTCCCTTGAATACATCGCGCCTCCTGCTCGTGAGCATGTTCTCTGCTAGTACGTAGCCGATTCGATCGGGTGTTGCAGACGCCCCAACTATCGCTAGTGATCTTGGTTCGAAGAATCGCCTCAGGCTACCAGCTTCTTTAGGTATTGAACGTCTCCTCCGTCTTTCCGCTCTTTCCAGAATTGACAGATATCGGTATTGCTTTCAAGGTAACGGTTCATGGCTACCTCGGAGACCATTTGAGCGGATCGGGATATTTCCGCAAGATTCCACACGATCGCTCTCAGAGCTAGTGCTATTTTGCGATCCTGAACTGTCGAGACGACTCGTTCGGTCAGATCCTTTTCCATGTCTTCAATATTCTTGGAGCGTACTATGATGCGATTGGCCAGTTCAACGTCCAAAATGCTGAATGAATCCATTGCGCCCTTGGAGATTTCGATGGTTTCAGATCCGAATTTGCAGATCTCATCGATCATAGATCCGTATTGGTCGTGCTTTTGGTCGGCCATCGAGATTATTTGGTTCGCAATGGATTCGCTGCAGTCTGCCATCTCTTCGAGGTATTTTGAGACTGCGCGGTAGCCAACAGCATGAGTTGCTGATTCTATTCCCACATGTCGTGACAAGGGGATCTTCGAGATCGCTCTGAAAATCTGTCGTAGTATCAACCAGTAGAGACGATCAGCTTCGTTTTCAAGCTCAAGGACCTCAAGTGCAAGGGAGAATTTTCGGTCCATGAGCGCCTGCATTGCTGTTTCGAGCATTGAAACCGCTACCTTGTGCAATCGCGAGAGCAGCCCCGTAATCGGGAACTTGGATGGATCTAGAAAACATTGGATCACCGCCTCGTTTGGAGTCTGTTCAACGATGCCTAGGCCGCTCAGTCTTCGTGTTGAATTTCGGATTTCGTTGAGTTGTTCGGCGGTTAGCTCGGTTGAGGAGGAAATTGTTATTGTGTCTCGGCCGAGTATGTAGTTTCCAGTAATCAATCTGGCCAAGAGCTCTTGATCTCTGCACCCATCTGCGTTGATCTTGCAGACTGTTGTCTCTTCAGGTTCCATTTCGCTGCCGGGAGTGACAATCAGTTCTCCGAATTCGGATAGGCGGAGGGTGACTACGCCGCCTTGTTTCAAGCCGACCTGTCTTACCCAATCTCTCGGTAATGAGACTGTCAGAGTAGAATGCCCGACTCTCTGGACCTTTCGTATCTCCAACAACATTTCACTCTTGTGCTATTCCAAATTGAGGTCTGTGGAGTGCGAGTATGTTCCGCGGTACAATCTTGTTATATATTTCGCCGCGATTCTATATAGAGAAAGTGCAGAATGTAACTTCATCGAGTCCGTATATGTATCAGGTCATCCAACCGCTTCGGTGCCCTCTTTTGCTGCCGAGCTGCCCTGTAGCGTCGGGGATGGCAGTTCCATTCTGACCTTTGTTATTACGCATTCATCGCCTCCCTCGATCGATAGGGGGCTCTGACAATGAGGGCATTGTAGCGAGGGTATCGCGAAATGATATCCTAGGTCGTCTCTAGGATCAAGCTGTCCTTTGTAGCCACACTCGGCGCAGCGGATATGGGCGTCAGTCTCCTCAATAATGAGTTTTGATCCCTGCAGGATTGTTCCCTTCGTCAGTATTCCGTAGGAGAATCTCACTTGCTCAGATGAAAGTGATCTCAGTTTTCCTATGCTGAGGTATACTTCTAGTACTCGCTTTGAGCCTTGTTTGTTGGCCAGGTCAAATAGTGCGTCAACTATCGCTGAGGTAATGGTGAATTCATGCATGAAACGCGGCCTCTAGGGCCCATTAAGGCCGAGCGCCTTGATGACTTCTTCAACGCCAGATCCGTTTCTGCAGCTTGTTGCAATCGTTGCTGCTTTGGGATTGATCTTTCCTACGTCAGATCTCAGCTTCTCAGGCCCAACGCCCATGACATGAGCGAGATCTATCTTGTTTATTGCAACGACATCGGCATCCATGAACATCATGGGATGCTTCAAAACCATGTAAGGACCCTCTGTGACGCTGATCACGACTAGTCTCCTGTCCGAGCCCAATGGGAACTCCGCCGGGCAAATCAAATTTCCAACGTTCTCAATGAAGATCAGGTCGAGTTTCTCCAACTGAAGCCGGTCTAGGGCTTTCCTGATCAAATTCGCGTCAAGGTGGCATTCCTTACCTGTGTTGACCTGCACGGCTGGGACTCCTTCCTCGGCTATCAGGTCTGAGTCTATGGTAGTTGTTACATCTCCTTCGATCACGGCTATGCGCCACTTGTTCTTCATGCGTGAAATCATAGCCTTTATGAGCGATGTCTTTCCGGAACCTACGGAGCCCATGACATCAATGGCGCGAACCTTGTTGGACTCGAGTCGCCGCTTGTTCTCATCAGCCAAGCGCTGATTCTCTTTCAAGATGTTGACTTCAAGTTCGATATCGAACACTTCACCTTTAGAGGAGGTTACTATGTCAACGGGTTTGTTCACGGGTTCCGACCGTGATTATGCGTCACTCATGGCATTAAGAACGTGCCTCTTGATTTCCTAATGGGCGGTTTGGATTCACTTGCTCTGCGCATGGATCGTTGCTGTCATTCGAGCCGCGGTTTTGGTCGCGGATCATCAGATGTGTCAGGAGAGTCGCTTGTACTGTCGATTACCGGCGCCACATCACGTTGAAGGTGGCTTTGAGGTTCGACTGAGGCAAGGATCGATACAATACATAGAATACCAACAATATTCCTATCAGTAATTACATTCGTTCTGCCACGTGGCGGGCGTATGCGGAACCAGCAGCTAATGGAAGTGTTGAGAAACCAACTTGATTATGAAGAGCATGAAACCGAGGTATATGCTCGCAAAGTCCGAGAGACAAAGCACAGCGTGGTCAGGGTGGTCTATGCCAAACTCATGCGGGATTCCATGCAGCATGCCGATGTCCTGAATTGTGCGATAGCATATTTGGCGACAAGTCAGTGGGAAGAGCTGTCTCACGTCAATGAGAGCCACGAGGAGATCCTGCGCCTTATGGATATGGAGGAGAAGGCCTTGCGCCTCTTCACATCCGCCTCAACGCAGGTCAGCGACCCGCATTTGAAGTCGCTACTGACAATGCTTGCGCTTGATGAGGAGCAGCATTACGCCCTGCTTCGATACGTTCTGGAGAACTTTGTTGACAAGAAGGAGATTGTCAAGGCTTGATTCAGGCTGTGACCTTGACTCAACCTCGGGCTTTCGTCAAGATCCTCGAAGAGCGCTGCAAGGCTTGTGAACTTTGCGTTGTCTCCTGTCCATCAGGCAATCTAAGAATCTCGGCCAAACTCAACAGGGCAGGATTTCACCCTGCTGAATTCACTTACAGAGGAACTAAGGGAGAGTGCACGGGCTGCGCCATCTGTTACTGGGTTTGCCCAGATTTTGCCATCAGCGAGGTGCAGGTGAGGGCATAGATGTCCAAACCCCGAGTATACCTTAAGGGAAATGAAGCACTGGCGTACGGTGCTCTCAAGGCCGGGCTCAACGCATATTTCGCCTACCCGATAACACCTTCCAGTGAAATCCCAGAAACCTTGGCAAAGGAGTTTGGAAACGAGGAGTACCCCGAGTACAAGTTCTTCCTCCAGGCAGCTAGCGAGCTTGAGGCGATTAACATGGTTCTGGGTGCCGCCGCGGGAGGTGTTCGCGCTATGACCGCAACATCCAGTCCGGGATTCAGCTTGAAACAAGAAGGTCTGTCATACGCAGCTTGTATGGAATTGCCATTTCTCATAGCCGACATTTGTAGAGCAGGCCCCGGCTTGGGTAATCTTGGACCCGAGCAGAGCGACTATTTCCAAGCGACCAAGGGAGGCGGTCATGGGAATTACCGTCTGATCGTACTGGCACCGGCCTCGGTTCAAGAGATGGCGTTCTTCCCAAGAATCGGATTCGACTTGGCGTTTAAGTACCGAAATCCTGTTCTGATCCTTAGCGACGCGTTCACAGGCCAACTGAAGGAAGATGTCGAGTTTCCGGAATTCGAACTGCCAAAGTATGATGTTTCTGGCTGGGCAACCACAGGTGCGATGGGTAGAGAGCCGCACATACTCAACTCACTGGAACTGGACTATCAGAAGCACTACAAGCATATCGGAAAGATCTTCGAGAAATACAGGGAGGTAGAGGCGAACGAAGTCCGGTTCGAAGAGTACCATACCAATGATGCCGAGAAATTGATCGTCGCCTTCGGCATAGTGGCGCGGATAGCGAAAGGTGTCGTTAACAGACTACGCCAGAAAGGCATCAAAGTGGGCTTATTCAGGCCTATGACTCTGTGGCCTTTTCCAAGCGCTGCTCTCAAGAAGCTTGCTTCGCAAGGAAGGGAGTTCTTGGTTGTTGAACTGAACACTGGCCAGATGCTTCAAGATGTGAAACTAGCAGTTGGTGATGGAGTGACTGTGGATTTCTTGGGAAAATGGGGCGGAATAGTCCCAACCGAGGCAGAGATAGAAAGTAAGCTTCGGCGGTTGGAGGCGGTCGCTGCATGAGTCAGCTTCTCAAGGTAAAGGTGGGGAAGCTAAAGTCACTGACCGACAACCCGACTCATTACTGTGCAGGATGCGAACACGGCACACTCACCCGGCTAATAGGGTCAGCGCTGGATGGGCTCGGTATACGTGAAAAAACCGTAATGGTAGACTCAGTTGGATGCAGCGTCCTAGCCTACAACTACCTCAACTGCGACCACATCGTGGCTCCCCACGGACGAGCCCCGGCCGTAGCCACGGGCCTCAAGAGAGTCAGACCGGAGCTCATGGTATTTTCGGTCCAAGGCGACGGAGATGCCGCTTCGATAGGCCTGTTGGAGCTGATGTACGCAGCGAAGAGAGCCACTCCAATAACGCTCTTCTTGGTAAACAACGGCATTTATGGTATGACAGGCGGCCAGATGGCCCCCACAACATTGCAGGGTCAGGTAACTACGACGACACCCTACGGAAGAGACCCAGCGTTAACAGGGACTGAACTCGATGCATCAAAGCTGCTTGAAGGAATTGATGGGGCAGCGTACGTGAGACGCGCAAGTCTGGTTCTAACAGAACTTGCTACCGCAAGAGGAAAGGTCTACTCGATAAAGAATATTCTAGATGCAAAGAAATCCGTGGAGAACGCTTTCAAGGTTCAGGCGATGGGGGGCTTCTCGTTCGTCGAGTTCCTGAGCACTTGCTCAGTAAATTGGAAGATGCCAATCCTCAGCGCCAAACGCTACGTCAACGAGCATGTAATCAAGAAATATCCACTTGGGCTGTTCAAAGACAAACTTGGAGTCGAAAAACAGTGACCAAGACTAAGGTCCTCGTCGCGGGTCATGGAGGCCAAGGCGTACTGCTGCTTGGAGACTATGTCGCGTTTGCCGCTATGCTCGAAGGGAAACATGTAGCGTACACCCCTTCCTACGGTCCTGAGACACGCGGAGGCAGGGCCAAGTGTTATGTGATAATCTCTGACGAGGAGGTCGACAACCCCATAGCAGAGGAACCCGACATCGAACTAATCATGAATCAACCCTCAATGGACTTCCTGAGCTACATGCGACCGGGGGGCTTAGTCATATACAACGAGTCCCTGATCGACACTGGAGTCGACCGGGACGACGTAAAGAGACTGGGGATCCCAGCAACTGAGATCGCAGACGGCCTCAAACAGGAGCTTCTGCCCGACCAAGCGCAAGACACGAAGATGTTTGCGAACGCCGTGATGTTCGGAGCATTTCTGGAGCTATGTGCGCACGGTATCAAGGACGAACTCGTCAAGGAAGCCCTGCAGCATTTCCTTACAGGAAAGAAGGGAGGACTAATTCCACTCAACTATGCTGCGATCATGAAAGGCAGAGAGTTCGTCCGAGTCCATCCAATTCTGGAATCGAAGACCGAATCAGCATTCCGCTGTATCCCGAGCCGGGCTACGCAATAGGCCGTTAACCGCACCAGTAGCGAAGCCTTCCGAGATTCTTCTCCATAATCTCATCAGATCTCACAGCGATGCAATCGGGGCAGAAGTGACCGTGCCCAATCTCGGCAAGACCTGATGGGTCTCTGTGTTCAGTTATCCAGAAGACTCGGCTGCAGCCGAGGCATCTGCGTTGAGTGGTCAAGACTCTAGTACCGAGCTGTTTAGATTTGCCGCGAGCAATCTCTTCAGCTAGCGTTCTGTTGACGCCAAGTGCAAGACACTGCTTTGGTTCATCGGAGGGCGAGCCAGTATCACTTATGAGTAGATCATCATCCTGTGTGACCCAGACATCGAATTTTCCTTGAAGTGGGCATTTACCGTCGATATTTCTTGCGGAATCGCCGTCGTGGCCCAATAGGCAGTCCTTTCCGGTTGCATGGCATCCGCCGCCTTCGATGAAGTTCATGCACAACTGTATCTTTTGCCATCCTCTGTTGCCTTCATCGATCCTCAATTCCTTTAGCATTTAGCCTCCTTATCGAGTCAGATTGTGAGGGTTCACAGCCGACGGGGTGGTGGTACGGGAAGTAGAGAGGTTTGGTTGTGTAGTTTCGTCTTACCCTTTGAAGCCAATTCGTGCTCCGTGATACTGCTCACATTAGAGTGCCATCGTCATACCGGGATGCTTCGTTGGGGAGAAGGGCGCGGGCCATGTGAGTTTCACCTTCGCAAGCGACCGGATGAACGAATCGAGCTTGGAGCCAGAGGAATCGGAGAGTACGTCTTCTCCTTCGCCTTTTCAGCAACCGTCCAATGAGAGCGTGAGAGTGACCATGCACAGAAATGGGGAGTGAAACTCAAAGAGGCGACGACTCTCTACTCTCTATAGTGAAATTACGAGAGTTTAGATGTTGGCAAACAATACTGAAAGCTATATTCTAGTGACTAGACTATACTAGAACTTGTGCGTAAACTTGGAAGCTAGGAAGGTTCAGAGAGTGGGCTATTCCACTCTAACGGTTTCTCTCCCGCGAGACTGGGTTCAGGATGTCAAACTGAAGGCGGGTGACATTGTCTCAATCAAACGCGAGGACGATGGCTCTCTGAAACTCATCCCGGGCACTGAACATAAGCGGGAGGAAGTCAGGAATTGCATGGTAAATGCAGATCTGTGCAATTCGAGTAATCTGTTGACCCGTGTCATAACTGCGAACTATATTCTCGGCCACGATACGATCCAGGTGGTAGCCAAAGAGGAGCTGAAGAAGAATCATCTTGAGGAGATACGTGCCACTACCCAGCATCTTACCGGGCTGAGCATTGTGGAACAGACTCAGAAACAGATCACGCTTCAGAGTTTCGTTGACCCGACCCGTTTTCCTATTTATGGGCTAATGCGTCGCTTATACATCATAACCACCTCGATGCTTGATGTCTCCATCAAGGCGTTGGTGGAGAGGCGACCTGAACTTGCTGCTGAGGTTACGCACATGGAGGAGGAATCTGATCGGATCTACTGGCTGATTGTCAGGCAGTTGCTCCTCGCGATTCGTGATAGGAGCGTGGGCTCAAAGATAGGAATAGAATCGCCACTTCACATAGCGGGCAATAGAGTGGTGGCCAAGACTTTGGAGGAGATGGCCGATTCCGCGGAGAATATTGCGGAGGAGGTCATGTTCATTAGGGATCGTGAGGTTGGCAGCGAGAGTATCCTGAACGAGATTTCCAAGTTCGCTGTCCACGTCACGAAGATATCGGAACAGAGCATCAAAGCACTTCTCACATCCGACATAATGCTTGCGAACGACGCCGTGGAGATGGTGCAAATGTTGGAGAACGATGAGAGAAAACTGACGCAGAAGGTACCTGCTCATGTGAAAGATGCGACAGTAGCGGCAAGCTTGCGAACGATCATTTGGAACCTCGGCCAAATTGCTAAGTACTGCAAAATGATTGGAGAGGTCACGATCAATCGCATATTAGAAAAGCCTACCACAATATGCGAATACTTGCCCGCTACTGAGGTTAGAGCAAGCTAGTTCACTCGAACCTGTACCGTGCACTCGGATAGCTTGCACTACTTGAGGTACTTGCCTACCATAATGAGATCCGAATGGATATCGTACCCAACAGCCTTGAAGAACTCAAGAGAACTAGTGTTCCACTGATATATCTGAGCATTCACCTTCTTAGCTCCCTTGTCCGTCAATCGTCTTTCTAGCTCGTGAATCAAATCGCTCGCAATCCTTTTTCTCTGATATGCAGGTTTGACGGCAAGGTGGTTTATCCACCCGCGTCTACCATCCCACGCGCCCATAACGACTCCAACGATCTCGTGAGCCTCTTCAGCAACCAAGAAGAGGTCAGGATCCCGCTGGAGCTTCAGCTTCACCCCCTCAAGTTCGTCACCAGGGCGCAAGACGAGTCCAGTATCCTTCCAGAGCATCAAGACTTCGTTGTAGTCTTCAATTCGAAATTCGTGAATCAACATGCATCAGCAACCTGCGGTTAGCTATTCTGCGATAGTAGTATCCTGCTGTGCTCTTGTCTTTCTTAAAGACGATAAGCAAAGTTCAGTGCAGTTGGCGCCGCCGGCAGGGATCGAACCTGCGACCAACGGGTCACTGCGTCCCGCTTAACAGCTTCAGCCCCTAAATAGTGCGCTAGGGTCCGCTGCTCTAACCACTAAGCTGACGTCTACGCGTCTGCGCATACGGCGGCTCGTGTTTTTTCGGCGGCACTTGTGCCATTTGGCTTCCAGCTCTTTATTTAAGGATTGGTCGATTAACTCAAACTTCATCAAAGGAACGCATTGGTCAGAGGTTTCAATCGTCTGAGGGCTCATTCCGACGTTGCGATGCTCCACATAAGTCGAGGTTCACGTAATCGGATAACTAGACTCCTGACCATCGCAACAGACCCTATTTTCGTTCCTTCTCAGACGCCCTCTTGGCGCCTCGGATTACCTTAACCTCGTTTGCTAATGCACGAAGCGCCTCAATCCTGCTTCCTTTCTTGGGAATGATTAGGTATCCTCGCTTTTCCCACCAGTTCGCAGGTCGGGATTTTCCCGAAACTAATTCCGAATCTAGGGATAGCCGTTTCGACGCCTCACCAATTTCATCGAGTCTGGGCGTTTGAACAGCATGCCCTTTGGTCAGCTTACGGCCTTCCTTTCGCGATTTCGTCGAATCGAGATTAGCGGGCCAAACCACAATTTTTCCTTGGAGCTTCATGGCTCATAGTCCCGTGGTCAGCCAAACCTCAACGGAGCGGTAACTTCAGCTTACTTTTCGGGTGCTTGGATAAGAACGGCGTTGACAGCACCATGCTGACCCGGTCTGGAAGTAACCAATGCCTGACCAAGCGGTGTGTCAAGCACCGCCCCCTTAGTAATGACGCCTCTGCGTTGGTAGTCTACGTTCGCTGGATTCTTGATGACTCCCCGAATTTGCGTCTTCTGACTCTTACCCGTAGCTGGATCAGTGACATTTACCGAATTGACGGCCAATGCTCTCAACTTCAACTTTCCGCCGCGTCCTCGCGTTCTTGATATCCTTGTATCCCCGACAATGGTCTCCGCGGCATCACTTCCCATCTCGAAAGCACGTTTGCCACGAAAGATGTGTTTCTTGCCACCTGTCTTCTTGCGCTTGTGAAGGTTTCCATGCCATTGAGGCATCCTGTAATCTAACTCCAGATCAAGCTTTCGCTGAGAGGCGACCGCCCGTTCTTTTAAGCGTTGTTGTAGTTCCAACAAAAAGAACCTATTCGATACTAACAGTAGTTCTCCTGCGAAGACGCGGCTGGATCATTGAATGGCAATTAATCGGTTTCAGGCAGCACCTTATGCAGTAGCGGTAGAGTTGTTTCGCTTTCTCGACAGTCATCGTCAGAGTGATCGATGCGTGTTCGGTAGTTCTAGGGATGAACATGTCAACCATTTCCTTCAACTTGTTATGTTCCCATGACTGGTGAAATCTCACTGCCTGAGATGAAAACCGGTACTGAGATTGTTTGAACTGGCAGCTTACAGCTTTTGAACAGCTCGGTTCTAGGCTATGTCTTTCAAAGAATGAACTAGCTGGTCATTGTGAGCGTTTTTCCAGCCGGTCTCTGTGCTTTGATCGTCTGGAAGAGTCTTTCCAGCTGTCTTTTCATTAGCTGTGCGTCGTGGCTCAGGTTGAAGTAGTCGGCGAAGTTTTGTGTTGTCCGGAGCATCTTTGTCCTTCCAAGCCTTTCTTCTGTTATTAGTCCAACCTCTTCAAGTTGCTTGACATGCGAGTAGACTAGATTTCCTCTGACCTTTGCGAGATACGACTGGGTTACGGGCTGCCTGTACGCTATGAATGAAAGAGTCTTCATGGGGCCTGGTGTCAGAAGTTGCCTTGTGGCAAGGCGTTTGACGTGCCGTACGTATTGTGGTTTCAGCTGCATCACAAACCTACCGTCGCTCAATTCCACTACCTCCAAGGAGCTGCTGTCGTTTGCGTATTTGTCCTTGAGAGCCCTCGCCAGTTCCTTGACCTTGTCTTCTGATCTGAATCCCACAACGGACCCAAGCGTCTTGATATCGATAGGACGCCCTGTCACGTAGAGCGCAGCTTCAATTAATGTGATCTTGCTTTTCCACTTTTGAATCGGCTCTGAGGGCTGGTCGGGATTCTCAGGCAATCGGAGGCGCCACCTCTCCTAGTCGAACGAGTATGTCCGACCCTTCTTCATCCTGAGTAAGCAGAATCTTCTTCTCGTTTGCCAAGAAGAGTAACATGATGAATACTCGAACAACCTCCAAGAGGGATTGATTCTTCACCAGATCTTTGAAGGAGAGCGGTGACCTCCTGGTACTGAGCTTGATCAATTCGGCATAGAAGTCCTGAATGTTCTCTTCTATGTGTGCGAGGAATTCATCGAGTTGCTCAAAGACGGAGGGTGGGCTCAAGATGAACGGTTTCTTTTCCAGGAAGATCTTCTCGTTTGTCAAGACTTTTTGAAGTGCACCAAGGATCTCCGCCACAGAGGTTGACGTGTACTCAAACCGCAGGGGGAACGGTAGCGGTGGGGGGATTTCTTCGTTAGGCTTGGGAACGGGAGCTTTGGGCGGCTCCTCCATTTTCAACACAAGTTCTGACTTCATACGGTGGACAATGGAGGAAGAAAGCAGAACCGTGCCCGAAGCTGAAAAGTCGATGTAGCCATTCTTCTTCATCTCTCCGAGAAACGAGTTGAGCAAGAATGCGATATCAACGTCCCACGGCTTGATACGATGAAGTCTCAGAAGATCGAAGAGGATGAGGTAAGGAGGTCTAAGCCAGAACGGTTTACTTAGTTCTTCCAACGGATCTTATCTCCTGCATCGGCAAAGCGACTACCTGGGACACACCCTCTTGGATGAAGACCCCGTAGACTGCGTCCCCTCTCGTGATTGTCACATCTTTCAAGGAGACTATGATGAACTGTGAACCTTTCGACTTTGCCCTAATAAGCTCCGCAAGCCGCTGCGAGTTTACAACATCAAGGTGAGCGTCGATCTCGTCCATTATGTAGAAGGGCATCGGATGAATCGCTTGCAAAGCTAGAATAAAGCACACGGTTCCTACCGATTTTTCTCCTCCGCTTGCACTCCCAATCGTCATCTCCGTCTTGCCTGGGAACTGCAGTCTTATGTCTGCTCCTCCTTCTAAAGGAGATTCGAGTTTCTCCAGAAACAGTCTCCCGGTTCCGCTAGTGACTGTTGAGAAGATCTCGTTGAATGATTGGCTGACTTGGTTGAATGCTTTCATGAAGGCTTCGAATTTCCGCTGATCGAGTTCGTTCATGAATTGGACTATGGACAATTTCTCTTTCTCGAGGTCATAGATTCTTGACGCTAGGTGTTTATAGTTCTCCTTGACCTCTTCGTATTGTGATACGGCGAGCTCGTTGACTCCTCCGATAGCTGTGAGCTCTTTCTTCAGTGTCGCTAATGTGCTCTCTATGGCTTCCGTCTCTTCCTCTGAAACTTCAAGGACCTCAGAGTAACCGAGCTCCTTAAGCTCCTTCATGTGGAATTCTATTTGCATTTCGAAATGCTTGTGTGAAGCGTTGTGGTCCGCCATTTCGGCATTTAGCGGATCCAATTTATCCAGGATTTCTGTTATCTCTGAGTCGATCTTTCTCAGCTGAGTGTCATACTCGCTTCGTTTCACTCTTACCGCGGCAAGCTCCTCAACCAACTTGTCGCGGCTTGCCTCCAACTGTTTGAGTTGCTCTTCGTATTTGGATAACTCCGACTGAGTGAATACAAGAGTAGAGGAAAGTTCCTGCAGCTGCTTGTCAATGCCTGAATTCTGAATCTTGGCTTGTTCAACTGAGGGTTCTATTATCGCGACCGTGGATTCCAGAGATTTTATCCTGCTTTCGGTTTCTATTTTCTGCCTGACTAGTTCGTTCAATTCAGTCGCTAGTTCTGAATGTTCATTTTCTGTTTGCAGAAGCACAGCTGATTGAGAGCGAAGTTTCAGTGAACCATGTGTTTGTTCATGCTGCTTCACGCGCGCTTGTATCCGGTCTCTCTGAGTGGCGCTCGCTTCGAGCACAGCTTGTTCGGTGCCGATTTCATGTGCGATTCGCTCAATGCGCAACTCGGTTTCGTCGATCGACTTGCGTGCGCGTTCCAGACTCTCAGTGAATGCTGCAATTTCTCTTGTTGTTGAGCGAAGGAGATTCTGACTCTGGCCCTTACTTTTCGCTTGGTCTATCCCTTCCTGCTCCATTCTTGCCATGTCTTCTTCAGCTTTGGTTGCGAGTTTCTTGAGCGAGCAAAGTGTCTTCTTCAGTTGGTCGACTGTCTGACCGCTTAGGAGGAGCTTAGAAATGTCGAATGGTTGTCTAAAGTAGCCGGTCTCCATGGCGCCGCTGGGCTCGTAAAGGTCACCGCTCGTCGCAACTGCTCTAATGCCTTTCAAGGATGCCAGAAATGCGGACTTTTGATTCAGTGTTAGAAGTGTGTCACCAAAGACATAGTGGACGGCGGGTCTAAATTGTTCCTTGAATTCTAAGAGATCCGATATCGGTCCTACGGAATCTTGCAGGTCTCTTGGAAAGCAGGTTTTCTTCGGGGGAGTGAGATCTTCCAGTGGAATCAGTTTTAGCCGTCCGATCTTCGTTTTCTTTAGGATTTCGATGCAGTAGAGTGCCGTCTCGATGTCTTTCACTACGACTGCTTTCATCCAGCCGGCGGCAGCGGCTTCAATTGCCTTTGAGTATTCTTCTTTGGCTTTGAGAAGGTTGCCCAGTCTTCCGTAGACTCCTGAGACCGCGCCATCCGTTATCATGTCTTCTATCAATGCGAGTGCCTTATCCTCTGAGGCCAGGCTCTCGGTTAGGTTTCTCTGGGTTTCTATCTCAACTACTGCAAGCTCCGCACGTTTTACCACTTCGTTTGCGTGCTGAATCTCTTTTTCTCTTTGCACCTTGAGCTCTTGGTACTCGGAAATCTTTCTTTCCGTTTCTGCCAATCTTGTCTCTTCGTCGCGCTTTATTGTGCCCAGTTCGGCGATGCGTTTGGTGACGTCCTGAAGGAGAATTTCGTACTCTTGCTTTCTTGACTTGAGTGTTCGAAGATGATTTTCCAAGAGGTCGATTTTTGTAGCGCTGGCTTTGATCTGCGCATCGAATCTGATGATCCTACTGGTGAGGCTGTTTAGCGATTTCTCAAGATCTTCTGCTTCTTTGTTATGTTCGCCCAGCTTCGTTCTTAGTTCTGTAACTCTCTTGACAGATTCTTCTACTTCAGCTTGTTTGCGTTCGACGACCTTGACAATTTCATGATATTGGGCGGTCAGTTTCTGCAGTTCGCTCTTTGAGTTTGTGACTTTGTCCGTGATTTCAGATGAGCTCTGTTGAAGTTCCGATTTCTGCTTCTGAAGTAATTTCACGTTTGCCTCAGCCGCATTGGCCTGTGCTTGCAGTCTAGCGATTGTTGCGCTTACGTCACCCATCAATCGTTGGATTTCCAGGAGTCTGGCGTTGCCTTTCTCAGCAATTGAATTTTCGAATTCCTGCTTTTCTGAATCGATTCTTGATTTTTGCTGAATGAGTTCATCTCTCTTAGACTTCAACTCTTGGAGTTCTTGCTGGCAATGCGAAATTTCTTCCTGCAACCGGTTGAGTTCTTGTTGGGCTTTCGTGATCTTGTGTGAGATGGTTTTGGCTTGGAGTTGGTTGATCTCCGCGCGAATCTGTTGGTACTTGAGGTAGTCGTTACGTTCCCGTTCGAGAGACTCGACTCTGAGTCTCACTTCTTCGATCTTCGCCGAGGCCACTTGGAGATTCAGATTGGCTTGTTGTAACTCCGCTTGGGCGGAGGTCTTTTTGTTGTCATATACGGCTATCCCGATCATGTCTTCGATTATCTTGCGCCGTTCCTCAGGAGTTACTTCCGCCAGCCTTGTGATAGCGTGTTGCGGAACAATGTTGTAGCTTGAGACTTGAATGTCTGCCGAGGATAGGATATCTGTGAGTTGTTTCCTTGAAATTCTCTTACCGTTCAGTCGATAGATGCCCTCGCCGCCGCGGCGGAACTCTCGAGAAATTGTGACGGATTCGGCATCTATGGGTATCCTCCTGTCATGATTGTCAAACTGAACTGCGACATATGCGGACCGCGAAGAAACGGTTTGGGCTCCTCTGTGTATCAAGTCCCCGATGGTTTCGCCTCTCAGCTCCTTGGGGCTCAGCTCTCCTAGCGCGAACTTCACGGAGTCTAGGATGTTCGATTTTCCGGATCCATTGGGGCCTGTTATGATTGTGAGGCCGCGACTTAGGTGGACGGTGGCCTTCTTACCGAAGGTTTTGAAACCTCTGAGATCAACTCTCTTGATATATACCAAAGCCCGTCCATTCTCGCCGCGGCTATGCGCGAAATTCTGTAACTTTAGCGACTTACGTGAGCTAGCCGATGCTGCAAAGTTGCGAAGATAAGGCTTGGTTACACTTTCATGATGATTTGTATGGATAGCGTCATGTCAAACTTGGCATGCTGCTGTTTTTTCGTGCCCACTCAAGGCAGACAAATTCCATTAAACACAGAACAATCTGAAAGTTGGCGCAAAGGGCGAAAAAGGCTTGAAAACCTATATGCGATTCTTCGCAGCCAACCGAAAACGATGACTATCTGCCGAATCTCCGTTTCCGTCTCTGGTACGTTCTGACGGCTCTCAAGAGATCTATGCGCCTAAATTCAGGCCAATAGACATCTAGAAAAACGAACTCGCTGTACGCGGCCTGCCAGATCAGAAATCCACTGAGCCGTTCTTCCCCTGAAGTCCGTATGATCAACTCAGGGTAGGGATTGGGTAAGTGGGATGTGTACAGGTACTTCATGAACATGTCTTCGTCAACTGAGTTGCCGTCCAACAGGCCGTTCTTCACCTCATCGATGATCCGTTTGGCGGCGTCAACGATTTCTGCGCGTCCACCATAAGCTACCGCAATGTTGAGGTAGTGTCCGTGATAAGCTGCTGTTACCTTCTCTACCTCAGCGAGTGCGGATCTCAGCGATTCTGGTAGAAGTTCTAGGCGCCCGATCGCTTTCACGTGCACCTTGCGTTCATGTATCCTCTTATCGGCAACGAGTTTCCTTGCTTCGCTCTCGATAATCTTCAGAATTGTCTTGACTTCTTCCTGAGGTCGCATGAAGTTTTCGGTTGAGAAAACGTAGAGCGTGACTGTCTTGATGCCTAGGTTGAGGCACCATTCAAGAAAATCTTCACCAGTCTTCGCTCCATAGATATGGCCGTTGAATTTTTCCCCGTATTTCTCGAGACCCCATCTTCTATTGCCGTCAAGTATGATTCCAACATGTTCTGGCATTTCCCCCGAGGTAACGGTGTCCTCTAACCATTTTTCGTAGAACTTGTAGGCTCCGATGACCTTGAGGAGCGTGGGTAACATTGATTCACACTTGGGCCTGATCTATTGCCCCAGCGCAAGGGCATGTTCTCTTTATCGGGATTCTTTCGATCGCCTTCTGCAATACGTGCGACATCTGGGGCATGACTTTCCTTCCAATCTCCATAACCTCGACTGCCGAGAGTTTCTCTTGCTCTCCAGCGGCTCGGTTGGAGATGAAGCAAAGCGTCGAATAGCAGATCTCAAGTTCTCTCGCCAGAAACACTTCCGGTGCTCCGGTCATGCCAACAATGTCACCGCCCAAAGTCCGTATCATTCTGATCTCTGCTGGAGTTTCATAACGAGGCCCCTCGGTCGCTGCCAGAATCGAGTTGCTCCACATCTTCGCCTTGGTTCCCTTCGACGAATCGATTAGGATACGGCGGAGGGCTGGGCAGTAGGGCTGCGAGACGTCCACATGCGTGACGGGAGCGCTGTCAAAGAACGTGGTCGCCCTAGCTTTTGTGAGGTCCAAAATGTCCTCTGGAACCGCGAGATCTCCTGGATTGTAGCCTGGGTTTATCCCGCCGACGGCATTGGTAGCGATGATGCGTTCAACGCCGAGTTGCTTCAGCGCGTACAGAGCGGCCCTGTAGTTCACTTTGTGGGGAGGAAGATCGTGTTTCGGTCCATGTCTCGGCAGAAAGGCCACTTCTTCCTTACCTGCTTGCCCGACTGATATGACTGGCGCCGGACCGAAGGGCGTTCCAACACGAACCTTTCGAGAGCTCGCTAACAGGTCTTCGAGCCCGCTTCCACCGATTATCGCAATTCTAGGCATGGTTCGAGTAGACTTCCCTTATTCATCTTCACTGTCGGGCAGGGTGTCACCCATCAAGGCTTGAAATTCTTCGAAGGACAGCTTGCCACCGGTTCGAAGTTTCTCATTTGCCGCTTCCTTGTACTTTGACTTGAGCCTCTCTGCTTTCTCGATCTTGGAGGTGCCCTTCACCTCCCCTATCTGCGAGCGTATCTCGTCTATTCGCGTTAGATTCTTCTTCAAGGTACTGATGGCGTCATGTCGTTGTTTGCTCTGCTCTAGATATTCGGCATGCTTCCCGTCAGCCTCTTCCCTCTTAGGGGTGAGGACTTTGACAACTTCCTGCATCGCATTATGCAGTTTCTCACTTTCTTCCGCTATGCTTGTGAGTTTCTCGTGCGTCGATTGTGCCTGCATTCTGAGCGCGGCTATCTCGACTTTGAGGCGTAGGAGTTTGTCTCTCACGTTTCTTAGACCCTTGTGTTTAGCCAAACTGGCCTCGAGTTCTCCAATCTTAGCCACCGCGTTCCTTTCGGTTTTCGGGTCTAGCGGATTTGTTTGAATATACCATTCTAGCCGCTTGATTTGTTTCGAAAGATCAGACATACTACCCTGAAGTTCTTCGGAAATCTGCCCAGCTTGCTCGAGGAGCTTGGATAAGACCTCACGTTTCTGAGAGGCAGCGGCCCTCAGTTCATCTCTTTTCTGCTTGAGTTCCCTAACCTTTGCGTTCAGAGAGTCCCTTTCCGACTTTAGCTCTCTGACTCGAGCTGATAGCTCTTTCACTTCGGCATTGAACGCATCGCGTTCTCTCATGGTCTCATCAGTCTGCTTCCGAAGAAGGCTGATTTCAGTCTTCTTGCTGATATTCTGCGTCTTGAGTACTTCTAATTCCCGATAGAGATGCTCAACGGGTGTCTGAACCGTTTTCGAGTCCATTCGAGCACCCTCGGATCATTCACCTTCGTTCAGAGAGTTCATGAACATATTTCCTCAAAGCCATGAACAGAACTGACGAGCCAATCACAATCCCTGCAACGAGCATCAACAGTGCAACTGTCGCCACAGCATTCGGCAATGACATGACCGTAGCCAACGCGCTGGTTGAAGTCTGCTCGGCCACGACCGCGATCTCCACAGCTTGCACGTACTGCATCAGATCATACTTCTCAAGCGCTCTGTCAAGAAGGTCCTTCGCAGATGTGATTTGGTTTTCCGCAACCCCCATATCGAACCTAGTGCTCAGCGCTGTCTGAGCGTCACTTAGGTCGACCAGTGCGGAATTGATCAACTGGTCGGCGTGCGCCCTATTGATCGCGTCCTTATCGAACTGGCTGAACTTGTATTCCCATGACCAGTAGCTCATGGCGGAGGATTCAAAATCCCCAAGATATCCAAATTGATGCGGGTGCATCAGGCCTAATGAATGTCCCGCCTCGTGGATCACCATCTGTGTAAATCCTATCCCCTTACCCGGTTGAGTAGGGTTTACGTGATCCCCTCTCTGAAATTCCAGTTGAGTTGACCCGATGAGAACCATATCGCCCAGAGAGATGCCGGAGAAGCTACTGTCATAGGATTTGAGTGACGCAACGTACCACTTGTACGTATACCCGAAATAGATTCCAGCACGAAAGGCAAAAGCGAAGATTGGGACAGTGAACTCAATCGAGTCGCGTCTGACGGTTCCGACGAATTCTGAGAGATGCTCTTGCAGATATCTGTAGATCGGGCGTGTGTCAACGTAACGGTCGATTCCAAGATCACTCGGCGGGGTGACCGTGCTGTTGATGATAGCGGCCTGAAGTCTAGGTGAATCGTTGGCTGATATCTGCTGGATTTCTACCTGTATGACTGAGTACGGGAGTAGATCAGTGAACGCTTTCTTAATGATCTCTGGATGAATGGTGTCCTCGATCGGAACGGTCTCTTTCTCTCTATCGGTGCGGTTATCGATAATGTTCACGACAATTCTGTACGTGTGACTGTAGGTTGGCTGATAAGTGAAGACAGGAACGGCCAAATTAAGAACCGCATCGTAAACATAGTCTGCCAGAAATTGTGTTAGCCATTCTTTACCTTGAGGAGTGTGCACATTGACCCTGAAGAGGTCTAGAGCAAGTTGCATCGGTATGTGTGGAACCGCCTCGCTGCTCGCCCAAGTCCAGAATTCCGGACCTGCGGCGAAATCCAAGTACCATAATCTACTCTTTCCTCCCCACGCGACTGAGAAGTCGCGATACCGAATTCTGTAATCCAAGTCCTTGTCCACAAATTGCTCCTTGTAGTAGTGCGGTGTAGCGTTCATGGGATTCTCAGTCTCGAGTTGACCTTCTGTAATGGACGGAAGAGAAGTAAGGTTAGCAAAAACGAACGTGTAGCCATGAGTCGGGAAGCCGCCATAGCTAGCGTTATTGGCTATGAGCCAATCCTCAACTTTAGCAGCGTCATAGAAGTAATTGACCGTCAGCGCTTTGAACCATGGGTTGTATGTCAGTTTTCGCTCTTGAATAAGTCCGAGGAATTCAGTAAGCCTCGTCTGAAAGTCAGGTGTTGAAAATACGAACTCGTAATTCAAATTGTAGCTGATGCCTGTAATGTTGCCGGAGTCCAAGATGTTGTTGACGGACTTCTGGACTACGTTTCCTTTCCAAGTTAGGTAGTCCAAATCGACTGTAAGCGGGTCGAAGCCGATCAGGACGATCTTGATGGTCATCGGCACAGTTCGAGTGATGAGTCTTCCCGTTTGGCTTGGTTCTGACGAGACTTCAGCAGGGATCAGGGATAGAGTCAGAAGAAGTACTAGAAGGACGGCGAATAATCTCAAAGCAAACCCGCGATTTGACAGATAGTTCAAGTGATTTAGACCGTCCTAATTAATGCGTCGCCCACAATCCCCACTCTTCGAACCATCCGGATCGCTCAGTATTATCCTTGCGTCAACTATGCTGGCGCCGCTTCCGTATGCCATTATGGGATTGAGGTCCAATTGGTCAATCGCCGAGTTCTCCAGCATAATTTCAGATGCTCCGTGAAGCGCGTGCATTATGGTATGTTCGTCTGCGGCAGGCTGTCCCCTGATTCCCTTCAAGATAGGGTAGGAGCGTATTCCCCTGATCATCTCTCGGGAATCCAGTTCGCTGAGCGGCGCGATCCTAAAGGTGATATCCTTTAGGACTTCAACGAAGATGCCGCCTAAACCAAACAATACGGTCGGCCCAAATTGGGGATCTCTGACGCCCCCTACGATTATCTCTATCCCCTTCGGTGCCATATGTTGAACCAGAACTCCAAGAATGCGAGCGTGCTTGGCGTGCGCCTTGGCTCTGTCAAGTATCTGATTGAAGCCTTGCTGAACTTCCTCTTTTGATCTAACATCCAGCATGACTCCTCCAGCGTCGGTCTTATGCAGAATGTCTGGCGATACGATCTTCAGCACGACTGGAAAGCCTATCTTCTCTGCCGATTCTGCAGCTTCGGCGGCGTTCCGTGCGACGCAGTAGTCCTCTGTTGGCATCTCGTACGCTCGGCAGATCTCTTTTGCTTCAGGTTCCAAGAGAGCTCTCCTTTGCTCTTGGCGTGCAACTCGAAGGACTCGCTCTACAGCAGCTGGGGGCAATTCTGTTCCTTATCCTTGAAGTGAAAGCGTCTCCTCAGAGTGTTTGTCCGATATAATATTATTACATCGCATTCTGCGAGAATCTCTCCAGCGTCATCCTGAGGGTTCTTCACCACGCGTGAGCGTTCTGGTGATTGCAGCATCGAGTTCCACCAGCCCTGAATTCGTCTTTGCTGAGACGGAAATCGGTTCCGAGAGTAGACCAGCCCTAAAAACTGCGTTCGCCAGTTCTCTGGTCACAATTGCAAGATTGGGGTCGTCCAAAGTGCTGAGTGACAGTTCAAATGCTTCGGGTTCGATGGTCCACGAAACTATTTGGTCAACATCTTGCTCAGAAACGAGGTCTGTTTTCGAGAGGACATATACTTGGGGGTGTGCTATTCGACTGTAGATTGCGGCCGCTAGGTAGATGTTAGATACGAAGTTGAGCGGTGACCGAGTAAATGGTGCGTCCATCAGGTAGACCACTGCGGAGCTGTCCTCTGTGAGTTCTCTGGCTATGAATCGACCGCCTTCTCTGAATGCGAAGAGTTCGATCTGTCCCGGAGTATCCACCAGGAGGAGGTCAGGATTCGCGTCATCGATCTCGTCCCGTATCTCCTCGAGGCGGTCTGCGAGCAGGTCGGACGCCATTATCAGTGCTCCGTTCGGCCCGAGTCTATAATCGAGCATCAGCTTCTCTATGTCGACATATTGACGAGCATCGATGTCCGGATTGTATGGCAGTGCGACAGCGCCGGGGTCGAAGTTTGCAGCCATGACATCCTGATCATTGTTTTTCAACCATTCGAGATACGAGGCCGTGAGAGTTGATTTGCCTGAGCCTGCCATCCCGACAATGAAAACCGTATGCGCCATATCTGTCCGTTCAAGATAGTATAGCTAGCATGTATCAAGCATGTGGCTCTTGCGGCCGCTGATCGACCATCTTCCTAGGAAGGGTGTCTGACGGCACGGCTTGTCAGGAAAGCTTTTCTTCTTCACGAACCGACAATCACCTCGCTGCAATGACGAGCAGGCTAGACTAGGAAAAGTGACTGTGAACCCGGGTGCCAGAGCAGCATAGCGCTGTGCGCGGGTTCCACAGACCACGGCAGAAATCCCGTTTAGGGATCATCGCACGTATTATCGCACGGGACCAATCTGAGCGCCGTGTTCTCGAAGTTCTCTCAGAAGGCTCTTGACTGCCCCAAGGACGACGCGCTCTGCGTTCTTCTGGTTGCGGGCGCGCGCTGAGAAATGCAGCTCGATCATTGGGCGTCCTCCAGCTTCTACGCCCCTGGGATGAGATTTGACATAGACGCCTGCCCAACGTCGCATTGTCCGATCAACCAATGGGGCCAGCACCGACTCCATGACACCCTGAACTCTCACCCATTTGTCAAAGTACATCGATCCACGCGCTCTTGCGCCTATTGAAGAAGAGATGGTTTCTCTGAAGATTGCTTTTGCTTCGCGGGGCACACCGGGCAGGCAGAATATTCCTATCCCGCGTACGTTCAGCCTCGCTCCTGGTGCAGTTCCGATGGGGTTTCTGATGGCGACTGCGCCAAACGGTAGGCGGGCCATCTTGAGGCGTGGTTTTGTCAGTTCGATATGGCTTTTCGGAAATCCTCTAGCATAGTGTTCCCGAATCATCATAACGGCAGCCCTGTCCAATCTGAGGCGTACTCTTAGGCCCTTAGCGACGCCGTGCATTGTCATATCGTCAAAGGTTGGCCCTATGCCTCCTGTCGTGATGATAAAGGCCGGCCTTCTTCGAATTGCTTCTCGAAGTGCTTGGGAGATTTCCTCAAGATTGTCTGCAACGGTAGTTATCCGAGTCACATTGCCACCCAAGGTCGTGACGCGGGACGCAATCCATGATGCGTTAGTGTTGACCGTGTTTCCAAGCAAAAGTTCGTTTCCTATCGAGAGTATCTCAACGTTACAGCCCAATGCCATCTGCAATCATCACGTGGGTCTTTTTCGATCGGATGCGATGACTCAGGCTTCTCTCTGATAGGAATAGCGCCCTGCCATCTACACCGCAAACGGTAGGTTCCTATGTTTTCTTGGAGAGCCACCATTTCAGGTACTCGTTCTGTCGTCGTCTGCGTTGTTCGTCGGGTGTTTCGCGGTCTCGGAGCTTGTTTCTGCCTTCCATTAGTTGTTGGAAACTGACAGTGAGCCCACAACTTTTGCAGGTATACTGCTTCAGGGCACTATCGTAGGAAAGTACGCCGCCACACTCCAGACAGTAGTTGGTTGTCACTTGAGACTGAATCTCCGAGTCACTAAGTCGAAGACGAGATAGTTAAACCTGTGGCAGCCTAATCGTTCGCGGTCGCATAGTAGAATTCTCCGGAATCTTTCTGCTCTTTGTCGAGTTTGCTGTTCAGCTTGTTTATTCGTGGGCGTTTTGTCTCTGGGTCTCGTCTGAATGTTATGCCCATGTCTGAGAGGAAGAGGTTCATCGCCTCGCGCAAGGGAAGAGGGTATGAGCCTGCGCCTCTTCTGCTTGGAGTTCCTTTGAAGACCATGATGCGGTCTGCCAGAAAATCCTGCGCTACGATATCATGTTCAACGACGAACGCGAAGGCATGGCGAGAGTCGATCAGATGTCTGAGGGCCTTCGCTACTGTCAGCCGTTCCTCGATGTCCAGGAAGGCGCTTGGTTCGTCGAGGAGGTAGAGTTGAGCCGACTTTCTTAGGCAGCTGGCAATGGCCACACGCTGCAGTTCTCCGCTGCTGAGTTCAGAGATTTTTCTCTCGAGCAATTTGTTGATAGATAGGGGTCGTGTGACTTCGGTTAACATAGTTGATGACGGGTCGTCAACCGTGCTGGTCAGAAGTTGATCTACGGTTCCATCGTAGTCTGTGGAAATATATTGCGGCTTGTAACTGACCTGAAGTTGGTTCTGAGTTGATTTCGTGTAGTATTCGAGAAGTTCCCTGATGAAGGTTGTCTTCCCGATGCCATTTGGTCCTACAATTCCTACGATCTCGCCTTCATACAAATATCCTGCATCAACTCCCAGATGGAATGTTCCCAATGTTTTTCTTATCTGGGGCCATTCGAGCCTCGTTTCTGCTCCAGAATCGATTTCTCGCGGTGGTATGACATGAAACCTGATCGGCTCATCTCTGAAACGCATGTTCTCATCGGGTAGGAATCCAATCAGGTAGTCGTTTATTCCGCCTCTAGTTGGGTGAACGTGAGAAACGATTCCATAGGAACCAGGGTTACCATAAACTAAGTAGACCTCGTCCGAGAGATAGTCCAACATGGCTAAGTCATGCTCGGCAACAACCACAGACTTGCCTTCGTTCACAAGCCTCCTGATGCTGTTGGCTGCTCGAATCCTTTGGTAAACGTCGAGGTGGCTTGAAGGCTCGTCAAAGAAGTATACGTCTGCGTTTCTGGAGATTGCAGCCGCGATCGCCACTCGCTGAAGTTCGCCCCCGCTCAGAATTTTCCCCTCTCGTTCCAGGACCGGCTCAAGTTCAAGATCCTCAATGAGTCCGGGAAGTTTACCGCGGTCGTCTATTCTTCTGAGTATTTGCCCAATCTTCCCTTCGAGAAGGGACCCTATCTTGTCGATATGTTGTGTTTTGTGAACAACCTTCAGCTCTTTGGCTCCTAGCCGGGTAAAGTATTCGAAGAGCAGTGTACCTCGATATCTTGTCAGAACATTGTTCCAACCTTGCTGGGTTTCGAGCACGCCGAAATTTGGAATTAGCTCACCGGCGAGAATTTTGAGAGCCGTACTCTTCCCTGTGCCGTTCCTACCAATTAGTCCAGTAACTACCGCGGCTCTGGGGACTGGTAATCTGAAGAGCTTGAATTCGTTTACGCCATAGCTATGTATGCATTCCCCATCGAGTTCTTGCGGCAGCTTGACGATGCTGATCGCGTCGAAGGGGCATTTCTTGATGCATATTCCACATCCAGTGCAGAGGCCTTCATCGATTATGGGCTTCTTCTGTCCTGCAATGAACTTGATCGCATATCTCCTGTTCAAGACTTCGGGGCAGAATCTATAGCAGGGAATACCGCAATCATCTGGTTCGCAGTGTTCCTTGTCCAGCGTTGCTACTCGAAGCAAATGCATTCGCCTCCTGTGGGTCTAGAAATTAGGATCGAACTAGTGGCTTGAGCTAGCGGAAAACGAATTGAAATGGGGCACAATCACCAGTCCTCGTCTTCTCCCCAACCTTCGTCTTCGCCCCATTCATCATCAGTCCAGTCGTCTTCTTCTCCGTTATCCCAATCGTTCTCTTCGCTCAAGAGAAAAAGCTCCCGTTTTGAAGGCTCAACTAACCCCCGCAGATGTGAGACTTTAAACCTTTTGGCTGGTTCTGAACGAGATTTGGTCGTCGATTTGGATGAGCGAAGTTGGCGTCCAGTTGTCTCCGATGGTTGGTCTAACGTGACGGGCCCACATTCTTCCCGTGAGGGCTGGCTTTCGGTCTCTTCATCTTGATCGTCGAATACGCCCATGGCATCAGTGGGGTGTTATGCACAGCAGCCATTCGACCCTTGCGGTCGATGGCGATGATACCGATATCTCCTGGTAAGCGCTTTGATGCGGCTTGAACTCCCAGAGTCGCTGCTCTCGGAGCTGATAGGCCGCGTTCCATCTGCAAGCAGATTTGCTTGGACAGTGCCAACCTGACAGCAACCTCCCCCAACCCAGTCGCTGCCACAGCGCCGGACTGGTTGTCTGAATACAGCCCGCAACCAATTTGAGGTGTGTCTCCAATCCGGCCTGGTAGTTTTTGGGCTACTCCTCCGGTCGAAGAGGCTGCGGCGAAGTCGCCTTTGCTGTCCACAGCAACAGCACCCACCGTGTCATTCGAGAGAATCTTCGGATGTTCGTGAAGTAATTGCGAGTTCTTTGTCCATCTGGTCTTCATTCTTGGGTTGCCTTCCCTGAGTTCGATGAATTCTCTTCGCCTCTGAGGAGTTATTGGATTGGCTGTCGGTAGAGAGAACATCTTGGCAAGTCTTTCAGCACCTTCTCCTGCCAGTAGAACGTGATCGGTTTTCTGCATGATCAACCGTGCTAGGCGGACTGGGTTTTTCACGGTTCGAACCAGAGCAACCGCACCTGCGGAGAGATCTCTTCCGTCCATGATCGCAGCGTCCATTTCGACGGTCCCCTTCATGGTCAGAGACGATCCCCTGCCGGCATTGAATACGGGGTCATCCTCCATCACAGATACAGCCTTCTCTACAGCGTCCAGCGATGAACCTCCTCTTCGAAGTATCTCCACACCGGAAGATGTGGCCAAGGAAACTCCTGATACTCCCCTTCTCAGATGCTGTTTCCTGAATGCAGCGCCGCCATGAACGATGATCTTCCCTATCATTTCCATCTTCACTTTCTAACCATCGAACTGAGTGATTATCGCGGAAGCACTCAGCCTTAGGGACTAATCTTTAAGCCGTTTGGAACCCTTTTCAGATCGAAATCGGTGATTGCTTTGGTGCGACTTCTGAAGGCTAACTTGGAAGGGTTGGCGGCCGCGGCCAAAGTAGTCGCCGAAGGCGGTCTGATCTGTTTCCCAACCGACACCGTTTACGGACTAGGCTGCGATCCTTTGAATGCTTCCGCAGTTGGGAATGTGGTGAAAACGAAGGGAGGTAGAATCAAGGCCATGCCAGTTCTGGTCAAGGATCTAGAAGCTGCTCGCGTGCTTGCTCATGTTTCGGAAGGTGCGAGGAAACTTGCTGAAGAGTTCTGGCCTGGACCTTTGACGATCGTTCTGCGCGCGAGAGACATCCTTCCGTCAATTCTCGTTCCGGAGAACACGGTTGGATTGCGTTCTCCGAATCACCCTGTCTGCCTTGAGCTTCTGCGGCTATGTTCTGGTCATCTTGTCGGGACCAGCGCGAACTTGACTGGAAACCCGCCGGCAACTACAGCGGATGAGGCCGTGAAGGTGTTCGGTGATAGTGTCGAGCTCGTGTTGGATGGTGGTAGGTCGCCGCTCGGTATTGCGTCTTCCGTGGTGGACCTAACGGGGGAGCACCTCTCAATTCTCCGTGAAGGTCCGATAGGAAGAAGGCAAATCCTGCGATGCCTTAGGCCTGCAAGAGCTAGATAGCTATTAGAGGCACCGGTTCATATTTCGCCACCTGCAGGTGCGTCCCCTTGATGAATGACTTCAACTTGGTAGTGTCAACGAGCAGAGGCAACGAAACGAACACCTGCAGCGAGATGTGGTATCTTCTGGGCGAGGTAGGCGATCGCGGTTCCACGATCGAAACCACCTCTGTCATCGGTTTGGTGGTGGCCAGGACAAAGCTTGACCCAGTCAAGGCGATACGTGATCTGCGTTCACTCCTCAAGGAGAGGCCTTGGGAGTTCAAATACACTCTGAAGCTAGTTCCAGTACAAAGGGTAGTCGAGGCAAAGCTTGAGGAAATCGAACAAACAGCGTTAGCGCTTGCTCAAGCAATCGCGAAACATGAAAAATTCAGGATTACTGTTGAGAAACGACACACAGGCCTATCGAGCAAGACCATCATAGATTCTGTTGCGAAGCGCATAGAGCGGAGTGTTGACCTTGATTCACCAGACAAGGTTCTGATGATCGATGTAATCGGCCAGCTGGCAGGTTTGGCTCTGATCGCGCCAGAAGACGTGTTGTCAATCGAGCGCGTGAAGCGTGCCTCTTGAGTACTTCATTTCCTGACAGTGAGCAATGCGGATCTTTCGATAGCCAAACGCTGAATCGCCTTAGAAGTATCTTCATTTCTCCGAATTGTTGCCGCAAGTTCATTGGGACTGATGCCGAAGCCTGTTTTCACGGCTTCGGTTCGTTCGCTAGGCCATGAGTCAAGTAGCTCATCGGTACTCTTCGCGTTGAGAAGTTCCTCGAGAAGATTTCCGGCGGCAATAACTTCCTCGCGTGTGGGGCCAACTGCTATTGCGGCAATTATCTGTGTCTCTATGTTGATCCCAACCCGTCTAAGCGCTTCGCTGATCTGTCTGTTGGCTGCGACGTAGAGTAGTATCTCCATGCCTAGCGTTCGCGATATTGACTGTCTTGCGTGAAATGATTTCAGTGCGTTATAGGTGGCGAGAAACAGATACCTGGAGCCGGCAACTTTGTTCAGGTCCACTAGCTGAGCACAGACTTTCGGAAGTCTCTCTTGCGCTGTTCGAAGGATTTCCTCGACATTAGCGGGTCGGACATTGAATCCTGAGATCCACACGTAGCTTGAGAACTCGGGTACCTGAAATAGCAAACGCTAAGGTTCACCGTCTGCTAGTTGAAACAAGGAATCAACGGTTCTCTCGTCAAAGCCGCATCCTTCAAGGATCCCGCGGACGGACTCCAAGCCACGCCCTTCAGACCTCGCCTCCGTCATCAGTAGTCTAGTGGCTTCAAGCCTTTCCCACGGGAAGATTATCCAGTCAGCTGTTGAGTTCGCGAAAAAGTCCGGTTTGAACGAACTGTGAGGCTTGAAGTACACGGTCACGGTCCTGACATCCGAAGCTCCTCTCTCCAAGACATGATCCCTTGCCGCCTTCAGGCTTTCTCCCGTGTCGGACACATCGTCGACGACCAGAACCTTCTTGCCTGAGACATCTTCACTGACAGGTTGAGTTATCACTGGCTTTCTTGCTGTCTTCCCTAGACCCACATAGAACTCAATCTTCACGTTAGCTGTGCGGGGGTTTCTCAGCAGATCCGAAAGTATCCTGCCTGGGGCCCAACCGCCTCTGGCAACACCTACTATGAAATCTGCCTTGAATCCTGAACGTTTGATTCTGAGACCGATATCGATCAACATTTCGTAGATATCATCCCATCCCGGGGCCACGTAGCTTCGAGTGGTAGACATCTAGTTACAGCTCAGTACGGCAAGGGCTTCGTTGCCACTATAAGCGTTGTTGCGGTCAGCGGAGATGCATCTCCTCATCTGGCGTGAGGGGCCTCGGTGCAGGTCAATCCACGTCACACCGCACAACGGACTTGCCCAGACGCACTTAACAAGTCTTCGCCTTAGCAGGAGATCACGTCAGGTCTGAAGCTGAAGCCAAGAATCAAGTTCAGGACAATCCAAGCTAGGGTAGGATCTGGGATGTGACGTACGCAAATATCAAGCCCAGAGCTATGGCGAAGGGCAAGCCTGGAAACATATCGCGGCCTTCAAGCATCTTGAAGCCAAGGTAGGCTCCTAGGATGACGCCGATCGACGCGGCTAGAAATGAAATCGGGCCGAAATTCATCATCGCATTACTCGCGAGCATGGAGTAGAAGACCATGTCCCCCATTCCTACGGTCAAGTCACCATATGTGAAGACAGCACCAGTGAACTCTTCGATGTCTGTGGATTGTGCCATCTTTCCGATCGGGCCTTTGTAGACAGCGAAGAGATCGTAAGCGGCTAATGCGATCAGCAGTGCGACTGCTGTTAGTGTTGGTATGGATACTCCCAAGAACGTACCTGTCATTCCTCCGATCAGAACTATTGCGGCCAAATGTAATGGTCCCTTTGACTTGTAGATCATGAGACCTAGTCCTGCTGAGGCGATCAAGCTTACCAGTGGCCAAGCCCAAATCGTCGAGGTAAGAAAATCCGGTAGGATATCGGTATAAAGTGAACCATACCAACTAAACAGGAAGAATAGTAATCCCAACATCGCCAGACTTATCAGATATCTCACAACGTGCTTCAAACCAAATCTTACGAAGAGATACATCAGCGTTCCAGTTGCCGCCATGAGTATGACAAAGATGCTCGCGTTAAGCGTGATCCCACCAGTAGTTTCAGGGAAAATCGTGATCACTTCAATTGGGGCGTTGGAGATTCGAAGCGCATAGGTGAGAATCCCAGCTAGTGAAACCGCAAAGATTTCCGGAAGCAGATGACTCGGTCTGGCCTTGAATTCCCTACTCATCTTGTGGCCGCCTCCAATTGAGACCTGCAACTGCTGCAGAACTCGGCATGCTTCCGATCGGTGTCCCCTATGTGTTCTGAGAAATGCATGGCACACACTGAATCTGCGCAGTGTCTCAATCCTGACATGTGACCGATTTCATGAACTGCCTCTTTGATCACGCGCTCTTGGAACAATTCATTGTCGCTCGGCGATTGAGGCCTAAGCCGGTGCGTGGAAATTATCCCCACGTGCCCTGGGAGTCTCGCTTCTCCGAAGACGAAATTCATGCCTGGGACGAATAAGTCAACGGGTGCAACGCCAAGCAACTTTTCAACGGAGAGGGATCGGATTTGTTTCTCAAGCAAGGCAAGAATACGTGTTGAGTGGTATTGGTTCCTCTGTGAGTCAAATGCTTCATCTACATCCTTGAGCGGGGTAACACTCTCCACTTTCAACCACGGAAACACGAGCTCAATCGACTCCTTGAGTGCCTTGAGTGAACAATCAGTCTCAGGCCCAACTTGAATTACGCCTAGTCTAGACATCATGAGCTTCGCCCGGTCGCGGCGTTACAGTCTGCAGTCCCAGTTCGTGAGACGCCCAGTCGGCAAGATGCTTGCAGTTCGCTTCTTCGCCATGAACTGCAAAAACTCTAGTGGTCTTGTCAAGCTCTCGCAATGTATCTTGAAGTTGTGTCCTTCCGCCGTGCGACGAGAAATCGAACTTCTCAACTCTCGCCTCGACTTTTCTTGCTTTCCCATGCAGCATGAAGCGACCCTCCTCCAAGAGTATTCTGCCCGGTGATCCTTCAACCTGATAGCTGACTAAGAATATTCCGTTCTTCTCGCTTCGCGCGATGTTTTCCATGTAGAAGACAGATGCTCCTCCTTTGAGCATTCCAGCAGGGGATACTATGACGCCCGCGGTCTTCGCCGCGTGTCTTCGAGTGTTCCAGTTCGTTATCTGTTCTGCCTGCCTCATGGCTTTCCTGAAGCGCTCTTCATCTCTCAACGATTTCGGATGACCTTCCAGCATCCTAATCGCATCTAGAGCCATCCCGTCAACAAATACTGGGTAAGAGAAGTCATGGTCTGCGAGCATGCAGATGATCTCCTGAGACCGACCTACACCGAACGCTGGAACCAGTACCGTTCCTCCGTCTTCCACAGTGTCCTTGCATGCGAGGACGAAGTTGCGTTCAGACTCCGCTCTGTCCGGGTGGTCTTCGTTGGCGTAGGTGCTCTCTATCACTATGGCGTCCAAACCCTTGTATGCTCTGTCAGCCCCTGTGACGAGGTGTGTCGGAACGAGATTGTAGTCGCTCGTGTACAGGATCCGTCTTCCATCAGATTCGACTATTGTCTGAGCGCTTCCTGGTATGTGCCCGGCATTGATGAGTGTGACTTCCGTGTCTCCAACTTTGAACGTTGAGCGGTAGTCGACCGGAACGGCATGGTTCATCATGCTCTCGAGGTCTATGTACTCAAAGGGTAAGTAGTAGCCGCTGAGCTTTATCATATCCCGAACCAGCACTTTGGTCAGTTTGAAGGTGGGTTCAACTCCATAGACGGGTAGCCTTGAAGAATGCAAGTAGAACAGCGGTACCAGTCCACTATGATCTAGGTGCGCATGCGATATTACAACTGCGTCAAGGTCTCTTGGTGAAATGTGAACGGGGAATCCTACGTCATGGTTTATCATGACGCCGTAATCCATTAGGATCTGACTTCGCGAGGTTTTGACTGCGATAGCGGACCTGCCGACTTCTTGACAGGCGCCTAGGAACCGTAGTTGCATGAGTGATCAACCAGTTACTTCAGTGTCTTCCGCCGCTTTGCCTAACAGAGTCTCGCTTAACCGTACATTCCCCGCAATGAACGTGTCGTCTGTTGTAGTCGTCTGTCTATTTCTTCCTCGATGTCCTTTGCGTCATACTCAAGGTCTTTCACATCGACCTTCAGACTGTATGCCTTCGCAATGGTTTTGATCGCTGTGGCTGCGGCCTTAGGGTCGGCGTGATTTGCGGATGCATATGGGAGGACGGCGATGGCGGGGAACTGTTTCTTCTCGAATTCGGCCAGCATCACCGCCAACGGCCCGTAGACGAAGAGGCCAGTTTCCAGTATAGGGTGATTCATTTTCTTCGACTTGATCGGGTAAGAGCGCGTTGGGACGATTCTGACGCGATCCGGCCCTGATTGAAGGCTTCCATCCAGCCCTCCGATGAGGACGGCATCTTTGAATCGGTTTCCCATGACCCAATTGGCTATGGTCTTTGCGAATTCTGCTTCTTCTGATCTGTGTGGAGAAAATTCGAGCTTAACTAAGATTATTTTGTCGGCTCGATAGATTTCGAATGGTGTGACGAGTCCTTGCTCGGATGTTGCTATGAATGGAGGGGGGTGCGCAACATCGACAAATCCAATTCGTTTCGCGTTTAGAGCGTGGACTAGGTATGAGACGGAGATGTATCCTGTCTCGCCTACTCCATGAAAACCGGTGATGAGGGTAGAGTTCTGAAGATTGGTGTTTCGCACCAGAAGGTTTACTGGCAAATGCACTTTCCTCAAGTCTCTGAGAAGTTGGAGAACTCACTTCTGGGACGAATGGTCGGACAGGTATAATAACTTCGCTGGAATATCTTCATCACGATCTCGCTCGCGAAAATTCTCATAACGAAAAATCTCTCGGATACGAAAGCATCGGGAACCACCCGCGTGCGCTTTCGTCGTTCTGGTTTTCGGCCCGCGAGAAAAATGCTTATAACCAGCAGCTCTGATGCAGAGAATTACTAGAGGTAACAGACATTGGCGTATCTAGCTGGTCAACCCGTACTCATCCTGAAAGAAGGATCAACTCGGAATAGAGGTCGAGACGCTCAACGAAGTAACATTACGGCGGCAATAATAGTCTCAGAAGTCGTCAAGAGCACTCTCGGTCCGCGCGGAATGGACAAGATGCTCGTCGACAGTTTAGGAGACCTGACAGTGACTAATGACGGCGCCACCGTTCTTGACGAAATTGATGTTCAGAATCCTGCGGCCAAGATGATGGTTGAAGTCGCTAAGACGCAGGACGATGAAGTCGGTGACGGGACCACAACGGCCGTAGTACTCGCCGGTGAGCTTCTGAAGAGAGCCCAAGACCTGTTAGATGATAGCGTTCATCCAACCACAATAGTTGCAGGATATAAGAAGGCAGCAGACCGCGCAGTCCAAGTCCTCGACTCAATGTCCGAACCCATAAAACTCGAAGATAAGGCCGCACTGAAGAAAGTCGCTGTGACGGCAATGCACAGCAAGGGCCTAGGCGGCGCTCGTGAGCACTTCGCTGAGATCGCTATCGAAGCGGTCCAACAGATCGTTGAGAAACGCGGCGATTCAATGTATGCAGACATCGACAATATCCAACTCGTCAAAAAGGAAGGGAAGAGCATGCTCGATACAGAACTGGTAAGGGGCATAATCGTAGACAAGGAAGTTGTGCATCCAGGCATGCCGAAACGAATCAGGAACGCGAAGATCGCGTTGCTCGATGCTGCGCTGGAAATTGAAAAGACCGAGATATCAGCTGAGATCCGGATCAACGATCCAACGCAGATGAAGGCTTTCTTAGATGAAGAGACACACATGATGAAGGAAATGGTTGACAAGATCAAGGCATCTGGCGCAAACGTTGTCCTCTGCCAAAAGGGAATCGACGATGCCACACAGCACTTCTTGGCCAAGGAGGGAATTCTGGCCGTACGAAGAATCAAGAAATCTGACATGGAGAAGCTAGCAAGAGCGACCGGCGGCAAGCTTGTAACAAACTTGGATGACTTGAAAGCAGCAGATCTTGGGAAAGCAGGTCTCGCCGAAGAGAGGAAGATCGGTGATGACAAGATGGTCTTCATAGAGGAATGTAAGGACCCGAGGTCAGTCAGCGTCCTGATTCGTGCGGGCTTGGAACGTTTGATCGACGAAGCTGAACGAGCACTGAAAGACGCGCTCTCTGTCCTCATCGACGTGGTACACAAACCGAAAATCGTCACAGGAGCAGGAGCGATCGAGGCTGAACTAGCAAAGCAGTTGAAGGTCTACGCGATTAAAGTGGGCGGAAGGGAACAACTTGCCATCGAGGCTTTCGCAGCCTCCCTTGAGACGATTCCGAGGACGCTGGCGGAGAATGCTGGCTTAGACCCGATTGACATTATGGTGGCGCTCCGATCAGCACATGAGAAGAAAGATGGCGTACACTTCGGTGTGGATGTCTTGAAAGGCGGTGTGAAGGACATGAAGAAGCAAGGCGTGACAGAACCGCTCAGAGTCAAGGAACAAGCGATCAAATCAGCAGCCGAAGCCGCCGGCATGATACTTAGAGTCGATGACGTAATCGCCGCCGCCAAACCACCACCGACTCCGCCACCTAGGGGCGGAGAGATGCCCGAATACTAGGCTGAGTCTACTCGACACCCTTTTTTCTTCAACTTATTTTCCTTGCATACGGTTAAAATACCGTTTAACTGCGTAAGTCCGCTTGCTCCGGGCATCTGGGGCTCCGGTAGAAGCTTTCGCTACCGAATATAGCCCGGTCAAGGCATGTGTCGCCGAGAGTATGTTGGCCTCTCGAGCTTCGGGGAGAGCCAGCGACGCGGGTTCAAAAGCGGCAGTTCGCTGAAAATCCCGCCCGGAGCACCACATCTCAGACGAAAATCCTCATGCATAAGGATTTAAACCCAAGAATCCAAAAAGAAATAGTGAGAGAGAACCCCTACAACTGTGAAGGTCGCACAAAGGCCGTAACTGGAAGGATAGAAAATAGTAGCATCATCTCGAAGCGAAACAAGCAACTGATTTTCGAATTCTGTGACTGCGCTAAGATGCAAGGGCTCAGTGAGGCGAGGATACTATTTTACCTCAACAGATTCTGGAACATAGCGCGCTACGTTAAGAAAGACTTTGACTGTCTGAGCCGAAAGGACGTCGAGGGACTCGTTAAGAGAGTACAGGGCAACGGTTTCAGCCCGCAGACCATTTCCGACCACTTGGTCGTGGTCAAGAAGTTCTGGAAATGGCTCGAGGGCAACGACGAAGAATATCCAGCTAAGGTCAAATGGAACAAGCCGAAGCGCCACCAAAAAGCGGTTGTTCCTGCTTGTGTGCAGACAGTCGGGGGAGTCAGTTGTCTATCTTTAGGAGGGAATAGGTTCGGCTCTGAAGATTAGTTGGAGAATTGTGCGCTTATCATACTTGTTGAGCCTCCTGCAACTGTCTTCTACACTCTTGCAGATCAATCCCATTTCGTTGTTGTCTGCCACGTCGACGTAGCCTTGTCTCCAAAGGCCTAGTAGTAAATCCTCAATTTTCGCAAAAATCAGTATCTTGTCTAATTCATCGCTCTGTCCGAATTCATGATTGCAAAGGCCACATTCCCAGCCGTTCTTTGGCGAGAATCTCATTTGGTCTTTAGGGTGTCCACACACGGGAATCAATCCAATTTCGGTAAGAGTCACTTCGGACCATGATTATCAAGTCCGACTAGTCTACCTTACCCTACCGCTTTTACCCATCTTGCTCGCCATTTTCTTCCGTTTCTTCGGCCATTCTGGTCTGGTCAAATCAAGGTCTCATCGAATTGATGTGAGCGCGCAAATAGAACCTTTCGTGTTCTTGAGGGCATACGAAGTTAGGATCTCGGGACTCGTCGTGGTGTTGTGAAGGATTCTCGGCATTGGTCTGAGCAGAAGACGAACCCTTTGTACAAACCAGGTTTCTCGATTTTCTTACCACAATTCGAACAGTACCTCACATGAGTTTCGTTCGCTACCTCAGTCAACCTTCTTCACACCGCTTGCGATTTCTGGTTCTGTTACCTCTATGTCAGGCGCCTCCTACAAACGTCTGGGATTAGGGTGAGCCACTTGTTTTCGCAATCCAGACGAACGCGCCATCGCTAGATATGACAAGACAAAGTTATTCCTCCGGAGGATGGGATTTGAACCCTCATGCAGGACATTACCTATTCGAGTACCTAGACTAGGCTAGTCTGCTTTCTGAGGTAGCAGACCCGATCTTAGGTCTCTAGTCCTCCAGAGAGGGATGACGCTGAGTTGACCTTTGTTACTCCGTTCTCTCGCGGCGCCAAACTGCACCTAAATTAGCGATTTCAAAATTGCCAGTGTACGTACAGCCATAGGGCATAGATGTAGCGTTTCAGGATAGGAAGATTACATCATGCCTGGGGGCATTCCGCCGGGCATGCCTCCCGGCATTCCGCCGCCGGGGCCTCCTGGGGGGCCGCCTCCTTTCATGCCTTTCGAAGCTACAACGTCATCTATTCGTAGTAGCATGTTGGCGGCTTCTGTGGCGGATTTGATGACCTGCTGTTTTACCCTGAGTGGTTCGATTATGTTATCCGCAAGCATGTCAGCGATCTTGCCGGTCTTGACTTGAACCCCAAACCACTTGTTTTCTGGGTTCGCGTGTTTTGATCTAAGTTCCACCAATATGTCGATTGGGTCGAGTCCGCTGTTTTCAGCTATTGTGAGGGGGATGGCTTCCAGTGCTTCGGCGTAGGCTTCGATGGCGAGCTGTTCGCGGCCTCCCACTTTCATAGCGTAGTCACGAAGTTGTTTTGCTGTTTCAGCTTCGGGGGCACCTCCACCAGCAACGATCTTGCCATCCTCAACGGCATTTCTGACTACGCAGAGGGCGTCGTGGAAGGAGCGCTCAGCTTCGTCCACAACATGCTCGGAACCACCCCGGATCATCAAGGTGACTGCTCGGGGGTCTTTGCAGTCGCGAACGTAGACTAGTTTATCGTCTCCAATCTTCACTTCTTCAACTAGCTTTGCTTCACCGAGTCCTTCGGAGGGTATGTCCTTTGTACTGGCTTGTATGGTTCCGCCGGTGGCTTTGGCGAGTTTCTCCATGTCGCCGCTGCTGACGTTTTTGACAGCCATTATGTTCTTCTTGGCGAGGAAGTGTAGTGCCATGTCGTCAATGCCTTTCTCACAGAAGATTACATTAGCCCCGCTCTTTCCAACCCTTTCGGTCATTTCGCGAAGCATCGATTCTTCTTCGTCGAGGAAGCCTTTCATTTGGTCTGGTGAATTGATGTTGATCTTGGCGTCGAACTCGGTTTTCTCGATCTCCAGCTTCGCGTTCAGTAGAGCGATCTTCGCGTTTCTTACTTGTTTCGGCATTTGAGAGTGCGAGATCTCCTTGTCCACAACGATTCCCCTGACGAGTTCGCTTTGCTCCATGCTTTCGCCTTTTTTCTTCAAGACCTTGATTCGGTCTATGTCGGCGGTAATCTTGCCCTCTCTTTCTTCCATGACCTGACGGATGGCTTTCGTGGCTAGTGTTCCGAGGTGTTCGCTCGTTCCTGCAGTTGCTTTGGTGCCCATCGAGGTCATTGCGACGAGTTTAAGCATCTTTTCGTCGTCAGGTTGAATGTCAATTGATAGGTTCCGAAGGATCTCCAAGGCTTTCTCGGAAGCCTTCTTGTAGCCTTCAACGATTACGGTCGGGTGGACTTCTTGGTCCAGAAGCTTCTCCGCTCTCGTTAAGAGTTCGCCGGCGAGAACAACGACGGTGGTCGTGCCATCGCCCACTTCACTATCTTGGCTCTTTGCTACCTCGACAAGCATCTTGGCGGCGGGATGTTGAACATCCATCTCCTTCAGTATGGTAGCTCCGTCGTTTGTTATGACTACATCACCCATACCAGAGACCAGCATTTTGTCCATCCCTTGCGGGCCGAGCGTGGTCTTTATGGTTTCAGTGATGACTTTCGCGGCGAGTATGTTGTTCCGTTGCGCATCCTTCCCGGTAGTACGTTGAGAACCTTCTCTCAGAATCATAACTTGCATTCCTTGTGTGGACATATTAGATCATCAGACTTGTTACCTAAGGTAAAACCTCATATAAAACCTCATCCGTTTAGGCTCTGTTACGTCTGTGGCACATGACTTAGACCGCCAACTGTCGGGACTTAGGGGGGTAGTCCAATAGCTTGCCTAATCTCTCGAATCTTTTCCGGCAGAAACGGGTTCTGTTTCCAAGTCTTGGTTATGTCTGCTATGGCAAAGGGTTCGCGCTGTATTGACTCGACCTTCTCGACAACCATATCTTGCGTATCACACCTTAGGAGAGCTACGAAAACGTAGTTTGGTGAACCGCTCTCTACTAGGAGACTGGCAACGACATGGCTCTCATATCGGTATACATGCGGCGTGTATTGTTCTTGGAGTACCTCTATTACTTTGGCTAGGTCGAGAGCCATGCACCATAGTGCTAGCGGTTGACTATTTTCGACTTGCGTTCTGAATTAATGTTAGCCATTTCTTGTTACCCCCTAGCCAGTGCGAGCACCAGAATTTGAACTCTGATTTCGTGCGTGTGGTGGTCTGGTGGTGCGCACACACCTCTAATCATTGTGATTTCATGAATACTCTCGCCATGTCGCTCCGCATTTGGCACACCTGAAGAACTGGGTCGAGGCTTCATCGCCCCCGCGCGTTTGCACCATCCAATAGAAAGCTTCTCCATGCCCGCATTTTTGGCAATTAACTTTCATTATCGGGAGAGTCTGAATATCCTTCTCCCCCTTACCGATTACCACGACGGATTCCTTGGCCTTTCCGAATTTCTGTACCATCGGATCCGAACGTCTAGTCTCTTCCCCGCACTTGGGACATGCTAGCACAACAATCTTTTCCCTCTTCGTTGGAATAAGCGCCAGACCACATTTCGGGCAGAACTGCATTCTAGATGACGACCGAATTGCGCCATGCAGCCAGACACGCATTTAACCCTTCCTTCCTTACTTCGGTGAGACTCCGTCAAAGAACCATACCCGCTTCTGAGAAAACGTAGTAGCAATCCTATGTCAAACCAAGAAAGGAGGCGCATTTGCTTTTCTTCTGATATTCCCTTTTCAATTAGCACGCACAAAGGATGAGCACAAAATCACCTTTTATAGTGGTCTTGCTTGTTGCGTGGGTGGTATACTGGAGATCTTACCTGCGTGGATGACGGGAGGGCCGTCAGGCCCGTGCCGATTATCGCGGCGAGTATTATCTACCGTATAACTAGAGAACAGGGACGGTGGAAAGCGAGATGGGTTACGAAAATCGACGTTACGGTGCCCCCAGGCAAATGACGAAAGTCAAATGCTCCGACTGCGGAGCAGAAACGGAAGTACCGTTTGTGCCAACGGCGGGCAGACCAGTCTACTGTAGAGACTGCTTCCAGAAGCACCGAAGGTATTAGGCAAACAGCCTAGAACCAATAACGACCGGAATTTCCTCATTTTTTTGTCAAACGTACGTCCCACACACATTGGGACTGTTTTTAGGGGAAGTACCGCTTAACGATTTTCTATGAAATATCCGAAGCTGGATACGTTCTTTCTGAGAGCTAAGAGGTATTCCGAAAATACCCACACACACGATCAGCTAAATAATAGCTGAGGCAAGTGAATTGGCGTATTGTGGAGAGATGCCTAGGCTTGGTGGAATGGGTCAACTCTCTATTGTGAAAAGTGCCAAGCTGAAACCAAACACAATCTGACTTGGCAAAGGAAGAAACAACTAGTCGGCAAACCATACCGCGATGCCGCGTGCACGCGCTGTGGGGCTCACCGAAAATACTACAAACGATGGTGAAACCCCGGAAGAGACGATGGATCGTTTCACCTGGAACCCTACGAACTGTTTATCTTCCACCTGCATAGTATGGTGGCCTCGTGATACAAGACACCGGGAATTGAATTGGGGTCGGGGATAATGCCCAACGTTAACGTAAACGTGAAATCCCCTTAACCAACAATGGACATCTGGAACATCACAACGTAATTTTCGGTTGTCGACGCACACGCAAGATAAGCGTTCACTGCCTGCACCGCCAATCGCACACATAGAGAAATTAGGTTAAAGCAATCTCCTAAGTGATGGTTTAGTTATGGATTGGAGATGCGCATCATGCGGTTGGGCAGCCAAAACCAATCGACAGAAATGTGCCAGATGCGGAAGCGCGCTTTGGAAACCCGCTCCCAAGAAGGATCTGATGGAGGTCTCCGGTCCATTGAAACGGGTTGCTCCGAAAGGCCTCCTTTTAGCTAACCCGGGAAAGCAGGCACCGATTCAAGATTCTAGTAGTATCGAATGCGGAAAATGTCACGTGGTGATCTATAGAGCTGACAAAGGGTTCGATGCGAAGGCATTCCAAGAAGCGAGAAAGATGCATTATTCAATCTCTCCCGCATGTAAGGGGCAAAAGTGAAGGAATCACACGAGTTCCATCCCGTGGAGACATGAACAATCACAGTCACAGACACGGAGAGTCAATTGTGTGTGCGCATTATTGGTATTAACTCGGAGGAGCGTTACGTGGTAAAGATGGCGACATCACAGACCTATTCCGTTGATGAGCAAGTCGAAAAGCTCGATTAACGCCAAACAGCTCCCAACTCTGAACAAGTCGGTTCTTATGTGTGCGGGTCTGGTAGTGCGCAGACATATGAATCCATGGAGGTAACCCCAACCTGCTGCGTTTGCCAGCTGATCGAGGCATAATTCGTTTTTCCGCGCCATTTATTTTGCTATGTGCGCTTCTTGTGAAGCGAATGCTAATGTACAAGGCCAATGTGAACGAGACACCTGACGCCGCGGTAACTGAGGAAGGCG
>Ga0315282_10000106_pt1 | contig 161316 bp, 164 predicted proteins | sample YL17G07_20_MG_FD_203693 | JGI IMG/M metagenome (GOLD analysis project Ga0315282, IMG submission 203693) | Sediment microbial communities from Yellowstone Lake, YNP, Wyoming, USA - YL17G07_20 | ecosystem: Environmental > Aquatic > Freshwater > Lake > Sediment | place: USA: Wyoming | collected... | reverse complement strand
AACTCCGGCAAACATGTGTCTTGAAGTCATGCGGCGGTTCTGGGCGTACGAAACTATGAAAGAATACGCGGCTGGGAGGGCATGACCGGGTTTTGAGGAAGAATTTCAGGAATTATGCAACACAGCATGATTTTACCTCATTTTCTTTTTTATCGTTCATAATTCAAGCTTTCCTTGCGTAGCTTGCGGTTGCGGTATTTCTTATTGGCGGTGCGCCTTCCTCGAAGTAAGTTCTGTTAGACTTCGATATATTTCCTTTTCCGTTCATGCCAAGTACATCCCTAAGTTTCCAATATCTGTCTTGTTCAGGGTCTCGTGGCTTTTTCTCAGCGTAAGTCCCGTCCTTAAACATCCTTTCGTCTTGCTCTTGCTGAATCGTGACAGAGTCTGGTGTCGCCTTTTTCGAAGCGTAAGTCCCGTCCTTAAACATCCTTTCGTCTTGCTCTTGCTGAATCGTGACGGAGTCTGGTTCCTTTCTCTCAGCGTAAGTCCCGTCCTTAAACGGCCTTAGTGGCTCTTTCGAAGCGTAAGTCTTGCTCTTAAACATCCTTCCGTTTCTGTCCATATCCATAACTTTCATCCCTCAAGCTTTCCTTGCGTAGCTTTTTGTGGCGGTATTTTTTGCCGTCGGTGCCGGAGGCGCGTCTGGTAGTCCTTTTGCCAGCGGCAGGGTGTACGAATTCTGATGGAACTCGAGTTTCCTTGACACGTAATCGAGCGCATCGTAAGTCTTGAGTGCCTTCTCGAACTTTTCCTTATAATGTTTAGAGAATAAGGAACCCAAACCTGTATCCCTCTTCGCGTCTGTGTTTCTCGTTTCGTAACGTGCGTCATTCTTGGCTTCCTCGACCAGTTTCTTGAAGTACGTTCTCGATTCGTCTTGGTCATGTTCAAAAACTTCTTCAAATCCCTTGACTATTATCCTTGGATTTATGCCGTCCCTTTGTTTCGGATCTTTGAGTTTTTCCTTTAGTTTCTCGTAACCTTCCATCTGGCGCGCGTATTCGTCGAAGCGTCCGTATTTCAGTTTCTCGATGCGTTTTTCAGCCGCCTTCTTAAACTGTTCCGTTGACCCGGTAAAAATCTCCGAATACGTCTTCGCCCCGTCGAGAATGACTTTGCGGACTTGCTTTGCGTTCTCGCAAGGGTTGATTTTCAATATTATCGCGTTCTTGCTGAAATCCATGTATGCGGTATTCATGAGGTCGCCGTTCGGGCCTGACCATTCAGGAGATACCATGTACATTCTCTCGTTTTGGTTCGGTCTTCCGTTGTTTATGCCCATAGTTACCCTTTTTTAGTGGTTACTTTAAAAGCGTTTTGATAGTGAGCGGACACTTCAGTACACCCTCAAGGGTTGATTGTGCAGTCCCGGCGCCGGGCTTTCTCCAGTACATCAATGGACTCCTGAGATGGAACACAGGTAAACTATTATCAAAAAGACCCCTGCAGGGGAAGCAGCGGGTAGTTCAGAGCCCGAAATACATTACCGAAAGATATCCCAGTATGCAGAGTGTCACGAGCATTATCGCGAAGTACTTCAAGACACTCTTGAACATCTCTTTCGTTCCTCCGAACTTCGTTATGCCGAGCTTCACGATGGTGTTGACTGCGCCCGCAATCAGTATTGATGTCGCGGCAAGGGAGAACGAGATGAGGGGAAGCGGGGTGGCTGTTGCAAGCGATGCGGACGAAATCGTTATCGCATCAAGGTCGGCGAAGCCTCCGAAAATGCTCGCAAGGTAGATACCGAATTGGCCCAAGTACTGATTGGCGATCGCTGAGAGCGCTATTATAGCAGCGAATATCACTGCGAACTGGAGCGCTGGCTTGAACGCGAACGGGCTCCCTATCGACATCTTCTTACCGAATGAATTCTTCTTCTGCAGCTTGATCATCCTCCTGAGTGAGAGCGCGAATCCCACGAGAGCAGTACCTATGAATGGCAGAATGAGCAGTTTTCCGGTATCCGGCGAGAGTATCATCGCGATGACCAGTAGTCTTACGAACATCACTGCGCTTGCAAGCACTGTCGCGGTAACGCATGAATCCGTGAGATTTGGATTCTCCCTAGCCCGGGATGACATGCTGGTGGTAACCGCTGTGGAGCTCACAAGGCCCCCCAGAAGCCCGGTGACGCTTACGCCCTTCTCGACCCCAACGCTTCTCATGGCGATGTAGGCTACGAAACTTATGCCAAGGACGAATACCGCGAAAAGCCACGTCTTGAACGGATTGAATAATATGAAGTTGAAAAGCATGTAATCATTGCGAGGAAGCACTGGCAGCACGATGAACGTGACTATGCCGAACTTCAATGCGTCCATTATCTCCTGGCCTGAGAGGCCGCGCACTATTCCGTGCAGCAGTTCCTTGGCTGCGAGTATGAAAGTTATGAGGATTGTCGCCATGACCGCCTCGACCACGAATCCTCTTTCCACGAGCACTCCGAGAATGAATGAAATCACGAGAGCCACGCTAGTCGTGAGTCCTGCGCCCTTGTAGCGCCATGCCTTGAAAGCGTATATCGCGACTGCAATGACGCACGCGAAAGCCATGAAAATCATGATTGCATAAGGAAGGCCGAGCTGTGTGGCAAGGAATGAGGAAATCATCCCGCCGGCTGCCATGAGGATCATCGTGCGGAGTCCTGCGGCCCTCTTTTTCCACTCGCGCTCGAGGCCGATAAGGCCTCCTACCGCCATTGCTATTACGAGTTTTTGTATGAAGTCCGACGCTGCTTCATAACCTGCGAATAGTTGAAATGCCATACACTGTGAAACACCCCGTTCTGGAATGCATTGTGGTTTACAGAGTCTTTTGCCGTTTATATAAATAATGACGCCCAAAAACTGCAAGGCTTGCTGGCGCAATCATTAATAATACACAAAACAGATACTCGCAGTGTTCAGATGGTTCAAATAGTCCCTAAGACTGAAGTCTTGCAGACGCTCCAGCAGGGGGAACAAATAGTCTTCGCAACCCGCCCTTCCCGGCTCGGGCAGCTCTTCTGGTATGCCATCATAGTCGGGCTCCTCCTGGGCTCGTTAGTGTTCGGCGGCATTAAGGATGGTTTCTTCTGGTGGATGCTGCTTGTCGGTGCGATTTTGCTTGTTATTCCTGAAATCAACGTTAAAAAAGCGAGTTATTTCTTCACCAATTACAAGATAGTGATTGAGGAAGGAATCATAAACAAGACTTGGACCCACATAGCCTACAACATGATAACCGACGTCAGGGTAAAGAAGGACATTTTCGAGCGCATCCTGGGCATCGGGGATATCGTTGTGAACACCGCGGGCTCTACCGCCTATGAGGGGTCCATCACTGACATAAACGATCCTGAGGCTGTTGAACGATTCCTGCTCTCGAAGATAAAAAGATAGTAAAGGACTCCTCTTCTTCTCATTTTAGGACCACGTGAGCCGGCCGTTGCGTTTTACTGTCCTTATAGTCAGCACGTAAACAGGGACTGCTGCGACAAGGTACAAAAGCGGCACCATGAACGCCCAGAACACAACGCTTGCGCTCAATGGACCTCCTACCGCCACGTCCTTCATGGCCTGGAAAGCCCAGAAGAATGGTGCCGCGCGCGCCACAGGCTGCATGAATGCAGGGAATACAGTCACAGAGAAGAAAGGACACGAGAGCATCATGAAAAGCTCCAAGATCGCCCATGCAAGGAATCCCAAATCCCTTCCGAAAAGAAATATGGTCGAGTCCACGAAAAGACCCATGGCGAATGCGGCAACCATCACCGCGAGAAGTATTATGCTGAAATCAATGATTCGCGACGAAAGCACTGTGTAATTGAAAAGCAAAACCACGACCGCAGAAGTCAATGCAAGTGTTACGAGAGCCCTCATAAGGGCCACGGTGAATTTCGACGCGACATATTCCGGGAACGAGAGTGGCGAGAAAAGTACTGACTGTTTCAGTGAATCATGCCATATGTCCTCAAGAGTGAGCAGGGAAAAAGACTGCTGTAGCTGCGATGCGAAGCCGTAAACCACCTGGTACGCGAGGATCACGGCTATGAATCCTCCCATGCCTGCAGTTGCCTTCCACGATAGCGAGAAGAATCCCCAGAAGAAGATGCCTACGACCGGGAAATAGACCAAATCGACAAGGCGGAATGCGGAATTGAACGACAGATTCGAGAACCTAAATACCGACGCAAGAAAACGCGTCAATGAGAATGAAGGCTTCCGGAAGCGGGCTATCATTATGCTTCGGTCTTCCCTCCTTTTTTGCTTCCATCAATCGCATCCGCTGCACCCACCGACCCCGATGAAGCTGTTGAAGCGTCGTTCTTGCGCATCATGCGTATGAAATAGTCCTCGAGAGACGGCTTGTCCACCTCGAAGCCTGTTATGCTGAATCCAGCGTCATTCAACCTGATGAGTTCGGCAACGACCGCGTCCTCTCCTGGAAGCTCCTTGGCGACACAGGTTGGTGATTGCGTTTCGTAGCCGTTTCCTGAAAGCCAAAGAGGCCTGTGAGCGAGCTTCACCTTCACGCGCAGTTTCACACTAGTGAATTCCTTGGACTTAAGGTGGTCCACAGTACCAGTATCCAGAATCCTTCCCTTATAGATGAAAGCCACCCTGTCGCACAATTCCTCCGCCTCGTGCATGTAGTGCGTCGTGAGAACTATACTCACTCCTTCCGCTTTCAGGCGCTTTATGAGATCCCTCACTGATCTCGCGGCCTCAGGGTCAAGGCCTAAAGTGGGCTCGTCCATGAACAATAATTTTGGCTTGTTGATCAAGGATTTTGCGAGAGCAAGCCTCATCTTTTCTCCTGTTGAGAGGCTCTCTATGTTCCTGTTAGCGACATCCGTAAGTCCGAAAGAGGCGATAAGCTCGCTTATGCTCCCGGAAAGCTTCTTCCCGCTTATGCCGCAGAGCCTGCCGTGATAGGCTAGAACGTTTCTCGGAGTCTCGTTATGGTGGAATTCGGAGTTTCCCAGTACGACATTTATTTCCTGGAAGAGGCGCGTCTTCTCGCGCTCTGGATTCATCCCTAAAACGCGAACGCTTCCGCCATCAGGCAGTACTATCCCGGCAAGTATGTTTATTATCGTGCTCTTGCCTGCGCCGTTCGGGCCCAGGATTCCGAAAATCTCGCCCCGGCCCACCTCGAAACTGACGTTGTCCACCGCGAGAACCTTTTTCGGACCCCGCCCGTACTGTTTTGAGAGTCCTGAAACCTCTATTACCGGAATGGCGCTTAACGCCGATGACTTGCCGCTCTTGCCGCCATCACCTTCCGCCATCATCTCATCACTGGAACTATGAGAACGCGGTGCTTCATTCCTTAATAAAAACTGCTCTCCCCAATCTGGCTCTCGCGCAAATGGCAAATGCGCAAATAAATAAAAGCAACAAGCAACGCTCAAGTCACGCCGATGATGACACTGTTGAGGTGATCGGATGCTATTCCGTAAAAGCGGGAGGCGGATGAGGATTGACAGGCGGTCTGAGGCGCATTCCGCATTCATTAGCCTGACCCTGATTGATAGAGAAAACGGCATTTTTAAGAACAATAACTTGGATTACTTGACTCATGAAGATGAAGCTTTTCCAGTTCGCTTCTGCTGTTGTGTTGCTGTCAGCCACAGAGGCAGTTTTAGTTGTCCTTGGCGTCCTGCCCCCAGTTCTGTCCTATTCATCAGGAAACATCCTGTTTTCGCTAGCGAAGCTTGCGATAATCGCCTATGCGGGAATCGTTTCCGCTACGGACGGGTTGTGGTGGTGGAAGAAAAGCGCGGTAAACGGTGCGCTACTTGGTTTTTCAGGAGCCGCAGCCATATGCGTTTTCAGCCTGCTTTGCTCTGCAGTGTTCGGCAAAACAGTTCTGGGACTGCCGGCCGTGCCCAATATTGCACCTCTTGCCATCCTTTTGGCTTTCACGCTTATCACTAATGCCGTGCTAGGGACGATAGTGGCCGCAATCGCCGGGTTTATTGCTATCCATATCAGGAAACCGAACATAAAAAGAAATAAGAAGGAATAAACTTCCTCCTTAAACGCCAGGCGTGTTCCACCGCTTCACGCAGATTTGGAACACGACGTTCATATCCTCAAGTACCCTGATTGGGAAGAGCGGCACTTGTTTTTTACGATTGCATCCTTTACCGATTCCTTGCTCAAGGTTTGATTTTGATCAAACTCGCAAATGTTGTACATCATCCCAAGGCTTTCTTTGTCATGAGCATCTGAATCAAAAACGCATGGGACGCCGAGTTTCCTGACGAGCTCTTCGGATTCCGCCCGCTCCGCTGGGCTGTAGCCCATAGCATCGCACTCCATAGCGTCAAACAGGAGCAGATCGTCTGCACTGATTTTTTTCAACCAGTTATTGGACAATACCGTCATAGGATGAGCTGCTATCGCAATGCCTCCCTGCGCATGTATCCTTCGTATGGATTCAGACAATGATAGGCTTCCGGTGCAGTATGGCTCATGGTCGTCTCCAGTATAGTTGTTTTTTTGTCCGCACTCCCCCTCAGCCGGATCCCGTGTTATGTCTATTGCGAGTATGTGGCCGTTAGGGGTGGTGAATTCCATGGAAGGTATGCACAACAGGCGCGTTTCGTTACTGCATCTTTCAATGTAATCCGGGCAGAAGTTATGGTCAGTGATCGCTATGAATTTGAATCCCAGTTTCAATGATTCCTCAACCATCACGTCGTAGCTGTCCTTGCCGTCCGAACAGGTAGTGTGCATGTGCAGGTTTCCTGCATAATAGAGATTTCTTGTATCTTCTGGATTCGGAGGTTTTGGGGCCGTCAGGCCGACCAGCACAGCTAGGCCGGCAATCAATGCAAGCGCGAGAAGCGCGTATTTCAGATATCCCCTCACATTTGAATCCATTGTCATCATCCCGGGCAGTCCGGCTTTTTAAGGTCCTCATTAATGAATGGACCCCTGTCCATTTTGGTGCCGTGGATGTACTAGACGTTCTTATGCAGTTTGGGCCTACGAGAACACGCCAGTCGTGCGGTCTGAGGCGCACTTTTTTATAAATGCCGAGCGCGGAATATGTCCCTAGTTTGATGGTGAGTTGAAAGTCATATGCCTGCAAAGAGAAGAAGCGCAAGAAAGAGAGAAGTGTCATCAAAAAGAGAAAGGGGACGGAAGACAGAACCCTCGTGCGGCTGTCCTGACATAAAGCTCTCGGACTGGGATCTGAAAGAGCACATTTGGAACGGCAAGACTTTCTACACCAAGAAGCTGAACATGTTCCTTGGAATGCCTTTCGGCATAGGCAAAAAGATCGAGCAAACAATGGACGAAGTCATTGAGAAAAAATACGGCTTAAGCCAGCCGATCCAGATACTCAGCAAGCACGGCGCGTTCTCAGGAATGGTGATGGTAGGCCTTAAAAGCGCCCCTAAAACACCTGATGATAACGTAATGATATTCCGGAATGCAAAAGTATTCAGCAAGGTGCACACCGGCCCTTACAACAGGATTTCTGAAAGCATGCGCGACCTCGACAAGCACGTAATGAAGACGACCGGAAAAAAGGCTAATGAATTCTACTTCTGGTACGCGAGCTGTCCAGACTGCTTCGTGGGCAAGAACCAGAAGACCATAATCTTCGCGAAAGTGTGAAGCTCCGCGGGCAAAGCTTTTTATTATGGCGAAGGACGAGCCATAGCTGGGTCTGTAGCTCAGCCTGGGAGAGCGCCAGACTGAAGATCTGGGTGCCGTGGGTTCAAACCCCACCAGACCCACCACGACCCCAAAAGGGGTCGATCGTTTAGTACCATCTTCGCTGAGCTCGATGGTACGCTTAGTTTACTGCAGTGTGTGCCATTCAGGGCACACTTTTTGGTGAAGCTTTTTATGAAAAAGCTTCGTGCAAACCCCACCAGACCCACCAGAAACCTGAAAGGTTTTTGTCAGCCAGGCATCATTTGCGGTGGCATCTTTTAGTGCCACCATTTATAATTAAAAAACAGCTAATCATGAATGTTATCACTCACATGACGTCCGCAGTCAAGAAATTCCTTACAGACTCTTCGGGAAACATCCACGTAGGAAGACCCAAGAGCGCCGTTGAGAAATACGGCATGCAGGGCGCGATGCTTCTCGGAACCACACGGACTGATGATGGAAAAGACGTCCCGGTATTCCTTGACTCGCTTTATCCCCACGTCATATTCGTGTGCGGGGCGAGAGGAAGCGGAAAAAGCTATACGTTGGGAGTGATCGTTGAAGGGCTTGCCGAAACCAATCCAAACGTCGGATGCATAGTCGTGGATCCTGTGGGAGTCTTCTGGAGCCTAAAACAGGCTAACAAGCAGGAAGGAGAAAAGGATTTACTAAAGGAATGGGGGCTGGAACCTAAGGGATTCGGAAATGTCGAAGTATTGATTCCCAAGGGAGCCCGGGATTCCGCTCCACACGAGACATTTGACGGTGTCTTCTCATTGAAGTCATCAGAGCTCACTATTGACGACTGGTGCCTCACTTTCGGTCTCGAGAGATTCGAACCAGCCGGCCTTCTTCTCGAGCGCGCAATCGAGAAATGCGGAAAGGAATACTCAGTTGATGATCTGGTGCGTACGGTAAACGAGGACGAAGAATTGACTCACCCCACCAAGGGATTCTCGTCAAGGACCCGGAGGGGAATCTCTTCCAGGCTCGATTCATCTAAAAGCTGGGGAATACTCGCGGGTGCCGGCGAGAAGGCGACTGATGTTGAGGCGCTCGTTAAGCCTGGACGGGTTTGTGTTGTGGACACGAGCTTCCTCTCAGAGGAAGTGTCATGCCTTGTTGTCGGGATAATCGCGAGGAAACTACTGAATGCAAGGAAGGAGGCAGCGCGAGCGGAATCATCCGGATACAAGACCAACAACGTGCCTCCTGTTTGGCTTTGCATAGACGAGGCGCACACAATGATACCGAACGACCGCAATACCGCGGCATCGGAAACGATAACTGAATACGTAAAGCAGGGAAGGCGGCCAGGATGCTCCATAGTGCTTGCGACACAGCAGCCGAGCGCGGTCAACAGCAACGTCCTCTCACAGCTCGACATGATACTGGTCCATAAATTGGTATTCCACGACGACATAAAAGCGGTATTCAAGAGGATGCCGTCTGGAGTCGTTGATGAGATGAAGGACGTCGAGTTCGTGCGCACTCTTCCACTCGGTGACGCATTGTTGGGTGATAGGGAGGAGGAGAATCCATCCGCATTCATGGTCAAGATACGGCCGAGAAAGAGCCAGCACGAGGGCCGCTCAAGCCTTGCGGTCGGAACCAAGAACCTGCGCGAGATGAAGCGTGATTATGAGGAAGCACCGAAAGGAGAAGAAGCCGCTGGGGAAACAACGACAACATCCAAGAAGAAAATGCTCTGGAGCTTCCGCCTGAAGCCGGGAAACGATAACCATGATGAAGCGCTTCTGGCCGCAAAAAAAATGCTGAAAAAGAAGTTATTGGTCCTGAGGGACGAGGACATCGAGCGGGAGAAACGCATTCTTTATCCTGTATGGAGGGCGCGTTTTGAGGCTGGCGGGAAGCGCGTTGGCTTCCTGTACGTTGACGGATTGAGCGGAGAAATAACATTCGGGAATGACCTTTCGGGACGAAGCAGGAACATCAAGGCTATGGAAGGGCTCGGAGAAGCGGACCGGCGCCTGTTGGGCATACTGCCGAGATCTGAAAGCAATGGCATGGAACTGCCTGCGATATGCAAAAAGGCAGGTCTTGACGAGAAGACCGCATCAAGACGGATTTCCGAACTCGTGAAAAAGGGATTCGTGCAATCAAAGTCGGAAAAAGGCGGGAGGACGTTGTACCGCATTAGGGAAAAATTCGCGTTCATGCCGGCCATTGACGATGTGCTTAGGAATAATTTCGCAGTCCAAAAGGCGGGAGAGGATACTGCCAGAATAGTGAACCCGCAGCTCGGCATTGAGGAACTGAAAAGGATAGTGGCGCTCTACGAGGGCGCATCGCTCCTCGAGGCTGACGTGGTTTACAGGCCGTTGTGGGTCTTCTGGACCAATAGGAAGCGGCGCCTAGTGATTGACGGATTGAGCGGCCGAAACGATGAAGTGGCTGAGGGAAGGATCCCAAAGGGGATTTAAAAATTAAAAAAAGTGCGGGGTTGATTCTTCGCCCCGCTCATTTTATTTATCTCATGTAGCTTGGCATGTCCGATGCGGACCCGCTTTCGGCTTCGCTCACTTTCGCCCTGAATCCTGACTCAAGAGCCTTGTAGAACTTGAGCACCTTTTCACTGAGCGATGGTCCGACCCGCTCGCAAGCGCTTACGAAATGCGTCATGCTCACCTTCTTAGCGTTCTTGTCGTCCCTCAAGGCGTACATGGCGGCCTCCCTGCAGACGCTCGCTATGTCGGCGCCAGTGTAGTTCTCGGTCTTTTTCACCAGTTCGTCCAAGTCAACGTCGGACACAAGCGGCATTCCCTTTGTGTGCACATCGAATATTTTCCTGCGTGATTCCGCGTTTGGTGGCGGGACGTATATGTGCCTGTCGAATCTCCCTGCTCGGATCAATCCAGGATCTATCAGGTCGGGCCTGTTGGTGGCGCCGATCACTACTACGTCGCGCAATTCCTCCAAGCCATCCATTTCCGTAAGGAGCTGGTTCACCACGTGCTCTGTCACTTTGGTTCCCACTTCAGTTCCTCTTATCGTGGTTATGGAGTCTATCTCGTCGAAGAAGATTATGCATGGTGATGCCTGGCGTGCCCTGCGGAATATTTCCCTTATTCCCTTCTCGCTTTCACCCACCCACTTGCTGAGTATCTCAGGACCCTTCACGCTTATGAAGTTAGCTTCGCTCTCGTTTGCGACTGCTTTGGCAAGAAGAGTCTTCCCTGTTCCCGGGGGTCCGTAAAGGAGTATTCCTTTTGGCGGTTTTATTCCAAGGCGGGTGAATCCTTCCTTGTTCTTTAGTGGCCACTCGACCGCTTCCTTGAGTTCCTGCTTTACGTCCTCAAGGTTTCCTATGTCCTTCCACACTACTTTCGGAATCTCTATCAATACCTCGCGCATGGCTGAAGGTTCAACCCCTTTCAGGGCATTTCTGAAATCGTCCATGACGACTTCGAGTTTTTCGAGTATTTCCTGGGGGATCTTTCCGGAGTTCTCGTCTATGTTCATCAGGTGGAGATTTCTCCTGATGCACACCATTGCCGCCTCCTTGCAGAGTCCCTCGATGTCCGCACCGACGAATCCGTGCGTCACGTCTGCGAGTGCATTAAGGTCAACATCGTCCTTAAGAGGCATGTTTCGCGTTAGTATGAGTATTATCTCCTTCCTGCCGTTTCTGTCAGGAACCCCGAGCTGTATTTCCCTGTCGAACCTGCCGGCACGCCTGAGGGCAGGGTCAAGAGCGCTTGGCCTGTTGGTCGCGGCTATCACTATGGTTTGGCCGCGCTTCTTCATGCCGTCCATGCTGGCGAGAAGTTGGGCAACCACTCGGCTTTCAACGCCTAACGCTTCCTCGCGCTTCGGTGCTATGGCGTCAATCTCGTCTATGAATATTATCGTAGGCGGATTTTTTCCAGCCTCGTCGAAGACGTCTCTCAGCTTCTTCTCGGCCTCGCCTACGAACTTGCTCATGACTTCAGGCCCGTTTATCGTTATGAAGTTGGCATTGCTCTCGTTCGCGACTGCCTTGGCGAGAAGCGTCTTCCCGGTTCCCGGGGGTCCATAAAGGAGCACTCCTCTTGGCGGGTCTATCCCCAGGCGGTCGAAAAGTTCAGGATGCTTTATGGGAAGCTCTATCATCTCTCTCACGCGCCTTACTTCCTCTGAGACGCCTCCTATGTCTTCGTATGTCACTTCAGGAAGGCGGGATTCAATTACTTCGATTGCTTCCGGAAGCATTTCTAGCTTCGTGTTCTCAGTGACTCCTACCGGCACGTTTGCCGGAGATGTTGCAACCACGACTACCTTGATTTCAGGGATGCCGAACCATCCTCCCTCAAAGTTGTCGAACAGGTCCTCCATTGAGTGGAATGGACTGCCGCTTCCGAAGCGGTCCTTCCTTGATGGGACCACGCTTTTCAGCTGAACCAGGTCTCCTTTGACCATGGCGCGTCCCATGAGAAGCTTTGACAGCATCTGTTCCTGCACCTGGACTGAGACTCCGGCTTCTGCTGGCGCTATCGTTATCTTCTTGGCTTCGACCGCGTCCACTTTCTGGACTTTCACGGTCTCGCCTATGGTTGTGCCTGCGTTCTTCCGAAGCAGCGGGTCCATCCTGATTAGTCCCAATCCGATGTCATAGGAATAAGCTGTGTCGACCACCGCGACCGTCTTCCTTCCTCCTTCTATCTGCACCACTTGTGCCGGGTGCACCCCGAGTACTGCCATAGTCTTGGCGTCAATCCTAACGGTGCCTCTTCCCAGATCACTTTGTCCTGTTGCAGGGATTTCTGCAACTTTCAGTTCTGCAGTTGGATAATTATTCTGTTGTGGTGACTCTTTTTTTGGTGAGCTGCTGCCTGCCATGGTGATGCGTGATGCGCCTCCGAACCTGCCTTTTGTGGTGATTGTTTAGGGCAGTCATTATAAATTTTCCACATTTTGAAAACCACACACGACGGGATTAGGAAAGAACCATGATGCCACCACTACCGGCAACACCACCACAAACAACGACTGGCGGAACACTAAGCGATGCCTGGCCGGAACGCAAGAGAAGCGTTCCCACAGGCTGTGCTGCGCTTGACTTACTGCTTTCCGGGGGGCTCGAGAAAGGGGTGGTTACCGAAATCGTAGGCGGCGCCGGCTGCGGTAAGACCACTCTCGGAATCATGCTTGCGGCATCGTGCATCCTTAACACTGATGAGAGCAGCGGTGGCGGTGGTTTCGCGGCATTCATCGACACCGAAGGGGGCTTGAGCATTGAGAGGACTTCGCAGGTATTGAAGTCACGCGGAGTAGCTGAATCCAGGATTCCTATCTTTCTCAAGCGCATACTCGTGCGTCGCGCACATGATTTCGCAGAACAAGGCGAGACGTTGAGGAAATTGGCTCACGAAAGCCCGAGAATCCGCATTTCCGCGATAATAGTGGATTCCGTGACTTCTAACTACCGCATCGAGAGGACTTCCGAAAACTTTTCGGACTTGAACCGCGAGCTCGCTGCACAGCTTCGCATACTCTCAACCATCGCCATACGCCGTGACATACCTGTCATCGTCACGAACCAGGAATATCTCGACTTCAAGACAAAGGCTCCCGCAAACGTTGCCGGAGACGTCCTGAAGTACATTCCGAAAACGATAATACGACTTTCAAGATCATCCGGAATCCTCCAGTTTCCGCGTCCCGGACTTCGTACTGCGAGCATAATCAAGCACAGGTTCCTGCCTGAAGGGACGAGCCTGCGCCTTTTACTTTCGGACGAGGGATTCGTCTCGTCGCCATTATCCTTGATGATGGTGAAGAAGAAAAAAACAACAAGATGATGGCTTTAGGTGGTGGCTTCTTCCTCTTCCCCGGATTCCCCTTCCTCGAACTTCCTTACTGCCTTGTGGATGTCGTAAAGCACCGTGGTGACTGATGCGGGAAGGCTTAACTGGAAGTCGAGTCCCACGCGCTCTACCCCTTTAGGCTGCTTCCCGAAAACAAGCATTACGAAATGCCCTCTTGACAGGGCGCTCACAAGCGGCTTTGGCTTGAACGATTCCTTCCTGCTCGGGTCCAGGAAGAACACTTCCTCCGGCTTGTAGAGGTCGAAGACGTCAGAGAAATCCTCAATGAACAGGAACGCCATTCCCGCCTCAACTGCCTCGTGATTCAGTTTCTTGACCGCTTCCCGCACCGGCGAATTCTTTCCGGAGCTGCTTGAGATTATGAAACAGTCCTGAGGGAACTCCATGACTGCATGCGCGAAGTCGGAAGCCTCCTGTGGATCGGCTGGTTCGTTGAGCACTACTATCAGGTTTCCCTTGAGGACCATGCTTGATTGATGATTCACCCTGCAGTTCCTGAAACAGTTCGTAACAGTTCGTTAATGAAATAATCAGATAGGACTGCCTGTCATTTACCTTATTTTTTCTGCATCTTCACTTTCCTGCGCTCTGCCTCAAGCTGGTAGAGGAACTCGAGCATAGGCACGTAATTGAACTGTATCTTGAGCTTCGGATTCTCGGTCTTTATGACCACTATGTCGCCATCGTGGGTGACTATCGCTGACTGGAAATTCCCAACATCCGCCGCAGCCTCCTTTGAGCTCTCGAAAACCTGGACTCCTAGGGTTGTTGCTTCTACCATCTCGTACTTTAATGAACACCGTCCTTCGTTAAACTGTCATGGTCACGTTCAGTATTTAAAAAATTTGGAAAAACGCTGCCAATGCTGCCGAATGCCTGAATGCAAAAAAAAATCACGATGGTGGATGCTCACTCCTCGCGGGAGAGTGCTCACGCCCGGCTAGATAAAAAAATAAAATAAAAAAAGAAAAAAACGGGTTCAGATTACTTACGCAACCTGTAGGCTCGTTGTGCCTGTACCCGTTATTGACACTTCGCTCTTTCCGGCCAGTTCATCTGCATAGTCGGAATAGTGAGCAAGCACCCAGCACGCTGCTTGAGTGTTCGCTGCTTCCCAACCTGCAACGACTAGGGCTGACTTTGTTCCACCGAAAGCTGCACTCTTGAGTATCAGCTTTCCGAGCGGAGCATCCGTACTTCCGAAGTTGGCTGCAGTGAAGCCGAGTTCCTGGACGAGAGTGTTGACCACCGGTCCTCCGAAGAGGATGAGGTTAGTCGCTGTCTTGTCCGTTATCTCAGTGTCCACTGATGCAACCGGTACCGATATCGGTACGACGGATGCCATCTTCGCGCCTTCGACGTTTATCGCGTTGACCTTTATCCCTTCAAAGGACTCGCCCGCGCTGAGCGTCTTGGTCGTGGCTTGATCGGTTCCGATGAACATACTCACCTTATCCTGGGTGTTCGGAACTGAAAGCACCACTGTACCAGTGCCAGACTCGAGCTTGGTCTTCGGGGTCTTTACGGTCACGCCGAATCCATCGATGTAGTTCTTTTCCTCGTTGCCGATTGAGGTCAATGCACCGAACAAGCCAGCTGAGCTGACTGTGTGCAATGCTACATCGCCTGCGGCTGCGGTTCCCTTGGTCGAGTAAACTCCATCGAAGTCGGTTCCGTCGTTGTGTGTTACCACATCAATCGCGTTCCATCCCTTCGAGAAAGCATCCTCGAACATTGAGGACCTTACCACAACTTGGCCATTCCAATTTCCGTTCGTTCCGGATTCGTTCAGGAAGAACTCGTAGACTACGTCTCCATACCTGCCTGCGGCTGCCACAACGGCCTCGTTGGCTGCTGTGTTGACGTCCAACTCGTAAATGCCTGCGCATTTAACGCTGCCAGCAGAATCCTTGTAGGTCACAGATATGTTCTGGGCATCTATGTAGCCTAGATACAATTCTTCTGCGCTCGTATCGCTCGCGGTTGTCGCGGAATCTCCGCTGTCAAGCGTACCGAGTTCCTTTCCTGCAACCCTCATGTCTATGCCTGCGTCCTGGTCCCATGCGATCTTTACAACGCCATGGCTTGCCGGGGACAAATCGTCCGTTCCAGCCAAGTCGCATATCTTCGCGTTCGCTTTCGAGAACGTGAAGTCTGCGTGCTCTTCTGCGGTCATTTCCTTGGCCTTGAGCTCGAACGCACTGTACAGGAAGTCAACTGACTCGCCTATCTTGAGCGCATCAGTTCCCGTAAGTTCGGTCTGGGGCTCATAGCTGATTGTCAGCACAGGTTTTTCTCCGCCGGTTATTGCGACGCTGTAGTCCTTGTTTGCGAACCACTCAGAATCTCCGTCGGTCACGGTCGTAACGACCTTCTCGCCGATTGACAACTCAGCTGCACCGGATATGGCGCTCATGAGCTGTATCTGCAAGTCTCCGCCGCAGAAGCTCTTCTTCGGCTGGTCGGTTGACGTTGCCTGCGAGATGATCTTCGACTCGCTGCATCCTGCACCAGTTACTGAAACGCTGACCCTCGCGGTTGCCGCTGAGGTGTCTACGTTCTCCAGCTTTACGGTGAAATCGCCGTAAGTCGTGGAATCGCCCGTTGAGAGCAGTTTGGTCGTTCCCCTTTCGAATTTCAGGTACTGACCAGTACCGCCGCTCAAGCTTGCGCCAGTCGCGTTGCCCCACTCGATGAGAGTGTGGTCAACCCCTAATATCGGGATGTAGAGCTTGTTTGACGAACTCAGTGCCGGTATTGCGTCAGTTATTGACAGCACATAGCAGAGGTCGCCGTTCGGGACGTCCACCTTTATGTCTCGTCCAGCATCATCCGTGTCGAAGAATGGCGCGATGCCAGCTGCAATGGTGACTTTCTCCTTTGCATTGTAGTCATCTCCATTATCGTCGTATACCTTTCCATCGAACAACATTGGTAGGTCAACTTTTCCGAGTGACGTGCCAAGGTTCGTGGCGATATTCGCGGATTCTCCTATTGCGACTTCAGCGCTCTTACCGCGTACTCCTGCAATGAGGAGATCAACGGTTCCTGAGCCTGTTGCATCAACTTGCTGGATTGTTGCCTGTCCGAGAGCTGCTGCAACTTCTAGTGCGCCAGCCATGTCTTGTGCAAGGCCTTCCCTGCTTGTCCCGCCGCTTCCCATAACGAGCTTTGCGTCCAAGGCACCTGCCTTGACGAAAGGCGATGGAAAGTCGCCGAGGTCCACTGCCATCGCAGTTCCTGCGATCGTTGCTCCTAACATAAGGGCACCGACTGCAGTTGCTGCAACAGCTTTTATTGCTGTTTTTACTTGCATGGTAATTTTTTTTACCTCAAGCTAACCTTTTTTCTGTCGGTTTATAAAACTTACCTAACCTAAATCGGCAATCAGCGAATAAAAGTTCGGTTATTGACCATTTCCATCGTCAAATGACACAGTGTAATAAATTTCCCGTCACCGGCCGTCACCACTCTGATATTCTATCTCCACTGGAATCGTACGTTTCCAAGCAGTCCTCAAACCATCATTCATTTAAATAATAAACCTAAAACCATCAAACGTGCTGATTGAAGGAACCATCGCGATGGCAGGCACTTTCGCCTCGATGATTTTCGCCTACTTATTCCACCTTTTCATGGTGAGAATGCTTCCTGAAGCGGTTTATGGAGATCTCTCGCTCTGCATAAGCTTCTATATGATATTCCAGATGGCATTCTGCTCGGTCCAGACGATTCTCGCAAGGGACGTGGCAAAACTCGAATCCAAAAGAAAGGAAAAACTGGCCAGAGGATTGTTCGCGGAATACTTCCAGCTCGGCCTTGCGGCAGGAGCAATAACCGGCATCGGCATCGTGCTTCTCCTTCCGCTCGCCACCCATATATTCGGCGAGTCGGTGCGAACAGGCGTCCTAGCGCTGTGCGTAGTCATGCCTCCCACATACATCGCCATAGTCCTGCGAGGCTGGCTTCAGGGAAAAGAAAGGATAGTGCCGCTGTCAGTCAGCGTCGCACTGCAGGCGCTGGGACAGTTCGTGTCAGCTGTGCTGTTCGTGGCAGTAGGATTGGGTCTCACTGGTGCGGTGCTTAGCATGGCTGTTGGATTCGGAATTTGCGTTCTGGTTCTGCCCGGGCCGGTTGCCATTGCGTTTACAACACTCAAAGAGAGAATCATCTCGGCGAAAAAAAAGAAGAGAAAAGAAAAAGAAAAAAAAGCACGTGGCACGATTGCGGATTCCCGCTCCAGGAAATCTCTTATAGCCATACTCGTGACCAACGTGCTCCTTACTGTGTTCCTTTACCTTGACTTGATAGTAGTGCGGGCGCTCCGTCCGCCGGAAGACGCAGGCTATTATAACGTGGCGGGCATAACTTCCAAGGTACTGTATTTCGCGGTAATCGGCCTAGTCCTAGCGCTTCTTCCCAAATCATCCAAACTCGTTTTAGGACGCGACTCCAAGGCAGTCAAGCGCCTTCTTACCATATCGTTCCTCCTGCTTGCGCCAATAATCCTGCTCTTCATGACAGCCCCTGAATTCGTGATACGAGTGTTTTTCACCAGCAAGTATCTTCCGGCTGTCGGGACTTTCAGGATCCTGACTGTAGGGATGAGCCTTTTCTCGGCGTTCCTCATACTCGTCAACATCCTTTGGTCCCAGAACGAGGAAAAACTCCCGCTAGTGCTCTCAATAATAGCCATCGTGATGGATGCTGCACTCCTGGCATGGCTTGTGCCTTCATGGGGCCTTGAGGGTGCGGCAACTGCGACCCTGATTTGCAGTGCAGTACTTTTCGTTCCTGCAGCCATAGCGGTCTTCATGAAGATGAAGGCGAAACGCTCCGCCAAAACTATTTAATGGATGCTGGCTCCGGCAACAATGAAGCGGGACGGGAATTATGGAGAATAATGACGACGCCAAAAGAAAAAACCTTGACGGGATGTTCTATCCTGAGAGCGTCGCGGTCGTCGGCGCTTCAACTGTTACGGGAAAGATAGGGAACCTCGTAATCATGAATCTCGTAAACGACGGCTACACCGGGAAGATTTATCCGGTAAATCCGAAAGCATCAGATGTTCTCGGAGTCAAGACTTATCCTTCAATTGCCGAAATCCCTTCTGGAAGAATAGACTTGGGCGTGATAATAGTCGCGGCAAGATTCGTGCTTGACGCGGTAAGGGAGCTTGCGAAAAAGGACTGCCATGCGCTCGTTGTAATAAGCTCCGGATTCGGAGAAAGCGGACCGGACGGTATGAAACTCGAGGCCGAGCTTTTGGCGCTCGCGAGAGAGAATTCCATGAGAATAATAGGACCCAACTGCCTTGGCATCGCTTCGACACAGGTACTGATGAACGCGAGCTTCGGCATGCCACTTAAAGGGTCCGGCACTATCTCGTTCATCTCCCAAAGCGGTGCCTTCGCTGACGGGGTGCTCGGCTGGGCGCAGGATGCAGGAATCGGTTTCGACAAGTTCGTAAGCATAGGGAACAAGAGCGACCTTGATGATGCAGAATTGTGCGAGTACTTCGCGAACGATTCACGCGGGAGAACACGCTGCATCGCCCTCTACGTTGAGGGAATGAAAAACGGAAGGAAATTCTATGATGCCATGAAGAGGGTGACTCCGAAAGTTCCGGTAGTCGCGATAAAGGCGGGAACTTCCAGAAGCGGCGCTATCGCCGCAAGCAGTCACACCGGAAGCCTTGCGGGAAGCGATGAGATATTCAGCGCGGCATTCAGGCAGTCTGGAGTCATAAGGGCGAAAAATGTAGAGGACTTGTTCGACATGAGCAAGGCGCTCGCGATGCAGCCTCCTGCGCCCGGAAAGCGTATTGCGATACTTACTAATGCGGGAGGGCTTGGAGTCCTGAGCGCTGACTTCTGCGAGGAACTCGGAATGGAAGTCAATCCGCCGAATGACGCGACTTACAAGCGCTTGCGTGAGCACATGCCCGCATTCGGCTCTGCGAAAAACCCGATCGATTTCACGGCCCAAGGAACTCCTGAAGAGCAGACTGACATGTACTGCACGAACTATCGCACGCTAGTCGCGGATCACGACTATGATGGGATAATAGTCATATGCGAGGGGAATGCGCCGGTAGAACTGATTTCAATGCTCCGGGACGGGTTCATAAAGACCCATAATGAGATCAAACCAAAAAAGCCCGTGGTATTCTGCTGGATGGCTTCCAACACCATAGACCCTGACCTCAAGGAGATAGAGAAACAGTCAGGAGTGCCGTGCTATTCTATCCCAAAAAGGGCGACTGTCGCGATGAGCGCTCTAGTCCGGTACGGGGAATTCCTCGGAAATGTCAAACGAGATGATTAGATTAGACTAGGCTAACGTCCCGTCAATTACTTCGAGGACCAGAATTCCCAGCTGGATGTCTGACCATTCACTGAATTTATGAACATAATATTCATGTGCTCTCCGGGCGTATCGTACGGGAAGAATGACCTGTCTCGCGCGTCATTATAGGCCTTGTCGCATGTCGGGAATGTCTCTTTCGCTTCGTTCCCTGCGCAGAGGCAGATTGAGGTCGCTCCGGTCTTGTCCACCCTTATTTTCGTGAACGGATTGATGCTCTCGTCTGCCACCTTTTTCCTGAACCACGCGGCATTCTCCCCGTTAACTGTTATCTCGCATTTCAGGAGGTCCGCCTCGTACAAGTCGGCCGTGCCGTTGTTATATACATCAAAACAGACTTCCAGGTTCACCTTGTTGCCAGACCTTATGTGAATGCTAGGCCCGCTCATGCTCGCACTGCTGCAATCAGTTGGACAGCTTATCGCATTCTCATCTGGAGCGTTGCATTTCTTGTCCCCGCATCCTGTTACAGGCAGGGTCTCGTTAGCTTCAGGGGGTTTCGGGACGCATGCACCGCAGTCTGATGGACAGATTGTGCAGTTCTCGTTGCCGTTGCACGCGCCATCACCGCAAGACGGGGGACAGACTCCGCAATCAGCATTGCAGGATGCGCACGTTTCTCCTCCGTTGCACGCACCATCGCCACAGGTCGGACTTGCTGCGGGAGGAACTGTTGTTGGATTCGGCTCCACAGGTGTCCCAATGCATCCTGCTCCCATTACGCAGAAAGCGACTGCCACAATTAGTAAAAATGCGAATGTTTTTCCCATAACCTTCAGCTCATCACCGATAAAATCCTACTGATAATACGTGGATACCCCTTAATATTGGTTTTCCTGGAATGTGGTAGTTCGGACTGTCGAATGCACTGCCGCGACGATTGGCTGGATGCATTCCTGAAGCATGAGCTTGCGACCGCCCGAGGCATAACCACTACTTAAGGGTAACCTATTTAAATGTGGCTGCTGGCTCATTCTTGTTACGCTAAATGGAAGAAAAAGAAAAACCCAGATTGATAACCGGAGGATTCGGCACGACGCTCATCCTTGAACCCGGGGCCGACCCCCCAGTACAGCACGATTACGTAACTGGCAAGCCTCCTGCAGCTGAAGTAAATAGCAGTATTGGCGGCACCGAAACCGGAAAACAGAGAAGAAAGAACATAATCTTCTTCGACTTCGATGGAACGCTCTCGCCTGAACTCCTGAACGGCGCCCGATTCACCGAATACCTCAAGGACAAAGGAATATTCGATGGTAAGGCGTACAATGAATGGGAAGTGCTCGAAAAAGGATACAAGGAAGGAACCGTTGACCAGAACAAGATGAGCACCGGATTCGCGGACATATTCTCCAAAGGGCTCTCCAAAAAACGCGAGGACGATGTCAAGGCATGGGCCGGAATATACGTCGGGGAAAAAGTCAAGTACTATGATGGAGTCAAGAAAACCATATCGCGCCTTCGCGACACCAATGATTACGACATAGTCATAATCTCGGCATCTCCGCAAGTCTTGCTTGACGCCATAGGGCGTGACCTCGGAGCGACTGTCGCTTATGGCGCATACGTGCCGATCGAAAACGGCAGCTTCACCGGGAAAAAGCCTGACAGGTACTTCACGACCGATGGCAAACGGGAAGTGGTCAAGACTATCCTAAAAGAATACACGAACGGGACTTCCGCGGCTGTCGGGGATTCAAAAGGCGACATAGGCATGATGGAACTGGTCGAGCGCGCGGTCGTCTGGAATCCGCACGACGAAGTCAATGAATACGCACAAAAAAGAGGATGGCCAGTGCTTTCCGGGAATGATTACTCGAAAGTTTACGGAAAAATCACTAACTACTCCTGCAAGAAAAAATGATATTTATCGCTCAATACGGAAAAAGCATTTAAGTTTTCGGAATACCATATAACGCTGTATGGAAAAGAAAGCGAGATCACACCTTGCCCGCAAGTACAGGCAGCTTGTGACCCTCGAGAAAACGTTCCTGGGCTATCCTTGCGACGCTGAATTCGATTACGCCCCCCTATACAAGTTCTTGAAGTTCCCCTTAAACAATGTGGGGGACCCTTATGAGGACTCAACCTACCGCATCCAGACGAAGGAATTCGAGCGCGAAGTCCTGAAATTCTTCGCGAAACTTTTGCACATCAGAAAGAACGATTACTGGGGATACATAACCAACGGCGGAACTGAAGGGAACCAATACGGCTTGTACGCCGCAAGGGAAACCCTCCCAAAAGCGCCAGTGTTCTTCTCCGATCACACTCACTACAGCGTGAAGAAGAACGTGCACATCCTGAGGATGAACCAGTGCATAGTGAGGTCCCAGCCGAACGGGGAGATGGATTACGAGGACTTCGCGAAAAAGATAAGGGGCAGGAAGACTGCTATAGTGGTCGCCAACATCGGCACGACAATGACTGGGGCAGTCGATGATATCCAACGGATCACGGAAATACTCGAAAAACACAAGGTGCGCTACTACATTCACGCGGACGCGGCACTCTACGGAATGGTGCTCCCGTTCTGCTCGGACGTGAAATTCGACTTCCGAACGAAAATAAACAGCATTGCCATAAGCGGGCACAAGTTCCTTGGGTCCCCCGTCCCGTGCGGGATCCTCTTGGCAAGGAAGGAATCCATAAAGTGTTTGCAGAACTACATTGAATACATAGGCGCCCATGACACCACGCTCTCCGGGTCCCGGGACGCATTCACGCCTCTCGTGCTCTGGTACCGGTTAAAGACAAAGGGCTTGCACGGGTTCAGGAAACAAGTGAAGTATTCCCTGTCGCTCGCTGATTATCTCGTTTCGGAATTGGAGAAAATCGGCTGGCCGAACGTCGGCAAAAGCTACATCACAGTCTGGTTCGAGAGGCCGTCCCAAAAGATAGTGAACAAGTGGGAGCTCGCGGCGAACAAGGACGTGGCTCACGTCATATGCCTTCCGCACGAAAGCAAAAAAGAATTGCACAAGTTCGTGATGGAATTGCATGAGGAAGTGAAATCCGCGAGAGAGCCGTCTGACGAGCTATAAACCACTTAGTGCGGCGAAAAATTGAAAAAACAAGACTGAAACAGACTGGACCATGGCTAGCCAGAAAGCGATTGCTATGATCATAGCTCCGGAAAACTATCGCGAGCCGGAGTTCGAGATTCCGTACAATTTCTTCACCCGGAATGGCGCCAGGGTTGATGTTTTCAGCACCAGAAAGGGAATAGCGAGGGGGGCATCCGGCGGGTCGTTCGATGTGAAGAACTCGCTTAATGAATTGAAAGCGGAAAATTATGACGCGATCGTATTCATAGGAGGCCCTGGCACGCCGAGTTTAAGACGCGAGGAAAAAGCGGTTGAAATTGCAAGAAGAGCATATTCTTCCGGAAAAATAGTCGCAGGAATCTGCTGGAGCGTCACAATACTCGCCAAGGCTGGCGTACTTGAGGGAAAGAAGGCCACGGTCTGGTTCGGGAACGATCCGGAGTTAGGCATGACTACCGCGCAATTCTTGGAAAGGCAGGGCGCCAAGTACGAAAAACAGGGGCTCGTGATTGACGACAGGATAATAACCGCTGACGGCCCGGCGAACGCTGAAGGTTACGCGAAAGCGGTCTGGGACGCGATTGATAATCAATAGGATGCTGGAAGCAAGGGCGCGCCTTGGTGAGCATTGCTTTATAAGGGACAATGGATTCGCAAGAATTCAGGGTCTGCCTGGAAGCCACTGCGTGACCGCTGGGCAGGACGTGAACGGTGAGGACACAAGCCTTATGGTGGTGGCATCCATTGAGGGATACGCGATTGAGTGCGAGAGCCTCACCCGGAAGTTCGGAAATTTCACCGCAGTAAATTCCATCAACCTGAAGATCAAGAGGGGCGAGCTTTTCGGATTCCTCGGCCCAAATGGCGCAGGTAAGACCACAACGATAAAGGTGCTTACCACTCTTCTTACGCCAACCGTTGGCAGGGCGAGCATCGCGTCCTTCGACGTGATAAAGGACGCGGCACAGGTGCGAAGCAGGATAGGCGTCGTCCCCCAGGAGTTCGCACTGTTCGGGGAATTGACCGCTATGGAGAACCTGTGGTATATCGGTACTCTTTTCGGTATGGGAAAGGACGAGATGAGGCATCGGAGCGAGGAATTGCTGAAGACTGTTGGTCTTTTCGATAAAAAAGACGTGCAAGCAGAGGGATTTTCAGGAGGCATGAAGCAGCGCTTGTCGGTCGCGGCCGGACTCCTTCACATGCCTGAAATACTTTTCATGGACGAGCCCACGACTGGTCTTGACCCGCAAAGCAGGATTGCGCTTAGGGACCTCACGCGCTCCTTGAATGAATCGGGGATCACCATAGTCTACACGACTCATGACATGGAAGAGGCGGACAAGCTCTGCCACCGCATAGCCATAATGGACCATGGAAAAATAATCGCCGAGGACACTCCCGAAATGCTCAAACATCGTTATGGGGGAAGCCACAGGATACGGATAGAGTTTTCCGGATCGAACCAATACAACGCTTCCATTCTTGCCGAACTCAAGAAACTCACGGGCGCAAGCAATGTTCATACTTCCACGAACAATGAAGGCGCAGTTATAGACCTCAGTGTCGAACACGCTGGATGCGAACTCGTAACCGAGGTGGCTGGATTCCTCGACAAAAAGAAAATCAAAGTCATTGACGTAAAATCAGTCGAGCCATCGCTCGAGGACGTCTTCATAAACCTGACAAAGGATGACGTGAATATCTGAAATGGCGCGTACTCTAAAAGCAGGAAACAACGGCTCGGTCGAGAAACTAATCGACTTTAGAAAAATCCGAGCCATAATCCGGAAGAACTGGCTCGTGATAAGCCGGGATCCATTGCGACTGCGTATGCTGTTCTTATTCCCTCTTGTCATGATTCTGATTTTCGGCTACACGTCAGGGCGGTCGCCGACATTGGTTCCGGCTGCAATAGTCGACTACGACAGCTCATTGTCATCCCGGCAGCTCCAGTCATACATTTACGGCTCGAATCTGTTCTCAGTGAAGCATCAGTTCGGAAGCCAGGATGAGGGACGGAAGCTCATAGATGAGGGCAAGATAAAAACGCTGTTCGTGATCCCTGCCGGATTCGAGGATGACATAAATTCCGGAAGGACAGCTACGGTTACAGTCGTGGTTGACGAGTCCGACCCGACAATCGCCCAGATGACCAGGGCATCCACACAAGTGTTCATACAACAGGTTTCCCAACAGCTGGCTTCATCAAGGATTTCAGCAATATCCGTAAAGGCAGGTGTGGCCGAGAGACAGCTTGCCTACGCGAGCGGAAGCATTGACAGCGTGATTGCATCAAGAGACGACGATCATTGTGTCGTGAGAATCGACAGCAATTTCAGGGATGCGAGTTACGTGGGTTCCACTACCAACGCAATGCTTTCTGGAGCCGTGCAGGCATCAAGCAACGCCGTTGCTGACAAGTTCGGAGAGATGCGCGACCAGAACGAAGTCATTGACGCATTCAACAACGGAAGCGTCTCGGACGCGAGGTACGCGCTTTCGGGAATCGCGGTAAGCCATGCACAGGATGTTGCCTTGCAGCCTACCGGGATTTACGCCGGGCTCCAGTATACGAACGCGAAACTCATGCAGGATGCTGCAGGAATGTATTCGGCATCAAAGGAGTTGGCAGCAAACTCGGCGAGGGATCGGGAGCTTCTGAAAGTATCCTATGAACAGGTGAATTCCGCTAGCGCGACTCTCAAGAGCATATCCGATGACGCGAGTAAGGCCGCGACCGGATCGCTTGCACTTTCCGAAGTGCATCCTTACGGAAGCGGAAGGCCGGGAATGGATTTCCTCCTGCCCAGCATGCTGGCCATGATATTGTTCCAGGGGGCAGTCATGGGATTGGGTAGGGCTGTTGCTGGAGAGAGGCGCGACGGCTCGCTCACCAGGGTATTCCTGACACCCACGTCCAACACCACCATAATCGCGGGAACGCAATTGTTCTACGTCCTTTTCGAGGCAGCACGCTCTACGGTAATCGTTGCTGCCGCGATGTTCCTATTCGGTGTCTCGATAAAGGGAAGCATATTGGACACGCTCATAATCATTTCTGTGTATGCCGCCGGGGCGACAGGTCTCGGCATGATAATGTCTGTACTCGCCAAATCACAGGAGCAGTACATGGCTATATCCATGCTCGTGAGCCTTCCAACGATGTTCCTTTCCGGAGTCTTCCTGCCTGTAGAAGTCATGCCTAAGGCATTGCAGAGCTTCACGAAAATCCTGCCTGTCACTTACGCCGCTGACGCATTCAGAGGCATAATAATAAAGGGATTCACGCTAAGCCAGGTGATTCCGGATCTGACTTTCCTCGTATTGTTCGCGCTCGCAACTACCGGATTGAGCGTCATGCTGTTCAAGAGGGAGATGGTTTAGGAGAACCAAAGAATGATAATAATAAAAAAAATGGAGATGAGAATGAAAGAATGAAGATGTTTGTAGTGGAAGAAAAGAAAAGCAATTTGTGGATGATAACGGCTGGAAGGAGTGCCGCACTCTTTGTTTTGACTTTTGCATTACTGTGCGGAAGCGCTGTGGCATCAGTCAATCCGAAAGTGCAGCTGGAAAGCTATTCAGTAAGCGAACTCCCGGCCGTGCCCGGGCACACAGTGACCCTCTTCATTCACCTTAAGAGCCTGGAATGGGACAATTGCGCTGAACGCGTGACGGTACAGGTAGTGATGTCTTATCCTCTCTCGGTTTCAGGAATGGACACGCAGTACATTGACTTGTTGTGCTTCAATGATTCCGCTGAAAAAGGGACTGTATCGTTCAGTCTTCCTGTTGATTCGCTGGCCCAAAGCGGGACGTATCCTGTAACCGTGCTCACCACGTACGAGAAACGCTACGAGACATTCTCGGCATCCAACACATTGAACCTGCGAGTCGGGGGGATTCCCTCAATCATCGCGTCCGTAGTCTCGTCGAACCCCGTGGACGTATATCCGGGCGACACTGCATCAGTGACGATAAAATTTCACAACAACGGAAGCGGGAGAGCCGAATCCGCAAGGGTGAAACTTGAGGCGCCTGAAGGGCTTGAAGTCAAGTGGGCTGGAAGCGAGCAGGAGCTCGGACTGATTGCCGCAAGAAGCAGCGCCTCAGCCACGTTCAATATAGAGGCATTCAAGAACACTATGCCCGGAACGTACATGCTTCACGCGACACTCGACTACGCTTCCGAGGACAAGACTGTCTCAAGACAGGACTTCTACTTCGACATGCCGATTAAGGAAAAAGCGGACTTCACGGCAGAGGCAAAAATTGATTCTCCGCTTCTTTCAGGAGATGACAAGGAAGTGGTAATGGCCCTGAGCAATACAGGATCGCAGGAGGCGAGGAAACTCAAGGTAAGAGTCCGTCCCGTCTTCCCGTTCAGCACTGACGGAACCGTGCGGTATGTTGAATCGCTTGCGCCAGGAGAGAAAACAGATCTTGTCTACGTAATCCATACTGACAAGGAAGCGACAGCTGGAGGACAGATATCCGGACTGCTCTTGGACTTCGAGGACCCGCAGGGAAACAAGTTCACTGACTCCCTTGATTTCGCATTGAATGTCAAGACGAAATCGCTCGAGGACCAGATAATGAAGTATTGGTATCTGGGGGCCTTGGCAGTTTTGGTCGTGCTCCTTGTTGCCCTGAGAAAGGTAAGTTCTGCAAGGAAGAAAAAAAGAGAAAGACCACGCTAGTGACGAATAACAGAAAGAACAACTAATAATGCATGGAGGGAGTGACGTGGTGCTTGCAGTTTCCGTGCATGACTTGTCCAAGAAGTACGGTGACTTCCTCGCGCTTGACGGCATAAACCTGAAAGTCAGGGCTGGTAAAATTTTTGCCATCCTTGGGCCCAACGGCGCGGGAAAGACTACACTCATGAGGATACTGACTACGCAATTCGAACCGACAGAAGGAGTGGCGTTCGTTCTCGGAAGAAACGTCGCGACAGAAGGGGATGAAGTGCGCAGGCTCGTAAGCTACGTGCCCCAGGAGATGAGCGTCTGGACGGACATAACAGGCATCGAGAACCTGCTGATATACGCCAAGATTTACGGACTGCCTGTTGCAGGAAGAAAAGAAATGATAACCGCAGCACTCAAGACAATGGGGCTCGAGCGAGTCCAGAACCAACTGGTAAGCACTTACTCAGGAGGCATGATACGCAAGCTCGAGATAGCGAGCGCAATAATGCTCAATCCGAGAATACTCTTCCTTGACGAGCCGACAATAGGGCTTGATCCTGCGGCGAGAAAGACTGTGTGGGACAAGCTTCAGGCACTCAACCGCGAGAACAGGACTAGCGTCTTTTTCAGCACGCACTATATGGACGAAGCTGACGAGAACGCCGACGAGATAGCGATAATAGACGCAGGACGCATAGTGAAGACTGGTTCCCCGAAAAAGCTCAAGCAGTCAGTGGGGAATGAGATAATAACCGTTGAGCTTAAGTCGCCATTGAACCACGCGATTGTTGAACGGCTAAGGACCGCAGTGAGAGTGGAAAATGTTGAGGTTTCAGGAAGCTCGCTCAGGGTATTCGTGAAGGACAGCGCTGCATCGCTTGCGACTGTCGTGAGATTTCTCGAAAAAAACCACGCAGGGGTCAGAAGCGTGGTCGCATCCAATCCCACGCTTGAAGACGTGTTCCTCAAGTATGCAGGCAGGAACGCAGGTGGAGACGCCGGTGATGGACGGAAACTTGGCAGGGCTGACAAATCGCGATCAATGAATGAATTGAGGGCGACGCGCAAGAGGATAATGCGCGGGGGATGATGAAGAAGACCATGACGACTATTATGGCGCGGGTCAAGGCCGCATTCAGGGTTCTTGCAACGATGATAGAGCTCGAGGTCCGAAGGGTACTTCATGACCGCACTGAACTCTACTTGAGGGCGGTGCAGCCGCTCTTGTGGCTTCTAATTTTCGGGCCGGTAATGGGCTCAATACGCGGTCTGTCCACTGAGGGAGTCCCGTACTCAAGCTACATCATGCCAGGCGTCCTCATACAGTCAACCACTATGGTCTCCATATTCTTCGGGCTCGTCATAATCTGGGAGCGCGAGTCAGGAATACTGAAAAAACTGATAGCAACACCCGCCCCAAGGTACGCGATAGCCATAGGCCGCTCTCTTGCCGCCGGGGTTAGGGCGCTGTTCCAGGTATTCATCGTGGTTCCTGTTGCGTTGATCATCGGGATAAAAATCATCCCGAACCCGTTGTATTTCCTCACTGCACTTCTTCTCATATTCCTGTCTGCAGGCGGCTTTGCCGGGCTTTCCATACTCATCGCCTCCATACTCAAGACCCGTGAGCGGTTCTTAGGGATAGGGCAGGTCATAGTCTTTCCTCTTTTCTTCGCGAGCAACGCGCTCTATCCGATATCTATGATGCCTCCTGCATTGCAGCTTTTCGCGAAAATAAACCCGATGACTTACATAGTAAGCGCTGTCCGGGGCCTTCTCATAACCGGGAACGTCTCGCAGCTTCCGCTCGACATATTCGTGATATTGCTGTTCGACGCGGTGATATTCACGATAGCGTCGCTAGTGTTCAAAAAGGTTGTTGAATGAATTTCGTCGGTTATTTGCCTTTGCTCTTGAGACCTAAAACCGATATCGCGAATACCACGAAGTACATCACGAACCCATAAACGCAGGAAGGGATTCCCACAACCGTGGAGCATCCCCCGCCCAATGCGCACGAGTTCGCGAAAATCTCGGAATACGATAGATAGCCCGAGAAAAGCATTCCCGCAATAGATATTACCAGTATTGCCTTGAGGGCAGTTTTTTGTTTCACCATCTTGTGCATGGAGTTGTGGCGGTTCCGGATTATTAAGTTACGTTATTCTGACCGCTTTGTATGGCCCGGTGAAAGACGAGCGTTATCCAATAAACGTTATAATCATAGTTGTTTCCGAAAAGAATATGGGTAATCGTTTTCTCGCCTCTGAAGACGTATTGAAAAACGTGGGCAACACTCCTCTCGTCAAGGTTGGTCCGGTTTACGCAAAGCTTGAGACTTACAATCCGACAGGAAGCATAAAGGACCGCATGGCCGCGTACATGATACTGGCAGCCGCGAAGCGCGGCCTCCTCAAGAAAGGAAGCAGGATAATAGAGGTCACGAGCGGAAACACCGGAATATCTTTCGCGATGATCTCGGCGGTCAGGGGATATGAATTCACTGCAGTCATGCCGGAATCCATGAGTGTAGAGAGGCGAAAGATGATGCTCGCATTCGGCGCGAAACTAGTGCTTACTCCGGCGAGAGAAGACATGACCGGGGCCATGAGGAAATATGATGAGCTTGTCAGGATGAATCCGAAAGCCTGGCTTCCGAGACAGTTCGAGAACCCTGACAACATCGCGGCCCATCGCAAAGGAATTGGCATGGAAATACTCGTCCAGACTGGTGGAAAAATCGATGCGGTAGTTGCGGGAATAGGAACCGGAGGCACGATACTAGGCATTGCTCAAGCGCTTAAGGACGCGAAGTGCGATGCGAAAATAATAGGAGTCGAGCCTCATGAATCCGCAGTTCTTTCCGGAAAAAAACCTGGACCGCACGGCATACAAGGAATAGGTGAAGGATTCATACCCAAGCTAGTGCAGGACAACATCGACGACCTTGATGAAGTCATAGCGATCAGGACTGATGACGCGAAGAAGGCTAGCAGGATGCTCGCAACAAAATATGGATATCTGGTCGGGATAAGCTCTGGAGCGAACTATCTTGCATCACTTAAGGCGCACAAGAAGTACGGGAGAGTCGTGACTGTATTCGCTGACAGGGGAGAGCGCTATCTTCTGTCAGGATGAACCATGCGGACCCTGCCTTTTGTTTTAGTCTAGGCGGAACCCTCTGCGTGGCACTCGTTGTCACACTATTTTAATAAACCCGCCGCAGCTTGAGCTTGGAGTAATAGGTCGTACTACACAGTTATGGCTGAAACGATTCTTGACGGAAAGATAGGGGAACGCAAAGTCCTCATGACCAACCAGGCAGTGGCGAGGGGTGCGTACGAGGCGGGAGTCAAGGTCGTTGCAGGATATCCCGGAACTCCATCAAGCGAAGTGCTCGAGTCACTCGCCGAGGTCGCGAAGGAAATAGGCGCCCACGTTGAGTGGAGCACTAACGAAAAAGTGGCGCTCGAAGTCGCAAGCTGTGCGGCAATAGGTGGTGTGAGAAGTTTGTCCACAATGAAGATGGTGGGACTCAATGTCGCAAGCGATTCATTGTTCACGATAGACCTTTCTGGAGTGAATGGGGGACTAGTCATAGTGTGCGCTGACGATCCAGGTGCCTGGGTCTCGCAGAACGAGCAGGATACGAGGATTTACGCGAAATTCGCGAGAGTACCCATACTGGAACCAACGACACCGCAGGAAGCGAAGGACTTGACCAAAGTCGCGTTCGATTTAAGCGAGGAACTTCAATTGCCAGTCATAGTCCGAACCTGCACTCGGCTCGCGCACTCGAGCGGGGATGTGGTTCTCGGAAAGTCTGGGACTCATGAAAAAATCCCGTACAAGAAGGACCTGAGCCGATACTACATGGGAGATGTCCCGACAGTCGAGAGATTATTGTGGCTTGACGGTCAGCAGAAAAAAGCTTCAGAACTGCTTGAGAAAAAGTACAAAGTGAATTCATTGTCTATAAAACCTGGACAGAAGCGTGGAATCGTGTCATGCAACATGGCGTACAATTACGCGATGGAAGCGGCGACTAAACTAGGACTTGACGACGGAAGTGTAGCGGTGCTCAAGGCTGGAGCAAGTTATCCGTTCCCGGACGAGCCGCTAAGGAAATTGCTCTCCCAGGTCGACGAAGTGATGGTCGTGGAGGAGACATCCCCATTCTTCGAGGAACACATCAAGCAAGTACTCTTCGATATCGGAAGGACTGACGTTGCGATTTACGGAAGGCTATCAGGGCACATCGCTGCTGCAGGTGAATTGAACAGCGAGAAAGTGACTGCAGCCATGGGAAAAGCTTTCGGAAAAAGCGTGCCAAAGCTTTCAGCAAGGGATGAAGAAACTTTCAGGAAGATAAGCGAGATAACACCCGCCAGGGAAGCATTCTGCTGGTGCGCTGGATGTCCCCACTTGGGAACATTTTATGCATTAAAGCGCGTCATGAAGAAGAAGGGAATAAAGAAATTCTTCAACGCAGGAGACATCGGATGCTATCTAGTCGCGATGTTTCCGCCAATGGACGTCATGGACACGAGCTTCGATATGGGAGCAAGCCTAGCCCAGGCATCAGGAATGTATCACTCAGGATTCGACGGCCCGGTCCTCGGAAGCATAGGCGATTCCACTTTCTTCCATGCAGGAATACCCCCAATGATCAATGCGGTAGTGAACAAGGCGAAGATAACCATGATAGTCTGCGATAACAACATAACAGCCATGACCGGACACCAGCCTAATCCCGGAACCGGATTCACCGCTACGGGAGAACCGACCGTGAAAGTAGAAATCGCAAACGTCGCACGGGGGTGCGGCGTCAAGTTCGTGGAGGAGACTGACCCGTATGATTTCAAGAAGACTTGCGAGGTGCTTGAGAAAGCTATTGATTTCCCTGAGGCGAGTCTTGTAGTTTCCAGGCGCGCCTGCGCCGAGATTGACATCCGCGCGGCAAGAAGGGAAGGGAGGACTCTTCCGGTTTACGTTGTCGACGAGAAGAAATGCACAGGATGCAGGATTTGCGTAAATGACTTCGGATGCATGGCGATAGGATTCGACAATGCGACTAAGAAGGCATGGGTCGATCCGATGCTGTGCATGGGATGCGGGCTCTGCCAGCAGATTTGTCCCGTACACGCGTACAACAAGAAAGCAGAGGACAAAAAGTGAGAAGAGGCGACTGATAGAAGAAGATGACGACAACAGTGAAAAAGAAGAAACTCAAACTCAACATACTGATAGCCGGTGTCGGCGGTCAGGGGACCATACTCGCAAGCAGGATCTTAAGCCGCGCCGCCATGCTTGAAGGCCACAAGGTCCTGATAGGTGAATTGTTCGGCTCGGCGCAGCGGGGAGGCCCGGTCACGAGCCACGTGAGGATAGGTGAAGGGATCTACAGCTCCCTCATTCCTGAGCGGGAGGCGGATGTGCTTCTCGGATTCGAGCCTGTCGAAACACTTCGCAGGGCTAAATACGTGAAACCGGAAGGAGTCGTGATATTCAACACCAAAACGCTTCCTCCGCAGGAGGTAAAGACAGGAAAGAAGGAATACCCATCGTTCGGGATTACGCTGGAACTTCTTTCGAAAATCGCGTTTAAAGTGCAGACTCTTGACGCGAGCGCAATAGCGATGAGCACTGGAAGCATCCGCAGCACTAACATGGTGATGCTCGGGGTGCTTGCTGCATCAGGCATAGTGCCTTTCAGGAAGGAATCATTCAGGAAGGCTATAGAGCAGTCCGTACCGAAAAAGACTCTGGAAGCGAATTTCGCTGCATTCGAGAACGGATTCAATGCAAAACTTGATTAAAAGAATGAAGGAGAAATGGTTTGGAAAAAATGGAAAAGAAGAATAATCAAAAGAATAACAAAAGGCGTGTAATAATATTGGGAGCCGCCGGACGCGACTTCCATAACTTCAACGCATTCTTCCGCGACAACAAGGACGCGGAAGTAGTCTGCTTTACTGCAGCACAGATTCCTGACATAGCCGGAAGGAAGTATCCTAAGGTCTTGAGCGGGAAATATTATCCTAAAGGCATAAGCATAGAGCCCGAAGAAAAACTAGTTGAGCTTATCGCGAAGAAGAATGCAGACGAGGTTATACTCGCATACAGTGACCTGCCGCACGTTGAAGTAATGCACAAGGCATCCAAGGTGCTAGCGGCCGGAGCAGATTTCCTACTCATGGGCCCGAAGACCACGATGTTCAAATCCAAAAAGCCGGTAATAAGCGTTTGCGCAGTGAGGACCGGTTGCGGAAAGAGCCAGACCACGAGAAAAGTCTGCAAACTCCTCATGGACTCGGGATTCAAAGTGGTAGCGATAAGGCATCCAATGCCGTATGGTGATCTCGCCAAACAGGCAGTGCAGAGATTCGCAAGCTATGCAGATTTGGACAAGCAGAAATGCACTATAGAAGAGCGCGAGGAGTATGAACCGCACATAGACATGGGAATAGTGGTCTATGCAGGAGTGGATTACGAGAAAATACTAAGACAAGCCGAGAAGGAGGCAGACGTTATAGTCTGGGACGGCGGGAATAACGACCTTCCATTCTATGAAAGCGATTTGCACATAGTCATAGCAGACCCCCACAGGGCCGGGCACGAACTGCTGTACCATCCTGGGGAGGCGAATGTCAGGATGGCGGATCTCGTCATAATCAACAAGGTGGACAGCGCCAACGATGCAAACGTGCTTTTGGTGGAACGAAACGTGAGGGAAATAAATCCCGAAACGAAAATCATGCGCGCGAGAAGCACAATAACCATAGACGAGCCTGAGCTTATCAAGGGAAAGCGCGTCCTCGTAGTCGAGGATGGACCAACCTTAACTCATGGAGAAATGAGTTACGGAGCCGGAATCATCGCTGCGAGGAATGTAGGGGTTGCTGGAACAATTGATCCCAGGCCTTACGCCGTGGGAAGCCTTGTTGGTGTTTTCAAGAAGTTCAAGCAGCTCACTAACGTGCTGCCTGCCATGGGTTATGGAGCGAAGCAGATAGACGAGCTTGAGAAGACGATAAATGCTTCAGACTGCGATGCAGTGATAGTGGGGACCCCGATAGACCTTAGGCGCGTGCTGAAAAACGTCAACAAGCCGATGGTGAGAGTGCATTATGAGCTTGACGAGACAGACCCAGCGCTACTTAAGAGCATGGTATTGAGTGCTGCGGGCAGGAAGAAAAAAGGCAAAAAAGCCTGAAACTGTCTCGCACGCTTTGGCATAACCGTTTTAAAAAAGGAAGGCGAGAGCCCTCCTGATTGGTGTTCTATCTCAAGGGATATGGTGGTTAGGCATTTTCTATCAGAGCATGACGTAAGCAAGAAGGAATATCTCGAACTCATGGAATTGACCCGGAAGATAAAGCCGGTAAGATTCTCGAAAGAGCTTGATGGAAAGACGTTGATAATGCTTTTCGAAAAAACAAGCACACGAACCAGACTGTCCTTCGAGATAGGCACGACGCAGCTCGGGGGACACGCGGTATTCGTTGACGCGAGCAGCTCGCAGATATCGAGAGGCGAATCCATGAGGGACACGGCTGAAGTCATGTCAAGGTATGCTGACATCATTATGGGACGGGTGTACAAGCACACGACCCTCACGGATATGGCGAAGTACGCGACCATCCCGGTCATCAACGGATTGAGTGATTTGTATCATCCATGCCAAGCTCTTGCAGACATGTTCACCATCCTTGAGCACAAGAAGCGTTTCAAGGGGCTCAAGGTGTGCTTTGTCGGCGACTGCGACAATAACGTGACGCACTCCCTGATGCTTGCGAGCGTCATTTGCGGATGCGACTTCCATGCCGCGAGTCCACCTGAATCCGAACCCAGAAAGGAAATAGTGGAAGAAGCAAGGGAGATTGCAAGGGAAACCGGAAGCAGGATAACCGTGACAAACGACCCCATCGAGGCAGTGAAGGATGCAGACGTAGTCTACACCGACACGTGGTTCAGCATGGGAAAAGACGCTGGGGATAAGGAGGCACGGAAGGCAATGTTCCTGCCTTACCAGGTGAACCCTCAACTCGTTTCGCACGCGAAACCTGACTTCATATTCATGCACTGCCTGCCTGCCCATGTCGGCGAGGAAGTGACAACGGAAGTCGCGTACTCAAAGAATTCAGTGATATTCGACGAGGCCGAGAACAGGATGCATGCCCAGAAGGCGTTGATGCTATTCCTGCTTGGGAAACACGATAGAAAGATCAAGAAGTCGGCTACGAAAAGCCGAAGAACGAAATAGAGGCGAGTTCATCATTTGGAAAAAGAAGACATCAAGATTTTGGAAGAAGTTTATCCGGGAATAGCAAAGGTAAGCGAGAAAGACCTGCATTCCAGCAATTACTGGGAATCAAGGGGTGCTAAAGCCGTTGTTCTCAGCACCCAATCTAGGGGCACTTACCCAGTTCTTGACCACTCGCGAGGCAATGGTGTCTGGCTTTACGATTTGGAGGGGAACAAGTACCTGGACATAACGAGCGGCGTTGCGGTGCGCGCCCTGGGGGCCAGGAATCCCGAACTCACTGATTTCGAAAAGAGGGTCACGGAACGGGTAATCGATGAATTGCCGGGACAGGACTTTGACGCCATACCCCAGACCCTCCTTGCCGAGAAACTCGCAAGCATCACTCCGGGAAATTATGACAAGACTGTTTTCTTCACTACGAGCGGTGCAAGGGCTGTGGAGTGCGCATTGAAGAGCGCCATGGATCATACAGGCAGGTTCAAGTTCGCGGCTTTCAGGCCGGCATTCCATGGAAGGACTGGCTATGCTCTCGCCTTAAGCTGCAGCAAGCACGTCCACAAGGACGGCTATCCGCAGGGACTTGATGTGATAAGGAGTCCTTACTCTTACTGTTACAGGTGCCCGTACCATCTTGAGGAAAAATCCTGCGGGGCGTTCTGCATAGAGCGGCTCCGTTATGCACTTGAAACCGAGGGAACGGACATTGCGGGAATAGTCATGGAGCCTATCGCTGGTGAGGGCGGATTTATTGTCGCTTCTCCCCAGTTCGTGAAGGGAGTGCGCAAGGTTGCCGACGAGTACGATGCACTGCTCATTGACGACGAAGTGCAGGCCGGACTGGGAAGGACGGGGAAGTGGTGGGCTATAGAGCACTTCAAGGTCACTCCTGACTACATAGCCACTGCCAAAGCACTCGGCGGCGGCTATCCGCTGGGTGCCACTATCGGGAAACCCCCGATGTTCAAGAAGGGAAGCAGGCATTCGGAAACATTCAGTGCGGAACCGAGGCTCGCCCTCATGAGCATGAAGGTGCTTTCCATGATTGAACGGGATGAATTGATACGCAACTCCGAGATGCGCGGCGAGGAAATGCTCAAGCGATTGAAGGAATTCGTGGAGAAGTATGAGTGCTGCGGGGACGCGAGGGGACTCGGCCTCATGATTGGACTTGAGATAGTGACTGACAAGAAGAGCAAGAATCCCGCTCCGGAATTGCGTGACAAGATAATAGCGAAATGCGTGAAATCGCACGGACTCTGGGTATTGGGTTCGGGAAACAACACCGTACGGGTGCTCCCTCCGCTTAACATAACAATAGAGGAATCTGCGCTCGCCATGGAAAAACTCGAGGCAGGCATAAAGTCGGCAATGAAATAAAGACGAGAGAAGCGGCCTTTAGTGGACTGCCATTTCGTTCACTAATTTATTGAACCGGGTTATTCCCTCTATTATGTTTTCCTCGCTGTTGGCGCAGGAGATCCTCACGAATCCCTCACCGCACCTGCCGAAAGTGGAGTATCCTACACAGAACAAAATACCACTTAAAAATGGTAAAACTTATAAAGCGACGGGTACATTTGGTATGACATGGCAGAAAACGGAAAGGCAAAAGTAGAACACGAATCTTATGATGGGCTTGCCTTAGAATTCGAGGCGCTCGACGCGAGAGAGGTCGTGGAGAATTTCAAGAAAGACTTGAAGAAGAAATGGTCCACGAAGAAATTCGCAAAAGATGTTCCTCCTGAACCAGATAAGCTGAGTTGCCACATACCCAAGCCCGGAACGGGGGATGTCACGTGCTACTCTAACACGCCTTCATGTATCAAAGTTGACAAGGATAGCAAGACTTACGGGAGAAACAGCGAGAACGAAGACTGGAAACTCCTTGAACCTAACAACGACATTTATGCAGAAGTAACCGCGGCACAATACAACCAGCTTAGGGCCATTGATAAAAAATTCAAGACATTGCATGACCCTGAACTGAGCTTCGAAACCGAACTTAAGGACGGAAAGTACTGCAGGATAAAAGTGCGAGGAAAAGACGGAAAACCGCTTGATTCAGACCGCTTTGAAAAATTTTACAATGGCAAGGAACTTCCTATCGTATTTAGCTGCATATACCCTATTGAACTCCAAAAAGGGAAGCACGAGCTAAAAACAGCGATGCAAATACTACGCCCAGGACGACTGTACTTGCACGAAGACGGCGGAAACTACAGTAACAAGCAGTCCGCGAAACTCAGGAAGTAGTCGGACCACAATAGTGAATCCTGAATGAACATTGCGGGCATAAAATGCCCGCAGTTTTATTTATTATTCTTAAAAACCACAAAGAAGAAACAGAGCACCCGCTATTACCGAGTCACTTCATCATCAACAAGCTTATTGAACCGGGTTATTCCCTCTATTATGTTTTCCTCGCTGTTGGCGCAGGAGATCCTCACGAATCCCTCTCCGCACCTGCCGAAAGCACTTCCCGGAACCGTTGCCACTTTTTTCTCCTTCAAGAGCCTCATGCAGAAATCAAGAGATGACTTCATCCCCTCAATCCGCGGGAAGACGTAGAAAGCTCCCTCTGGCTTGAGTATGTCTATATTCTTGTTCTCACGCAAAAGATCGTAAGCGAGTGTTGTGCGCTTCTCGTAAGTCTTCCTCATCTCCTCCACTTCCCTGCCGCACTCGAGAGCGGCAAGACCTGCGTACTGGGCGACTGCGGAAGGACAGTTGATGTCGTTGTCCGCTATGACTGAGAAGCGTTGGATTATCTTCTCGGATGCAACCGCTGCCCCGAGCCTCCAGCCGGTCATGGCGTAAGTCTTTGAGAACGAGAATACAGTGACTACCTGGTCGCAATCTTTGGCGAGAGTCCTTATGCTGGTATGCTTTGTGTGGCCGAATACTATGCGTTCATATACTTCATCCGAGACGACCCATAAGTCGCGCTCCTCGCACACCTTGATTATGTCCTCAAGCTCGCTCTTTGAGTAAGTGACTCCAGTTGGATTCGTCGGATAATTTATCACCAAGAGCCCTGTCTTTGGCGTTATGCGCTCTATTATTTCTGATGCGTTAAGCCTGAAACCGTCGTCTATCTTGGTCGGAACGCTAACCGGCACGGCGCCAATGAGCCGGGCCTGCTGCTCGTACTGTGGGTACGCCGGGTCAGGAATCAACACCTCGTCTCGCGGCTTGAGAGTTGCGAGCATAGTGTAAAAAAGTCCCTGCATGGCTCCCGAGGTGATTGCTATGTTTTCGGGTGTCACGTTCATTATGCCGTTCTCTCTGGCGAGCTTCCTGCAGTAAGCCTTACGAAGCTCTTCGAGGCCTATTGATGGAGTGTATTTTACTAGACGCTCGTCTATCGCCTTCCTCGCTGCGTCAACCGCACGCGTTGGTGTTGGAAGGTCTGGCTCGCCTATCTCGAGCTTGATGCAGTCAGGAACCTTAGCTGCCTCGGAAAACATTGCATCAATGCCTGAAACTCCCACATCCCATTCCTTGATTTTAGGTATTCCCGTCTGAAATCGTATCACCTCGTCGTCTCGTACTATTTCTGGCGGGGAGTGTGTGGATGGAGACTGCGCCAGAATTCCTCTTTGATTCTTTTTCTTACTCTTCTAGGATGCTTCCGGAGAACCATCGTCGTCATCCCTGTTTCCTATGGTTATTTTCGCATTGGACACGGATGCGCCTGCTGTTGGTGGGTTCCCCTTCTGCTTGTGTTCTTGTAGAAGCACGTTATGAACCTTGAGATTCAAGTTCGCCTGGGCGAATTCGTGAAGCAGGGTCGCGATGTCGTTGAGTAGGTTCTGTATGTCCCGGTTAGTCACCTCAATCTTGTCAGGACCCAGCACTATCACCGCGGAAGGCCCGAGCTTGAGAGTCAGGACCGTAAGAGTCTCGAAAGAGTCGCACTTAAGGCCCACGTCAACCAGCCCTGAGAAAAGACCGTGCTCCTTGGCTTCCACATCGCTGTATTTAGTTTCGTAAACGTCAACCTTCTTCGCTTTCTTCAATGCATCAACCAATGTCTCAAGGCTTTTCGTAACTACCTCCTTGGGCCGTCCTTGGGACTCCAGTATGAATCTGACGTCAATCGGTTCTTCCATACGTTATATTATCCACCAAATACAGAAAAGGCAGTCTGCTTTGCCGTTTAAAAATGCTTTGCGGAATCGTGCGACTCGTTGTTACGGATTGGAAGGAGGCGACCAGATGCGGGAATAATTATAAAAAAGGGGAATGGAAGAAGGGAACAACCGTCACCCCGCCTCCATAGCTCAGCGGCAGAGCGGCAGTTTCGTAAACTGTAGGCCGAGGGTTCAAATCCCTCTGGAGGCTCCTCTTAACAAAAAAGAAAGACATGGAAATTCTTGAAAGAATACTGCTTCGGCCTCTCGGGCGCATTCACACAGTCCTTCTTGGAACCAGGAACAGGAAGAAGGCGAAACTGCTTGAGGGAATCGCCCGGGCCACTCCTCTCGAGGTCTTCTCGTTCGCAGCAATAACATCCATACCAAACGCGCTTGTGTTGAGCGGAGCTTCTGGCTGGCCAGCATTTATCGGAATGCTCCTTCTCACTTTGGTCGCGATAGTCCTTCCGGGAGTGGCTGTCGCCTCGTTTTTGTCTCCTGAAAAAAGGAAAGCTGGCATTGTTGTAAGTTCGCTCGCGCATGGTTCCGCGCCGCTTGTCCTTCTGTCCTGGGCTCTCGTGAAATACCCTGCGTACTACATTGCGGGACTTATCGTATTCTGGGCGTGCAGTGTTGTAGTTTCGGGAAGGATACTCCGGGCCGGGTTAGGCGGTGATGTTAAGCGGAACGTGAGGCTCGCGATGCTCGGAAACCTCGTGTGCGCCGCGCTTCTTTATTGGGTAAGCGCCCTAATTTACGCGAATCATTATTAAAACCCAGACGATTTTTAGCGTCGATTGTGATTCCGTGATTCTATGGTGAGCGGCATAATAATCTGGATAGCTATCGTCGCCGCATTCATATTCGTATTCCGGAAACACGTTGAAGTCCATTTCCCGATTTTCATGCTCAAGAACAAGGGGCTCGGGAGATGGATTTACAAGAAGTCAAAGAAGCACACCAGGGCGATAAAGGTCTATGCGGACGTAGGCATAGTTGTCGGGCTTCTGGGGGTCGTCTTTTCAGTCTGGTTTCTCGCAAACGGCCTTCTGCGTCAGGTATTGAACTGGGTTGAGGGGACTGCTGCTCCAGCAAGCGTTAGCGTCGTGATTCCAGGAGTCAAGATTCCAGGAAGCGCGATCTATGTCCCACTGCTTGAGGGGCTCATAGCCATCGCGATTCTCGCAATAGTCCACGAGTTCGCGCATGCAGCTGTTGCGAGCGCACTCAAGCTCAAGCCCAAATCAGTGGCACTAGTCATAATGGCATTCATTCCCGCGGCAGGAGTCGAGCTTGACGAGGACAAGATAAAAAGCAAACTGTCACTGAGGGACCGGCTTCGGATTTACTCTGCAGGGAGCTTCACTAACTTCCTGATAGGCGGGATCTTCCTTACCCTAACTGTCGGCATGATGTTTTTCATAATGCATTTTTACGCCGTTCCTCTCGGCATGAAGATAGCGACTGTCGAGAATAACACCGCGGCATACGGCATATTGAGGGAGAACATGACTATAGTCAAGATCAACAATGAGCCTGCCGTACTCCAGAGCGAGCTTACTAACTGGGATTTCATGAGCACGGGAGGAAGCAAGAGCATAAGCTTTTACCGGATTGCCGGGACTCTTAAGGCGAACCAGACAGTTGTTCTCGAAACTGATGACGGGCGCGTATTCAACATAACTGCCGGATCCTGGAGCGCGAGCGAGCCTTTGCGCGGCAGAATAGGAATATCGTCGTATCCTGACATCAAGATCACAGGTGGCATCATGGTCAGCGTTCTGGCGTGGTTTTTCAGTCTTTTTGGCTTGATTGCCACCATGAATCTCGGTGTCGGATTGTTCAATCTGTATCCGTTGTCCATTCTTGATGGGGGAAGGATTGTCTCTGACATAATAGAGGACAGGTTCCCGAAGAGGCATAAGATGATAATCCTTGGCGTTTTTGGGGTGGCTCTGTTCATCCTATTGGGAACTCTTTTCCCGACTTTGTTCGGCATCCTGAAAGCATTACTGTTATTCGTGCTCGATCTGTTTTTGCAGCTGTTTCGGGTTTCGGCAGCATTCAAACTGTTTTAACCAAAACGTGCATTAATGTACAAAACTGTTTTTGGTGCTTTGCTGTCGCGCAGCGTTATTATACTTTATAAATTTCAAATGCCTATAATGAAGGTTCGTACGGGAATAAGCTTTGGCTACTAAGAACTGGAAAAAAACTGCAGCCGCCAAAAAAAAAGCGGGAATGAAGAAAGCGATAAGGGAAGCCGCAAGCCTCAAAAAAGTAGCTGCGAAGAAGGAGAAACACCGTGCGCGAGCAGAGGCGGTCAAATACTTAAGTGATGCAGCATACGTCAAGGAATTCCTCGCAGAGTTAGGCGGCGTGAAAAGCATAGACCTCGTGAGCGTCCTGGAAAAGCGGAAGGAAGTAGACGAGTTCAAGCTGGCGGGCTTATTGCACATGGAAGTGAAGGCTGTCCGGAAAATACTTTACCGCCTCTACGAGAAGAAAGTCGTGTCATTCCGCAAGATTCGTGACGAGGAGAAGGGATGGTACACTTACATCTGGAAGCTCGAGCCGAATAAGATACACGAATTGATGAACGGCAGGAAGACCCTGGCCGTCAACAGCCTCAGGGAAAAACTCGAGCGCGAGACCCAGAACCAGTTCTTCAAGTGCGCGAACGGATGCATGCGCATACCTTTCGAGAAGGCATTCGAACTCTCATTCATATGCCCGGAGTGCGGAAGCAAACTTGAGGCTTTCGACAACGAGGCTATAGTGAAACAGCTCAAGCAATATATTGAGCAGGTTGAGAAGTACTAACTGCAGTTTCCGGCGGAGTAAATAGTGCTGGGACAAAAGCGCTGGGAATGCTCCAGCCCCCGCCACCGATAACTTTCGAGAATGCAGAAAGGCCGAGTTTTTCGAGAATCGCCTCGAGGCTCTGCTTGATCCTGATGACGCGATAATCAGGCTCGCTCACTCCAGCAAGACTTCCCGCAAGACGCACTGCATCATCAAAATAACCGACCTCATCCACGAGACCAAGCTCTTTCGCCTGTCTTCCGAGGAAGAGCTGTCCCTGGGCCAGCGGTTCGAGATAAGACATATTCATGCCGCGCTTTCTTGCCACATAATTCGTGAACGAATAATAGACCTCATCACTCATGTTCTGCAGTAATGCCACTTCCTCGTCAGTCAGGTTCCTGCTTATCGAACCCATGTCCTTGTACTTACCGCTCTTTACCACTTGGTGGCCGAATCCGTATTTCTCCATGAATTGAGCTGCATTATACGACTCGCTTATCACGCCTATCGAACCTGTGAGCGCGAGAGGGGTCACCATCGTCTTGTTTGCTGAGACCGCAATCCAGTAACCTCCGCTCGCTCCATAATCGGATATGAATGAAACGACAGGTTTCTTCGCCGAGGCATGCTCAATCAGGCGCACCATGACTTCTGCAGGGGGAGTTTCGCCTCCGGGACTCCTTATGTCCAGGACTATCGCGACTATGCTCTTGTCATCCAACGCCTCATTCAGCAAGCTATCAACGTCGGAAGGAGTGACTCCCGCGCTTCCCTGCGAGAGAAGCCCGCCTGAAGATGAGCTGCCGCCGACTATTTCCCCATCAATGGGGATTACTGCAACTGTCTTCGGGGGTCCGAGAACCACTGTGTCCACGAACAATCCCGCGGTATACGAAACCAGGGCCAGAATGAAGACTATGGCCAAGACGGCCTTCAATCTCTTTTTCTTTGGTGAAGTCATAACCGCTTATTATTCCTCCCCTGAATTCCAGTCAACCACTCTCGTATCAAATGCCTTGTCGGAAAACCTAAGGCCTACTCCTTTGGGATTCATGAGTGGAACGCAGTCGATCACTAAAAGCATATTCATCGATTTCGGGACGCTCCTGAAAAATGATTGCGAAAAAGAAAGGCTGCACTTTGCGCTTGTGGAGACGGTCCTTAATCCCATTATCATCTTGCCAACACTCTGGCCTCCGGCAAGCCATTCAGTGAGAGTCCAGTAAGAAATGGAAAGAAGAAATGCCAGAAGGGTGGTGTAAGCGTAAACCAGCGGCAGTGCTGACGATGATGAAAGTGCTGGAGAACCTGAAACGTATAATGGAGCTGCTCCTGGGAAGAAGCGAATCATCGGCAAAATCACGACCAGAAATATCAATGTCTGGTCTATGAAGAACGCAATCATCCTCTTTCCAAACGAAGCGCTCTGAGATAACACCAAGGCAAAGAATAAATAAGAACTAGGCATTATATATAAATGATTTGTCAAGGCAATGGAACGGGCATCGCGCGATAATCATAACAATGATAATGCATTCCTGAATTATTTGTGGAGCTCGTTATCCGCTCCCTCAAAGCTTCGGAATGGCGGCAAAATGATGAGGGAGAAAAAAGAAGAAGTCGATGTAGGAAGCATACTCGCAACGCACGCTCTCACCGCACTCGCAACGCTGATTCTCGGCATAATATTGATCCATTACGGGATAATCTGGAGCGAGTGGAATGTTCAAGGACTGCTTTTAGGGAAGGGATTCCCATGGAACGTGCAGACAGGGATTGCGTTCGTTGTCGCGCTCGCTGCCCTTTTTGGCATGCATGCACTAGTCCTCTGGGCGGTCTCGAAGGATCTCGGAGGAAAGATTCGCACAGGCACTGGACTCGTGCTTTATGCTGCGCTTGCAGTCATCTCCATAATGCTGTTACTCTGGCTCGGCATAATAACTTCCCCTTTTGACGTGATGCCGTTCCTTGTGCTCATCCCATTGCTTGCTTCATTCAGCCTGCCTTTCATTTTGGCGCTTGCCGGAGTCTTATTCGCGAAAGATGATGATGGTAATGAAAAAATCGAGGAATCGACCGCTTTATCGTTCACTCCTATCGCGGTCATCATGCCGGCATTCATTGCACTCGTTTCTTACTCCATACTCATGGATCAGCCAGGTGGCTTCGATGTATTCATATGCTCGTCATGCATTCTGGTCAAGTTCTTGGCGTCAGCCATAACCGCTCCAGCGCTCGCCATCTCCTCGGTGTGGATGCTGATAATCCAGTCACGCCTGCTTGAGGGAACCCGCGTCAGGAATAAAGTCCTGATAGTCCAGGCGTTGATTCTTGCAGTGACGTGCGCCGTAGTGTTCCTGCTTACGAGGACGCTTTTCAACTGAAAGAAACCGCAAACGGTTTCATCGTTTAGTCCCGGCGCCAACTTGAACTTCCGCCACTTTAGTGGCGGGATGAAAAGGCGCCGTGACATGAACTACCAATAAGACTCCCATCGCATTATTGACAGGTAGTTCAGTGCCATCTTCCCTCCTTTTAGGAGACGCCTAAACGGCGGCCCCTGTCGGGCTCGATGGCACGCACAGCAGAGTGTATTCAAGCTTTCCTTGCGTAGCTGCGGGTGTTAGCCTTATTTTTTGCCGTTGATGCTGGAGGCGCTTTTGGAAGTACGTTTGCCCTCTCCTGCGGTATGGTGTACGGAGGCTGGCTGTTGGCTGGATCGAGCGTCTGCTGGAAGTTAAGGTTCTTTGACATGTAATCTAGCGCATTGTAAGTCCGAAGCGCAGTCTCGTACTCTTTCTTATTGTGTCTCACCGTGGCGGCTAAGGGCCCGAACGGAAGGCGATATGAGTGGTGTTCTTCGCTGGTCTGGTACTTCTCCTCGCGTTTTTGTTTCTCGTTCAATGCGTCACTTTTGAGTTCATCGAGCAGTTCCTTGAAGTGCTTCTTCGAGTAATCAAAAATCTTCTCTGTTCTAAAGCCAAGTACTACAACGTTTGGTTTGAACAGCTCCCCTGAAATCGGGTCTACCGGCTTACCATTCTCGGCATCTGCCAATCTTCTCTTCAGTTCCTCGTAGTGCTTCCGCTCATACATGTAGTCACTGAAGTTTCCGGATTTTTCCCCCTTTTTAACGCGGTGCTTCGAGTCCTTCAACTGTATTTTGAGCAATGGATAAATCTCTTCGGAATAAGTCTTAGCTCCATCGAGAATCACTCTCCGAACTGCCTTCGCGCTGGAAGTAGGATCAACTTCCAGGACTAACGAGTTCGTGCCATAATACTCAAAGTAAGCCCTGTTCTTCAATATCCTTCCGTTTCGGCGAGAGCGTACATTTCCCCAACCGGAAGCGTTCCAAAGTTCGTTTGGAGGCTCGGCGGGTTTTCCGTTCATATCCATAACTTCATCCCTCAAGCTTTCCTATAGCTAGCAGTATTTTTTGTAGGCGGTGCGGGCCAAACCGAATGGAACTCGAGTTTCTTTGACATGTAATCGAGCGCCTCGCAAGTCTTGTGCGCCTTCTCGAACTTTTTATCATAGTGGGCGGAGAGGGGATTGTAGATGCCAATGCGCCCCACGTAGGGATCTCCGGAATTGCGGTACTCCTCATAGCGTTTTCGTTGCTCGTTCCGTGCGTCGGTCTTGACTTCCTCGAGCAGTTCCCTGAAGTCCGCCTTCGAGTACTTCGACTCGGCTTCAAAGCCAAAACCACGTACTATGACATTTGGGTCTACCAGTTTTCCTTCCTCAGCATCGGCCAATTTGTCTTTCAGTTCCTCATAGCCTTTCCTCGCATGCACGTAGTCCCTGAAGCTTCCGTTGGTTTCCAATATTTTCAGGCGGTGCTCAGATTCCTTCAACAGTTTTTTGTACTGATTCGTGGGTTCAGAATAAATTTTGGCTCCATCGAGAATCACTGACCGAACTGCCTTCGCGCTGGAGGCAGGGTTGACATCCAGGACTATTGAGTTCGTACCTTGCTCGAAGTAAGCCCTGGTCTTCAAGATATTCTCTGGAGTAATTTTTCCACTTCTAATTTTTCCGTTTCCGTTCATATCCGCGTTCATACCTCATTTGTTGTTTTGTTAGTTATTTTTTGATGTTTCTTTGTTCATTCAAGCTTTCCTTGCGTAGCTGCGGGTGCGGACCGTATTTTTCGTGGAATTCCTGTCGCACCACGAGTCCTGCTTCTGACCTGCTTCGGCTATTTTCTTCTGCAGTTCCTTGTAGTGTTTCTCCTCACGCATGTAGCCTTCGGAGTTTCCGAATATTGAAAATTCCCTCATGAGACCCTCGGATCTATCCAATTGCTTTTTGTAATCATCCACCATGGTGGTGGCTGTATTTTTTGCCGGCGGTGCTGGCCAAAATTCCTCACGGAACTCTAGTTTCTTTGACATGTAATCGAGCGCATTGTAAGTCCTGAGCGAATTCTTGAACTTTTTTTCATAGTGACTAGTGGGAAATATGCGGAAGCTGCACAATTCAGTACCGAGCGGGCCCCAGGCGTATTTTTTCATGTCCTCGTACCTCTCCTCGCGTTTTTCTGTCTTGTCATTCACATCATTCCTGAGTTCATCAAGCAGTTCCTTGAAGTACTTCTTCGAGTAATTCTTCTCGGTTTCAAAGCCGCGTACTACGACCTTCGGTTCTATCGGCCTTCCTGAAATCAGGTTTACCGGCTTCCCGTTGTCGGCTTCGTCCATCAGGTGCTCCAGTTCTTCATAGTGCTTTTTCTCAAACATGTAGTCCTTGAAGCTTCCGGAGCTTTCCCCTCTCTTTATGAAGTGTTCCGTTCTCTTCAACCGCGTTTCGAGAGGGGAGTAAATTCTTTCAGTATACGTTTTAGCGCCGTCCAGAATCACTTTCCGGATCGCCTTCGCGCTGGAGGTAGGATTAACCTCCAAGACTATAGAGTTCGTGCCTTGCTCGAAGTAAGCCTTGTTCTTCCCAGTTTGCTGAAGCAACCTTGTGTCCATATACATTACATACCTCTTGTCGCCATTGTTTAGTGGTTACTTTAAAAGCTTTTGGGTTCTGGCTCGCGGTTTGCGAAGATTCGGAGCCAAACTGTTGACAGCCATTCAGGACGTACACTGCAGAATTGATGTGCCATCGAGCGTAGCGAAGATGGCACTAAACGATCGACCCGTTTGCAGGTCGTGGTGCGACCGCCCGGGATTCAAACCGCAAACGGTTTGAGCGTTTCGTGCCCCCGCAAACGATGCAGGGGCACTTGAATAAAGTGATCGACCTGATTGCAGGTCGTGGTGCGACCGCCGGGATTTGAACCCGGGTCTTTGGCTTGGGAAGCCAAGGTGCTAACCAGGCTATACTACGATCGCAATTCATTGTTTTTGGACTTCAGGAGCTGGTGGTGGATTTCCCGGAGCTCTCCTCGTCACCAGAATCGGCGGCGTGGGGCCCGTCGTCATTGCAGACGTCTTTTATCGCGTGAATGAGCTGTCCTATCGCGTCCTCAACGTGCCCTTGGACGTTCTCGATTATCTTGACTGGAGCGCCGGTCATCATGCTGTAAGCGAAACATATGTACTTGCATGCGTCCTGCTGTTCGCGCGTTATCTCGTACTCGAGCGTGTCGCGGTCAAAACGCTTGCCCCTCTCCGCGTCTATGAATTTCCGCACTATTATCTCGTGCGGCGGGGAAATGATGAGAACGAGCAGGTCTGGCTTGAGTAGTTTCAGTACTGGTTCAGGAAATCCAGGTATGTAGCCGCTCTCCCTCCACATGACCGCATGACTCGTTATCACTAGGTTCTTGCTCTGGTTCGCGCACATGCCGTGAATCTTTTCAGCAGCCAAGCGCTGGCTCTTCATGAAATCACTGAGAGTCGCTTCCCTCCTGTATTTGTCTCGCTCCCGGCCCACGATTTCCTGTAGGACGTCCCCGTAGTTTATCACCATGAAATCGTCCCCAAGCCTTTCTACAGCCTGATGGACTACGCTATTCTTGCCTACACCTGGCAGACCGAAAACGAGCACTTTCTTGCTAACCATTTTAACGAATACAACGAGTAAGTAATGACGCCAAAACCATTTAAATAAGTTACACCTCCCCAAAAATTATCATTGATGTTTGGGGGTGACAACCTTGATTAAAGAATCGAACTCGCGTAAAATGAATAATGAACTACCCCTATCGCCGTCCCGTTCCGACTCAGTGGCGTCTACGAGTGACGTACTCCGGAAACTAGTGCTCAAACTCCTGAAGGAAGGAACGACCGATGTCTTCCCGCAAATAGTGGGGCAAGAGCGCACGAAAAGGCACGTACTCTCAAGCCTGATATCCGGGCGAAACGTCCTAGTAATCGGATTCCCTGGAGTAGGAAAGACTACTCTCGCCAAGGCAGTAAGCCATCTTTTGCCAGACATTCCTGCAGTCGATGGCTGTCCATTCCACTGCGATCCAGAAAAACCCGTGTGCCCATCGTGCATCGAGGAAAAAAAGAAAGGAAAAAAACTGAAGGCGATAATCGCAAGCGGTACCTCCCGCTTCGTGAGAGTACAGGGAAGCCCTGACCTCTGCGTTGAAGACCTGTTGGGTGACATCGATCCGATAAAAGCATTGGAATTCGGTCCGACCGATCCGCGCTCATTCACTCCAGGAAAACTCCTGAAAGCCAATCGTGGAGTGCTGTTCTTCGACGAGATAAACCGCTGTCCGGAGCGGCTCCAGAACGCCCTACTCCAGGTGGTGGAAGAAGGGAAGGCGACAATCGCGAACTACGAATTGGAATACCCTTCGGATTTCGTGATGATTGCAACAATGAATCCAGCTGAATACGTTGGTGTCGAAAGGATGTCTGATGTCCTCATGGACCGATTTGACGTCGTCAGGATGGGCTATCCTGAAAGTCAGGAGCTTGAGGAGCGGATAGTGAGGCTTAAAGGGAAAAATCTCGGAATTATGGTTTCGGACGAAATCGTTTCCGCAATCGTGACGCTCGTGCGGCTCACGAGGACTGATGAAAGGATATCAAGGCCTGCTGGAGTTCGGGCGAGCATCGGTCTTTTCGAGAGGGCGCAATCGAACGCGCTTCTTGACTCAAGACGCGATGCATGCATGAATGACGTGACGGATGCGGCATTGAGCGTACTGTCCTACAAGATAAAGCTCTCCCCAAAATACAAGCACACGACTACTCCGGAACAGGTGGTTAACGACCTGCTGGAAAAAACGAGAAACGAACTATTGAAGAAGCCTCCGGATTCAGGTAAGAAAAAGCAATCGTCAGACTCTTCTTCTACACCACCATCACCGTCTCCATCAAAATCATCCTCTTCTTTCTCGGTCAAGACCAAAAAAATACCTCCCGATGCCAAGGCCTCCCGTGACGCGAGGCTTTTGCGTTCAATGCTCAACCGCGGGATAATAGGAATAGACTCGAAATTCCTCGCAAAGAACATGATAATAGACTTGAAGACCGCTCTCGGGACTTACGGCAGGAACGTGATAGAAGGATTGACAGGCACGACACTGATCGCATTGAAGAGGATGCAAGGCCGAACCGAGAAGATAACGCAAATATCGGAAATCATAGACGAGAAGCTTGAGGCACTCAAAGATGACGGATTACTGGATGATGATGGCGTAAGCTCCGACGGCCTAGAACTGGCAGGACTCGACATCCTGTCGGACGAGCTTAAGGAATTGGGAGAGCAGACGGGAAGAGGCGAGCATGATTCCCAAGTGAGGGAAGGCCCGAAAGGACCGAACGTCATCGAGGTCGTCCCATTCCGAAGGAGCGCGCACAGTTATTCATCCCTTGCATTGAGGAAGACTTTGAGGACTGCCATAATGCGAGGCCACCGTGACGCGATACGAAAGGAGGATTTGCGTGTGTTCGAGCGCTCAAGACGCGCAGGAATAGATTTCGTGTACGCTCTTGACGTTTCAGGAAGCATGCGTGGAGACAAGATTGACGCTGCGAAACGTGCTGCAGTTGGCCTCGCCTTCACCAGCATGCAGGAAAAAGACAGGGTTGCAGTCGTCGCTTTCAGCAGGGAAGGACAAAAGATCGTCGGACTTGATGAGGTATCGGACATTATGGATTTCGCCAAGAAAGTCGCTGGACTCCTCCCATCCAAGACCACGAGCATAGCTGAGGGCATAAGCTGTTCATTGGACGTTCTTGAGGAAGAGGGCGCTTTCGGGATGAACAGGCACATAATACTCATAAGCGATGCGATGCCGACTTCAGGCACTAGTCCAGTTGATTCCGCAATCGAGCAGGCTAACCGCGCGAAGGCCATGAATGCGACTATAAGCGTTATAGGCATAACCTTGACTCCTGAAGGGGAGCGCCTTGCAAGACGCATCTCCGGAATAGGCGGCGGGGAATTCTATCACGTAAGCAGGCCGCAGGAAATCCATGACGCAGTCTTGACTGATGTCGAGAGGATGCGCGAGAATGCGGACGACGAAAGCAGGGGAAAGACGTGAAACCCTTGCGGGCGTCCATTCAGTTCAGGATTTCTTCATGCCGTGTTTCTTCTTCGGAACATCAAGAAGGAGCGTCATTATCTGGGTTTTTGAGTCAGGATAAAGATCGTCCGGAAGCTTGTCCCACGGGAACCACTTGAGGTCCTTCAATTCCTCCGACTTCTTGAGCTTCTCGCTTTCGGCGTGAGCTAGAAATCCAACTATGACATAAGTTTCCGGAACGACACCGTTCATGGAAGACGAACCAACGAATGCCATGATGCGGTTGGATTCAATCCGGATCCGGACGCCAGTTTCTTCGAGTATCTCCCTTCGAGTGCATTCCTCAAGCGTCTCCGACTTCTTGAGTTTTCCTCCGGGAAGGATCCATCCTTTCAAGACGTGCGCGTTCTTCACGTTCTTTCCGAGAAGCACTTTCTTGCCGTCTGGCGAGAGAACTACTGCATCGGTTACGACAATTGTTTCCGTAGACATCTGGCTGAATCGGCCTTAACTATCGTGTTATTTTCGCGTGCTGCGTCATGAATTCCAGAAGCTCGGCGGCACGACTGTCCTTCTCGAAGTGCGCCCTGACCGGCTCGAGTACTTCAACCAAATGCCCGCTTACTGCATTCTTCAAATCCTGAGGATGGAGTTTTCCTGAAACGAAAGCAGACTCGAGCTCTTCATAATTCTGGAAACTCGCATTGCCTCCATACTTTTCCGGACGCTCTATCGTGAAATCATTCGTTGTCTTGAATACTATGTATTTCGCAAGCTCGAGAACCGCGTTGCCTTCGACACTCTTTTCAGGACAGAATGCCTGCGAAATCTTCTCCTTGATGACTGAAGGGGAATCGTGTATGAAAACGCTTGTCTGCGGCTTGGACTTGCTCATCTTCCCGGAAATCTGTGCGCTTATCGCCTCGTCCTCATCGAACTCGCTGCCCATGGCGGATGGCCCTTTAAGTCCTGAAAGCATGTGGTGATGGACGCATACTGGTTTCCTCCTTCCCGGAAAAAGCGTTGGCGCAAGCTCTCTTGCCAGCATGTTCGCCCTGCGCTGGTCAAGACCCAACTGGCATATGTCTACATCAAGATAGAATATGTCAGCGACCTGCATTGCAGGATACAAAAGCTGCGAGACGTGGCGTAATTCGGATTCCTCGCGGCCCATAATCGTTGTGCAGCGCGTCATCCTGGCAACCGTGACATTGCTCGCGACCTTAATCACTGTTTCCCAGTATTTCGGGTCCGAAATCAAATCAGACGCCCAGCGTACTTTGACCCGGCTCGTGTCAAGGCCGCATGCCTTCCATCCCTCTATGAAGTATTCTCCGGCACGCCTTATGGCGGCGAGGTCTCCTCCCATCTTGTTGTTGAGCACTGCGTGATAGTCTGCGAGAAGGAGAGTGAACTCGCATCCGGCATCGAGCAGGTCTTTTATCTTGAGAGCCCTCATGAGTCCTGATGCCAAGTGAAGAAGGCCTGACGGCTCGAAGCCGTCGTATGCATGCGGGTGCTTCTTCTCGGATAGCAATTCCCGCAATTCCTCGATGGTTATCACCTCCTCGATCGGAGGCGACGTTATGAGCCTTATTCTCTCGTCAATGTTTTCCATTAGTGATATGCAATCAACGAGGATTTGTTAATGAGGCACTTTATTTATAAATATCGCAAGGCCGCAATGGATAAGGAAATGGCGGAAAAAAGATTGTCTGACTTGGGCGAGGAAGGCATAATACGACTCCTCAAAAGTGCCGTTCCATCACGATTCGTTGGATTGGACACTGCATTCTTCAAAATCGGAAAGGGATTGGAGAACGACGGCATTGCCGTAACAGTTGACATGCTTCAGGAGAAAACTGATTTCCCTAAAGGAATGCCTTACGAGGCAATGGGATGGAAAACGGTTTCAGCATGCCTTAGCGACCTGGCTACGACTTCAGCACGCCCCGTTGCGGTCATGCTTTCAATAGCGTGCCCCGACATTCCGGTTTCGGACTTCAGGAAAATAATAAAGGGCGCAGTTTCGGCATGCGGGAAATCGGGATGCGAGTATTGCCGCGGAGACATGAACAGGGATGATTCAGGCATAACACTTTCAGGAACCGCAATCGGCACGTCAAGAAAACACACTTCCAGGCGCGGGGCGAAAATAGGGGACTTGATTGCGGTCACTAACGCTTCCCGTTTCGGCATGGCGCGAGCCGGGCTTCTTTCGTTTCAGGAAAAGAAGAAGTTCAAGGCAGGAAGGGATGCGAGGGATGCATTCCTTCACCCGATTCCCCGGATCCGTGAGGGGCTTGCCCTTGATGGATTCATGAATTCCTGCATTGACTCAAGCGATGGCCTTGCGGCAAGCGTAGTTCAATTGTGCGCGGAAAGCAGAGTTGGCGCAAGGATCGATGAAACTTTGTTGCGAAAAGACCGGGACGTTGTGAGGGCCGCAGAGCATCTCGGGATTGACTCCACTGAATTCCAGTTGTCCGGCGGCGAGGAATTCGAACTGGTTCTCACTATGAGTGATGAGTCCTGGAATGCTCGCGACTGGAAGAAAATCGCGGGATTAAGCGTGATAGGACTAGTCGTGAAAAAGAATGAAGGACTAAAACTCATCAAATCCGCCGACGGCCGCACCCAGAAATTGTCCTGGACTGGTTGGAAGAAATTCTCCCAGTCAGCGTCACCCTGATTTTGGCGCGTGCCTTGTGAATAGCCTCAGGTAGTCCCTTAGGTTTCTGGTTATGAGGAAGCGGTGCCTCACGTGTTCCCTTCCGGCGTCTCCCATCCTTTTTGCCAGGTCAGGGTCATCAAGCAGACGTCCGATCCTGTCCGCGGTTTCCTCGACATTGTTCACAAGATAACCGTTGACTCCGTCTATTATCTGGAGGGGGATTCCCCCGACGTTTCCGCCTATAACCGGCGTTCCCTTCCAGAGCGCTTCAGAGACGGTGAGTCCAAATCCCTCGCGCAATGATTTCTGGAGAATGACTCTCGACTTTCGCTGGAGAGCATTAACGAGCACGTGATCGGTCTTGGTGATGAGCTTGACGTCCGGACCGCACTCACCGACTATTGAGTCGTAAATCATCTGCCCTTCAGGATCGTCTGCAGACATGTTTCCTACGAGTATGAGCTGGCAGTCCGGATGATCCCTCTTTGCTATCTCGAATGCGTCAAGTACTCCTTTAGGGTCCTTCCACTTGTCGAATCTTGAGACCTGCGTTACAATTGGCACGTCAGGGTCTATGTCGTATTCTGCTAGCTTTTTCTCGATCTCTGCTTCCGTGAGGTCCATGTTCTTCTCGCTTAATGGGTCGATTGATGGCTGTATCACGTACTGCGGTATGCTTACGTTTTTCTGCTTGTAGGACTCCATCGAGACTATCATGGCATCATGCTTGTTCACGAAGTTCTCGGAAAGATACTTCCAGAGCACGGGATTTGGTTTTGAGGCATCAATGTGGCACCTCCAGAACCATGGCTGGTTCTTCTGCTTCAGGAAATTCACGAGAGGAGCGGGCTGCGGGTCATGATTCACCACGAAGTCGAATCCCGCGGCACTCATCCTTTTGGCGTTCTCCTCATTGACCGATATGTGGATGCGCTTGACTTCATCGGTCAAGTCGATGTCTCCTCCTTGCAGGGCGTTGTGGAAATTCTTAGTCACCTTGAAGAATTCGTCATTGCCGGTTATCACGTCCCATTCCGCGCGGACTCCGACATCATTGAATAATGGCACGAGGTTCTGCAGTATCTCCGCGACTCCCCCTCCTTCCCTTGTCGAGTTGATGTGCTTGCAGGACTTCCCTGAAAGCCCTGCAGCCAGATTCATTATCTCGCTTATTGCTTCCTCGCCGACTATTGGCTTGTAGTCTGAAATGCGTTTCTTTCCGCTCACCATGTTCAAAAAAATTCAACTCACAGAAGACTAAACGAGAAATCCGGCTTAAATAGTTTCTTTTCGCTTAAGGTTATTGTAAAAAAACATTAAAAAGGCACGCTATCATGCCGTTTGCTGTTTCATTCAAAATGGGAACGCGTCACGGATTCTTCAGAACGGCGCTTGAGGCGACACTGCATCCTGTTGAATTCTTCGGGAACGAGGATTACTTCAGCGAAGGCATCGGCAATGCGCTCATGTTCCAGCTCAAGGGATGGGGCCTCATGGCTGTTGCCGCGTTGGTTTCCATGCTTTTTGGAGGAGTCTTCCTGGGCATCGCGTCCGATGTGTGGACACAATGGGGCATACTCGGACTGATTGTGCTGGTCGTACTCGTTTCCGCATTCATAATAGTGAACTTGTTCGCGGTTTCGGCAATAGTGCACTTCCTCCTTGTTGCCTCAGGAATGCGCATAAAGAATAAGCTCAGGTTTTCCACTACGTTCTCGGTGATAAGCTACTCGATGAGTCCTGTATTGGCATTCATAGGCCCGTTCTACATACTCGTTAACGGAATACTCAGGAATTTCTCATCGCAAATGTGGGCGTCACTGCTTTTGGCATTCATTGCAATCCTGTTCCAGATGACTTTATTGTGGTTCAATGTCGTGGCATTCGTCGGATTAAGCGGCAGACATAAGGGTGTAAGCCTCTTCCGCTCGTTCATCGCTATGATAGTCGGAATACTGATGGTCACGGTGTTCTGGAACATCGTGACAAACCTGCTCGCTTATTACGTCATGACTCTTCCGGAAATGAAGATTTTGGAATCGGCAATTAACTCCGCCACTGCTACGAATCAGACTGCAGGCTGAATTTGAATTCTCGAGGTTCTTCCCACTAGTTAGCCTGTATCGTCCACTGTTGCTATTTCCGCGGACTTCGATTTCCTTCCTGCTTTTTTCACTTTGGACGCTGGAGTTATCACGACTTCTGGCTTTACGCTGCGCGACCTTCGCTTGGCGGGCGCCGCTGCTGCTGTGGTTTCTGTAATGACTGAAGCGGCTGGCGTTTGAGCCTGAGCTGGCGCTGCTGGAGACGCGCTTGATTCTGCAGAAGCTGGAGGCAACACGGATTCCGTCCCAGGTGCAACTGGGGTTTCCTTCGGCTTGCCCCATGATTCCTTTGTCTTGCATTTTGGGTCAAGACACATGGTCCACGGCCTTCTTCCAGCGCGCTTCACCATTATTATCGGCGTAGTGCAGAATTCGCATATCTTACCTGTCGGCTCGATGTAAGCCATGGCAGGCAGTGGATACGAGTTCTTGCAAGTGGGATAGCCAGAACAGCCTACGAATTGCTTCTTGGTCATCCTGTTGAAGAATTTCTTGAGCGTGCCTCCGCACTTGGGGCAGGGACCGAGAAGCGAACTTTTCTCCTGAGAATCCACGAGCCCCCCTACGAGTTCCTTCCCGATTTCCATCTCCTGAGACTTGAATTGGCCTAAGAGCTCGGTGAGATATTTCCTTGCCTTGCTTATCACTTCTTGGCGGTTGGTCCTGCCGTCCTGAATCTTTTCTAAGTCCTCCTCGAACTCGCGAGTGAGCTCCACAGATATTATTTTCGGAACGTGATTGCTCAATGCCTTAACGACGCTCAAGCCCAAGTCGGATACCGTTATCTTCTTGCCATTGATGTATTGGCGGTTGTAGAGGGTCTTTATGGCGTCAGCGCGCGTGGATTTCGTGCCGAGATTCTCCTTCTCAAGGAGTTTTATGAGTGATGCCTCGTTGAATCTCGCTGGAGGCTGTGTCTCCTTCTCGAGCATGTCTATTGAGATGACGTGAAGCAGTTCGCCTTCCTCAAGGGTCGGGAGGTTCTCATCCTTCATTTTCGCGTACTTCCCGTAATAGTCCATCCATCCGGGTTTTATGGTGCGGATTCCGCTCGCCTTGAATGTCTCGCCGTTGACGTCTATATCTGCCGCCATTGATTCCCTTATTGCGGGCTCGCCGAATACTGCCAAGAACCTGTGAACGACGAGGTCGTAGATCTTTTTCTCCCGGTCATTCAGTCCTTTAGGGACCTCGCCCGTGGGATGAATTGCGGGATGAGCTGGATCAGTCTTTTCCCCCTCGAATGGCTTTATTTCCTTCTTCGCGAGTATTTCATTTGCTGTCTTCGCGTATTCCTCCTGTCCGGATATCTTGCGGAGGATCCCTGGAAGGTCGAGTTGTTCTGGCAATTTTTCTGAACTCGTTCTCGGATAGCTTATCAGCGCTTTCTCGTACAATGACTGCGCTACGTTTTGCGTTATTGACGGGGATGCGCCGAAGTGCCTGTAAGCTTCGGTCTGCAGTTTCGTGAGATTGAAAGGCGTCGGCGGGCTGCTTTTCTTTTTTGATTTCGTGATTTTTGCGACTTTCGCAGGCTTTCCTTCAGTCTTCTTTAGGACTGATTCGGCTTTGTCCTTCTCGTCGAATTTATCGGCCTCGTGAACTGCGAGTATCACTGTATCGGGCTCTTCTTTCTTGTTGCACTTGAGCTCTATTACCCAGAATTTCTGCGGCTTGAATTCCTTTATCTCGATCTCGCGCCTGGCTAGTATCGCGAGTGTCGGTCCCTGCACGCGGCCTGTGCTTATGACGCTCCAGCGTCCGGCGCGCTTTAGGGCGGTAGTCATGGCCCTCGTCATGTTTATGCCGTAAATCCAGTCAAGCTCGTGCCTCGCGAGTCCTGCCTCTATCTGGGGGAAGTCAAGCTTATCTGATGCATTCTCGAATGCATCGAGAAGGTCCTTCTTCGTGAGTGTCGAGAAGTGCATTCTCTTTCCGTTCTCCACTCCGCATGCGAATTTCAGGACGTTGAATCCGATCACCGCTCCCTCTATGTCGAAGTCTGTTGCGACTATGTAGTCCGTGGCTGATGCCGATAGTTCCTTGAAGTTGTCTATGTAGTCCTGTACGTATTCTGCTTTGGTCTTCTCTATTTCCGGAATCGTGACCCACTTGGTTTCAAACACGGGATAAATCCATCCCTGCTTGTTCGCCTCGGCTAGACCGAAAATGTGGCCCACCGCGGGAACCACCATTATGGCGTGCCCGTTGTGCCGTATCTCGTAGTACGCTGCCCTTCCGTGCTTGTATTCGCGCACTGTCTTGGGATCGGCCAATGCATCGCATAATTTGCGGGCTGCTGCTGGTTTCTCGGCGACTATTATAGTATAGCCGCTGCTTTGAGTTTGGGGTTGATTCTTGATTTTAGTGACTGGAGAATCTTTCACAGAAATCCAAAAGTAGACCTATTATATAAGTATTTTTCATGCAAATTGGCCGTAGATTGGCATTGACAGGTCAACCATTCACTTCAATGCGATCAGTATCGCTCCTGCAGAGACAAGAGCGATTCCTATCCCTGCCTTCAGGCTTACCTTCTCGCCAAAGAAAAGTACTGCAAGGATTATGGCGAAGACAACACTCAACCGGTCTATCGGGGCCACTTGGGAGACTTGCCCTATTTTCAGTGCCAGGAAATAAAACAGCCAGGACAATGCTCCGGCAACGCCGCTCAAGAGTATGTAGTAAAGGGCTCTGGAATTTGAGAGTATTGAAGACACTTTGGAAAGCTTTCCCTCGACTACTATCACTCCAACCAAAAATAATGCCATGACTATCGCGCGCAAAGCCGTTGCGGCATTGGCGTCTATTCCGTCAAGCCCTGCCTTTCCGAAAATCGCGACGAGCGCTGCGGTCACTGCGGACAACAGCGCGAATATGAGCCACGAGTATTCCATGAAGCGAATACGGTTCTTCATTCCTAATAAACTAATCGCCGGCTGGAGGAATGCCTATGTCCGCGACCAGTACGCTTCCGGCATTCGGATTCCCAATTAGTCCTTTCTTCTCGCGGTGAAGAGTTATCGTATAGTCTGCAGTAACGGCGACCCCCAAGACTTCTCCTGTTGTTGCGTCAAGACCGCTCGGAACGTCTATCGAGAAGATCAGTGCCTTGCCATTGCAGGAATTGATTTTTCGTATTGCTTCAGCGAAAGGCTCCCTCACCTCGCCTTTGAGGCCGGTTCCGAAAACCGCGTCGACTATCGCATCAAATCCGGAAAAATCCATCTTCTCGACATCTAGGGTTGAATGGATTTTGAGGCGCGGGGAGTGGATGCGCTGGAGTATCTCCCAATTGATTTTGGAATCGTCCTTCCTTATGCTTTCAACGCCGCCCACGAGAAATACCTCGACAACGATGGAGTCGCTCTTTGAAAGCAAGTGCCTTGCAGTGGCAAAACCGTCTCCACCGTTGTTCCCGGTGCCACAAACTATCGCGACTTTGGAGCAGGCATCAATTCTAGAAATCACGACCCTTGCGGTTTCGCTTCCGGCATTCTCCATCATGCAGGCGAAAGGAATGCCTATGGCATTCGCGTTCACTTCGACCACCATCATTTCCTCGCCGCTTATCGCTTCCCGAACCATAATGTTACTGCATGCTCACCCAGTTTTTCCCCATTCCTCAAAGAACAGGAGCTCCTTTATGGCTTTCCTTGGTTTTCTTTCAGGCATTTCAGCCGGAAAACCTATCGGTGTCATGCCCACAATTCTTCGTTCTTGCGGTACTTTCAGGACTTCGCGAGCCTCATTCTCCCTGAATGCGCCTATCCAGCAAGTGGCGAGTCCTTCGTTTGTCGCCGCGAGCACGAGGTGCTCCATAGCTATAGCCGCGTCAACCCAGAAACTCGATTCATTGCCTCCTAGATGCGTGTAGGCGCTGGCGGGATCCGCCACCATCACCGCGACCAATGGCGCTTCCTCCATGAAAGTCATGTTACGCGTTGACGCTGCCAGGCGTTTTATTTTCTCCTTGTCCCTGACCAGCACGATATTGTACGGCTGGAGGTTCTTGGCTGATGGAGCGAGCTCCACTGCAGAAAGTATGCGCTCCAATGATTCAGCCGGAATCTCGTCTGGAAGATATTTGCGCACGCTCTTCCTTTTGTCAATCACTTCGTAAAAATCCATGCTGCAGCAACCATCACCACCATCACGCTTGAGGTAAGGTTATGGCGCGTCTTATAATTTTCCACTCAGGCGAGGCAGGGATGATTCCAACCGCATTCTCGAACTCATTCCAATCCCTGAAAGGCCTTTCGCGAACTATCCTGGCGCACCTCTTGCTCCCTATTCCAGGAATGCATTCAAGCACGTCCCTTGAGGCAGTGTTCGGATCAATCGGCACCGGGATTCCAGTAAGCGAGCGGAATCCGTGGTCAGTTATCATTATCTTATCCAGCCAGATGTGGAGTGGAAGAGGTACCGGGATGCCTATGAGCAAGGGATATGACGCCAATGGGCGGGCGAAAGTCACTCCATTGTCAAATGCTTCCGTGAATACCTTTTTGACTATCGTGCCTATTGGCGCCACTTTCTTTAGCATCGGATTGTCTATGTTTTCCCTGACCTTCCTCTTGAATGACTGGAACATTACGTGGCGTTTTTCCGGCCTGGCTGTGGAGTATGCGCGCGTTCCCGGGATTTGCAGTACCTGGCGGATGTTTATCCTGCGGACAAGCAGTCCCTCGCTCATGACTCTTTCAAGGAATGCGTAATTCTTCGAGAAAGTCATCTTCGTTTCTCCGTCCAGTCCTGAAACGAAATTGATGCCCGGAAGAAGGGATGGAAGTCCGTATTCATCCTTCCTCAAGGCTCCTGCCTCGTTTATGATTCGGATTGCGGTCAGGGCTTCGTCTTCGCTTACTTTCAGGTTGTTCCTCTTGATGACTTCAGGATCAACCGACTCAATCCCTAGCGCCGCGACGTCTCCTGGCGTGTTGTATTTCACTATGGTCTTGGCTATCTTCATGCACTCGCCCGGATAGGACGCTATGACAAGTGGATTCGCATTATCCATATGAAGGACTTCAAGGTCGGATACCGCGTTCCTGATTCCCGAGTAAAGCTTCTCGAGCGCTTCCGGATTCGGTCTTGGAAGCGTTGTGCCTTTACTCGATTCTGATTCGGACTTATATGAGAAAAGGCATGTCTGGTTTCCGAGCCTGAATGCCTTGACTCCAGCCTGCCTGAGGCTCACTATTTCTTCTATTATGTCGCTCTCAGCCCTGAATTGGGGCGGTCCTTTCAACGGTTCGCTGCAGAAAGAGCATCCTCCGCTTCCGTATCTCACGCATCCCTTGTAAGTCTCTATTTCGGCAATCAGGAATCCGCTCTCGTGATTCGGATGCTGCGGGATGACTATGCCGGCTCCAATCACGCTCCAATCCTTTATGTCTTCTGGAGATTCTCGCTTGAGATTCTCATCCCAACTTTTGAGTTCATTAGTGAACAGGTCGAAAACTATTTTCTCGGCATCTCCTTTGCTGCAGACTAAATCGAATGCGTCTTTCGGGACTTGCTGCTGCATTCTTCCTCCCTCGGTGCCGACTCCGAAACTAGCTGCAGGTCCTGCAAGGACGGAGAACACGCCGCGACCCCTTGATTCTCCCGCGATTTTCACGACATCATCCAGCCCTGCAGGTATTCCTCCAAGATAGTTTCCGGGAACAGTGCTTCCCGCTATGAGTATCAGGACGTCGCATTCGGGAAGGAATCCGCGCGCCCTGTAAGCGTCAATAGTAAGATAGTCTATGGTCCATGATTTGGGCGCACTGCTTCGAACTGCTCCAGCTATGTATCTCGGGTATGGCGAAACGTAAGGAGGAACTCCTAGGCATGCCGGCTCGTCAACGTAGCCGTCGAGTATCAATACCTTCCCTCCTTCCTTCAAAATTGTTTCATTTCACCTTTCGAAAACACCATTGCGTGGGTAATGCTTTTATTTGTTTGTTGCGGGCTGATATCTAGAAAGCGATAGCATACTCACCGTGGATAAATCACAAATAAGGAAATTGTTCGGGAAGACGGATTACGATGTCGAAGTCTTCCGCAGGCAGGGATTCACTAGACAGAAATGCAGCGTTTGCGGAGGCCACTTTTGGAGCACTGTAGAAAGGAATGACTGCGGCGACACTTCATGCGCAGGCGGTTACGGATTCATAAAAGACGTGGATGGAGAGACGGCACCCAGAGGCGGACTCTGGGATTACAAGAAGGGAGTGAAGGAGTGGACTTCGTTCTTCGAGAGGAACAATCACACAAACATCCGGGATTATCCTGTTGTTGCCAGATGGAGGGATGACATGTATTTCACCCTCGCAAGCATAGCAGACTTCCAGCCATGGGTCCTGAACGGCTCGACCGCCCCACCCGCCAATCCCTTGGTCGTGGCACAGCCATGCATGCGCTTCAACGACTTGGACAACGTGGGAAAGACAGGAAGGCATTTCTCCATGTTCACGATGGGAGGACAGCACGCATTCAACTCCAAGGAATTGACTACAGGATACTGGATGGACGAATGCATGGACTACAACTTCCGCTTCCTCAATGAAGTGATGCGCATCCCGAGTGAGGAAATAACCTACAAGGAGGACGTCTGGATGGGAGGAGGGAACTTCGGCCCAAGCCTTGAATCATTCTCAAAAGGACTCGAGATCGTGAACTCGGTATTCATGCAGTACCGGATAACTTCTGAAAAGGAAGGCGCTTACGAGAAGATGCCCATGACTGCGATAGACGTTGGATGGGGCCTTGAGCGCATACCCTGGTTCGTTAACGGGACCCCTACTGCTTACGATTCGGCATTCTCGTACATACTTCCGCAGCTCATCAAGGAAAACGGAATAGAAGTAGACGAGGACCTGCTCATCCGTTACGCCAGAGCGAGCGGCCTTCTTGATGTAGGAGAATCATCCAACATAATAGAGGCACGTGCGAGGGTCGCCGGAATGATCGGCACGACACAGCACCAGCTTGAGGCATCACTCGGACGGCTTGAGGCATTGTATACAGTGTGCGATCACACGCGCGCCCTTGTTTTCGCTTTGGCTGACGGGGCGCTTCCATCAAACGTCGGTGGAGGCTATAATCTGAGGAACGTCTTGAGACGGGCCAGCACTTTATGCAAGATTCATTCATTGAATCGCGGAGTTAATCTCGTTGAATTGTGCAAGGCGCACATAGATTATCTTAAGGAATTGTATCCGCGTCTTGAAGGGCTTGGCGGAACTCTTGAGGACATAATAAGCGTTGAGCTCGCGCGCCAGGACGAGACTCTCGAGAAAGGAAGAAGGATGGTCATGAGGCTCGCTCAGGCCGGAAAACTCTCGGATACTGTAGAAAGCAGTAACACGCTCGCTGAGCTTTACGAATCTCATGGAATAAGCCCTGAGATGGTTGAGGAAATATTGGGAACTGGTTTCACCATGCCTTCTGATTTCTATCTACGCCTTGAGGAGCGGAAGAAAACAGCGGCACCGGAGATGCTGCCTGCAAAGGAAGAGGAGGGAACCAAAATCTCTGAGACATTATTGAAAGAGGCAAGCGCCAGCGGAACGAGCGGTACTAAGATGCTCTTCTATGACGAATCATATGACGGCATTTTCGAATTCAAGTCAAGCATAGTGATATCCCTTGATGGAGGGAAGAGATTGGTCTTGCACGAGACACTTTTCTACCCAACATCAGGAGGACAGGAGCATGACACCGGGACCATAAACGGCGTAAAGGTAATTGACGTGCGCAAGGAAGGACCGTTCATAATACACGTTCTTGAAAAAGAGCTTGATGGCGCCGCAGCCGGACTTCACGTGAAAGGAATGGTCGACCGTGACAGGCGACTTGATCTGACGCGCCATCACACGGCGACCCACATCATGAATGCAGCTCTTCGTCGCGTTCTTGGAGAGCACGTGTGGCAGCAGGGAGCGGAAAAAACGCAAATGAAGGCGCGTTTCGATTTCACTCACTACAAGCCGATAAGCCGAGATGAATTGGAGCGGGTGGAGCGGGAAGCGAACAGGATAGTGCTTGAGGGACTTCCGGTAACCATAATTCATACCCCTAGAGGGAATGCTGAGAAACTGTTCGGATTCAGGATTTACCAGGGAGGAGCGGTTCCTGAAAGCAACCTCCGAATCATTCAAGTGGTGGGAGTAGACGTTGAGGCGTGCGGTGGAATGCACTGCAATAACACGAGAGACGTAGGCCTCATAAGAATAATGTCTTCGGAAAGGATCCAGGACGGAGTCTGCAGGATGGAATTCTGCGCCGGAAGGCGCGCAGTTGATTTCGTCCTAGAGCGGGAGAGATTGCTTGGTGATTCCTGCACTGTCTTCGGTGTGAGGGCGGATGACCTTCCTAAAACCTGCTACAGGTTCTTCGATGAATGGAAAAGCTTGGGAAAGGCGGTTAGGATCCTTCAGGAGAAATCAAACGATCTTATGGTTCAAAGCATACTGGAACAGAATAGGGACGATCCTGAACTCATAATAGCTGACGAACTCGACCCGCTTGTCGCGGATTCCAGAAATCTCGGCCTTCTCGCCAAGAAGACAGTTGAGAATGACACGAAGGGGCGCACGATATTCCTGAGAAACACCAAGGGGGACTTCATTGTCGCATCAAAAAAATACAATGCAGAAGTACTGGGAAGAAAGCTCGTTGAAGCCCTCAAAGGGAAAAGCGGCGGCAAGGGAGAAATCGCGAGAGGAGTCCTTGAAGGAAAGACCCCGACAGCGAACATAAGGATCATACTGCTTAAGATTACGAAGAATCCGCAGTAAGCTGCCTCATCGTTCCTGAACGCGCATTACGGTTTGGCGCCGGACGTTTGCTCCATACCAAGCTGAAACCTATATATACCGATTGTACTATAATCCGTACATATGTACCTAAAGAAGGACAAAGAACTGGAAATCCTCAGCCACTATCTTGGCGACTACTCCTGCCGGTTCTACCTTCGGGAATTAAGCAAAATGTCAGGAATCGCGCTCATGACAGTCCAGCACGCCGTGTCAAACCTTGAGGCGGACGGGATACTCAAAAGCGTCATGCAAGGCAGGAACAAGTACTTCGCGCTCAACCTCGAGAACGCCCAGACAAAGCTCTGCCTGCTTCAGGCAGAGATACACAGGACGCAATCATTCCTGAAAAAATACCCCGCATTCAAGACATTCCTCAAGGAATTAAGGGGAACCCAAAACCCAATCATAGCATTCGGAAGCTTCGCAAAGTTTTCTGCCGGAATAAAGGACTCCGACGCGGACATGCTGATTGTGGTTTCGGAAAAAAACACGCACGTGAAACTCCCATACCACGTCCTGCCTCACGAAGTCCACGAAATAAGGCTTCGGGAGGATGACTTCCTGAAAGCGCTTGAGTCAAGTGCTGCATTAATCGGGGAAATACGGGAACACCACGTCATACTAAACGACCATTCATTCTACGTCAACGCGATGTGGGACTTTTGCACGAAAAAACAACGCTGAACTTTTCGAGCACGGAAAATACCGGCAGGCAGCCTCCGGGACGTTATTAAGACCTACCGGCACATAACCAATAGTTTGGTTCATATGAACCAATAAGTTGGTAGCGTTACCGACGGGCAGCTCTAATCTAGTGCAACTCGGGGCGGGGAAACGTCCGTTTTTCTAGAACGTCTGTGTCTGCGTGCAGGCAAGGTATGCGGCGCGTGCGTCCTGCTCTTTTTGCTCTGCATCATCGCAGTTGATCCCGAGACAGCTATCGTATGCTTTTGCCGCGTTATCGTACGCTTCCTTCAGGGTTTTTTCGGTTTTCTGGAGTTCGGTTATTTTCGTTTCCAGCTCGGGTATTTTGGCCTCGGACTGCGGAATCTTTTCAGTTTCGTATTCTTTTATGGAAGCCGCTTCTCCGTACGCCTCCACCATGCTCACCTCGTCCAAGTAGCTTTGTTCGGCACGGGCTGCCGCGTCTTCCGCTTCCTTAACCTTCGCTTTTGAGTCCTCAACATCCGCGCACGATTCGGCAACGTCTATGACTTCGCCAACGCCCGGTATGAGCCCCCATGCATTGCCCCAGTGCCCGGTAAGAACGCCCACTAAATTATATATTGCTCCGATAGGGCCGGCAGTTTTTATCATACCCTTCTCCCAGCAGGTGGTATCTTCCGCCCGGGAATCCGCCAACTCGCTCTCCGCTTCATCCCACGCGGCCTTCTTTTCCTCAATGTCTTCCTGATGCTTCGCGTACGATTCCTTTAATGCGGCAAGACTGCTTCTCATTCCCTCCAACTTTTGCTTCTCATCATTCAGGCTCGACTGGTCCCATGCAATGCTTTTTGTCGTCTCGTCCACTTCGCTCTTCGCGGCATCCATCGCGTCTTTTTTCGGCTTGCACTCTGCTCCCTTCGCGGCTTCAGCAGCCTCTTTGGTTTCGTCGTTGCATGCTGCTTCCCTTGCGGCTTTTGCATTATCCCTGGCAGTCTTGAGCCACCTGCAGTCGACAAACTCCTTCTGGAATGCCGAAGCGAGAGCCACCTTGTCTCCGCACTTAAATGAGCTCACTAAGGTTACGATGATGACCTGACGGCCGTCCGTTTCCACACGGTACGACCTTGAGAACGAGCTGCTGGAATCAGAAATGGGCTTGCACAATGTTTCTTTCTCTTCCGCAGTACAGCACGAGTTGGCATGATTGATGTAGCACTCATAAGGCGTCGTGTCCTTGACTTGCGTTGGAATCCTGTCCTCGTCTGCACCCGTCACATCCATGGTCTGAGTCTGGAGCGGCACGACCTTGCAATCCCAGTCGCATACGGAACAACCGCCACTGCTTCCGCCGCATGCATAAACACTGCGTGGGAGAAGAAACACAAAGACGAGCAATAATAATAGAAGAAATGCAACTGCGACTGGAAATGATTTTTCCCATGAAATCCTTTTTGCTTTAGCGTCAACCATAATCATCATTCCTCCATCATCCTTCAAAAAATTTCTTACACATGAACAAGGCGAATAAGAACACGGCATACACGAAAATCGTAAAGACTAGTACTCCCGCGACCACTCCAGCCTGACCTGATACTGAAGGAGCCTTCATGACAAATTGTGCAAGGCTTACCGCTCCATTTATGACAAGGAATCCCAAATAGGCTAAGCCATACTTCCACGCCCAGGACGGCTTCTTCCACAATCCGAACAAGAGAACCATCGCGCCGATTATGTCCAAAAGCACCATTGCCAGCAGTGCAGGGATGCCTCCGAACTGGAAACCGAAAAGGATGTACTGAGCATTCCTTATGGATGCCAATGATGACAGGACGCCGAGCACGAGAATCACGAACAGGACTTTCAAAAGCGAAGGAAGCGGTTTCCTCCCGCCGCTCGGATTCTTTTCCTCCTTCTTTTGCGCTTCTGCCTTTTTTGTGCCAGTATTTCGTGCAGCCATCGAATATCCCTGGGCTTACTATGGTGTTATTACTTTTAAAAAAACGTATCGTTGTCATCAATTTACAATTGAAGTCGGAACTTGGATCCGGTCCGACTCCATTGTTGGCCTTGCTTCGAATACCGTGAGGGTTTCGAACGGGACTTTTGAGGAAGAAACGATTCTCACAGTGTACCCCCGCGCTTCAACATCACTTACTGAAAGAGGCGTTATTGATGAGACAATATACAAAATTCTTCCTCCGCGCGTAAGGTGGCTTGCGGCTTTCTCGAAAAATTCAAAAAGTTTTATTGGAGGCGTTCCGCACGAAGTCGCCAAATCCATTTCGTCTTCTTCTGAAACTGGAACGTAAGGCATGTTCCAGACTATCAAGTCGAACTTCTCGTCAGGCCTCACGTTGGAGAACAAATCGCTCTCACGGAACTCTATGTTCCCCGCACCCTCGGTTTCGGCGAGCGCTCTCGAGGCATTGACTGCACGCGGATTGATGTCAACTGCGAGAACATTTCCAACATTTTTTGCGAGAGTGATTGACAGTATTCCGCTTCCGCATCCCATGTCAAGAGCGCGCCCGATTGAGCCAGGCGTTACGGCAGTACGTATGGCTTCCTCCAGGAGGAAACTGTCCTCCTTTGGCTCGTAAACTGCTTTTTCCATTCGTTCTGACTGTGATGCATTATCATCAAATAAAAGATTAGTGGCAGGCGGGTGTCTTGAAAGGTTAATCAGCTAATCGCGACACTAGTCTATCATGGTGCAATCCATTGTGTGCCGCCGATGCGGTCACACGTGGTTGGACTGCGCTGAGTTCGAGGAGCGCAGTGCACCGGCTCAGGAATCAGGAAGGGACAGGAGGGAGAGGGTGACATTCTATCAGTGTCACTCTTGCGGGAGCATTAACCGGGTGCTGCCCAGGAAGGGGCAAATAAGTCTCGGGGCTTTCGCTTCCGTGGAGACGGCAGTTGCGGGCGGGCCGGGCAGGAGTCCGGCCATCCCCGCCGAATGCTCGGAGTTGCCGCTAGTTATACTCCTCCCCTTGCCTTCCCTGTGTTGACTGAGAGATTCTCTTTTTCTAGACAAAAAAACACCAAAATACCCCAAGACGGGGCCGGACTTTTGGCCCCGTCCGCTGGGTTTTTTATATAAACCAGCTTCAGAAGAATTATTGAGATAATGAACGTGCCGAAACCGGATAATCAATTGACAAGGCTGCTGTTCATTTATGTTCTATGGAACGCCACAATAGTTTTCGCCACGAGTCTTGTCTATCTTTATTTCAAGAATGCGGGCGTAAGCGACCTGAACCTCCTGGTTTCCTCGCTATTCTGGCCTGCGGGTGCGCTTCTGTCACTGCTGCTCATGGACCGCAAGCCGAAAATTGATGCGAGAATCCTGATGGCACTTGGCTCATTCATGTTCCTGGCTGCATTCGCGCTGCTTTTCCTGCTGCCGCCAACAAAAGAGCTGCTTTTCGTATATCAGTTCCTTACTGGGGCGCCGTGTTTCTTTTTCTGTATCCCGTTTAACACGCTGTATTTTGCGCTTGCCAAAAAAAATGCGGCAACGCTCAGCACAGTCTACAATTCAATGGGGTCGCTTCTTGGCTTGCTGCTGCCTATTGCAAGCGGCTTTATAGCGCAGGAATTCGGTTTTAACTTGATGTTCGCGGCCTCGGCGTTCGTTTTCCTGCTTCCGACTGCGGCGGTGTTCATGCTGAATCCAAGCAGGTTTAAGTATGACCTGGCTGATTCGCTGATTAAAACAAGAGGCTTCAAGACCCTTTCTTTCATAGAGGGCGTAAGCACCGGAGGCGCGGCGACGGTTGTCGCAGTCATCTCACTCGCGTATTTCAGGGAACCTCTCGGTCTGGGGCGTTTCCTTGCAGCTACCACTCTTTTTTCCGTTGTCGCATCGCTTATCGTAAGCAGATTCTCTGACAAGACACGGAAGCGCAAGACATACATCGCGGTCTTCAGCTGCCTCTGTGCCATTGCGACAATCGCCGCGGCATTTGGCACAAACTTGGTGGCATGGTATGGCGCGGTCGGTGTGAGAAACTTCTTTTTGGCATTGTTCATTCCATTCACTACAGCCATCCTTGTTGACAGCAGGCGCAATATAGGAAAAATCATGGTAGGTCGCGAATGGGTCCTTAATGCTGGCAAATTGGTTGGCGCTGCAGCAGTGGTGAGTGCCTACTTGGTGTTCCCCAGTCTTTACCTATCTCTTGCAGTTGTAGGCTGGCTGTTGCTGCTCTACCCGGTCGTTATAGAACTAAAAAGAAAGCATATCTCTGTGGGATAGTGGCATCAGCTCGTAGTCACAATCAGTATGTAACTTTTTAAATCACCGCAGCCGCCAGTAAAGCGACTTGTTATGCTGCGCGGTGGAAGAGTGATATTCCTGAATCACACTGCGGACCTCGAATTCGAGGCCGAGACTGAAAGATTGGAGGACTTGTTCGGGATCTGCGCGCACACGTTATTCCAGGCGATGATGGAGGAGGATTTAATGCGCACCGTGATGCCTCGTGAGACGCGAAACGTGCAAGTTGAAGGCACTGACCTAGAATCGCTGCTTTACGGCTTCCTCGAAAAACTCCTGATACTGCACGACTCTGAACGGCTGGTGTTCTCGGATTTCTCGTTCAAAAGGCTGGAGAAGAAGAATAAAAACAGCACGGGATGGATCTGCGAGTACGAGTGCCGTGGAGAAGCCTGGGACTCCGCGAGGATGACCAGCAAAGAACACGTCAAGGCAGTGACTTATCACGACATGCGCGTGGAGCGGGATGCGACTTCGGGCATTTGGAAGGCGAGAGTGCTCCTGGACATCTGAATCTTTAATTATGAAAACAACGTACTGGTGAACTAGAATCACGTTATGGCGTTTCCGAACCGGGTAGTAAGCGTCAATAAGATTGACTCGCTCAAGTGGGAAATCCCTGTGGGAGCTTTCCCTGGAATGCATGTTCCTGCGATAATCTTCGCGAGCGATGCTCTCATGACCAAGATCCGCGAGGACCGCACCCTCATCCAGGCTGCAGGGGTGGCAACGCTTCCCGGAGTGATTGAAAAAGTCGTGGTCCTTCCTGACGCGCATGAAGGATACGGATTCCCGATAGGCGGTGTCGCAGCACTTGACTGCGAAACTGGTGGGATAAGCCCTGGAGGCATAGGATACGACATCAATTGCGGAGTACGGATACTGCGCACAAACCTCACCGCCAACGAAGTCAAGCCGCACATTCCTGAATTGCTTGACGAAATGTTCGAAAACGTTCCGTCAGGCGTAGGAAGCAAGGCGAAACTACGCATAGACCGCGCCAACATAAATGAAGTAATGGAGCGCGGCTCTGAATGGGCAGTCGAGAACGGTTACGGAACTAAAAAGGACCTAGAGCACACAGAGGAAGGAGGAAGGATGAAGGCCGCAGACAGCCGCGCGGTAAGCGATGATGCAAAAAAACGCGGCATGCCGCAGTGCGGAAGCCTGGGGGCGGGAAATCACTTCCTTGAAGTCCAGAAAGTGAATGAAGTCTTTGATGCGGAAGCAGTGAAGGCGTTCGGGATAACTGGAAAAGACCAAGTGACAATCATGATCCACACAGGCTCAAGGGGATTGGGCCATCAGGTGTGCTCTGATTACTTGAGGAAGATGGAAACCGAGTATCCTCAACTCGCGTCAAAACTTCCTGACAGGGAATTGATTTACGCGCCTGCAGGAAGCCATCTCGCTGAGGAATACCTGGGTGCAATGAGTGCAGCCGCGAACTTCGCGTGGGCAAACCGCCAGCTCATAACACACTGGGTTCGTGAGTCATTCCAGAAAGTATTCAGGAAGGATGCGGATTCGCTCGGACTTGAATTGATTTACGATGTCTGCCATAACGTGTGCAAGGTCGAGGAACATAATGGAAGGAAATGCTTCGTGCACCGCAAGGGCGCCACGCGAGCATTCCCGAAGGGGCGTCCGGAACTATCGCATGATTACAGGCACATAGGCCAGCCCGTCCTTCTTCCAGGGAACATGGGGACTGCGTCATACATACTGGTGGGGCAGGAGAAGGCGATGACCGAGACTTTCGGAAGCACAGCTCATGGAGCGGGGAGAGTCAAGAGCCGTCACGCTGCGATAGCGGCCCACAGGGGAAGCGATGTCAAGGCTAAACTGGCTGAGATGGGGATAATCGTGCGCTGCCAGAGCCTCGAAGTCGTGGCGGAGGAAGCTCCGGACGCTTATAAGGACATTGACGAAGTAGCAAGAGTAAGCCATGAAGCGGGAATCGCGACAAGAGCCGTGCGGCTTGTGCCTATGGGAGTCGTTAAAGGATGAAATGCCTTATTAAGGAGTGATGAGGAAGGACTTTCGAGTATATGGTGGAAACGAAAACCATAATCGCGATATCTGCAATCGCTATCGCAGTAATCATCACTCTTGCAGTCAATTATTATTTTCCGAAAGAAACAGCGGACACCACTTCCGGGAAAACCTGGCAGATTCCAGAAAACAACAATAATAATGCCTGCAAATTCGGGACTGACGCACACGGCGTCACGGCGACTCTTGGCGGCGCAAGCCTCAAAGCAGGGGGACCGCTCGTACTCAGCATAACGCACAATTCATACGTTGTGCACGGCTATCGCGAGAATGAAGACCCGGATAAAAATCAAGTGGCAGGGATACATACTAACAAGGACGTTCCTGAAAACGTCACGGTAAAAATAAACTTAAACCAAGCCGCGGAAACCAATAGCGACTTGGGGCCGGGCATGGTTTATTTCGTGGTTATTGAAAAACCAAGCGGTGCTCCGGAAACTGCGGGAGGAGCGCCATACAGATTCAAGCTTTACATTCCTTACAATTACAGCGTGACTCCTGAGACTGATGGACTGATAATCGGGGATTGCACAGTTTACGCCGCCCCCTGACCTGTCTTCTTATGCTAGGCGCGCTTCCGGTATTTTCCAGTCCCTATTGTCTCGAAATAAAGCTCGACAGGCGCCATGCTTCCCCATGCAGTGAGGAACAATGTGATTATGTATGTAATGATGAAGCCGACTATTGGTATAAATGACTGCACCAGAGAACTTGCTTTGGATACAGCTCCATAAAGCGCGAACGAGAGAAGCATCAGGACGATGAATGGGACTGCGTTCGCCCTCAAGATTGACACTGAACGCTTAACCGCATTCCATCCGGAAACATCCTCCATGAAAACCACTGGCGTCAGCACCAGCCCCGAAAGATAAGGCCCCACAGCCAGAACGGCAAGCAGGGATAAGCCCAAAAGCGCGTCGAGTATTATTCCAATCACTGGTATGAACCATAATGCTCCCATAACGAGGATGTATGCCGCGAACACCAGTGTCCATAAAGCACAGAAGACCACTCCAGTCCAAAGGAGTCTAAAGAGATTCGCTGAAGCGCTCCTGAATGCTTCCGACACTAATATACCGCCTTCCTGGGCGCCGGCATCTGCCCTGCGCTTCTGGAACACCAGGCTCGCATAAGCGAGGTTCGCGATCATCGTGATGATTATTGAAACCACGAGTATGCCGAGCGCGTAAGGCGCGTACGAGATGAGTATGCCTGTGAGTTTTGGAATGCCTATCACTGATGGACAAGCAGTTTTTGTTCCTGCGTTAGTTGCGTTCGTGAAAAAGGGGGCGAAGAATGCATTGAGTCTGCAGTCAAGCGCGTCACGGTTCATTACTGCCGCAATCTGCTTGATGAACGATGCGAAAAGAGCCAGCCATAAGAACGAAGGAATAGTCGCAAGAACTGCAGGAAGAAGCGCCTTTGGCTGTTCCATGCAAAGCTTTACTGGTGAAACGAGCAGTTTCTCATAATTGACCATACAGATCGCCGCCGTTGTACAACAACAACCGTTAAATCATGTTAACTGCGAATAAAACGTTTTTGGACGTGATGCATTCGGCATTCGGTATCGTCGTGGTGATAACGTCTTCTCACTTTTGAACTGCCCGCCAGTTCGGATATTGGCTCAGAAACTATATCCATTTCCCCCAAAGCACTACCGACTCGTGCTTGAGGCGCGAATAGAACTCCGGATTCTTCTCCCGCATAAGACGCATCCTGTGAGGAGTGAAGACTATCACGCTCACACCGCATCCTTCAGGGACGTTTTCTGAAATAATGCTTGCCGCGTCATTTATGGTCTCCTCTCCAGGATTCTTCGAGACCCTGATCCACAATTCGATGTCCGACACTTCACTTCCCGCAATGTTATCGCCGCGGGACCAGGAGCCGTAAACGCCGACTCCTTCAACGACTTCAAGGAAGTCCGGATCTGCATCTATGGCTTTTTGAACGTCAAGGAGCGAGAGGCTAAGAAGCGTCCTCAGGACGCGCGTCATGTGGTTGGACTCGTCCAAGTAGAATCTGGTGTACTTCCTCAGTATTCCCTCGCTTGCGAGTATTTCGAAACACTTCGAGACCAGCCCCTTGCTTAGCTTGAGCTTCTTCGCTGTATCATCAACCCCAACCGGCTTTGAGGGGTCTGACTTGAGCAGGACGTGCTCGAGTATCTTCTGGCGTTTTGCTGTGGAGAATATCTCGAAAAAGCGCATGGAGAATGGAAGTTCACTTGGTGGTGGTTCTTGCGTATGCCTTTACTAAGTCAGTTGTGAATTTCACGGTGTCCGCCAAGTCCCGCATGTCAATCTTTTCAACTGCAGTTCCCCCAGTTAATGGCCTAAGGTCTGCAGCTTTCGAATAGCCGTGCATGTTGAGGCATGGAATCGAGACTACAAGAACTGGTGCTTTGGCTATGTCGTGATACGGCTTGGCGTCGGTAGTCCACACGTCGCCCTGCCAGCCGTAATTCGAGACCTGATGCTTTCCTCCGTAATTCGCTGCGACGTCATAACAGAGGTCCAGTGCCTTCGCGTCTGCTTCCCTTGCACCGTCTCCCGTTCCTGGCTTTCGCATTATCGAGACTCCTTCGCCGAGCTTGTTTGAACGTTTTTTTTCCTTGTAGCAGTCGATCACATCCAGTGCTATGGCGAGATCGATCTTGGTTCCTTCGCTTTTGAGTTCTTCCGCGATTCTCGTGGCACCGCGCATGCCAAGCTCTTCCCTCGAGGCACCGACGTATATCACATTGAGGTCGTCGTATGTGGATGAAAGCTCCTTTGCGACCGCGATCATCGCAGCGCATCCTGAGCGGTCGTCCATTGCTTTTCCGGAAAAAACGTTTCCAGTCTTTTTCGGGACAATCGTCTCGGGGTTTGCTCTTGTGACCTCGTCGACATGGGCGTCTATGAGTATTGTTTTCTTCGCGTTCTTTCCGCGCTTGATTCCTACATAATTGTTCATGTCGTCTATAGTGGATGTGTCTACGCAGTCCTTGAGTGCGCGCTCCATGTATTCAGCTGCGGGGCGCTCGCTTCTTGACGGAGCATAGATCTTCGAAAGGTTCCTCAAGTTTTCTTCCAGAGAGTTTCTTGCCACGTCTTTTTTTACCCTTGATTTTTCGTTGAATTTTGTTCACGTTTCGTGAACTTTTGTTTTTAATGATTCCTGTCCTCAGGCGCTCTAGACTCACAGGAACCCCGAATTTATAAGCTTTTACCATTTGTGAGTGGTTCCATGATTTCGGGAGTCCTCGCGGCAAGCTTTATAAACGAACCCGCAACTTTGGTGGCTTATGCCAAAGATACACAAGCCAAGACGTGGATCGCTACGCTACAGCCCACGGTGCAGGGCACGCAGTCACATTCCAAGAATCAAGAGCTGGCCGGAATCAGCGGGCAAGACGCTCCCGGGATTCGCTGGCTACAAAGTGGGGGTAACCCACATCTTGGTTACTGAAAACAGGAAGACAAGCCCGCTTCTCGGACAGGAACGAAGCGAGCTCGCGACGATAATAGAAGCGCCCCCCCTTGTGGTCGTGGGCTTCAGGACCTACTTGCGCGAGGTTGGAAGGGGCCTTAAGGCTGCAGGAGAAGTCTGGTCCGGGAAAGTGCCGAAAGGAATTCGAGGACACGAAACAAAAACAACGAACGCCGCAGAAACCAAAAAACCGGAATCCATCGATGCCGCAAAAATAGAAAGCGTGAGACTCATTCTCGCAACACAGCCGCATCTTGCCGGATTCGGCAAGAAAAAACCGGACGTAATCGAAATGCCGGCTCCGGGAAAAGATTCGTCTGAAAAAATAAAAAACGCCGAAGGGCTTCTCGGAAGCGAAATCAAGCTCTCGGACGTGATCACTGCAGGGGATTACATGGACGTGTTCTCAATAAGCAAGGGAAAAGGATTCCAAGGCCCTGTCAAGAAGTGGGGAGTGAAACTGCAATCGCGAAAGACCAAGAACGCCCAAAGGCGTCCCGGAAACATCGGAGGATGGACTCCAAAAATAACGCAATGGTACACCCCAATGGGAGGCCAGATGGGCTACCAGCAGAGGGGCGAGTTCAACAAGAGGGTATACAGCATCGGAAGCGGGGGGATAGAGCATTCCGGCGGATGGAAGAATTACGGGCTCGTGCGCGGTGACTACATCATACTCGGAGGAAGCGTTGCCGGCCCAAGCACGCGTCTCATAAAGCTTCGCTTCGCCATGCGCACGAAGAACAACGAGAAAAACGAAATCCCAGAGATAACTTACATTCATGAAGTGAATAGTAGCAGCAGCAATAAGGTGTGAGAGTGAGAAGCAAGCATGTCACAATCAAGGCAATTTAAGGTATTCCCGATAGACGGCAGTGCGCAATCCATTAGGGAGATTGAAGCGCCGTCACACTTTTCAGAAATCGTAAGACCTGACCTCATAATGCGTGCATACAACGCCGCAATGAGAAACAGGATGCAGCCGCACGGAACTGACCCTAGGGCGGGACAGCGAAGTAGCGCGAAATTCTGCGGACTCAGGAAGGGATGGGGCCATTCATACAGCTACGGCCAGTCAAGGATTCCGAGACTCATGATAAGCGGAGGAAGGCGCGTGGGCGAGGCGAGGATAGTCCCGCAAGCGGTAGGGGGGCGAAGAGCGCACCCGCCCGAAGCCATACACGTTCCGCACGAGAAGATAAACGACAAGGAAAAACTCAAAGCAATACGATCAGCGATCGCCGCAACCGCGAGCGCCAAGTTCGTAAAGGAACGAGGCCACGCGACTGAAGGCATCACGCAATTCCCGCTCGTTGTTGAATCCGCCTTCGCAGGCATAACCAAGTCGAAGAAGGCGATTGAGGTCCTGGAAAAACTAGGCTGCAGCGCAGACCTTGAGCGCGCAAGCGGAAGGACCAGAAGGCACGGAAAGGGAAAACTGCGAGGAAGGCCATACAAGACCAAGAAAAGCATTCTCGTAGTCGTCGGCTCAAGCGGCGCTCCAGTCTCGCGCGCAGTGCGAAACCTGCCGGGAGTGGACGTTGCGAGAGTAAACCAGCTTAACGCGAAACTACTCGCTCCAGGCGGAAACCCGGGAAGGCTCACGGTCTGGACTGAGGACGCTATCGCGCAACTCAAAGGATTGTACAACACAGGGTGACTCAAAAGTAAATGACAGGAGACCGGATATTGCTCTACCCTTACATGACTGAAAAAGTCGTGAGGATGAGCGGGAACAACGTGATCGCATTCATAGTGTCCGACGAGGCGACAAGGACAGACGTGAAGAAGTCAGTGGAAAAACTTTACGGATTCAAGGTCAAGAAAGTGAACATACAGAAGCCGCCGCGCGGGAAGAAGAAGGCATACGTCTCACTTGTGGGTGAGGGCGCTGCCATGGACCTTGCAGGAAAGCTCGGACTTATGTAAATGATTGATAGAGGTTGATGATAAGCATAAATGGGAAAGAACATCACGCAACAAAAAAGGGGAAAAGGATCATTAAGCTACAGGTGCCCATCGCACAGGTTCCTCGGAGCCACTGGGCATTACCGCGGGAACAATACTGTCGCAGGAGTGGTCATGGATCTCAAGCACTGCCCAGGTCACAATTATCCGCTCGCACTCATCGAATATTCTGACGGAAACCGGAGGGAGAACGCGCTCCTGCCGGCAGTTGAGGGGATGCAGGTCGGGATGAAAGTCGGATGCGGAGCAGGAACTGCTCTCGCACTCGGCAATGCGCTTCCGCTTTCGGAAATACCGGATGGCACGACTATTTGCTGTCTGGAATCAATACCGGGAAACGGAGGAAACTTCGTCTTAAGCCCCGGAAGCTATGGATACATAACCTCAAGAAGCGATGACGGAAAAAGCGTGAGCGTGAAACTCCCGTCCGGCGCCACGAAATTATTCCTGCCCCAATGCAGGGCGCTCATAGGAATAGTGGCTGGCGCAGGAGTGAAGGACAAACCACTAGTCAAAGCCGGCAAGAATCATTACATAATGCACGCCAGGAACAAGCGCTGGCCTTCAGTGCACCCGATAAACATGAACCCGGTCGACCACCCGTACGGCGGTGGCGGTCACAAGCACATAGGGAAATCACAGACCGTGAACCGGAATACGCCTCCAGGAAGGAAGGTCGGGTCAGTCGCTGCGAGAAAAATGGGAAGAGGAAGATAGAAGAGAAAAGGCGAGTGATGATCAAGAACCATGGTGAAAGTTTTCTATTATCGCGGAAAGACGATGCAGGAACTCCAGGACATGACTCTCCAGGAGTTCTCGAAACTCGTGCCGAGCAGGATAAGGCGAAGGCTTGGTCGAGGATTTAACGTCGTTGAGAAGAAGTTCGTGAACGAAGTTCTGGCTGCACGGAAGAACAGGGATAAGACTGCCATAAAGACTCATTGCAGGGACGTTGTCATAACGCCTCACATGGTGGGTACAGTCATTTCGGTGCATAACGGCAAGGAGTTCACGACATTCGAAGTACTTCCACAGATGATAGGCCATTATCTTGGGGAGTTCGCGCTCACAAGAAAGAGAGTGCAGCACGGAGCGCCGGGAATGGGTGCCACAAAGAGCAGCCTGTTCGTGCCGCTTAAGTAAGGATATGAGGTGTTGGACTACAATTAACATGAAATACACGCTTGAAAGAAAACCTGAAAACCTGAAGAAGTGCGCCCAGGCGAGGTGCCGCAATGTTGCAACTTCGCACAAGGACGCACTTGAAGTGACTAATGCGATAAGGGGTCTTAGGTTGGATGCTGCAGAGTCGTTCCTTAACGACGTCATGGCCCACAAGAGGGCTGTCCCTTACAAGAAGAAGAACCAGGGAGTGGCCCACAGGGCGGGAATGGGAAGCGGCAAGTACTCCGACAGGACCGTGGGGTACGTTCTAGAAATACTCAAGAACGCGAAAGCGAACGCCCAGAACAAAGGATTTGACATTTCAAAGACTTTCGTGACGCACACCGCGGTGCACAGGGGGCTTCACAGAAGACCGAGAGGAAGCCGGGTGTTCGCGAAGGGGCCTTCGACCCACTCGCGCAGGAGCAATATCGAAGTGATGCTTGAAGAAAGACAATAGAGAGATGACGGGAAGTAAAGATGACTGGTGAAAAAGCATTCGTCAAGGAAAAGATAAAGCACCTCAAGGTAAAAAAGTACCTTAAGGAAGAGCTCAAGCGGGCCGGATTCTCTGGAACCGAGATAAAAAGGACTCCGCTCGGGACTCGCATAATAATTCACGCACTACGCCCCGGAATAGTGATAGGACGCGGAGGCGAGAACATCAAGACCATGACCGACGTGATAAAGAACGAGTACGGAATAGACAATCCGAACATCGAGGTAAAGCAGGTCGAAGTACCTGATCTGGACGCCAAAGTCGTGTCCCAGAAAATGGTCGACTTCCTAGAGCGCGGCTATTACTTCAAGAAGATAGTGCACAGGTTCCTTGACCAGGTAATGCTTGCTGGAGCCAGGGGAGTCGAGTTCAGGATAAACGGGAAGATCCCGTCTGACCGCGCCAAGAGCTGGATATTCAAGAAGGGATACATAAGGCACTGTGGCGAGGTCGTGAAAGAAGGAGTTGACGTGGGATACGCAGAAGCGCAGCTTAAGACCGGAGTGGTCGGGGTGCGCGTGAGGATAATGCCGCCTGACGTCAAATTCCCTGATGAGATACTGCTTGGAAACAACATTGACTCCATAGAGCTCACAAAGAAGCCGGAAGCGGTGGCTGCGGTAGCGGTGGTGGAGGAGGCGAAGTGAGAAACGATATGGCGATAATAAATCCAAAACAGGCACGCGACCTTTCGGATGCTGATCTTGACGGCAAGATTGAATCCCTGCATGGGGAGCTCTCGAGAGAGCTTGCCAAGAAATCAACTGAAGGAACGGCAACGAAAACAGGAAAGATAAGACTGCTCAAGCGGACTATCGCAATGCTTCTCACAATACAGAACGAGAAGAAGAAAAAAATCAACGAGAACACGAGGGAGAAACGGTAAAAAAGTGCAGATATGTAAGAAATGCGGGCTTCCAGAGGACCTCTGCGTCTGTGAGAGCATCTCGCGCGAGATGCAGAAGATAGTCGTAAGGCTTTCCACAAGAAGGTTCAGGAAGCTCATGACGACTATTGAGGGACTCAACAGCAAGGAAGTGAACATTGAGGAGATAACCAAGCACTTGAAGAACAAGCTCGCCTGTGGCGGCACTGCCAAGGGCGCAGTCATAGAACTGCAGGGCGATCACCGCAAGAAGATACTGCCAATACTCGTCCGTCTCGGGTTCGATGAGGGAACTGTTGAGATAAAGTAGAAGGAGGAATGACGATAATGATGACAACGACTGCGCGCGTGGATGGAAAAAACCAAATCGCGGCCCTAACTTGCGGAAACGTACTGGGACATGAAATCATAGGGCTTCCTGTGCGCGTTTCTTCCTCGCACGATTCCACGAAAGTGGGAGTAACAGGCGCAATCGTTGACGAGACGATGAATACCATACTCATTGAAACAAGAAACGGAGATGGGGAAACGCGCATCATGGTGCTCCCCAAGTCCGAATCACACTTTACGCTTGAACTGCCTTCAGGGGAATTGATAGAGATTGACGGTTGTAGGATGATTGAGCATCCCTGGGAGCGCACTAAGAAGCTTGCGAAAAACTTGAAGAGATGGCGATAAAATAAAAAAAACAGGATATGATACGAAAAATGGTAGAAAACGAATCTGGAACCAAAGCTTGCAGCGACCCTAGGTGCCCGTTCCACGGTGAGATCAGCACGAGGGGGAAGACTTACGAGGGAGTCGTCTCAAGCAACAGGATGCAGTCAACTGTAATTGTAACTTGGCCACGCATCGAGAAGAACAAGAAATACGACCGGTTCGTGCGGCGCTCGAGCAAAGTAAAGGCCCACGTGCCCCACTGCCTCACTGTAAAGATGGGTGATCTGGTGAGGATAAGGGAAACGCGAAGGCAGTCAAGGACAGTGAACTTCGTGGTCATAGAGGTCCTAAAGGAGAAAGCAACAGGAGGATGATTATTGACGTATGGGTGCAAGGCGATTAAAGACTGCGGGAAACTACCCGCCTCAAATCAAGACGATTCGGGCATTGAACGTCGGGAGCAGGCTCCGTTGCGTTGACAACAGCGGCGCAAAGAAGTGCGAGATAGTCGCGGTCATGGGATACAAGGGCATAAGGAGCCAAAGGCCCAAGGCAACCATCGGGGATATGATAGTCGTGACCGTCAAGGAAGGGAGCCCTGATTTGAGGAAGAAACTTGCGAAAGCGATAATCACGACCATGCGCAAGGAGTTCATGAGACCGTCAGGTTCCAGAATCATGTTCGAGGAGAATACCTGCATACTCGTGGATGACGAGGGAAAAGCCAGGGGGAGCGAAATAAAGTGCGTAGTGGCGAAGGAGGCGGTAATGCGCTGGCCTACGATCGGGAAAATCGCCAAGATGGTGGTCTAAACATAATCATGAGAAACAAGATAAGCATTGCATCACAGCCGCGAAAGGTAAGGAAGGCGCAGATTAACGCCCCGTTGCACATCAAGCACAAGATGCTTGGCGCTCATTTAAGCAAGGACTTGAGGGCGCAGTACGGGAAGAGAAGCGTCGTTGTCCGAGCAGGTGACAAGGTCGAGGTCATGCGCGGGAAATTCGGTGGAACAGTCGGAAAAGTGGACGAGGTTTCAACTGCGAAAAGCGCAGTAACGCTCGAGAACGTGACCATAAGCAGGACTGACGGCACGAAAATCAAGCCTAAAATTCACGCTTCAAACTTGAGGATAGTTGAACTCAACATGGAGGACTCTTGGCGCAACAAGGCGCTCGAGAGGAAGAAATAAGCAATAAGCAAAGAAGAAAGAGGGATCACATAAAACACATGCACACTAAAAGAATAACGGCACCGCACAACTGGCGTGCGGGAAAAAAGACCGCATACTGGATAACAACTCCCAAAAGCGGAAAGCACAGCCACAGGGATTCGATACCGATGACCTGCATATTGCGGGACATACTGAGGATTGCCGACAACTCTAAGGAAGTGAAGGCCATACTCAACAAGGGAGCGGTTAAAGTCGACGGCGCTTTGTGCAGGGACCACGCGTTGGGAGTCGGCTTCATGGACGTTGTGACCATCGAGACGATAAACAAAACATTGAGGGCCGTGCCTTCAAGGAAGGGACTTCGCCTGCTTGAAGTGCCAAAAGCACAGTCACACGTGAAACTCCTAAAGGTCACAGGCAAGCATTCAATACGAAGCAAGGAAGAAAAAATCCAGATAACGTTTCATGACGGGACCAACATGCTCATCGGGAAGGATGAGGGGAAACAGTACAGGCGCGGTGACACCGTCAAGTACGACGTTTCCAAAGCTCATGCCATCGACATAATACAGCTTAAGCCCGGAAACGTGGCGCTCGTGTACGACGGGGCTCACCAGGGCGAGATTGCAAGGATAGTGAAGGTGAAACGGAACGTCAACGGTCCTGACACCGTGAGTCTTGAATCAAAAGCCGGAAAGAAGTTTGACACCCTGAAGGAATACCTTCTGGCTGTGGGAGCTGAGACTCCGGAGATATTGCTAACTGAAGAAGAGGTGCGATAAATACTGTCATGACAACCGCTACGCAAAAAAACAAGAACGAGAATCCGATGCGCCAGCCCAGGATCCAGAAGGTCACATTGAACGTGGGCCTGGGAGGGGGCGGCGAGAAGCTCGAAAACGCGATATCGATAGTGGAATCACTCTGCGGGAGAAAGCCTGTGAAGACCATGACTTACAAAAGGATTCCCGACTTCGGCATAAGGCCTAAGATGATAGTGGGATGCAAAGTCACATTGAGGGGGAAAGAGGCCGAAACATTCCTGAGACGGGCATTCGAGACTCTTGAAAACAAGATCAATGAGGGCATCTTCGACTCGAGAGGCAACTTTGCGTTCGGCATAAAAGAACACATAGACATCCCGGGAGTAAAGTATGACCCGACGAAAGGCATAATCGGCATGGATGTCTGCGTCACGCTTGAGCGCCCGGGCTACAGGGTGGCAAGGAGAAGACTCCAGAAGAAGGCGGTGCCGACGCGGCACATGCTTTCCGCGGATGACTCCAGGAAGTTCATTTCGGAGAAGTTCAACGTCCAAATCCTGAGCAAGGAACAGCAGAAGGAAGATGAGGCATGGTGGTGATAATTGCGATATGGTTAAGGCAATAAGCAAGAGGAAATTCGGTAAGGGAAGCAAGCCGTGCATAAACTGCGGTACGGCGAATGCGGTGATACGCAAGTACGGCCTCAACGTCTGCAGGCAGTGCTTCCGCGAACTCGCAAGAGAACTTGGATTCAAACAATACGAATGAACAGATGAGGAAAAAAAGGAAATGAGCGTAATATCAAACCTGCTTTCGCACATAAAGAACAACGAGCTTTCCGGAAAGAACGAAGTCACATTCAGGCCGACATCGAAGCTCTCCACTGAAGTCCTAAGACTGATGCAGGAGCACGGCTACATCGGGGAGTTCGAGATAATAGAGGACGGGCGCGGGAGGGTCTACAAAATAAGGACACTTCACAAAATAAACAACTGCAACGCAATAAGCCCTAGGACTCCGATAAAGCACGAGGACATAGAGAAATGGGAGCGCAGGTTCCTGCCTGCGCAGGGATTCGGAATACTCATGCTAAGCACGCCGGATGGCCTTGTGACCCACACGGTCGCAAAAGAAAAACGCATAGGCGGACGGCTCATAGCGTACGTTTACTAGAACCCGAATGAAGAATAAAAAAATGATAATAACGGATGGATTACGGTGATCAATTAAGGCGCGATGACGATGATGGTGGTTAGGACTGAAGTTGAGATCCCTGAAGGGATCAAGGCAAGGCTTGAAGGAACCCTCTTGAAGGTCGAGGGACCAGCAGGTCGTGCCGAGAAGACTCTTGAAAACCCGAGAGTGACTGTTGGCATCGCTGCCGCATCTGGAAGCGATAATGGTGGACTGCGCAAGATAGTCATCGAGGGGCATGACGAAGGGAAAAAGACGAAGAGTGTCGTGAACTCTTTCGAGTCGCACGTGAAAAACCTACTCCGCGGTGTACAGCACGGCTTCAGGTACGAGCTCGAGATAGTGCAGAGCCACTTCCCGATAAAATTACACATTGATGCAGCGGCCAAGGACATAAGGATTGAGAACTTCGTCGGCGAAAAGAAACCGCGCCATTCCCAGATAAAATCTGGCGTGACTGTCAAGACTGACGGGAAGAGCGTGACTGTCGAAGGAGCCGATCTGGAACAGGTGGCGCAAACCGCGGGATCGCTTGAGTGCGCGACGAGAGTCGTGCGCAAGGACAGGCGAAGGTATCAGGACGGCATCTATCTCATGAAGAAGAAAGGAATTCAAATGGTGAAAGAAGAAACATGAGCGGTCCAAAATTCAAAAGACAGGAACAGGCGAAAGTCAAAAGACTCGCCGGGAAAAGCTACAGAAGGCCCCCTGGCTCGCAGAGCAAGATCAGGGAATGCAGAAGAGGAAACGGCCCCATGGCCAAAGTGGGCTATGGCGGCGCTTCGGAGTTTCGCGGAATGCATCCTTCAGGATTCAGGGACGTTCTCATAAGCAGCCTGAGGGAATTGGACGGGCTCGACCCGAAGAAACACATCATAAGGATATCATCCACTGTGGGGCTCAGGAAGAAGGCCGAAATAATCAAGGCGGCATTCGGAAACTCGCTTGTGGTCATAGGTTCCAAAAGGATCGTCAGGGAAGCTGGAAAGAAGGCGGCTGGGATCAAGAACCACCTGAAAGAGGAAGGAAAGAAAACCACGGCCCCTGTCACAGAAAAGAAGGAAGCGGAAGTGAAAAAATAAAGAATGGTTAACTTGCGATCACAAAAGGCGGTTGCGGCGAGGATTCTTAACTGCGGCAAAGGAAGGGTGCACATTGACCCCCAAAGCCAGGAGAGAGTGGCCTCGGCTATAACCCGGAACGACCTTAAAGGACTCATCGATGCGGGAGTAGTTTCGAAAAAACCGATCCAAGGAACGTCCAGGAAACGGGCGCGGGACCGCATGGAGAAGAAAAGAAAGGGAAGAAGGCGCGGTGCCGGAAACGTTGAGGGAGGACTCAACGCGAGAAATCCAAAAAAAAGGAAATGGATACTTACCATACGCTCCTTGAGGAAGTACCTGTACGGCCTGCGAGTTCAGGGCGTGCTTGACAAGAACGCTTACAGGCGCCTTTACAGGCAGTGCGGTGGAGGGTTCTTCAGGAATAAAACGCATCTCAAGATCCATCTTGAGAAAGAGGGAATCGGGGTTCCCGCGGGAAGAAACAAGGCTTAAGGTGATACTCGTCTAAAAATGGCAAGCAAAACTACTTACAGGGTAAAGTTCAGAAGGAGGCGCGAGCTTAAGACTGACTACAACAAGCGCCTCAAGTTCATTAAGTCCGGGCTCGTGAGACTGGTGGTGCGGAAAAACAACAAGGGGACCATCATCGCCCAAATCGTGAAGTATGGTGGTGGAGGGGACGTCGTGCTCTCGCAGGCGACCGCAACCCAGCTTAAGGATTACGGCTGGAAGGGCGGTTCGGCGAACCTTCCTGCGGCGTATCTCGTGGGCCTCATCATAGGGAAGAAAGCCAAAGAAAAAGCGGGTGGTGGCGAGGAAATAATTCTTGACATAGGCAGGCAGCATCCATCGCATGGCGGCAAACTCTTCGCAACGCTTAAAGGGGCAGTTGATGGCGGACTGAACGTCCTTGGAAGCGAGGAAGCTCATCCGTCCGAAAAAAGGATACGCGGTGAGCACATAGCTTCATATTATTCCGGATTGAGCGAGGATGACAAAAAGCGGTTCTTCACGAAGTACGAGATGAATCCCGAGGAATTGCCTTCGCATTTCGATTCAGTCAGGAAGAAGATACTTGAGGAGGGAGCGTGACATCATTATACACATGGACAATAAACCACAAGAACCACAACAACAACGAAGGCCTTTAATGAGGCGGGACAAGAAAAGGGGCAGACCTGAAGAAAGCGTTCTCGAGGTATCGAAGTCCACCGAGCAATGGATTCCCAAAACAAGGCTGGGCAAGGACGTGAAGGAAGGGAAGATAACGAGCTTTGACGAGGTAATCCTGACTGGAAAAAAGATTATGGAGCCTGAGATAATCGATTACTTCTTCCCTGCACTTGAGGCCGACTACATCATGATAGGACAGGCCAAGGGAAAATTCGGAGGAGGCCAGAGGCGCGTATACAAGCACACCCAAAAGAAAATCAGGGAAGGGTCCAGGATGAAATTCTCATATCTCATTGTTGTCGGCGACAAGAACGGCTACATTGGCCTTGGCAAGGGAAGCAGCAGGGACTCTTACCCTGCAAAGGAGAAGGCGATAAAGGCCGCGAAGCTGTCTCTCACCAAGATATTGAGGGGATGCGGCTCGTGGGAGTGCGGTTGCGCACAGGCCCACTCGGTGCCATTGGAGCTTACAGGTAAGGCCGGAAGCACGAAAATAAAGCTCATGCCGGCGCCAAAAGGAACCGGCATCATAACCCAAAGGGATGTGAAGAAAATACTCCGTCTTGCGGGAATACGTGACGCCTGGTCGCAGACTTGGGGAGAGACCCGAAGCGGCATCAACCTGGCGTACGCCACGTTCGACGCGCTCACCAATTCCAGCAGGATTAACATACCGGCTGAATTCAGGGAGAAATGGGGTGTGAAGTAGAAGGGCATGGGAAATGTAATTGCGGTAATAAGATTGCGCGGAACCGTCGGCATAAAGCCCAACGCGAAAAAGACTATGGAATCGCTGAAACTCAAAAGAAAGTTCTCTTGCATCATAGTTCCTGAAAGCGAGGGAAACGCAGGGATGCTTCAGGCGGCAAAAGACTACATCGCGTTCGGGAGAGTCATGGATGAGGGATTATTGAAACTGCTCCTGGAAAAGCGCGGAAGACTCACTGAAGGAAATGGGAGGCTCGATGGGAAAAACGTCGATTCCGCGCTTGAGGCAGTCAAAAACGGTGAAAGGCTTCCTAAAAACATGAAGGATGTCTTCCACTTGCACCCGCCCACTAAGGGATTCCGCGGCAGAGGCATAAAGACCGGCCGGGCGCAAAGGGGAAACCTCGGGAAATGGGAAGACGGCGCCATCGAGGAATTGTTAAGGAGGATGATTTAAGGAAAAAGTGGTTGTCCGCAGGAACAAGGCATCAAGGAAGAAACGCGGCTCGAGAACCTATGGCTATGGCGCCGGCAAAAAACACCGGGGCTCAGGAAACCGCGGTGGAAAAGGAAACGCGTGGTGCAAGCACTTATGGGTCTGGACTCTCAAGTACGATCCGGACCATTTCGGCAAGCACGGATTTCACCATAAAGTCAGGGTGAGACTCGCCGCCATAAACATCGGCGACATTGACGAGATCCTGCCCCGGCTTCTCGAGGAAGGAAGAGTAGAAAAGGACGGGGACGCATACGTCGTTGACGTCTTAAAGGCGACTGGGGCTGAACTGCTTCTGGGAAACGGGTGTGTCCGCAACAAGATGGTGGTGACTGCCCGCAAGTGGAGCCCGAATGCGAAGGAGAAGATAGAGAAAGCAGGCGGAAGCATCACTGGAAATGCCTAAGTTCTCGCAATTCATTCCTGAGGTGAAGAAACCTGAGCGAAAGCTCGGCTTCAACGAGAAGCTCAAGTGGACGCTCCTCATACTTCTCGCATACTTCGCGCTCTCGCAAATAGTGCTTTACGGCCTCGCTCCGGAAAGAAGGGATTACTTCGATGCGGTGAGAGCGATAATCGCAGGAAAATTCGGCTCCCTCCTCACCCTAGGAATAGGACCAATAGTCACAGCAGGAATAATACTGCAGCTTATGGTTGGAGTAAAACTCCTGCCACTGGATATGACGACCAGTGAAGGCAAGGCCAAATTCCAAAGCTACTCTAACATCCTGACACTAGTCGTTACCGTATTTGAATCATTAGTCTACGTGTTCATGGGAGGGCTTCCCGCGCTTAACAACAGTCTCACGCTAAAGATAGGAATAGTCGTACAACTCATAATAGGCACTTACGTAATAGTACTGCTGGATGACATGTCCCAGAAATGGGGATTCCTGTCAGGAATAAGCTTATTCATCGCTGCAGGAGTTTCGGAAACCATAGTGATGGCGTCACTCAATCCGTTCCCCAACCCGCAAGGAGCAGGACCTGCAGGGAAAATCCCGCAGGCGATCTATCTCGCCATAAACGGCGGGGCACTGCGAGACATCATAGGACCGCTCATACCCGTGCTGTTCACGCTGCTAGTGTTCCTGGTTGTGGTTTACGTCCAGTCCATAAACGTGGAGATACCTTTAAGCTTCGGGAGGGTCGGCGGATTCATAACACGATGGCCGCTCAACCTGTTCTATACAGGCAACATCCCCGTAATTCTTGTCGGAGCTCTTCTCGCGAACATACAATTGCTTGGGGAACTGGCGAAGACAAACGGCTTGGGTTTCTTCGGGGGGATAGTCTATCTCACTAAAGCCCCGACGCAATTGGTCTACAACCTGCTGTTGAATCCGATGCCGTTCTTAACGAACGTTGGAGCTGAACTTAAAGTGCTCGCATCCAATCCTGCCTTACTCCTCCGGCTAGAGGCCATTGCGCCTGACGTCGGAATGTTCATCCAGGCAGTAACGTTCACGATAATCATGGTCGGAGGCTCGGTACTCTTCGCAATATTCTGGGTCAAGACCGCGAACCAGGACTCAAAAAGCGTTGCAGAACAGATAAACCATGCCGGGATGTTCAGGCAGGGATTCCGCTCAGACCCCCGCATACTCGAGACCATACTCGACCGCTACATACCCCAGCTGACCATCATAGGGGGTGCGGCAGTGGGGCTCCTCGCAGCATTCGCCGACTTCACGAATGCACTCGGAGGAGGCACCGGAATACTTCTTACCGTGATGATAGTTTACCGGCTCTACCAGACCATAGTCAGGGATCACATGGTTGAGATGAACCCGTTAGTCAAGCGCTTCGTAGAAAAATAATAATAGAAGAAAAAAATCATCATCATGGCAAAAACGCACCCCGGACAACAAAACGCGCTCAGGATACTCGAGGCGGCAGGCATCATACTACTCCTTTCTTTCGCAATAGTTACTGCAGGCGCATCAGCTCTCACAATAGAAAAACCGGGACAGAGCATACTCAACATAAAACAACCAGTGAACTTGAGCTTCAACGTCACGAATGATGCGAACGGCACCGCTCTCCTTTCGGATTTCACCATAAACGTGCAGAACCTGAATCTCGATAACGCTACTGTCGAGTGCCTCAAGGGAGGCTGGACTGGAAACGCTGCCAACGGCGGAAAATCGGTGCATTGCGCGCTCACAGGAGCCGGTGTCGGTGTGGGTCCCGGCGAGCACATACAAGTGAAAATAATACACGGCATGACGAGTGAAACGCCGAAAAACGTAGTATTGATTGACGCGGCAGGAACCAGCACGAACAGCGTTGATGTCGCCTATCTCGGTGTAGAGATGTTTCTCATATCCGTCTTTGCGGTAATACTCCAGAACATCATATTCAAGAAATTAAGCAACCAGAAAGCCCTGAAAGGCATGAATGAGAGCCTGAAATCAGTACAGAAGGAGATGAACGCGGCAAAGGAATCAAAAGACCCTGAGAGGATGAACGCGATGCTCGCCAAGACGAACTCCATAAGCATGAAGAAACTACAGCTCACCATGATGCCTAACCTGATGTCCTCTTTCGTTTTCATACTATTCCTCGGCTGGATGCGTGCCAGGTATTTCAGCATGATTGTGGCACTCCCCGTAATGATGCCGGTTCCCGCCTGGAGATTTCCTCCCATCATCATAACAGCTACTCTCGGCTGGTTCGGATGGTACCTCGTCACTGCATTTGCGGCAAGCTTCATAGTGCGGGACCTACTTAACGTTGAGATCTGATGATACTCACCCAAATGGCAACCATCACTACCACGACAGGGAGCACGACCGGTGTTGGTCAACTCATTACTATTAAGGACGCTGAATGCAAAACTGATCCTGAATTCGGAAAACCGCCTTCGGAGCGCACTATAGAAGAGCACATCAAGTCCGGAGTGATAAACCTCGACAAGCCTGCGGGTCCCACCAGCCACGAGGTCGTGGCATGGGTCAAGCGGATATTAAGCGTGGAGCGCGCAGGCCACAGCGGGACTCTCGACCCGCAAGTGACCGGAGTACTTCCCACTGCACTCCTTAAGGCTACGCGCGTCCTCAATTACCTGCTTCCTGCGGGAAAGGAATACGTTGGAATAATGCACTTGCACCGCGAGGTTTCAAAGCAAGAACTGGAGGAGCGTATCGAGAAATTCCGCGGGAAAATACTGCAAAAGCCTCCGGTAAAGAGCGCCGTAAAAAGGATGCTTAGGGCCAGGACGGTTTATTCTCTCGACATACTCGAGATGGATGGAAGGGACGTGCTGTTTCTTACGAACGTCCAGGCCGGAACCTACATCAGGAAACTCTGTCACGACATAGGAACGGGAATAGGAGGCGCCAACATGAAGGAACTGCGAAGAACCCGGGCTGGTCCTTTCCTCGTTAAGGACTCGCACACGTTGCAGGAATTGGCTGATGCAAAGGCGGTATTCGACGAGGAGGGAGGACGCGAGGAACCGTTAAGGCGCGTCATAATCCCGGTCGAAGACGCAGTCACTCACCTTAAACGAGTAATAATCAAGGACGGCGCGGTCGAGGCAATATGCAATGGCGCGCCTCTTGCTGTCGCGGGAGTACAGGCATTCAATGACGGCATAACTGTGGGGGAAAAACTCGCGATGTTCAGCATGAAAGGAGAACTCGTCGCGGTGGGCGAAGGCATCATGGGAGCGGACGAACTTCTGGAAAAAACGCACGGACTTGCGGTCAAGACCGAGCGGGTCCTTTTGGATTCCGGGACTTATCCCCGGATGTGGAAGTCAAGCAACATGAATGCAAAAACGGGTTAACGAAGGTTTATGCTTGACGAGAACGGGAAAGAAAACATCCCCGACATGCCGGCCCGCTTCGCAAAAGGAAAAATTTAAATAGTAGTTACCTATTAGGTAACCATATGACTGTTGAGATTCCCCAGTACGGATTAAGGGCGTACGCCTTGTTGTTTTCAAAACGCGGCGTGCATGAAGGATTCAGGCAGTCCGAATTGGACTGGATAGTGTCGGTCAGCATGAAAAAGAAAATATTCTCAGTGTTATTGCGGTCCGGATGGATAAAAAAGCACAAAGACGGGACATACACGTGCACAAGCCCTTCGGATGCGATAAAAGGATTGTTAGAATTCCGCGTGCCCGAAATAATGAAGAACGCGAAAAAAGAGTACGCATTCACGAAATTTTCGGCGGTCGAGATATGGTCCGACTTTTCATACGTGCAGAGAGGCATGGAAAAGTCCCCCTATTTCGTCAAGGTTTTACGGAAAGACTTGAGATATTGGAAAAATTTCTTCAACGCCAACGGGATTCCCAATTACGTAGAGTCCGGCACGACGATAGGGGAATACGTCATCTTGGTTCCCGTACGCGCATTGCCAAAGTGTTACGAGAAAAACGGATTAAAGGTGGACTCCTTGAATGAAACCATGCGGTATGCAAAATCCAACGACATATACGCCTACGCATCGGAATACATGAAGAACAAATATGGCGGCGCATCGAAATCGGCATGAAAGATGATCCATTAACGCTCAGGGAATACGAGATATTCCAGACGCTTCAGGAACTCAATGATTGCGATTTTACGGTCATCGGGGGCTATGCGGTAAACGCGTACGCATTGCCGAGATTTTCGGTGGACTGCGACATAGTAATCAAAGACAAAAACGAACTTAAGAAGATAGAGAAACCGCTCTTGAGGAGGGGCTACAAAAAAGAAGCGGATGCGGAATTGCAGTATTCCGGGAGATTCTCCCGTTACGAGAAGAAACTAGAGAATAACTTCACTGTAAGCGTGGACGTACTCATCCATGCAGTCGCTGACAGGATGACCGGAGTGTCATTCTCGGCAGGCTGGATATTCGAAAACTCCGACAAAAAAGTGCTGAGAGGGAAAACCATAACGGGAGAACTCGCGCTTAGAATCATTGACATTGATGCATTGCTCGTCATGAAAATGATCTCCTGCAGGCCGACTGACATACGGGATGTATTCATGATGATTCCGAAAGCCAATGACAAGGAATGGATAAAATCCGAAATAGCGACAAGATGCGACCTTACGGATAGAATCGACAAAATAACGGAAAAAGTCGCCTCAAAACAATTCAAGGACGGCCTCTCGGGAGTGTACGGACGCCTTGACTCCAAAGTGTTCGAAAAGCACAAGAAGGCGATAATGGCGTTTTATTGAAGAAAAACTCGCCAAGTTCAGCATGAAGGGAGAACTCGTCGCGATGGGTGAAGGCATGATGGGAACGGAAGAGCTTCTGGAAAAAACGCACGGACTTTCAGTCAAGACTGAGCGAGTCATCCTGGATTCAGGGACTTACCCAAGGATGTGGAAGTCAAGCAACATGAATGCAAAAAAGACAGTTTAATTTCTTCCTGTCAATCAATTGACTTCATAGAATGCCTTCTTCGTTCCTGAGCTTCTCCTGGATCGCTCCGTAATCAACCAACGCCTTCAATGCTTTGACCCCTCGCTCTGGCGTTTCGAAAACCGGTATTCCTATCCCTTCCTCTAGTATCTTCATGTGCAGGTCGGAGAACTCCGAGCCGCAGCTGACACCGACAATCGGCTTTTCGGATTTCCTTTTCTCCTGCTCAACGAGGCGGAGGACATCGGAGCTTACTCTCGGAAGCTGCATGAGGAATATCAAAAGCACGGCGTCAACGTTAGGATCCGCCAGGGCTTTTTCTATTGCCACCCTGTATCTTTCAGCGTCAGCATCCCCCACTATGTCTATCGGATTGTTGACTCCAACATGAGGCGGGAATGCCGCACGAAGTTCCTTTCGGGTGTTGTCCGAGAGATCTGCGAGTTTTAGTCCCGCTGCTTCTACTGCATCCGATGCCATGACGCCGAATCCCCCGCCGCTTGTTATTACCGCTACCCTGTTCCCTTTTGCGGGATGCTGCATGGAGAATACCTTAGCGTAATCGAACATTTCCTCGAGGGTGTTGGCCTGGATCACTCCGGCCTTGTCGAACGCGGTCTCGTAAATAGCGTTGTCTCCAGCAAGACTCCCGGTATGTGATGAAACGGCTTTTGCGCCGTACGCACCGCGGCCCACCTTGAACAGCACTATTGGCTTGGTCTTGGACACATCACGCGCGGCCCTTATGAACTCCCTGCCCCTTCGGGTTCCTTCCATGTAAATCATGACTACCTTCGTCGTGTCGTCGTTCTTTAGGTAGTCGAGCATGTCAGGCTCATCAACGTCCAATCTGTTTCCGTAAGACACTATCTTTGATATCCCGATTCCGACTTTCGCTGCGTAATCCATTCCCACGCCGCCCACGGCCCCGCTTTGGGTAAGAAACGTTACGGGGCCGGGCTTTGGGTATTTCACCCGGTATGCCGGAAGGAAGAATGAATTTATTCCTGAATACATGTCTATGAGCCCGAGACAGTTGGGACCCACTACTCGGACACCGTACTGGTTCACGATTGAGACGAGTTGTTCCTCCAAGTCGCGCCTTCCTGTCTCGCCGAATCCCCCTGATATCACGACTGCATTCTTTATTCCCTTCTTCCCGCACTCCTCGAGCGATGCCGGAACGAAAGGAGCAGGTATCACGAGGACAACGTGATCGACTTCTGCGGGAAGGTCCATTATGCTCTTGTAGCAGCGGACTCCGTCTATTTCCGACGTGTTCGGATTCACGGGATAAACTTTTCCCTTGAAGCTTGCGCGCATGTTGTCGAAAATCACTCTTCCAGGCTTGTCCTGCTCGCGTGACGCCCCGATTATTGCGACTGCCCTTGGCCTGAAGAATTTGTCGATATCCCCTTTCGTGCTATCATTATCCATATTTTCGCTTCACCGCTTCACCACTTGGTTGTTTTTTAAAAATCTTGGTGATTGCTTAAAACAATTTATCCAGTTTAGTCAGGTTTTTACATCTATCCTGAAGCCTTGCCGTTTCTCGCGCAATTCCCCGCTTTCAGTTTCATCAACAACATCAACAAAACGGGCTCGTGTCCCCCGGCTTCAATGCGTCAGCCGGCAGATGTTCAGACTTGAATTCATTGAAGTACTCAGCCATCCTCTGCGTGCCTTCCACTATTTTTTCCTCGGTCTCTGCGACGTAAGTGAGCCTGAAATGGCCGGCGCCGTTCTCGCCGAAGAATTTTCCTGGAACGACTGCAACGTTTTTCGATTCCAAAAGGTCCTCCTGGACCAGTTCCTCGTCCCTGTCGTCGATGTACGTCGAGAAATCCGGGAAGACGTACATTGCTCCCTGCGGCTTCATGAACTTGGCGTCCGGAAGATATGTCCTGAGTGAATCGATCATGACGTCACGCCTCTTCCTGTATGCCGGGATCACGACGTCCCTTATGTATTGTTCCTTTATCTTCAGGAATGCCCTTGCCGCTATCTGTCCCCACGAGTTCGAGCAAAGGCTCAGGTATTGCTTGACTTTTATCGCGGCGCTTATTATCTCTTTTGGGCCCGCCAGGTAGCCTATGCGTATGCCGGGCGATGACGCTGACTTGCTGAATGTATAGCTTGATATGGTGTTGTCGTAAGCGTATTTTGCCGTTGGAACCGGTCCGGGCTCCTCGAAGTATATGTCGTTGTAGGCGCGGTCATTGATTATCCACAACCCTGCGTCTTTCGCGAGGTCTGACAATAAGTGCGTGCTTTCCTCGCTCAATATTCTTCCAGTTGGATTGTCCGGCGAGACTATCAGTATTGCCTGTGTTTTCTTCGTCACTGCGTTCTTCAATTCCTCGTGGTCTGGCTGGAATCCAGCGCTCATTGGCGTCTTTACCCTTACGACTTTCGCGCCCAGAAGCTCGAGAGGCTCGCTGTAGCCCACGTATGTCGGGTCGAATATTATGACCTCGTCCCCTTTGTCGAATATCCCGTAGAACGTTGCGAAAAGGCCCTCGGTTGATCCTTCAGTTATCATCAGCTGGTCCTCGGAGTAATGCAGTCCCTCTGTCTTCTTTATGTCCTCGCAAAGGTCGGAAATGAGTGCTGGCATTCCGCGCGTGCTGGTGTAAGAGGTTGCCTTGTAGGCGTTTGCGGCAAATGCCTTGTTCAGCTCGTCCATCATCTCGCGCGGAGGTGCAAGCGATGGGGCGCCTCCGGCGAAGCTTATGAGTTTCTCATTTGTTTTCGCCCTCTCGATCATGGCTACAATCTTTCGTATTGGCGATCCCTTCATGCTTGACATCTGGTGTGATATTTTCATTTCGCAAAATTCAGTCTCCGCTAAACTTCATTTCCTTAATCATTATCTTCATCTGCTATTCATTCACTGTTGTTATTATTGTCATTGTTGACATTGCTCATTGCTGCTTTTTCCGCGTTCATCATCTTGGTTCCCGGCTTTGTTCCAGAATTCGTCTATCTCGCTTTGGAGCTCGGTAAGGACGCCCCTGCCTGTGTGGATCTCGCGTTCCGCCTCCATCTGCTTTTCTGGAACTTCGTGCGGGAATGCCGTGTGCATCTCGTCCATCGCGAATAGGTGATCGAATCTTTTCTGGCCCTTGAAATAATCGGTTACTGGAATCCGTTTCTTAGGCGTGTACGTGATTGTCGTTCCTTTCCTTTTCTCGTACTCCTTGAGCACCCATGCTCCGCTTTCAACCGCTCTTCTTGCGTATTCTATCGTGAATCTCGAGTCGAATCCCCACCCTGTGGGGCATGGCGCGTGAAGGAGCAGGAATGCGGGTCCGCGTTTCGTCGCTTCCTTCGCTTTCTCGACTTTACGCATCCAGTCAAGAGGATGCGAGAGTGATGCGGTGGCAGCGTATTCCGGGTCATGCGCCACGACTATGCTGAAGATATCCTTCTTCCGGCCGACGTGCCCTATCGGTGCCTTTATCCCTTTAGGCGTGGTCGTGGTTATGCTTCCCTTAGGTGTTGCTCCTGACTTTTGGAATCCGGTGTTTCCGTAACCCTCGTTGTCGTAGCAGAAATAGATTATCTTGTCCCTGCGCTCGAACGCTCCTGAAAGCGATTGGAGCCCTATATCGTAAGTGGCGCCGTCGCCTGCGTGCGTTATCACGTTCAAGTCCTTGCCTAGCGCTTCTGCCGCGGCCTTGACTCCTGCCGCTCCCGCTCCAGCGTTTTCTATGGCGAGATGCACCCAGTTGGTCTTGAGCGGGGTGTAAGGATAAACCGTAAGAAGAGTCATGCATCCTGCGGGATTCACTATCACTGTGTTCCTGCCTAGGACTTTTAGGGCGAGCCGCATGCCGAGAGTGCCGGGACATCCCGCGCATGCAGGAGTTCCTGGAGCCATGAGTTCCTCTTCAGGAACGTCCTTTACCGACTTGAATCGCGTTGACATATTGGCATTAGTCTTCCTCCTTGGTTTTCCGGATGCCTCGCGCTTCAGAAAGCATCATTCTCGCGCGATCGTCCTGCTTTTTTGTGGAAATTATTTCTGAGACTCCAACACCATCGGATGCCGCTTTCTTGGTCCTTGAAATCATGTAGTCGAACTCATCGAGGGTCACGTCTTTTCCTCCGAGCCCGTCTATGAATCCGCACACTATCGGGCGTGATTTTTCCTTGAGGTCGTAGAGTGCGCTTCTTATTTCCGGAAGCATTATCCCTCCTGCTCCGGGACTTATGTTCCTGTCGAGAACCGCGACTCCTTTCAATCCCTTGCACGCATTGATTATGTCTTCTGTGGGGAATGGCCTGAAAAGCCGAATCCGCAGGAGTCCAACTTTCTCCCCGCGCGCCCTCGCCCTCCTTACTGCGCTTTTTGCGACAGTTGTTATGGCGTTGGATGTCATTAGGGCGTAGTCCGCGTCCTCCATCATGAATTGCTCGACGGAGGCGTAGTTTCTTCCGAACGCATCGTTGAATTCCTTCTGGACTTTTTCCACGATCCTTACGGCATTCATGGCTGCGAGGTGGTGCTGCATCCTGAAGTATGAGTAGCTTATTCCATCTATTGTCGCGACTCCCTGGGATATTGGCACATTCGCATCGTACTTCATTGTTTCTGGAGAGTATTCCGGGAGGAAATCGTCAACCTTGCGCTGGGATGGGACATCCACTGGTTCACGTGTGAAGCTCAGTATGAAACCGTCAATGTTGACCATGCTGGGAAGAAGCACGTTCTTGTTCTCAGATATCTTGTATGCCATTATCACCGAATCAAGCGCTTCCTGGCACGTCTCGCAATGCAATTGTATCCATCCCGCGTCCCTCTGGCCCAATATGTCGTTCTCGTCTGCGCCAAGCGTTATCGGGGCGGAAAGCCCTCTCGATACGTTCGCCATGACTATTGGGCACCTTGTGCCCGACGCTATGTAAAGCATCTCGTGCATCAACAGGAGCCCCTGCGAGCTTGTGGCGGTGAATGTCCTCGCTCCGGTTTGCTCTGCAGTGATCGCCGCGGAAAGGACCGAGTGTTCTGATTCCATAAGCATAAAGCGGGTGTCAAGCAGTCCTTCCGCCACGAATTCGGATAATGATTCTATTATTTCGGTCTGGGGAGTTATAGGGTATGCCGGAATAACTTTAGGCCTTGAAAGCGCCGCGCCGTACGCTATTGCGCTGTTCCCTGTGAGCATCGACCTTTTTCCGCCGAACTCCTGATGCGGTGAAGTTGCTGGATTTTTCATTTCTTTCCTGAAACCCCCTCGCGCTCCGCGACCAGCGCTTTCGGCTTGCATTCGTTGACACAGATAAGACACCCTTTGCAGTGATCGTAATCGATGACCGGGTATCCCTCCGGATCAAAGCTTATGCACGAGTCCGGACAGAACATGAAGCACATCCGGCAACGAACGCATTTTCCGCGCTCAGACATCGCCGGCCTGAAGAGACGCCAGTCTCCTGTCTTTCTCGCGACTGAATTGCCTGGACAGGTTATTACTGGAATGCTGAGATCGCCGTCGTAGTCGCGCCGGATGATTATGACTTCGTGCGTGGGTTCGTTGTTTGCACTTGCGGTTTTGGTAGTGGTGTTGGACGGCATGATTTTTTTATCACTTCCTCCTCGTTCCGTTTCAGGATTTTTTTTCTTCTTTAGCCAGCTCGAAACACTTCCTGGCCGCTTCTGCGTTCTTTCTCACAGCTTCCTCGCTCATTATCTCTCCCAATTCCTCGGTTATCGCATTATTGAGTGATTCGAAATCCACTATTCCCGTAGAGCCCACGACAGCACCGACTATCGCTGCGTTGGATATGGGCTTGCCTATTGATTCGATGGCGATTGATGTAACGTCCATGCAGATGGTCTTGACGTCGCTCCGTTTCACAATTGATGCGACATGACTGTGACGGTCGTTCCTGGTGTTCACTATCACTATGCCTCCCGGCTTTACACCAGAGCATGCGTCAACTCCTGGAAGTTCCAGGAGGCTTTCATCAAACACCACAACGACGTCCGGCTCGAATATGTAACCGCGTGTCTCTATCGGCTCACGGCTGATTCTCGTGAAGGAAACGACAGGCGCCCCGCGCCTTTCGGCTCCATATATAGGAAAGTCCTGGACCATGTTTCCCTCAAGGAATGCTGCAGTGCCGAGGATCTTGCTCGCAGTCTTTGCTCCCTGGCCCCCCCTGCCGTGAAATCTGACTTCGAACATCAATTGCTGGAAAGCTACGTCAATTCAAATAGTTTATCGTATGACGTATGATAGTATATTGCTCGATTATTATGGAAAAAAAGGCAAAAGTTCTGCATTCAGTTCAAGAAATGGGTTATTGAGTGTTCAACTCGATTTTCTTGACCCATTCCTTTTTCGCGAGCTCTTTTATCTCCAAACCGCTTAAGTTCGCGTCCAGCCTGTCGTTTGCTGTGGATCCTGTACCGTGGAAGCGATTGGTGTAGCCATCGTTTCCCATGATGTTCCGCAACGATGCTTCCTGCGGCGCGCCGCATGGGGAACAGAATATCGTAACCTCGGCGTAGGAGTTTCCTGGGAGATCTTTCAGTTCTTTGTTCACGATTTTCTCTGCCTGAAAAGAGACTATGCCGAAAACGAGAAGCAGCAAGCCAACAAGAAGCACGCCGATTATGATGAATGCGGTCTTCTTCGTCTCTCCAGCCGCCACATCATTGCCTGAAGCGTATTGCGGAGCGTAATCTCCTCCTTCCTGGCTGGCGTATGTCCCGTCCTGTGCCTGTGGGTATCCCCCGGATTGCTGTTGCTCCTGCGGGTACTGCGGTTCACCAATAGGCGGTTCTGTGGACTGAAGCATTTCGGTTAAGTACTGTCATCCTCCCGAGTATTTAATTGTGTTCAATATGGTGGCTTTTCAATTCGCACCCGAAGACAGTATCGTACCGGGGAGACCGTCCTGGCTCGAGCGTGCTTTCCTTCAGGCGCACTGAATTGATAATTTCCGAGCCAATATGTGTGTTTTCATTCCGCTGCATTATTTTCTCGAGCGCAGGCAACACTGAATCGAGAGGGGGAAGGCGGACTCTTGCAATAGTTATGTGTGGAGTGAACGGCTTTTTGTCGTCACGTTCCCCTATGCCGCGCAGGGATAACTCGCTGGAGAGTCTTCCGGCGATGCCCTCGAGCACGCCGGTTTCTCCTGCCTCTGCCTTTACGAATAATACCCGTGCATGCCGCAACGGACGGCGTTCAGGAAAGAAACCAATGCCATGAATCCTCAGTTCAAAAGGGGAAACCCCTGCGCACGCTTTCTCGATGCACTCAACTGCTCCAGCCAGTCTTGACTCCGGAACGCTCCCCAAAAATTTCAGGCTCAAATGAATGTTCTCGGGATGCACGAAGCTCGCGTCCCTAAGCCCTGCACGTTTGAGCTCATCGATTATGCCGGCGAGGCTTTTGCGCGTCTCCTGAGACTCAACATCTAAGCTTACGAAAAGCCGTCTCGTTTTCACCAACTCGCCCGTCATAGCCAAAACCCGTGTCTCCCCCTGTTTTCCGGAAAAATCAGCACTCCAAACAGTTAAACAAATAAATGGAAATCCCGAGTTATTCATTCATGCTAGTCGTTTTAAAACTTGGCGGGTCGGTCGCCTTTCCGGGGCGGCCTGACGTGGACTTCATAGAATCATTCGCGAAGACAGTTGACAAGGCGATGAAGGAAGGAGGTCACCGCATAGCGATAGTTGTGGGCGCCGGGGCGGTATCGAGAGGATACACATCTCCTTTGAGGGGAAGGGCCGGCATGAACGAGGCATTCCTTGATGAGCTCGGCATAGACATCGCTAGAGTCAATGCCCGGATAATATCGAAATTCGTTAAAGGGAAATACGTAGAGACGCTGCGCGATGCAGGAGAGACAATAGAGGAAGGGCTCATTCCGGTAATGGGCGGGCTCATACCTGGCCAGAGCACTGACGCCGTCGCAGCAGTGCTCGCTGAATACCTTGAGGCAGACCGCCTGGTGGTACTCACGAACGTTGACGGCATATTCACTGATGACCCGAAAAAAGAGAAAGACACAAAGAAGAAGGAAGCGCACTTGATCAAGACTTTAAGTTTTGACGAATTGAGGAAGACTTGCGAGAATCTGGAATACAAGGCGTCTGATTATCCTGTTTTTGATTTCGTTGCCGCGAAAATCGTTGCCCGTTCTAGGATAAAGACTCACGTGGCGAACGGCAAGAATGTCAAGAATCTTTCTGAAGTCCTTGACGAAAGGATAGGGACCACCATATCTGCGGACGAGAAGAAAAAATAATAAAATGTCCCCTGCTGCTGAGGAGAGGAAGGCTGTGGCGGTGGTGGTGGATACTGTCATTCTTGCAACGGTCGGCATGCCGTGTTCCGGCAAGAGCCAGGTGGCGCACATTGCCGAGGAACTTTTCGGTTTCAAGACTCACTCATTCCGTGGCGTTGTCGAAGAAAGACTCGAGGAGGAAGGTGGATTCGACACCAAGAGCCCTCTTGACATGACTCGTGGGGCGACGCTCCTTAGGGAACGCTTCGGTCCTGACGTTTTCGCGAAAAGGATGGTGAAGCTCGTCCGTGAAAATTCCAGAATGGAGAAACGGATATTCATCGAGGGATTGAGGACTCCTGACGAGATAAGGTGCCTGCGTGATGCGTTTCCCTGTATAGTCATTGTGGGCGTTGTGGCGTCTCAAGCCACCCGAGTGAAGCGGGCGATCAAGCGCAACCGCTGGGACGATCCGAAGATGGAGGATGAAATCCTGAAGAAGGACGCTCAGGAGGCTGCATGGGGTGTTGGCAAAGCGTTGGAGCTTGCCGATGTCATTCTTGAGAACGACGGGAACAGTATTGAAAAATTGAAAGTCAAAGTCAAAGACCTCATCGGGAACATATTCGAAAAAGGCAAGCTGTGAAGGGAGGCGTTTTTTCGTAGTGGCTGAAGGCGGCGAAGACGTGGTGGACACGGGAAGACGGGCGGTGGCTGTCGGCGTGAGCATCCCTGTGTTTCCGACAGAGGATGAGGAAAAAATCCTGAAAGGACTGCATAAAGTCTTCCCCCTGCTCGAGTTCTCCAGGAAGAGTGATGAAAATGATTCGATGACCGGTTCCATGTTGCACGCTGAAGGCTCAATGAGTATTCCGATTGACTCGGACGGGCGCGGCTGGACTGGATGTCTCGAGACATTGAGGGAGAAGGTCTTCTCGCAACGCATACTTGATACGTTCCGGTACCGCCTCCTTCATGGAAATCCGGCGTTGACTGAAATGCTTCTCGTGCTGCTTAATAAGCAGGCTATCGCCTCATCCGGGCGGATTAACGTTGTGGACCTTGGGGATTCCATCCCCCTTGGCACGATTCGGCTTGAAATCAGGGGAAACGGCTCCGACCTTGAGACATTCCTTAACTGGCTGGCTCCCAGAACCGATAAAGGCGTTCCAGTGACTGAAAACCCGGCGGACGCATGAGAATATTTATATTAAAAGCCCCTAATTGACTAAGTCAGGTGTATAATCAAAGACATTATGGCTGAAGCTGAACCCGCACCCATCAGCAGAAGGAACTCCAGGGAGCTCATAAGCAAGGTGGTAGTGAGCAAAGAAGGAAGAAAGTTCGGGGAAGTCGGGGACATACGATTCGACCCGAGGACCGGAGAATTGATTGACATAATAATATCAAAAGCGAGCGACTACGCCAAGGGAATAATAGCGACAGACCGTTCAGGAGTGTTAAGAGTTCCTTTCAGCGCAGTTGTCTCTGTCGGGGATTTCCTCATAGTGTCCGAAGAGGACATAGTTTAGACTCCCCTTAAATTTTTCTTTTTTTTTCCAAGGGACTCTTAGTGCTGGAGATAGAGCTGTAACTATTTGTTCCTCAAATCATTCCGGAAACCGTTTTCTCGTACTCGTCTGCAAGAAGTACTGCGGCATTTTCTGTTGACGCTTCCACTACCAGATTGAGTATCGGTTCGGTATTGGAACGGCGCACCAGCACCCATGATGATGAAGAATCATCGTCGTCTAATACCAGCTTGACCCCGTCCAAGGTGGAGAGCGTGACGTGCTTTTTCGCGGAGAACTCCTCCAAGACTTCCTTCATCACTGCATCCTTCCTTGATTCTGGACAGTGTATGCGCCTTGAGACTAGCGTTCCGAAACCGAGATCGTCTATCATGCGGCTTAATGGAGTCATTACAGGGATTACTTCTGTTGCCTTGACTATGACGTGCTGTCCGTCTGAGAATGGGTAAAAATCGTGAAGCCAGGTGTGCGAGCTTCCCTCGCCTCCAACCAGTGCTTTTTCTTCCTTGAATATGTTGTCTACGAAAACGCTTCCGACCCTGCTCCACACGAGCTTTCCCCCAAGATCCCTTACGAACCGCTCCATGCGCTGGGAGAAATTCACTGTAGCCACGATTTTTCCTCCAGGATGCTCTTCAAGATAGTGCTTTGCGAGTAGTGCGGTCATCGCGTCCGCCCTCACCACTCTTCCTAAGTCGTCAACGAACACTCCCCTGTCAGCGTCCCCATCAAGGCAGACTCCGAAATCCGCCCCCCTGCTTATGACTTCGGCCGCAAGCTGGCCAAGCGTTTCAGGACGGGGTTCTGGAGCGTGCGCCGGGAATGTCCCGTCTAGTGAATCATTCAATGCTATCACTTCATGGCCGAGCCTCCTCATGGCCGTAACCGCTGCCCCTCCTGTGCCGTTCGCAACGTCGATCACGACTTTGAACTTGCGCGACGGTTTCACCCTTGAGACGAGGTATTCGGTAAATTCCTCATTAGCGCTCTCGTTAAGCATGTAGTTCCCGCATTCCCTGAAATTCGTTACATCCGCAAAATTCTTGGAGCGTATTATTCCGTAAAGGCGTTCGAGCTCCTCGCCAACCATACCGCAGCCGTCACCCTTCTTGGTCTTGAAGCCGTTGTATTCTGGCGGATTATGGGATGCGCTGACCATCATGCCGCCGCATGCATCGTCAGCCCGTGAAGTCGAAAAACACAATGCGGGTGTTGAGAGAATGCCGACATCCATTACGTCCTTTCCGCAGGACATCATGCCGGATATTACTGCCTTTGACAAGAGGGGTGATGAGAGCCTGGCGTCCCTTCCTACAACTATCGTTTTTCCCGAGTCCTTATGGAGGAGTGTCGCAAAACCACGCCCCACGTTCAAGGCGTCCTCGACTCCGAAGTCGCGTCCGAAAATTCCCCTTATGTCGTAAGCCCTGAATATTTCTGGATTAATGCTCATCGCAAATTACGTCCTCCTTTGTGACTCGTTAATTGATTACACTGATATGACAGACTGAAACCTTAACCACATCTCGTGCGCCGTATATATAAAAAAAATGCCATTCAAAGCCTGAAGTCTTCCGGAGCGCCTATGAATTCCTTCTCCCTGGTGTCGCTGCTTACTCTCTTCGACGGCCAGACCCGGGTTCCGCGCGTGAGTTTTGCGCCTCGCGAAACTGCTACCTTGTTCCCGAGTATCGTTTCCTCTATCAGGACATTATCGGCTATCCTGCATTTCTCGCATATGACGCTTCCCCTGATGAGGCAACCGCTTCCTATGGTTGTTCCAGGCCAGATTACTGAATCATAAATCTTGCAATTGTCCTCTATCACTACTCCATCCCCAACGCACACGTTAGGGCCCAAGACGGATTTCCCTATCTTGCACTTCTTGCCTATGAGCACTGGAGGCACGATTCTCGCCTTGGTGACTGAGGGTATCTTGAAAGTCATGGTGCGCTCGAGGAGGAGTTTGTGCGCGAGCTTGTACTTCTCGAAATTGCCTATGTCTATCCAGAATCCCTTGAACTCATAACCGTAAACAGGCTTCCCTCCACGAATGAGGCGGGGAAAAACGTCCCTCGCGAAATCAGTGTAACCGTGCTGTATTATGTCCTCGAAGATGAGCGGACTGCATATATACGTGCCTGCATTGACGAGAGTGGAGAACAACTGGTCGTTTTTGGGTTTCTCTATGAACTTGAGTATCCTGTATGAATCGTCAACCGCGACGATTCCGTACTCCCTCGCTGCCGCGACCTTGAATAGCGAGACCGTGACCACTGCATTCTTCTTCTTGTGGACTTTGAGCATCTCCTCTATGTCCACTGAGGACACCACGTCGCTCTGGAGGACTATGAAGTCATCATCCGATATCTCCTTCTCGAGAAGCTTGACGCTTCCGGCGGTACCGAATGGCTTTTCCTCCTTAACTACCCGTATCTTCCCCTTGAAACGCAAGTCATTCCTTTTTTTCGCCCTCCCGTTCAAGTACGCTGAGAGGGTCTCCGCGCCGCGATCAGTGGTTATTATCACCTCGTCCACTTGCGGGGGCAGTGCATTGATTATGCGCTCCATCACGGACTGATTCATGAGATAAACCATGGTTTTTGGACGGCTGTCAGTTGTTATGGGGACGAGTTTCTGGCTCTCCCCTCCCGCAAGTATTACCGCCTTCATGTTATCTTGATGACACCGAATCCCGAATCGACCGTATGCTTTATATTTAAAGTAGAACATACATTTCAAAGCGTCAGATATAATTAAACATTGTGATTTTTGGGACCATGAGAAAGAGAGTTTCAATGACCATAAGAACTGACCTGCTTCGCCAGATAGACTCACTCATTGACGGGGTAAACGTTAGGAACCGGTCGCATTCGCTGGAAACGCTTCTTGACAGGGTTTTCGGCAAGAGCACTCCGGATGTCTATCTTCTGGCCGGTGACGAGAACTGCCTGAAACCGATAGGCAAGAAGACTGCCATAGAATACACGGTCCAGACGCTCAAGAAACAGGGATTCGAGAACATTGCAGTAGGCATCGTTTCTGGAAGGGAGGGTGAAAGTGTTCGGCACGTCCTTGGTGATGGCTCGAAATTCGGAGTCCGCATAAGGTATCTGGAACAGCCTGAAAAACGCGGTACAGCCCAGGCCTTAAGGTATGCGCACGGACATTTCACTGACGCGTTCCTCGTGATTTACGGCGACAATATGTTCGACTTTGACCTCAAGGATCTCGTAGCGCACCACAAGAGCAACAACTGCCTTGGAACCGTTGCACTCACGAGCGTCAAAATGCCCAAGAAATACGGGGTGGTTAAGCTTAAGGGGCCGACAATCGTGGGTTTCGATGAGAAGCCAGGCACGGCTCAGAGCTATATAATAAGCACAGGGATTTTCGTCTTCGGACCTAAAGTATTCGAGATGATAGCTGAGGACGCCGTAAGCATCGAGAGGGACGTCCTTCCGAGAATAATATCGCTTAACAAGCTCGGGGGATACGTTCTTGACGGATTCTGGACCGCACTGGATTCCAAGGAAGACTTAAAGCTCGCCGAAAAGGGGCTCCTGAAATAAGATCGTAGTGATTAGGTATCGAGACCTTAAAGCTCTGGGTTCCTCTTGAAGAAAAGCATTAACAATGAAACCCCGAGTACCAACACGAATATGAACCCGCCGACGACTACCAGGCGGAATGACGAGATTTTGTCCCAGCCGGACTTGGCTGTCCTCCCTTCCTCTTCTGCGACCCAAATCTCAGAAGTGCTGTCATATCCCTCGAAGTTGCACACGCCACCCCCTTGTGGGGGTTGCGAATAAACGCTGTGAGCCGCCTCGATTTTTAATTCGTAAGAGCCGACTGCCGATGGGAGAAAATGGACCAGGACGAGAGCATGGTAGCCTTTCGGCACGAAAACTCTACGCGATGTTGAACCGTCCTCGAAGTGGGCGAATGCCCTGCCCGTGCTGTCTGTTGTGAATCTCACGTCGTAAAAGCCATCACTCCCGATCGGGTCATTAACCCTGATGAGAAGGACAGCTTCCTCGCCCAAGTGCATGGCCTGCTTTTTAGGCTGTATTTCCACGAAATACTTGTCGACACAGATACCTGCTGCCGTGCTGCAGTAAGAATCGCCCAGACAGCTGTGTTGAGGGCAGGAAGTCGAGGATGCCGATGATGATGATGACGACGGCTCTGCGGCCAGAACTCCTGATGGGATGACAACCACCACCATAAACAGGACGATTATGGATAGCTGGAGGATGGAAAATGATAATGATGCAGAACCGCGAATTTTGCCAAAAAAAGTCTTGCGCAACTTATATGTGAGTCTACCACCGTTTCTTTCGTTGAATAGAATAACACAACACTGACGCAATGACTGCCAGAGCGACAAGCGTTGTGAAGCTGTCAATTCCTGGAAGTGACATCATGGAACTTATCCCCCCCCTCCCGTTAGCCGGAACCGGTACTGTCACGTCGGCACTTGGTTGGGGAAACGTAGTGCATTGACTGAGATCAATGTAAGAATGGTCAACGTCCACTGCATTCACTTGCACCGTCTTCGTTCCTGCTTCTGCAGCGACGAAGTAGACTAAAATCTGCCTTGACTCTCCTGGAGCGAGTGTCACGAGAATGCTCTGCTGGGTTGCGTAGAATTTAGAGAAGTGAGTGCCGGAACCGCTAAAATTCATTTTGAAGCTCCTCCGCAATGCGCCTGTCGGCTCTGTTATGGTTACTACGAGAAGGGCGGCACTTCCCAAGGGGGTTGCGCTCCTTTCCGGGGAAACGCTGACGAAGCAGTTCTTGACGCAAACATGTTCCTGAATGGCGCAGTGAGCCTGGCCGAAATCCGATCCGAGATTGGCGCACTCGTCATCTGACGCGCAATCCACAGCAAGAACAGACGTCAGCAAAGCTGGACCGGCTATGACTATTGCTGCCACAAGCAACATGATCAGGATGGACGACGCTGTCCGACGAGATTCTTGGAGTCCGTTATTATTATTTGCCAAAACAACTGGTTTAATGCAGCGCAGTTTTAAAAATAGTCGGCTTTGCGATTAAACAACGCGCCGGTCAGGCGCTTTACAAAAACTGCAGAGGTTGGACGTCCGTTAACTTGGCTTTCGGGAAGAACAATGATAAACGCAATGTCTTCGTCATTCTCCCGACCCTAAATGAAGCGGAAGGTATTGGTGGCGTTATTTCCGGAATAAAAGGGCTTGGCTCGCTTGTTGACGGCATAATAGTTGTAGACGGCCATTCCACAGACGATACCGTGAGAATCGCGAGGAAGAACGGCTGCAGAGTCATGCTTCAGGAAGGAAAAGGCAAGGGAGCAGGCTTCAAGACATTCCTTAAGAAAGGAAGAATAGATGACGACGCTTACTACGTCATGCTTGACGCAGACCAAAGCTATGACCCTAAGGACATCCCTGCAATAGTTGCGGGATTGAATGATGCTGAAATAGTGTCCGGCTTACGGAAAGCAAGAATTCAGGATTTGGATTTGCTGCACTTGATCGGGAACAAGGCGATATCCTTTGCTGGTCTCGTGCTTTTCGGAAAGTGGACTGACATATGCACTGGCTACTGGGGATTTCGCGGCGTGGCGCTCAAGAAACTTGACATAAAATCAGACGGCTTCGATCTTGAGGCGAATATTTTCGCGAGCATGTGCAAGAAAAAGATGTTGCACAAGCACGTGCCGGTGAAGCACCTGAAGCGTGCAGGAAAGCGGAAGCTCAAGAACACGGATGCCGTGGTAATAGCCTGGCGGCTTTTCAGCGAAAGGTTCTCACGACTCTGAACTGTTGTCAGTCATCGTATTGATCATTATTATTGCTTGCGGGCGAGGTATGCGCTAGCCGCGCCAGTTCCTTCCTCATTGCCCCACCAGACAATCGTTAGGTTCGCCTTGTCAAGGTAGTCGAAATATGCCTGTTGGTTGAATTTTCCATCATCCGTAACGAACTGTTGCGGACTCAGGTATGGCACGTTCCCGTCGTACATTGAATAATAGACCAACGTCTTTGAGCCTGCTGGGGTCATGATGTAATCTGTCAATGCCGTGATGTTGTCAGGATAGGTTATCCACTTGAATTTTGACGGATTCTTTGAAAGATAGCACAACTGCGGGTGGGGGAACATTCCCTGCACGAATGGGCCCATAACTGCATCATACTTGCCCTCAAAAGACTCGAGTTTCTCCGCCGCGGTCTTCACTATGGAATATGAAGGTCCCTTTGAGGTTATTATCGGCTTGCCGTAAGAGTATGCATTGATTGAGAACAACAGGACCAGCACGAAGAAAACCGCTGATATAACCTTAACGATTGAAGTGTTGTTCTTGAGTGACTTGACTGCCATTTGCGGAAGTATGAACAGGATGGCGTACAGGCCAAAGGCGCAGACTATGGCCATGAGCGGGAATATGACGAGGAGGTAGCGGTCCTCGTGGTAGGGCGACCACGAGAGCATCGCGAAGTCCACCAGGAAAACGAGGAGGACGAAGAGGGCGCTTTTCCCTTCCGGCTTGTGTATTCCTTTAGCCCATGCGACGTAGGCAAGTGCTACGGTCCCGACAAGAAGGAAAGGCGCCCACCACGCGCCGATTATGTGTGCCATGTTATCGATGAACCATGTCATGGGCTGATTGAATCCTGATACCAGTTCTAGATTCCTGAAAACCTGGAACAGGGGATTCCCGAATGAAACGTAAGACCAGACGAGGTATGGAATATAGCTTATGACGCAGGCGAGGCCGAACGTCAGTGACTTCCTGTTGAACAGCCCCTTAAATCCATCGGACAGTATTACGTAAACCACAAGGCCGATTCCGATCGCCAGCCCTTCGAAACGGATGGTGTTCCCGATTCCCCAAAGTATTCCGGCAATTACAAGCTTCGTTAGGCTTTTCTTCTCCCAGCCGTCAAAAAACAGGTAGAGTGAAAGAATGAAGAAAAAGGAAGCAGGAGTCCTATCAAACACTCTTACTACGTAAAACAGGTTGAGCCAGGACAGAGACACGAGAATCGCGGCGCCGAGCCCTATGCGCTTGTCCTTGAACAGTCTGGAAGCGAGAATGTATGTCAGGAGTATCACAAGCACTGATATGATTATCTCAAAGAACTGGAAGTTGGAGTAGGCGCTTCCAAAAATCCGGTAAACGGGCGCCAGAAGCACTGAGAGCCCGGGAAGCCTGTGCGTTTCAACGGTACAGCCCGTCTTCTCGAACAGGTTCCTGGTGAACAGCAGGAATGACGCTTCGTCCCACCAGGGGGCCTTGACAACTGCCTGAAGCTGGAGCCTCAGGTAGAGTGCAAAAAGAAGAAGCACTGCCAGGCACTTGTCGAAAATGTCCAGCTTGAACTGGAAATTGGTTTTACTTTCTTCCGCTGGAGCTTGTTTTACCTGCTCTTTGTTAGGTTGAGGTTCCGCATCATGACTTGCTTTTGGCGCAGATTCCGTGCCGCTCATCAGGAACGGCGTTAATGGGTCACGTTTTATAAAGTATATCACGACTATCAGTATTGAGTAAATGCGGCAGTTGGAAAATCCCAAGAAGAAGGAAGTGATGGTGATTCTCGGCACGAAGGCCGAAACCATAAAGATGTCGCCCGTGCTTCGGGAACTCGTCAGACGCGGGATTCCGTACTTCCTACTTCATACGGGCCAGCACGACATTTCAAACGAACTCAATGAATTGGGACTGCGGACGCCTGACGCAGTGCTTGAAAAATCAACTGGCCGAGGCCGTTTCTCAAATGCAATTCACGCATCTTTCTGGAACTTTGGGAAGCTCTTACTGATACGACTGTGGATAAAATCCGTTTCCCCAAAAATTGTTCTCATACACGGCGATACGATGACTACCGCCACAGCAGCGATTGCAACCAGAAGTTTCCTTTCCCACCGTCCTCTTCTTGCACACGTTGAAGCGGGATTAAGGAGCCACAACCTTCGCGAACCGTTCCCTGAAGAAATTTCGCGAAGGATTGCTGACTGTGCATCGGACATCCTGTTTTGCCCGACAGCATTCGCTGCAGAAAATGTAAAAAATAAGCACAAACGGGGCAAGTGTGTCTTCGTTGTCGGGAACACGAACATCGACTCGCTGAAATACGCATTGAAGAAAGGAAACATAAATCCTGACACGGGTCGTGCGAAAAAGAACCCGTACCTTCTCGCAAAACTGCATCGCCAGGAGAACATAAAGTCAGAGAAACGGCTTTCGGAATTCGTAAAAATACTGGAGAACGCACCGATGCACGTCGAGTTCATACTTGCGGACAACACTAGACGGAAGATGAAAAAATTCGGGATTTTTGACCGCGTGAGCGGACTGAAACACGTATCCATCAGGAAGGATATGCCATACATCGAATTCCTAAAGCTGTTTGCCGGTGCATCCTGCATACTAACCGATGGGGGTGGGGAAACCGAGGAGGCCTGCTTCCTTAAGGTTCCTTGCATTGAATTCCGCCGCTTCAGCGAGCGTCAGGAGGCGGAACGTGCAGGGATTGCGATAAGGTGGAACGGAAACACAAGCATAGTGATAAAACTGATAGAATCCATCGCCAAAATTAAACCAAAACACATAGCTCGAGCAAAAAACCCGTACGGCGATGGGACTGCTGGAGCCAAAATTGTTGCTGAGATTGAAAAAATAATTTCCGCCTAGGCCGCTTGCCCCGCCCAGTTTTACTTTTTTTGCGGGTCAGGATGTTGTATCTCGAAGTACAGTGTGGAACACGGAAAAATAAATGCAAAAAAGTGCGAGTAAAACACCGGATTCAAATTTATCAGAAACTCGACAGGCTTTAGCACGAAGCCGGAAATCCGTCCTGTTTTGAAGACAAACTTCCTCTTTTTTATTTTCACTTTCACGTCTGGGTTGTAGTAGGACTGGATGTTGTTCCCGAAATAATCGAAAGTGAATATCGTAAAAAACTTCTTATGTGTGGGATCGGCAAATGCCCCGACACTCAATGCATGCGGAACCTCTATTTTTATCACGCCGTTCGGCTTCAGGATCCTAAGCAATTCCTTGATTATTCTGTCTAGTGGCGCATCCAAATGCTCCAGGACATGGTTTGCATAAATGACGTCGAATTCCTGATTCTTGAACGGGTACGGGAACTTGTTCAGGTTATGGACCACATCGACTCCTTCGACTTTGTGAAAATCCACTCCAATGGCCCCGGGAACCTTGAGATTCCCGCAACCGACGTCGAGCGCTTTCATATAGAAATAGGATGCCGCTGGCACGTATTTAAACATTTCCGGAAAAAATCGTGCATCGATGAACTCTGCAGGCGGACTGCCTGCCACCTCGCCGTTACTGTCGATACCCCGTTCTTGTGGCAGCACTGACTACATCGCCGGCTTAGTATCGGCTCTCGTTGAATCCATGGAAAAACTTTGAAGTTGGTGAAAGCAGTATGCTTTGGGTTTCATCGCACAAGGATGGCGGAACCTTAAGCGTCCCTGAGTATTCCTTGAAACCGATGGCCTTGACCTGCACGCCGATGGAACCGGAACTTCCCTGTGGGATGAAGACGTCCACACTGCCGTCATTTCCGGAAATGTACGGGATGCTCCAGCCAGAATCCTTGCTTGAAACCGTGACTTGCGCCTGCCTTGCAGGGCTTCCGTCGGCTCTTTCGACTTTGATCATTCCCGCGCACTCGAGACCGAGCCCCCCTGCAAGAGCTGTCTTGTTCACACGGTAGACGAATACCGATTTCTCCCCCCACATGGGTGGGGCGTGGAATGTCGTGAAATACTCGAGATAGTCAGGCGTTTCGTCATTAGTGAATGGGCCGGAACGCATGTAATAATCCACTCCGTTAACCAGGAAGAAGCCGGGCTGTGGCGTTGCTGACGGAAAGTACTCGGCATATGCTTTCGTGAAGACGTTCATCGTTGAATACCATTCTCCTGCAACTGTATCCGCTGGAGTGAGCGCATTCATGAATTTCCTCGAGTCCTCGTTCGTGAAATCGCCGACCGGCATCGTGAGCTGCGGTATGTTTATGATTGACATTATTATCGCGGAAAGGATGAGTGCCGTAAGAATCAGCAGCCTCAAATAACCGCTTCCTATAATGTTCTTCTTTCCGAAAACCAGGCCTGCTGAAATTATAGGGAGCGGGGCGAATATGAAGAAGTACTGGTGCAGGTTGCTCGGTATGAGGATTGTGGTAATCGTAAGCAATGGTATGAAGAGCGCAAAAAGCACTGCCCAAAGCGCTGGTTCCTCGACCAGTGATTTCTTGATGGATGATTTGGCCTTAAGCGCCAGCATGATGAAAGCGCAAGAAAGCATCACAGGCCAGTTCTGGAAGAAAATCGCGAAAACGCTTAGAACCGAACCCGGATTCCATCCGGTCTTCTGCGAGGCCCAACTAACTTGCGGGTTGAACACATGGATGTCCCATGGCATAGTCAGGTGGTTCGCACTAAGATAGTAGATCCATGGAAGATAAACCGCGAGCGAAACCACGATCGCAATGATTCCAAGAATCAACGGCCGGCTCATGCCGTAATTCTTGACGTGCTTATCATTAATCAACGCTGAAAAGATCAGGAAATGCAGGGCCAGTGCGAGTCCGAGGAATATGAATGATTCCTTAGTCAACATGCAAAGCCCGAAAACCGCTCCGGAAATGATTGCGCGAATCCATGACTGCTTTTCCAGGAACCGCAGGTATGCGTAAATGAGCAGCGCTCCGAACAAGAACACCGAAGAATAAGACCGCACCGCAGACGCATAAAGGGATGTCCATGTGAGCGCTCCAGAAAGGATGAATGCGAGCAGTCCTGCCTTCCTGCTTCCGAATACCCTGCGCGTTATGAAGTAAACTAAAACTGAGCCGAGAAAGAATAGCGAAAGCTCGGTGAATTTGACGATGAAGTAGCTGAATCCGAAAATTGAAATCATCGCCGCATGAATCGCGTAATAAAGCGGCGGGTTTATGGCGTAAGCCCGGCCGAGGTACGATAGTATCCCGGTCTCCGCCAATTCCCTTGCCACGATTATGTTCCGGTCGTGGTCGTACTCTGTCTTGAACTGGACGACTTGAGTCTGGAAGAACAGTTGGGCGAGAAAACAGGCTACGAACAGCGCTATGACCCACCATGGAAAGAATCCTGTGCGTTTCCGCTCAATCCCTTTCGATTCCGCTTCCATACTCATTACAGCCAATTATCGTGCTTATAAGTGCGAATGCTTTTTATTATTGCACTACAACTCTCTGCCAGTTGGAGTTCGGATGCCATGATAAAAAAACAAGGCGGTGTCGATGTTTCCGTCGTAATTCCCGCTTACAACGAAGCGAGTACGATTGAAAGTACCGTTCATCTTGTCTCAACGACCCTCAATGATATAACAAAAAATTACGAGATACTTATCGCTGAGGACGGGAGCACTGACGGGACTGCATGCATAGCGGAAAGACTTGTGAAGAAATACCGTGGGCGCGTGAGGCACATTCACTCAAAGAAACGGCTCGGGCGTGGCCTTGCGCTTGAGAATGCATTAAAGGCGTCCAAAGGACCGATTGTGGCGTATATGGACTCCGACCTTGCAACGGATTTGAGGCACTTGAAGGAAATAATCCTGGTAATAAGGAACGGGGCGGACATCGCAACTGGCTCGAGATACGCTACGGGTGCTGTAACGAAAAGGCGTCCAGTTCGTCTCGTGGCAAGCCTAGCCTTCAACGCTTTCGTCCGACTCATTTTGGGTTCCAAACTGCGCGACCACCAGTGCGGCTTCAAGGCATTCAGAAAATCAAGTATCATGAAGCTCTTAGACTCAGTCGAGGACAAGCACTGGTTCTGGGACACTGAAGTGCTGGTCAGAGCACAATGGGCCGGTCTTAAAGTCGTTGAAATACCTGTAAGATGGCATTACACGCAGGCGACCAAGGTGAACGTCGTTGATGACTCAAAGTACATGGGATTGCGGATCCTCAGGCTCTGGCGCGCGAGATTCCGGAAGAAGAACAGTTGTTAGAACCGGCGTGATCTTATCATTTTTGTTTCCATAAGGCCCGCTTTCCAGCGGATTTCAGGGGCATCGGCAGGACATTGTAGGCCTTCAGGAGCCACTTAAAGATTCTTGCGTAAATGAGATAGCTTTTGGGGTGCACTATTGAAAGTTGCGACGTCTCGGTCCTTAAGCCGTGCTCGCGTCCAAGATTCTTGTGACACTTTAGGAAATCCTTCCTCACGAAAAGCAGTATGTTCTGCGCGTACCAGAATTCGACCTCGTTGTTGTCCCAGATTTTTTTCCTGATGCAGTCTACCGGTATGAAACCCTTTCTCGCGAAGAGCCCGGCCCAGTAGTCCGGCCACTTTTCATTCACGTGATGGTGGCCGCCTTGAAAGGGTATCGCCGCGGAAAAAAGCACGACCGGGCTGAGTCGGGTGAGGGAATTCACGAAGGCTTCCGCACGGTTTTCCGGAATGTGCTCGGCGACCTCAAGTGACACGACAAGGTCGAATCTGCCTCGCACTTGGTTCAGCGGCTTCCTTAAGTCCGCCGTGATGAAGCGTTCCCGTGGAATCATCAGCATGCGCTTGGCAACGTGAACCCCGTCAACACCCCACACATCCCGGACTCCGTGCTTGCGAAAGACCGAAAGCCAAGCCCCCGAGCCGCAACCAACATCAATGACTCGCTTCGTCTTTTTCCCGAGAATTTCCAGAACGAGCGGGACAACGACTTCAGCCGACCGCAGAGAACCGGGAATCTGGTCCTCAAAAAAAGCCTTTGAATACAGATGACGATGACTGCGCATGACTTTTTCTCATTCACACGCCTGCCTTAAATTGATTAGGCAGTTCAGGCCGGATGAAATACATAAGACGGGAAAAACAATTAAAGAAGTCGATGGGATACCTGTGTTTGAGAACACGAAGGCGTGTGCACGTTCATGATGGAAGAAAAGACGCTCATAATCGCGGCTGACGCTGAAAGTGCCAGACTTGCCGCAAGCCTTGCCGAGCGCGACTCCGCAGGAGTCTGCAGAGCAGGGGAAAATCTGTTGATAGTCGCGACCTCCGTGAAGGCGATGAATGCGCTGAAGGACGCGGCTGCCAAAAGCCGAACCCAGCTTAACTTCAAGAGCCTGGATGATTACTGTGTGCCTAAGAGTATTTGGAAAAAAGTGAATGACGCAGCGGACCAGATGAACACTGTACTGAACACGTCGAACAATGGGTGCCGGCCGTGGTATATGGTCGGCGGCCGAGATGTCACCGCGTACCGACTTGAGGGCGCCAAGAACATAGAAATAAGTCTAGGCGGCATGATCGAGTACGAGACGCTTGCGGTCTTCAATCAAGCGATAAAATACGCCACGATAGTCGAATGGCTAATACATAAGGAAAAACCCGGAAAGACGATATTGTTCGAGAACAACAATCCCGCGGGGATAGCCATCAAAAATCCCTTTGAAAAACGAGACGGGCTTGAGGTCGTGCCGCTCCGAAAGCGGGTACTGAATTACATAAACATTCTGAAAATCCCGTTAGAGAAAGCCAATGAAGCATTCCTGAATGCGTTCAGGCCGAAAAATGAAGTCCAAACGAGCGGCAGGAGATTCCGCATATTGGTAGAAAATCTTGATCCAAAACTTTGCGATCCCGTCATTAAATCGCTAAGGGAGGATGGCATTGCTGACGCGCTCTCGATAGTGCGGGGGATAAATACACCCAAGGCGCTGATTGCGGACGGCCTGCCTTTCAGGTATTTTGACTCTTACGGGCTTTGCAAGGGTTTTGACAAAAAAAAGGCAAGAGCCAAGTTGAGGGATTCGTGGACCGCGCTCGAAGGGAACCCTGAATTCGGGAAGAATTTCGTTGTTCACACATCGCCTGCTGAATGCAGTGGAGGAATAGATGTTTGGCTTGCAGTAAAACCGCACATCGAGAAACTCTTTCTTGAAAGATTTCCTGAAATTTGCGAAAGCGCCGAAATGACCTACGCAATGCTTGATGCGGAAAAGCCCAAACTGGTGCTTACGCTGGACTCTGCAGGTTACCCCAGCAAGCTTACCGTGACGCTTGCAAACCAGATGGGCATGGAAACCATTGCATTGGCTCACGGCCTTCTCGGATCGCTGCGCTCCATGCGTGGAGGTTATGAAAGGCTCCATTCGAAAAAGGAATTCGTATGGAGTGAATACGTCAAACACAGGATGGTTGTGGGGAAACACTACCCTAAACGTGGAGTCGTTGTGACCGGCAATCCGAAACTCGAAAATCAGATGTCCCATTGGAACAGAATAGACAAAAAAAAATACAGGAACGCCTTGTTTAAACGCCTAGGACTTGATCCAAACAAAAAAACTGTTCTTTTTGCGGTACAGCCTGCCGAACAGAACGACGCCTTTGACTCCGATTTTGAAGTCGAAAAACTCTCAAACGCGGTATTGAATGCGATTGCTCTGCTTCCTGAATGGCAGTTGATAATCAAGCCGCATTATTGGATGATCTCTGAAACATCGAGAGAGTACGGGGAAGTCATCAAAAAGATGGGGTTGCACAATGCAGTCGTGACAAAAACCAACATCTTTGAACTCATGCTTGCAAGCGACGTGGTGATTGTCGAACAGTCAACCGCCGGGCTTGAAGCGCTTAGCCTCAGAAAACTCCTCATAGTGCTGAACTTAAGGAATGAACCAGATCACGTTCCCTATTCGAAGTTCGGCGCTGCGACAAGTGTTCACAGGGAATCCGATCTGAGTGGAGCAATTGAGCGGGCGAGGTACGATGAAGAACTGGCAAATAAAACATTGCAGTACTTTGCGTCAATTGGCAGCGTACATTCTCCTTCAGAACGTGTTGCGCTCGAAATCAAAAAAATACTGAAGCGCCACGTGAAACGGACGAGGAAGTGATTGGCTTCGCCTAACCATTTAAAAGTTGGCGTGCGTGCAAACAGGGGGAAGAAATGAAAATACTGGTTGTAGGCGCAGGCTCCATAGGTCGAAGGCATATAAGAAACCTTAATGTGCTCGGTCACAAAAACATTGATCTGGCAGAACCGGCACCAAGACCGGACCTGATGAAGGGACTTGCGATAAACGAAACGTACCCATCCCTTACAGACGCTCTTGGTTCCGGAAAAAACTATGACGCGGCATTCATATGCACTCCCCCGGTTTATCACCTGCCGGCCGCAGTTGAGCTTGCAAAGAGAAAAACGGACATATTCATTGAAAAACCGCTAAGTCAGTCCCTCAAAGGTGTTGACACACTCAATAAGACTGTGAAAAAGAATCGCGTCATTGCAATGGTCGGCTACAATCAGAGGTTTAACTTCGGAATTCGTAGGATAAAATCTTGCATTGAGGAAGGCTGCCTGGGACGAAAGTTGTATTACATACGCGCAGAGGTCGGACAATATCTTCCAGACTGGAGACCCGAGCAGGATTACAGGAAAAACTACACTGCAATCAAGAAACTTGGCGGCGGAATAATACTTGATGCATCACACGAGATTGACTACGTGCTCTGGCTTTCGGGGAGCCGTGTGAGTGACTTGAAAGCCATTTACTGCAAGGTGAGCGACCTGGAAACCGACGTTGAGGACCTTGCCGAGATAATAATGCGTTTTGAAAACGGCCTTGTGGCAAGCATACACCTTGACATGGTCACGCGCGGCTACAACAGGTACTGCAAGGTCGTTGGCGAAAAAGGACAAATCAAGTGGACGTTCAAGGAAGACACACTGGAAACACATACATCTGGAAAAAAACCTGCGACCAAGAAATACAAACTTGATCCCAACCACTCCTACATTGAGGAACTGAAGCATTTCCTGAATTGCGTTAAAAGCAGGTCCACGCCACTCAGTAATCTAGAAACCGCTAAGGAAACACTGGAAATAGTCGAGAAGATCAAGGGCGGCCGCTGATGGAAAAAATAGACACAAAAAAGCCAGTTGTGATAATCCAAGCAAGGATGGGTTCGACCCGCCTGCCGAATAAAATAATGTTGAACCTCGCGGGAAAGCCAGTTTTGTGGCACGTTGCAAAACGGGCGTCGCTGGCAAAAAATGTCGGAGGCGTAATAATTGCGACGACGGAAAACGAGGAAGACAACGTGATACGTGATTTCTGCGAGAGGGATGGGATAAATTATTTCAGGGGGTCGGAAGATGATGTTCTTGACCGGTATTATCAATGCGCAAAACATTACGGAATATGTGACATTGTGAGAATAACCGCTGACTGCCCACTCCATGATCCTGCAGTAATCGATCTTGTAGTGGGAGAATACCTAAAGGGAGGATATGACTACGTCGCGAACACTATAGAGTACACTTTCCCTGACGGCATGGATGTCGAGGTCTTCTCGTTCCGTGCGTTGGAGCGTGCCTGGAAGAATGCCCAACTTATTTCAGAGCGCGAGCACGTGACGCCATACCTCCGCAAGCAGGAAAACGTCAGGAAGAAAAACGTCTATTCCACTAAAGGATATCCCGTCTACCGGCTAACCCTCGACAATCCGGAAGATTACGAACTAATAACGAAGATATACGAAGGTATTGGAAAAGAGTTGTTTGGTCTTGATGAAATCCATGATTTTCTGCAAAAAAATCCTGAACTTCTGAAACTGAACCAACACATAGACCTCAATGAGGGATATGCCCAGTCACTCAGGGAGGATGGTGAATACCTCAAAAAAACAGCTTCGAGAAACTAATAAACGAGACCAAGTCAGCCTCGCAGGAACTGCATCTCTATCAGGGCGTACATCTCCTGCCCGGCAGGCTCAGACTTGGATTTTCACTCCAATCCAGAGATTGGCCTAACAAAACATTTAAGCATTTCTAAGTTAGTATATTGAGTTATGTCAACGCGCTTGGAGACAGTATCAAATTCGGCATCGCTGCAGACAAGCGAACGGGTGGCTGGACTCAAATCGAAAGGCATACCTGTTGTGGACCTCACACTAGGCGAGCCGGATTTCGACACGCCCGCATGCGTGAAAAAGATGGCAGAGGATGCTATGAGCCGGAACCTCACCCATTACACCAGCGCGCGAGGAATCCCTACACTAAGAGAGGAAATAGTGGATTACCTCATGAAGCGACGGGATGCGGAGGTCTCGGCTGATGACGTTATAGTCACGCCGGGCGCGAAACAGGGCCTATTCTACGTCATGTGCTCCGTGCTTGATCCTGGTGACGAGGTCGTCATTCCGGAACCTACATGGCTAAGTTATGGGGACATAGTGAAGCTTAACGACGGGGTTTCGGTATTCACATCAGGCGGAATGGGCAGTTATGACGACGCGGTGGAACTGTTCAGGAAGACCCGGCGCGACGCGTGCGCGATAGAGAAGATGCTCTTCCTGCGGGACTATGACATAGTGAGGATCAAGGCGTATCTTTCCGGAAAGACGGTGCCGGTGAGGGACGCGTGAAGCGGGACTGACGCAACTTTATGGGAAACGCTGGCTCAAAGGAAGACGACATGGGAATCGGTGTGGACATAGAGCTCGTCGGCAGGTTCAAGGACGCGAAGGATCGACGATTGCTGGAACGCATGTTCACGAAGGGCGAATTGGGATACTGCCTTGCGAAAGCGAATCCTGAACGGCATCTCGCCGCAAGGTATGCTGCCAAGGAAGCGGTTTATAAGGCGTTAAGCTGCCTGGACGGGAAGATGGTTGAAGGATTGAGCTTCAGGAACATCGAGGTCGTGAACGACGAGAACGGGACTCCCCGCGTGCGGTTCCAGAACCGGGCCCTGCAGGGGATTCGGGTGCAGATCAGCCTGTCCCATTGCGATGATACGGCAGTCGCTTTCGCAATAGTAAAAAACAGCAAACATCGTGATGGGGCTATAAGGCGATGAAAAAAATAAACCTCCTGGAAACGACCTTAAGGGACGGCAGTTACGTCATAAACTTCTCGTTCACGGCCGCTGATACAGAGATCCTGTGCAGGGAGCTTGAGGAAGCGGGCTTCACGTACATAGAGGTTGGCCATGGTGTCGGCCTCAACGCGAGCAATGCCGGTTACGGCCGCGCGGCCGAGATGGATGAGGACTACATGATTGCCGCTGAGGGGGCGCTTACAAAGAAGGCAAGGTACGGGATGTTCTGCATTCCCGGAATAGCGCGGCTCGAGGATTTGGACCTGGCCGGCAGGCACGGCATGAATTTCGTGAGAATAGGGACGAACATCACGCAAGTTAGGGAATCCGAACCGTTCATCAAGAAAGCCAAGGAATTGGGAATGTTCGTGACCGCCAACTACATGAAGTCGTATGTACTGCCTCCTGAGAAGTTCGCGGAGAACGTCCTGCTCTCGGAAAAGTACGGCGTTGACATGGTCTATCTCGTAGACTCGGCCGGCGGGATGTTTCCCGAGGACGTGAAGAAGTATTATGACGCGATAAGGAAGGTCTCGAACGTGCCGCTTGGGTTCCACGGGCACAACAACCTCGGCATGGCTGTGGCGAACAGCCTGTACGCCGCGGATATCGGATTCGACTTCATAGACTGCTCGCTGCAGGGGATAGGGAGGAGTTCCGGAAATGCCCCCACCGAACTGCTCATCGCGGCCCTCATGAAGAAGGGATTCGAACTTCCCATAGACTTCCGCATGGTGCTGGAACTTGGAGATTCCTATGTCCAGCCGCTACTTAAGGCGGCGGGACACCTCCCTCTCGACGTCGTCGCCGGATTCGCGGACTTCCACTCGAGCTATATGCACCACATAATGAAATATTCCTCAAAGTACAAGGTCGACCCTATCCTGCTCATACTTGAGATAACCAAGGTGGACAAGGTCAACGTTAACGAGAACGTGCTGGACCGCATCGCGCAGAACATAAAGCGGGAGGAAAAGATATACTCAAGCAAGTACGGCTTCAGCCATTATGTCGGGGGAGAACAGGATGAACCACGCAAGCGTCTTCCAAGGCACGGCAATTAGGCGCGTATTCGAGGACAACTGGAACGAATCGTTCCTGACGGACGGGAAAAGCGGGATAACGTTCTCGTACAAGGACTTCATGGGTCTGGTGCTCGGGTGCAAGCAGGTCCTGGACTCGAAGGGCTTGCGGGAGGGTGACAGGCTCTGCATCTTCCTGCCGAACTCCGTGGAGCTCGCGGCGCTCTACTTTACGGCCATCGCTATGCGCCTCGTGGCAGTGCCCGTTGACGTTAACCGCGGGGAGATGGAACTGAACGATATACTGCCACAGGCATGCCCTGATGCCGTGGTGTGCGAGAAAAAGAATGCAGGGACGCTGTCCAAGTACGGGCGTATCGTCATCCCTGTAGAGAGCATGCGGTCTTGGCGAGGGACCGGAACAAGTGCGGAAAAAGATGACCTGAAGATATTCGACAGCATAGATTACGGCGCATTATATCTCATCACGTTCACGTCTGGATCTACCGGCGTGCCCAAGGGCGTGAAACACTCGCTCGGGAACCTGCTCGCAAGCGCTGCGGCGTTCAGGGAGCGCTTTGGATTCGGGAGAGGCGACGCGTTCTATCACAATCTACCCATGACTTACATGGCAGGCATACTTAACCTCATAATCCTCCCATTCATCTCGGAAAGCAGGATAATCCTCGGGGAGCGGTTCAGTATAACAGCGGTGCAGTCATTCTGGAACGTTCCTTCCCGCTTCGGCGCGAATGCTTTCTGGTTCGTCCCGACTGAAGTCTCATTGCTTCTCAAGCTCGACCGCGGGAAAGACGGGATTGAGTACTGCACGGGCAGGAGGATGACCGCGTGTGTCGGCACGGCGCCACTCAACCAGAAGATAAGGGGTGAGTTCGAGAAGAAGTACGGGATGAAGCTATACGAGAGCTACGGATTGAGCGAGACACTCTTCGTCTCAACCGTCGATCCGGGAATCAGTGAATACGATTGCGGAGTCGGAAGGCTGCTTGACGGTGTGGAACTCGGCTTCAGTGCCGACGGGGAGATAGCCATAAGCGTGCCATGGATGTTCCTCGGCTATACGAACAGAATGGCGGAAGATTATTTCGCGGACGGGAAATACCTGTCAGGAGACCTCGGGGAGATGGACGGCGGTTTCCTGAGGATAACCGGGCGGAAGAAGGACCTCATAATCAAGGGCGGCATGAACATAAGCCCGAGACGGCTTGAGGAATTCATATTGAACTCCACCGACGTGTTCAATGAAGTGGTTGTGCTCGGAGTCCCGGACGAAACGCTGGGCGAGAAGGTCGTCTGCTTCGGGATAACCGGGAAGACGTATTCCACAACCGCGGTCAAGGAACTCAACAGGAGGATATCAGGAATGCTCGGCAGGGACCACCAGGTCGATGAATTCGTAATCGTGGACGACATACCTAAAAACGCAAACGGGAAAATCGACAAAATCCTGCTGATGGAATCGTACGGTAAGAAGGGAAAATGATTGCGGGAATAGATCATATTGCTCTCTCGTCTGGGGATTGCGGTAAGGCAGTCCGGCTGATGGAATCGCTGGGCTACCGCCTGGCATTCAGCGACTGCGGGGTGAAGAACCCGGCCATCAAGCGGGATTACATGACTGGGACCTGCCTGTTTCATGACCTCTCGTTCCTGAAATCGGAAGGAAGCCTCAACATAGAAGTGATAGACCACGGCCGCGTCAATGGCCGTCGGGGGAGCATAATGCCCGTCTTCGAGAACGCGCCCAGACACATGTTCGAAACCGTAGGTGGACGCGAAGACATGCATGGGGAGTCATTACTGAACGGGCGGTTCTATGGTAGCGACATCCACGCGTACTTCGTCGAGGGAAACGATGGTTCCTCCCATCCGCGAACGCTCAGCCGAATCGTGGTGAAGACGCCGGACATCGCGCGCAGCGCCTCATTCTGGAGCGCTTTGGGCTTCAGGAGTGTGAGCGCGGGCGACGGCTTTGCCGTGCTGGAATTCGGGTCCATAATGAACCGTGACCGGTTCCTGCTCTGCCTTGAGGAAGCTACCGGGGCCCCGGGCGCGTGGTCGCTGGATGATGCGGGTTTCAATTGCATCGCGTTGGCCAGCAGTTCCGTTGACCGGGACAGGGAAACATTAATAATGAAAAATGGAATCAGACCGAGCGGGATAGAATCCCTCACCGTGAACGGGAAGCCGCTCCGCATATTCTTCGCAAGGGGACCCTGCGGGGAGATTGCCGAGATAATCGGAATCGGTGGGAAGAATGAAAAAACGCGTGAATGAGTGCGTGACGACTGCGATGGGACTGACAATCATGGAAAAAAAAGAGGATTACGATGCGGAGGCCGAGTGGAACAAGGCCCATCTCGCCCAGAACGAGATGATGTTCCCAAGTGAATACGTCATACGCATCTTCAAGGGCAAGTATCCCGGACTGAACTTAGACAAAACAGCGTTTAAGGGAATGAAGGTATGCGATGTAGGTTGTGGCGATGGAGCTAACCTTACATTCTTGAACAAACTTGGTATGAAATTGTTTGGGATAGAAATAACCCAAAAGATCGTGGACGACACGGTCTTAAAACTGAAGCGGCTCGGGCTCGCGGCAGATGTCCGCGTCGGTAAGAATGATTACGTTCCATTCGGGGACGCGGCGTTCGATTATGTCCTGTCCTGGAACGCCTGTTATTACATGGGGCAGTCGCGCGACTTCGGCAAGCATGTCCATGAACTCGCAAGAATCGCCAAGCCGGGGGGAGTTCTCGTGCTGTCCATCCCGAAGAAGACGTGCTTCATCTACGTGAACAGCAGGCGCGAATCGCCAGGCTACGCGGTCATAACGTCCGACCCGTTCAACGTCCGGAACGGCGAAGTGCTCAGGATATTCGAGAACGAGGAGGAGATAAGGGCTGCATTCGAACCCTACTTTGAGGATTTCAGATTCGGCTCGATACACGACGACTGTTTCGGCCTGAACTATCACTGGCATCTGGTCGTCTGCAAGAGAAAATGATAGAGATGAACAAATGATGGAAATAATCGACCTCACCCACGAAATCGACGAAGGAATGCCGACATTCACGGCGCCATGGCACCCGCTCGTCCACATAAAACAGCTCGGACGCATAGAGTTGGAAGGGCGTGAAACGCGGGAATTGTGCATCGGAACACACACCGGAACGCACATGGACGCCCCCCTCCATTTCATAAAGAACGGGAACACTATAGACAGGATACCTTTGGATATGCTGATAGGCCCGGTGGCCATCGTTGACTTCTCGCACTTGAAGGAGAACCATGCGGTGACTGCCGAAACGCTGGAGGAGGCGAAGCTGGCGAAGAGGACAATATTCAAGTTCGGCTGGGGCAGGCATTGGGGTTCCAAGAAATTCTTCAAGGACTATCCGTACTTCACCGCTGATGCCGCCGAATACTTGTTATCGAAGAAGGTGGAACTCATCGGCATTGACACGCCGTCCCCTGACGACAGCAGGATAAAGCTCGGAGGCGAAGTGGACTCCCCAGTACACAAGACGCTCCTTGACAAAGACGTAGTGCTCATCGAATATCTCGCGAACCTGGACCGGGTCAGGGACTGCGGCGGATGGAACATAATAGCGCTCCCGCTCAAGATAAAGGGGGCCGACGCCTCCCCTGCGAGGGTCTGCATTTACAGGTGAACGACGTGGACTCATCATCGTCAAAGGAGATGGAGTGGCTCATATGCTGGTTCAGGGATAACACGAATCTGGAACGTGCCGAAATCGATGGAAAGATGCGCGAGAACTACTTCGAGAAAGGCTGGATAGACTCGTTCAAGTTCATGACGCTCATAAACGACATGGAGAACGAATTCGGCATAACGTTCTCGAACGACGACTTTCAGGACCGCGAGTTCTCGAACATAGAGGGGCTCTCGAGAATAATAACGAGGCTGGTGCATCATGAGCGAAACAAAGGCTGATTACTCGCAGGGGGACATCGCACGCGCCCTGCGGGCCGCGGGACTCTCCGCTGACGACAGCCTGTTCGTGCACAGCAACATCGGGTTCTTTGGAAGGCTCGCTGACGCAAGCGCCCCTGACGCGTACTACCTTGCATTCAAGGACGCCATATTCTCAGTCATAGGCGAAGACGGCACGCTGGTCGTGCCTACATTCAGTTACTCATTCTGCAGGGGGGAGCCGTTCTCGCGGGAAGGGACGAGGAGCGTTTGCGGCTTCTTCTCAGAAATGGTGCGGTTGGATCCCGAGGCGCGCAGGTCCGATGACGCCAATTTCTCGGTGGCCGCCTTGGGCAGGAAAGCGGAATATTTCACCAGGGACGCGCCGCAGCACTCTTTCGGCCCGGATTCGTTCTTCGAGAGATTCCTGAAAGAGGACGGGAAGATATGCAACTTCAACTTCGACGCGGGATCCACGTTCATACACTACGCGGAACGGCTGCTGAAGGTCCCTTACCGCTTCGACAAGGCATTTGCCGGCAAGTCCGTGATAAACGGCAACGAGATTGAAAAATGTTTTTACCATTTCGTTTACGACCTTGAAAAGCCGGAGAACGGCCCCGACTTCGTGGCATTAGACAAACTGGCCCGCAAACGCGGGCTCGTGAGGACTGCCCGGCTCGGGCGCGGCGCGGTGGTGGTCATTTCAGCGAGGGACACGCTGGAACTAATAAAAAGCGAGCTGAAGGTTAATCCGTCGTTCCTCGTCAGGGGACCGCTCAATACGGGGTGAGAAAGACAGCACGATATGGAGTCCACGAAATCAGACGTCCACGGAACCGGGCGCGAGATGCATCTCCTGATGAAGCGGCTGTTTCCCATATGCAGAAGCATCACAGGGAATGGGGTGCGCGAAACACTCAACATTATCAAAGAATACATCCCGATAGAAATTCACGAAGTGCCAAGCGGTACTCACGTTTTTGACTGGACAATACCCAAAGAATGGAACATAAGGGACGCCTACGTCAAAAACTCGAAAGGGGAACGGATTATTGACTTCAGAAAATCAAACCTGCACGTCCTAAACTACAGCGTGCCGGTCCATGAAAAAATGCCGCTCGCCGAACTTAAAAAACATCTTTTTACGCTGCCTGAATACCCAAACGCGATACCATACCTCACATCTTACTACAAAGAATCGTGGGGATTCTGTCTCACCCACCAGCAGTTTGAACAACTTAAGGAAGACACTTACGAAGTGTTCATTGATTCCACCCTAAACGAGGGAAGTCTCACTTACGGTGAATTGTACTTGGAAGGGAAACGAGAGGACGAGATACTACTCTCGTGCTACATCTGCCATCCTTCGCTTTGCAACGATAACTTAAGCGGTCTGGCGCTCTTGACATTTTTGGCAAAACACCTAAAGGATGCCGGAACACAGGAATACTCCTACAGGGTTCTGTTCATTCCAGAAACCATAGGATCCATTACATGGTTAAGCCTAAATGAGGAGAAAATCCCAAAAATAAAGCACGGCCTCGTCGTAACTTGTGTTGGGGATGCGGGCGTTTCCACTTACAAAAAGAGCAGGGATGGAACTGCCGAAGTCGACCGCGCTGCAGAAATAGTCCTCACTGAATCCGACGCGCCTTACAAAATCATCGACTTCTTTCCATCAGGAAGCGACGAGCGCCAATTCTGCTCGCCTGCGTTCAATATGCCTGTCGGTTCCCTTATGCGAACGCCCTACGGCCGTTATCCTGAGTACCATTCATCAGCGGACGACTTGGAGTTCGTCAGGCCTGAATTTATTGCAGACAGCTTCAAAAAATACACAAAAATATTATTCATCCTCGAAAACAACCGGACGTACATTAATCTCAATCCGAAATGCGAACCCCAGCTGGGAAGACGCGGGCTTTACCGGATGATAGGCAGCCAAAAAGACGGTGGATTGGAAGAACTAGCACTATTATGGGTCCTCAATCTCTCGGACGGCACGAATTCACTTTTAGACATATCGATTAGGTCTGGTATTAAATTCTCAAGCATAAAATCAGCTGCTGACGCGCTTATTGGAGCGGGACTGCTTAAAGAGGACGCCGGACGTTAAAGGCGGCACTCGTCCAGCGCCGCCAAAAGACTATCCAGTATCTCCTTATTCCTGGGAAGGCACACCCGTATAAAATCAGCGCACTCGTCACCGAAGACCCGCCCCGGCATGACCGCGAAACCGTGATCAAGCAGTCTCATCGCGGTATCGTAGCCGTCGCGCTTGACGTTGACGAACACGTAGATGCCCGCGTCCGGGTCCGCGCACTCGTAGCCAGCGCTCCTGAATGCGGAGCACGCGTAGGCCGCCATGTCCCGGTACGCTTCGACAACACCAGGATTCGGGGTCCTTAATGCGCGTGCCGCCACTTCCTGCACCACCTCAGGAACGTTGTTTATCGTTATGCTCACGAAATCGTCGTACTTCTTCTTGAGGGCTTCTGGCACTATCGCGAACCCAATCCTCCATCCGGACAGGCCGTGACGCTTTGAGAACGTATAGATCAGCGCGCGATCGTCCTTGAATTCCGGATGCACCGCTTTCTTCTCATCGAATGCCAGGTCGTTGTATGCGAGATCGAGTATCGTGAAATTGTTGCCGCGCTCCAGACGCTCCAATATTCCGTCCAGATCCCTGAGGACGGTGGACGTCGGGTTGGACGGCGTGTTCAACACCGCCGTTTTCCCCTCTATGCGCGAGAAGGCTTCGAGAGGCGGCTGCCAGCCGTCCTGCATGCGCGTCTCTAACTTGGAATACTTTAGCCCCAAGTCAGCGGCCATGTATTTGTAGGCAGGCCACGCTGGCTCTATGGTGAAGACTTCCCTTCCGAGCGTCTTTATCAGTGCGTAAATTATGTACTTGGAGCCGGGACCTATGATCACGTTCTCGGGCTTCGCGCCGTAAGCACGGCACAATTCGTCTATTAGAATCCTCGAGCCGCCTGAACTCCCGTAACGCACGCCCCGGCTGATGCAGTCCCTCACAGTCTCGAGCACCCAGTCATCCCGCCTGGGCTCCACTTCGCCTATGTCCAGACGGTGGATTTTCCTTCCGGACCGCTGCAGCGAGATTATCCTTTCCCTCAGTTCGTACATTGTCGCGTTCAAGTCAGCCTCTGGAATCCGGAATGCGCCACCGGTCCTTTCAGTGTTTTTTCTACCCTGTTTTCGTCGACTGCTTTCTTTATCAGCCTAAAAACTTCTCCGACAGTCTCGCCGTACCTGTTGATGTCCTCCTTCTTGTGGCTGTAGGATGCGTAGAATCCCCTTGAGGCGAGATAGCCGCGCTTGAGCATTTCCTGCGTGAATAGCGTTGCTATTGCCTGGGTGTTAGGGTAGTCGAAATCGAAATGTATTATCGGAGGAAAACCGAAGTCAACGTGAAGCTTGAGGCCTGCCTCGCGCCCGATTTGTTCCCAAGTCTTTCCGGCAAGCGTGCCGATTTCGACTATGTGTTTTGGGACTTTTTTCTCCCTGAGTTTCTCGATTGTCGCAAGAGCCGCCGTGGGCCCAACTCCTTCAGTCCAGTACGTGCTGCTTATGAAACTCTTCTGGGCTACATCCATGACTTCGGCCTTGCCGACAACTGCGCCTATGGGATAACCGTTGCTCATCGCCTTTCCATAAACAACCATGTCTGGAGTGACTCCCAGAGTCTTGTAAACGCCGCCTAGAGTCATTCTCCAGGCAGATGTTATCTCGTCAAAAACCAGTACCGCATTTATCTCGTCAGCAATCTTCCTCACCCGCTTGAGGAAGTCGCCTTCCGGCTTCTTGTTCCGGATGGGTTCCATCACTATGACACCTAGATCCGGGTTCTTCTCGACTATCCGCTCGAGTTCCTCTATCTTGTTGTAATGGAACGGGAGCGCTGTGCCGCTTAATCCTTTGGGAACGCCGACGGGCTCCAATCCCGCAAGAAGCTGGTCATTCAGCCCATTGGCATCCTTGAGGTTGGTCGCCAAGTACCAGTCAGACCAGCCGTGATAACCGCAGAACGCAATCTTGTCACGCTTTGAATAAGCTCGGGCGATTCTGACCGCAATGGCCATTGTTTCGCCTCCGGTTCGTCCATAACGCACACCTCCCGCCCATTTGTCTATTGCCAAAAGCTTTTCCGCAAGTTCGACTTCCTGCGGGCAGTTGAGTGTGGTCATGTTCGCGTTGTCTATTTCTTTCTTTACCGCGCGATTCACGTCATCGTCGGCGTAACCCAGTATGCATGCACCTATGCCCATTATGCACATGTCGGTGTATTTCTTACCGTCCAAATCCCAGACGGTTATCCCCTTCGCCTTTGAATAATAGGACGGCCACTGGTTCGGGAGAAACATCTCGGAGCGTTTTGACAAAAGCTGTGACCCCCCTGGAATTATTTTCTTCGCCTTGTTCCAGAGAATCTGACCCTTACCCATGACCAAATGTACGACCTCGAATACGTGATACATCGAACGCAGGTTTAAAATAGTAACTGAATGAACTAAAAATACGGGTTAAGCCGAAATTGTGCAGGGAAAGCAATCATTTAAAGCCAAAACGAATAGGACGGAAAGAACGCTGGGAGAAACTGCTATATGAAACGGTTCATCGAAAAAATAGCCCCTAAGCGGGGAGCGGTCAGGCGCTCGGCACTACTTAGCGCCGCGAACATATTCCAGTACGGAATGCAGGTTTTAACCAGCTTAATCATCATCAAAATGCTCTCGCCACACGATTACGGAGTAAGATCGCTCGTATTCGCAATAACCAATGTGTTCGCGATGATGGCAGGTCTCGGATTGGGTTATGCTGCACTCAAGTTCGGAAGCGAGAAAGGAGCAAACGCAAGGGACTGTGTCACGACAGCAATCATTGGCTACCTGGCATCAGGGCTTATTCTGCTCATCGGATTCGCTGCAATCGCATACCCGCTTTCGAGAGTTTATGGGGAGCCCAGCATGACTCTTTACATAATAATTGCCGCCGCATCGTTTTTACTACAGTTCCCTCAGGTAATCTCGACTCTGTGGCTGATTGAGGGAAGAATAAAACACTATGCGGTCGTCCTCTCCATCCAGGGCTTGTTGTTCCCGATAGTAATGATACCAATGACCCGCGCTTGGGGCCTTGACGGGGCGGTGTTCGGATTCCTGGTGTACAACATGCTTGCAAGCTGGGTGTCCCTACTTCCAAAGCCAGAACTCGGGAAATTCAGGTGGAAACTCTTCAATAAAATGCTTGGATTCGGGATTCTCTCGTGCGTTTCCGGAATCCTTGTCTACATTCTCAGAAGCTATGACACACTCATACTGGGTATTTATGCCTCGAAGGAAAGCGTTGCGTATTACGCGCTTGCATATACCATGTTGATTTCCCTGACCCTGGTTCCTACTGCAGTCACTTCCATCATATTCCCGCGCATGAGCAACCTGTTCTCGGTGAAGCGGAGTTCCACCGAGCTTCGAAGGATATTCAGGAAGACACTAAAATACACGCTGGCATACGGTCTTCTTGCAGGAGTGGGTCTTATGGCACTCATGCACGTGCTGCTTAACATTTTCCTCACAAAGTACTTGCCTGTAGAGAAATACCTTCCGTTCATAGTCATACCGCTTTTGCTCGACGCGTGCTTTGAAACCATTTGCAGCTCTGTTCTTGCAAGCGGAAACCGCCTCGGGCAGGTACTCATGATACACACTGCACAGCTTATTGCGGGAATTGCGGCGTGCGTGTTATTCATACCTAGAATGGGATTGTGGGGCGCCATAGCTGCATTGTGGATAAATCACGTGATCGGTAGCGCACTCTATCTTTATGGCGCCAACACGCTAATAGCTAAGAAAAACGTCACATGATCAGAACATTAACACGCTTTATTGGCACGCAAAACCAAGACAACGTTTTCGCCTTCATGCCTGAAATGCCTAAAACCTGCACTGCGGAATGCCCTTATCGAGGGCACGTTTGTCTTCTTTATTTTGGCGAGTATGGTCCTCAAACCGAGATTAGACAACGCGTACCTTCCTGCAGAGGAAAGGATTGCTGAACCGTATCCTTTTCCACGGAATGCCGGGGCGACAGTCACGTGGATTTCCGCAACGCCATTGATGTCCGGATTTATGTTGAACCTGACTTGGCCTATCCGATTCCGGCCGGACTCGAAAACGAGTATTCTGACATTGCGATCGTTCAAGCACTTCGTGAACCATGCCTTGTGTTCTGCGTAAGAGATTTGACAGGTGCTGAAAGAATTCCTCCTGGTGTCCGGGTCGTTCCTCCATTCCCAGACTGCCTTGCAGTCGCTGGGTTTTGCCGGCCTGAACGTGAATAATGCAGTCTTCCTGACTGGTTCCATAACCACCTTAGCGATTCTTTCCACACCCATGCCGTCTATGTTGAGTCTTTTTCCGATGCGGCTCATTTTCTTTCTGAGAGCATAACTGAAAAACAGCTTTGCAATGCCATTTCGTATCTGTAGATCTGAAACTTCTGATGCCAACTTACCTGGAGAGATGTTAAGTAGCGCTCCTGACCTGTGCAGTGGCTTAACTACCGGAATCTGATTTCCTGCTTGAGAAATAACTACCGATGGCGTCCCGAGCGCGACACATTCGTACTTGGTGAGGCCGCCTGCGGTTATGGCGAGGTCTGTTTCAAAAATCAGGTCAGGCATGTTCTTGACGTTCCTGAACACGCGCACGTTCTTGTTGCTCTTCGCAAAAGACTTCACGAAAGAAACCACTCGTTTTGGGAATGCGGGACCTATCACCACGGTAATCTCGAAATCCCCGCCGATTCCTTCAAGTGCCTTTAGTATCCTTGGAGTAAGCTCGCTGACATCGCTGCCGCCGACAGTCACCAACAACTTCTTCGCTTTTCTCAGTATCGTCTTATTCTTGTCATGGAGTCTCGCAATCTCCGGATGCATTATTAGGAATTCTGGACCAATAAGTTGCGATACTCTCGCGCTTTTCGGATAATCCATTCTTGGGCGTGAATTTAGGTTCGGGCTTACCCTTATGTCCGGAACAACCCCCTTTTCGGCGTTCCCGTCATCTATCACCGCAATAATGCATTCAGGGAAGTACCTGCGGACGGCATTAACGTAACCTGTTGTGATCTCCGGCTTGTCAACAATGAGCGATTTGGCGTTCGCAGCCTTCAATAATTGAACAGTTTCCCTGGAATCCGTACGCGCGTGTTTCAGGAAGTGGACATTCTTGAATCCCTGGCGCTTAAGCGTGGCTTTGGCGGCGGCATCGCTTTTTGAAGGATCGAGAATGAACTCGCACGCAACGCCGCGTGATTTGAGTGATTTCGCTAAGTTGGACGTCCTGAGTATGTGCCCCATTCCGATGGCGGCGCTCCCTTCAGTCCGTATCAGGACTGCAGCCCGTGCCCTTGCAATCGGAGATAACTTCATTCCCGCGCCGCGCATAATCACTTGGTTTCCTCAAATCTTGTCCCAGGTTATGAAGTCGTCCTCATCTATGTCGGACTGCGCCTTCCTCCCGATTACCGTCTTCAGGAATTTTGGCGCAAGACCAAGAGCCGGACGCTTTATTGCGAGCATTCCTTCAGTGATGACCTGACCTTTCCTTATTGGGATCTTCGCCACTATGCTCCTTCGCAGTTTCACGAGCTCGGCTTCGCTTTCAGTCATCCTCTTTATCGGCGAGCCCATGCTTTCCTCTATTTCCCTGATTCCTGAGACGAGCGCATTCAATTCAGGGGGCTCCAGTGCGAACGGATGGTCCGGTCCAAGCATAGTGCGATCGAGCGTGAAGTGCTTTTCTATGACGCAAGCGCCGAGCGCCACTGCTGCGAATGCCGCGCTGTTCGTGAGCGTGTGATCCGAGAACCCGACCGGAACGTGGAATGCGTTCTTCATAGTCTGCATCGCCCTAAGATGTATGTCCTTGAATTTCGGTGGATAGCTTATTGCGCAGTGGAGAAGCACGACGTCTCGGTTTCCTGTAGAGTATATCGCCTGGACCGCTTCTCCAACCTCGTTGAGGGACGCCATTCCTGTTGAGACTATCATCGGACGCTTCTTGCTCGCTGCATACTCGAGCAATTGCAAGTCGGTGAGCTCAAATGAGGCAATTTTGTATGCCGGGACTTTCAGTCGGTAAAGCTCGTCAACCGCCTTAAGGTCGAATGGCGTGGAGAGGAACATTATGCCTGACTTCTTCGAGTAGTCAGCGAGTTCCTTCTGCCATTCCCGCGGGAGCTCTATCTTTTTTATCAGGTCGTAGACGCTGTCATTCGTTATCTTATTGAGATAGGCGGGCTTTGGCGTCTTCTTGGAGTAAAGAGTGTCTGCCGAATAAGTCTGGAATTTAACCGCGTCGGCTCCTGCCTTGACCGCGACGTCAATCAGTTTCTTGGCTGTCTTCATGTCGCGGTTGTGGTTAGCTCCGGCCTCGGCGATTACAAATACGGGATGGCCGTCACCGACTAATCGCTTTCCGATTTTTACCACGTGCCCAGTCATATTCGTACAATCATCACGCTCATCAATTCTTACGATAGTGATTCGCTATCCTTCTCACGGCGCGAATGACCCCGTCCAGTTCTTCTCTCTTCATCCTCGGGAACAGCGGTATTGTTATGGTCCGCTCGTAAACGTATTCCGCGTTCGGGAAATCGCCCTTCCTGAAACCGTACTTCTTGGCGTAATAGGGATGGTAATGTACCGGGATGTAATGGACTGATGTCCCTACGTTTTCCGCCTTGAGCGCGTCTATGAACTTGTTCCTGTCAATCTTCAGGAGTTCGGGCCTGATCAGTATCGTGTAGATGTGCCATGCGTGCTTGACATTCTTTTCGACGTGAGGAGTCACTATTTCAGGAACGTCACTGAATGCCTTAGTGTAAATTTTTGCGAACGCCTCGCGTTTTTTCTGGAAAGACTTGAGACGCTCGAGTTGCGCAAGACCGAGTGATGCCTGCAAGTCCGTCATGTTGTACTTGAAGCCGAGCTCTGTCATCTCGTAATACCATGAGCCCCCGCTCGAGAACCGGTTCCAGAAGTCCCGGCTTATGCCGAAAAGACGCAAACGCTTCGCCCGCTGGGCAAACTCCTTGCTGGCGGTAGTTATCATTCCGCCCTCGCATGTCGTCATGTTCTTTACCGGATGGAAACTGAAACAAGTGGAAAGACTCAGTGTCCCGATGTTTTTCCTCTTGTATTTTGCCGAGACTGCATGGGCCGCGTCCTCTATGACTGCCAGACCGTGCTTTTTTGCGATTGCCCTGATTTCGTCCATGTCGGCAGGCTGCCCAGCGTAATGAACGGGGATTATCGCACGCGTCCTTTTGGTAATCTTTTTCTCTATTTCCTTAGGGTCTATGTTGTAAGTGTCCTTCCTCACGTCCGCAAACACCGGTTTCGCCCCGACGTATTCTATTGCGTTTGCTGTCGCGACCATAGTGAGTGGAGTGGTTATCACTTCATCGCCAGGACCTATTCCTGCCGCGGCAAGAGACACGTGTAGTGCCGCAGTGCATGAGTTAAGAGCGACTGCGTGCTTGCATCCTACGAATTTTGCGAATTTCTTCTCGAACTCGGCGACACGGGGTCCAGTCGTTATCAAATCAGTCTTGAGAGTTGAAACGACATTCCTTATCTCGCGGGGGCCTATGTCGTGAAGGCCGTAAGGAATGAATTTCTTGAGGGCAGGCTTTCCCCCTTCGATTGCGGGCAAGTCTTGTCCTTTAGTTTCTTTTTTCATCATCGTCATTATCAATAATCCACTTCCTAGTTTTCTCAATCCCGTCTTTAAGCGATGTTTTCGGAACCCATCCGAGAAGCCTTTCCGCCTTGGAGTGATCGCAAACCAGCCGTCTTATCTCGCTCTGGGGATGGTGATGCGTGACGTGACGAATCCTTCCCTGGTCGTTGCATATCATTGCAGCGAGCTCATTGATGGAGACATCTGTGCCGGTCCCGGCGTTTATCACTTCCCCGTCTGCCTTTTCCGAGAACGCAGCTGTAACTATGAATTCCGCGCAATCATCAACGTAGAGAAGATCGCGTGTCTGGGTCCCGTCCCCGAATATGTCGAGACTCTCACCTTTGATGTCGCGCTTTATGAATATGGAAACCACTCCCCCTTCCATGTTGGTCTTCTGGAATGGGCCGTAAGTGTTGAATGGACGGAGTATGGTGACGGGAAGCCCGAATGCGTGATGGTATGACTCTGCGAGATTCTCTGCAGCGAGCTTGGATCCGGCATAAGGCGATGCTGGCTTGAGCTTATGGATTTCGGAAATAGGGCCGTCTGCTCCTGCGACATCGTAAACCATGCATGTGCCCACGAGGACCATCCTTGTGCCGTGCAGTCTCGCCTGCTCGAGCAGCTCGTAAGTTCCCAAGACGTTTGACTCGAATGCCCGTTCAGGGTTGTCTATGCTTTCTTGAACATTGATTTGGGCCCCCAGATGGATACATAGGTCGAACTGCTTTCTTTCAAAAATGTGCTCGAGAGTAGCTCGGTCTTGCACCATCCCGACCACGAGTTCGTCATACTTCGGGTGGTTCGTGAATTCGCTCAGGTTCTTCTCGCTACCGTTTGAGAGGTCGTCAAGCACCGTTACCGAGGAAACCCGCTTGTCATCAAGCAGCCTCTTCACTACGGCTCGCCCGATGAAGCCGGCTCCTCCCGTAACAAGGACATCAATGGGGACGCCCTTACTAGTCTTCGTCATTGTTGAAAGTCTTTGCCTCGTCCTCGGGTTTTACCGTCCTGGCCAGGAACTTGCGTATATCTTCATTTGACATCAATGGCGCGTCACATGACTTGAACGCAGTCCCTTGCCGCATGGGCTTGGCTCCTGCGTGCATCCAGGATGCGGTGCGAGCCGGAAGGAGTTCCTTAAGCTGCGGCAGTAGTATGAATGCGTCCTCGGTTTCAAGGCAGCGGGTCGCCTCTTCGTCAGTCATCAATTCCTCGTAAAGCTTCTCTCCGGCCTTAACGCCTATGGTCTTGACCTTTATCTTTGAAGGCTCGAAACCGAATTTCGGGGCGTAATCCTCAATCATCACGTCGATCAAGTCCGCTATGCGCAGGGCATCCATTTTCGAGACGAACACTTCGCCACCGCGAGTCCAGTCCGCTGCGTTGATTATGAGTTTCACTGCATCGTCTATTCCCATGACGAACCGCGTCATGTCCGGATGAGTTATCGTGACGGGACCTCCTTTTTTTATCTGCTCCAGAAACAGGGGCACTATTGAACCACGGGAGCCTACGACGTTTCCGAACCGTACTGAAGTGAAAACTGTTTTTCTGTTTCCCTTGTAGTAGTTAGCCGCAGTTATCAGTTTCTCGCCTAGGAGTTTAGTGGTTCCCATCACGTTGCTCGGATTCGCAGCCTTGTCGCTGCTCGTGAATATCACTTTAGAGACGTTTTCCTCCATTGCGGCATCTATGACGTTCTGTATTCCGAACACATTCGTCTTTATGGCTTCGAACGGGTTGTACTCACAGGAATAAACATGCTTTAAGGCTGCAGCGTGGAAGACTATGTCTATTTCTTCCATTGCACGCCTCAGCCGGTCCTTATCCCTCACATCCCCTATCAAAAATCTGACATCATCCCGATCCACGCCGAACTCGTGTATTAATTCGAACTGCTTTGACTCGTCCCTGCTGTAGATCCTCACGACCTCAGGCTTCTTTGAGAACAAGTAGCGCACCAGTTCCCTTCCTACAGTGCCCGTTCCGCCCGTTACGAGAATCCTTTTACCCTTCAGACTGACCATGCCGAAATCAAGTTTCGGCTCGTTGTATTATAAATTTTGGGTAAAGAAAGGGCGTGCCGAAACCATTAGAGCAATGGACGAAAAAACCATTTAAACCGCCAGTTGGAATGGCATGGAACGCGGGCGAGTAGCTTAGCTTGGATAAAGTGAAACCCTCCGAAGGTTTAGACCGGGGGTTCAAATCCCCCCTCGCCCGCCCACATACTTCAACTACAACAACCGTATTGTTGACTACGGGACTGAAAAAAAAATTTCACGCCCAGCCAAACGCGAGCGCAAGGACAGGCAGCGCCACGAGGAAAATAGTTGTGAGCGCCATAGTGCTCGCAGAAACGAATTTCCGGTCAAGACCGAACTTATCCGCGAACATCGCTGCCGAAAGCGCTGGAGGCATCAGGCACTCAAGCAGTATAATCCTTCCGGACGGATGATTGAGCCCGAAACCAGTAAGGATGAGCGCGACGATGACTAGCGCTGGAATGACTATGAATCGGGTAAGCCCGATTATGGCGGTCCCCTTAATGTTTGGAAGCTTGAACTCAAGGTCGAGGCCAAGTACTATCAGGACGAGCGGAGTCGTGAGTGCCGCGATCCAGTCAATGCTATCAAGAAGTACTACAGGAAGTTTTAACCCCAAGAGTCCAATCAAAAGCCCTGCAAGCATGAAGAATGATGGTGGAAACTCGAAGAACACTGTAAAGTCAAGAAGTTTCCCCTTCTTCCTGGAAACCAAGTGAGGCATGAGCATCAGAAACACGATGTTGGAGACTGCGACGAAAGCCATAACCTGCGATGTGGATTCCGCTCCGAAAAGTATTGCTGCAATGGGTATCGGGAGGAATGCGACGTTCATCCAGGTGGAGGACAACACTATCTCGCGGGAAATATTGCCTGCCTTGAACAGTTTCGCGAAAAGCGATGACGCGAAAAGCGAAGCCAACATCAATGCAACAGCAGCCACTGCCATGGCTATGGCAGAAAGATTCGCAGTAATCCCTGCCTGCAGCATGAGGAAGGAGAACGGGACTTCCATTATGAACGCGGAAAGCGCCGGAATCAACTTTTCGGATTTCTCCCTGCTGAAGATGAACCTGCGCATGAGCACGCCCACCACAACCAAGACGTAAAGCTTGACGAGATTCTCCAGTCCGGCCATACCTTCGAAAACGTTACCTTACTGTCTTATGCCTGACAAAAGATTTAAACACGATGGTTTTTGGGGTGATTGTTGGCGCTGGCGATTAGCTTAGCAGAACCAAAATAAACCATAATCTTCGCCCACCAAAAGAACAGGAAAATGCAAGGAGTTGTGGTGATAAAAGAAACAACATGGTGGTTAAAGTTGAACCTAAAGAAATCGTGCCGATTACAGTTCCGGTGCAGGAATATGCGCTGCCTGGAGTCATGGCGTACGACATAATCGTAAGGCCCGATGAGCGCGGATTCTTCGCTGAAGCTCTGAGGCTGGACTGGGGAAACCTTGTCCTCCAAGACAAGATACTGCAGGCGAATATTTCGCACAGTTATCCCGGAATGATCAGGGCATGGCATCGCCACAACCGCGGACAGATAGATTACTTCATAGTCCTCAAGGGAGCCATGAAAATCTGCGCATATGATGAGAAAAGCAAGCAGATAGTTGAAATCGTGGCGAGCGAGAAACGGCTACAGGTAGTGAGGATACCAGGCTTCTACTGGCACGGGACTAAAACAGTAAGCAGCGAACCATCACTCACAGTATACCTTACGACGAGAACCTACGACTACAAGAACCCTGACGAGGAACGGATACCGTGGAACGCGGAATTCGTGATCGCCAAGACTGGAAAACCTTTTGACTGGAACGCACCGCCGCACAAATAAAAAAAAAGTTTGGATACGAGAGGCGCGATAGCGACAAAATGCAAGTACTCGTAACCGGGGGCGCCGGATACATCGGTTCAGTCCTCTCAGGCATGCTCTTGGATGCAGGTTACCGCGTCACGTGCCTTGATAGGCTTTATTTCGGGAAGGAACCGGTAAAAGAACTTCTTGGAAACAAGAATTACCGGCTCGTGCAGGGAGATGTCAGATACTTCGAGCCGACACTGCTTGAAGGAATTGATGCAGTCATCGATATGGCAGCGCTCTCGAACGATCCTGCAGGAGAACTTGATCCTGAAAAGACGCTTTCAATAAATCATTTGGGAAGGGCGCGCGTGGCCGCACTGTCAAAAAAGCACGGCGTGAAACGATACATACTCGCCTCATCCTGCAGCATATACGGATTCAGGGACGCAGTCTCGGACGAGAAAACGCCCCCAAATCCGCTCACGACATACGCAAAGGCAAATAATCTAGCGGAAAATGACACATTGAAACTGGCTGGACCTGAGTTCACCGCAACCGCACTGCGGCAGGCGACTGTTTACGGCAGTTCTCCAAGAATGCGTTTTGACATAGCGATAAACGGAATGGTACTGGGACTGTTCAAGAACAAGAGGATTCCCATAATGCGTGACGGCACGCAGTGGCGCCCGTTCGTCCACGTCAAGGACACGAGTGCGGCATTCATGAAAATGCTCGAAGCCGAAAAAAGCCTCGTGAATGGCGAGATTTTCAACGTGGGATCAAACGACCAGAATTACCAGATATTCCCGCTTGCACAAACAGTCGCCAGCGGCATGGGAGTGGAGCTTAATTATGATTGGTACGGCTCTCCGGATACCCGTTCTTACAGGATAAACTTTGACAAGATCACGAAGTTGGGATTCAGGGCGCATCACACTGTAGATGAAGCGGCAAGGGAACTTTATGAGGCTCTGGAAAAGGGAATTGTCCAGGATACAATGAAAACCAGGACAGTGGAATGGTACAAGCACCTCATTGAGATGGACCGGTTCATTTCTGACATAAAATTCAAAGGTGGAATACTTTGAGGGTAGCGGTTATCGGCGCCAACGGGCAGCTCGGCTCAGACATAATGACTGTGTTCGGGAACTCTGCAGTGCCTTACACGCATTCAGAAATTGACGTCACGGACTATGACTCGCTAAAGCTCATAAAGGAAGTTGACGCGATAATAAACACTGCTGCATTCCATAAAGTGGACGGATGCGAGAATGATCCACTCAAGGCACTTAACGTGAATTCCTTAGGGGCAAGGAATGTCGCACGCTGGAGCCGAGAGATCGGAGCAACAGCAATATACATCGGAACTGATTACGTGTTTGATGGAAAAAAGACGATGCCGTACACCGAAGAAGATGTTCCGAATCCGATAAATTCTTACGGCATTTCCAAGCTCGCAGGCGAGCTTTATACGCGCTCGATAAACGAAAAACACTACATATTCCGGGTTTCAAGCCTCTTCGGCATTGCGGGAGCAAGCGGTAAGGGAAGTAACTTCGTGGAAACGATGATACGGAAGGCAGGAAGCGGGGAACGGATACAGGTCGTGGACGACATCATCATGACGCCGACTCACGCGCAGGATGCCGCGGAAACAATCCGCGCGGTGCTTCAGGCAGGAGCGGAAAAAGTTCCATACGGCACGTATCACGCTTCAAACTCGGGACAGTGCAGCTGGTACGAGTTCGCGAGGGACATATTCGGGATGCTCAACGTGAATGCAGACCTCGCGAGAATCAGCTCGGAACCGCAACCGACCATAAGAAGGCCTGCATTCTCGGCACTCGCGAGCAGCCTTCCTGAGCACGGCATCAAGATCAGGCACTGGAAAGAGGCATTGAAGGACTACTTGATCAAGAAAGGACACCTTAAAAGAGTGTGATTGAATAAGTGGGCATGTGGGTTGATAAAAAAATGAAACTGGTCAAAAACATGAAGGGAGTGATTCTTGCTGGAGGGACCGGCTCGCGTCTCATGCCTCTCACGAAGGTCACTAACAAGCACCTTCTGCCGGTGTATGACGAACCCATGATATATTATCCATTAAGGACGCTCGTCAATGCCGGAATAAAGGACATATTGATTGTTTCGGGACAGGGCCATGCCGGACACTTTTTGGAACTGCTCGGTTCGGGAAAGGAGTTCGGTGTGAGACTCAGTTATGCGATTCAGGAAAAAGCAGGTGGAATCGCGCATGCGCTCCATCTTGCCGAGGACTTCGCTGAAGGACACAACGTGTGCGTCATACTTGGAGACAACATATTCGAGGATACAATTGACGTGAGCGGTTTCAAGGAGGGCGCACGCATCCACATAAAGAAGGTGAGCGACCCGCAGAGATTCGGCGTGGTGACGCTCAATAAGGGCGGAAAAGTCGTGAAGGTCACGGAAAAACCGGAAGTCCCGGAAAGCGATTGGATAGTGACTGGCCTTTACGTTTATGATTCATCGGTCTTCAAAATAATACCGAAACTCAAGCCGTCCGGCCGTGGCGAGCTTGAGATAACTGATGTGAACAACGCTTACATAGAGCGCGGGCTGATGACTGCCAAGAAGGTTGATGGATTCTGGAGTGATGCCGGCACGTTCGAGAGCCTGCACCGCGCATCAGACCTCGTAAGGGAAAGGAAGCTTAAGGCTGCTGTGCGTGAAAGAAAAAATTAGGAATCGCGCCACTTGTGCATACGGTATAGAATACCGTCCAGTAGTCCAAGAAAATTTGCGCGAATGAGATCCGGTCTTTTTGTGAGAATGAACTTGAACCCCCTGTAGAACGCGAACAGACCAATCTCAACCAGGGTGGCTCCGATGAATGCGGGAATGCCGTAATTGTCTCGCACCGCGACAAGCCAGTTCCTGCGGTCGTAATAAATGGCGCGGGCAGTTCCCCTGGCGTAATCGCGGTGGGCGGACCTGGCGACCTTGTGCCATATGACTGCTTCAGGGACGTAAATACAGTTGTATCCCTTCCTAAGCGTGGTCCTCAAACAGATTTCAGGCTCCTCAATCATTATGAACATCCGGCCGTCGAAGAACTGGTCGAGGATGCGCTGCCCGGCCCATGGCTTCCAGTGCTTTCCTCGCGGGATTATCTTTGTTTCCTTGACCGCATTTGACCTGAAGAACATGACGCAGTGAAGTGCGTCAACGTATGCTTGCCTGTCGTACTGGCCGCGGTCGAGCTCATCAAGGCCGATGGAGCAGAATCCTTTCGGTGTTATTTTTATGCCGACAGACCAGAGCGTCTTCCTGTTGCCGTAATAGTAGTAGATTTTTGGCGCAGCCACTGACACATCTGGACTGGATTCCATCGCCCTAACGAATGCGTCAACGAAGTCGGGCTTGACCACAATGTCGTTGTTAAGGATCAGGAGGTATTTCGGTTTCCATTCTTTCAGCGCATACCTCATTCCAACGTTGTTTCCCTCTGCAAGGCCGAGGTTCTCGCCGGTCTCGATTATCGCGGCTTCCGGATGATTTTTCTTCAATTGTTTCACTGAATCGTCAGTGCTTCCGTTGTCGACCACCACGATGTCGTGATTGCGGTAAGTGATTTTCCCCAGGGACTTGAGGCAGTCTATTGTGTCGTTCTTGCCGTTCCAGTTAACGATAATGATGGCAACGCGCGGCTGATGCGGGTTTCGCCTCCTTATGGGGGCGTTTCTTGCAGGCGTTATCCTGCCGATTACGTTAAGCGGGACGTACCGTTTATTATTATCGGTTTCTTCAAACATTTTTTTCCCTGCCGCGGCGCAATCAGATGCGCCTGCATATTTAAAGCTTAAAGCACTTTCCAACGCTCCTGCTTGTTGAATACGCGCTCAATCATGCCAACCATTGCCCCTGTTGAATGCGAAAGGAAAAGCAGAAACGATAGGACAGAACCGTGGACAAAAAAGCTTGGTTTTTTCGTCCTGTTGTATGCGCGCAATCCGCCCTCAACCATGAAAATTGGGGATGAGACTATCAAGAAAATTGGGAAAGCCAGCGGATTAATCACAACGCTTGCGACAATGGAAAACGCAAGCAAAAACAGCAGCAAGAACTGGAAAATGTAAAGAAGGTTCCTGCCTTGCCGCCAGATGATCCCGAAAAACCCCTCTGACTTCGAGTCCCTGAACGCAAGCCTAAGACATGTCGAAAGCTTGACCCGGGTGTGCCAGTAGACTTTCGCTTCCCTCGTGAAATAAAACTTGAATCCTTTTTGCCTTGCAATCGAGAAAAAGACATTGTCATCCGCCCGCACGAGCTCTTCTGGAAAGCCGCCCACTGTTTCCCAAACCTTTTTCCTGTACGCCGCCTGGCGGTTTGATGGTATGACGTTTCCGGAGTTGACATTGCTGAAGTCAGGGAATCGCGTGGAAATCACCTCCTCCGCAAGACTGCCTGGCTTTGCCGGAACGTACTCGCCGACCGCTATATCGCAGCCCTCATTGAATCCCTTGAGCAGTTTCTCTATCCACCTTTTCTCAAAAATCGTGCCGGCATCAGCGGAAAAAATCAAGTCGTGCTTTGCATTTTTTATGGCGACGTTCCTGCCATGCGGGATGTTCGCTCCCCGTTCCACGATAAGGCGTATCGGTAATTTCTTGCCATTCGCCTTCTTGAAATTATTTATCAACTCCCTGGTTCGGTCTTGGCTTCCTGCATCGACTATTACTACTTCATCTGGCTTGTGAGTCTGCTCGGACACCGAAGTAAGTAGCGGTATTATTGAGTCCTCCTCGTTGAAAACAGTGAGTATCAACGATATCCTCTGATTGCCGCCGCGCTTATGCTTGTTTCCTGCCATGAGTTTGGACAAACCTACCTTGGACGAAACAATTTATAAATGTTTGACTAGTTTGTCTAGTCCGAATGAGGTAACCGAATAATTAATTATGCGCGCACTCATCACAGGAATCACGGGTTTCGTCGGATCGCATCTGGCAGAATTCTTGCTAGATAAGGATATAGAAGTGCACGGCACGCTGCGATGGAGGAGCAAGACAAACAACATTGAACACATAAGAAACGACTTGCACCTCATTGATTGCGACATACGGGACGGGAGTTCAGTGCAGGATGCCGTTAAGAAAAGCGAGCCGGACCTGATTTTCCACCTTGCAGCGCAGAGCTTTGTTCCAACATCCTGGCATGCGCCTAGCGAGACCTTGACGACGAATATAATCGGAAACTTGAATGTTCTCGAAGCGGTAAGAAAACTCGAAATCGACCCGATCATTCAGGTCGCAGGAAGTTCTGAGGAATACGGATTCGTGGCTCCTGACAAACTTCCTATAACCGAAAAAAACGAATTAAGGCCGCTTTCGCCTTACGGAGTCTCCAAGGTGACGCAGGACCTCCTGAGCATACAATACAACAAGAGCTACGGACTCAAAACCATAGTTACCCGCGCATTCAATCATACGGGACCGAGAAGGGGTGACGTGTTCGTGGAATCCAACTTCGCGAAACAAATTGCGGAAATCGAAAAACAGAAGTGCAAACCGGTGATTTTCGTCGGGAACCTGGAAGCACGACGCGATTATACTGACGTGCGTGACGTAGTTAGAGCATATTATCTGGCGACCCAGAAGTGCAAACCAGGCGAAGCGTACAACATATGCTCCGAGAAAGCATGGAAAATAAGCGAAGTGCTGGACTTGCTCCTTAAGTCAAGCAAGCGAAAGGACATTGAAGTAAGGAAAGATCCTTCGCGGATGCGACCGAGCGACGTAGAGGTACTGCTTGGTGACTGCGAGAAGTTCAGGAAAGCCACAGGCTGGAAGCCCGAGATAGGTTTTGAGAAAACGCTCGAGGACCTATTGGAGTACTGGCGGGCAAACACCACCGCATAAAAAGAACTGTCGTGTCGGATTTTCACGACAGCTTCCCGTAAGCCGCCTCAAACCACTCTATCTCCCGCCTTATGCCTTCGGTGAGCGAGTATTTCTGCCTCCAGCCTAACGACTTGAGGCGCCTGTTGTCGGCGTCTATCCTCTCTATGTCCCCTTTCCAGCTCTTGCCCGTGTAGTGCAGGCGCTTCGAGTCGGCGAGATTGAGGGTTTCGAGGAATGTTTCTGCGATTTGGCGCACCGTTGTGCCCTTGCCCGTGCCGACATTCACCGCCAGTCCTTCTGCGCGTTTTTTCTTGCTGCAAAGGATTGTGGCATTCACCACGTCATTCACGAATATGAAATCGCGGGCCTGGCGCCCGGTTCCAATGACTTCTATGTCGCGCTTGCTGTTTTTTACCTTGTTAAGGAAGTCGAAGAAGAAATACCGGGGCTGCCTGGGCCCATAAACGTTGAAATAGCGAGGGCACACGACTGGAAGACCGAACGACGCGTGATAGGCACGGAACATGACGTCTCCAGCCGCCTTGCTCGCGCCGTACGGGGATATCGGATCAAGCGGCGCGTCCTCATTTACCGGGTTTTTCTTTGGTGTTCCATAAACCGACGCGGAAGATGCGAAAACTATCTTCGGAGGGCTTTTGAGCTTTAAGGCGGCCTCGGCCAGCCTGAAAGTCGCAAGGGTGTTTATCTCAAATGTTCTCGACGGATGTTCGACCGAGTAAGGAACGGATGCGACTGCGGCGTGATGAAATACTACGTCAACTTCCTGCAATGCCTCATCCCACACCCCGGGCGAGGTTATGTCTGCCTTGATGACGCTGCATCCTTCAGGCACGTTTGATTCCTTGCCCTCCCCGAAGTTGTCCAACACCACGACTTCAGCATTCCTCGATGACTTGAGAATAAGCTCCTGCGCGATGTGGCTTCCTATGAATCCTGCGCCGCCTGAAACAAGGAATTTCGCCATGAATCCGCTCCAAAAGGCAAGGCGATGGCGGTTTAAAAGGGTTTTCGCAAACGCCTGCGATAAAATTTATAATGCGGGAGGGAAAGCCGAAGCTGTGCTAAAGAAAATACTAGTCGCGACAGGAATACTCTTGATAGTTATATTGACCCTCGCTCCGAGGCTTAAAACGCTCAATGAGCCCCACCTTCTCGAATTCGACACCGTATTCATAAGCCGGTTCGCCAAGGAAGTGGTCGAGAACGGGTCATTCAACTACACGACGAGCGTTGATAGGTATTACCCGAACATGTGGGACAGCCACGACCTGAACCCGCTCGCATCATACGTCATAGTCGGCTTGTGCAAGATAAATCCCGTATGCAATCCCACAACGGCCAGCATGTGGTACGCACCCATACTCGCCGTCCTGATAATGCTCGCCATGGCATATCTTGGCTATGTCGCGCACAAGGACTGGTTTTTTGGCGCTGCATTCCTGGCGCTCGCTCCAGGATTCCTTTACAGGAGCATATCCGGATTCAGCGACAAGGACCCGACAGCAGTCTTGCTCATGCTCGTTTCGCTATACTTCGTTTACAGGACGCTCAAATCAGAAAGAATCCGGACATCGCTGATTTACGGAACGCTCGCTGGAATAGCGATGGGACTCTCGGCGCTCACCATGTCGCTTTACATCCTCTACGTTCTTCCTATCGGGATTTACGCGATATTCCAGGTCATCCGCGGGAAGATACACAAGAGCAGCCTCGGACTGGTTCCATTTTTCGTAGTCCCATTCTTGTTCATGATGACGTTCGTGCGTTACGGGGGTATTGGGGTTTTCAAGAGCACAACGTCGCTCATAACTATGGGTTGCGCCGCGATAATCCTGATTGCCTACCTCGTATTCAGCAATGAAGGATTCATAAGGAAGAAAGTTATTAACAAACTTGTAGGCGACGGCAAAGGGAACAATGAAGAAACTGGCGGAACTCAAACGCGCCGTGTCGAGCTTGTCATAACAGTCTTTCTCGTGACCGCGCTTATCGGCGCACTCGTAATACTTCTTTCCGGAAACTCGTTCACTGACGTATTCAAAGACGTGATGCTCAGCCTAAACGATCCGGTCAGGAAAGTGACGGGAGTGGGCTCAGTTCATGGCTCTACAGTGGTTGAACAGGCGCCCACAAGCTGGGCATGGCCGTGGGAGCAGGCTTTCGCCTATGGCGGGAACGATTATTGGCAGAGCCTTAACCTGCTTTTCCCTGTGGCGCTTCTTTTGTTTGCGGTCATAACCTACTCACAAAGGAAGAAGCGGGAAAAACTCATCGAAGCGCAATTATGGTTCTGGGGCACGATTATTTTCGTGGTCTTGGGATCGCTTTACGGAAACACGTTCGGATTGAGTCCGGACATAACGCTTGACATTGGATTCATAAGCATGGCACTACTTGCATTGGTGCATGCCGAAAGTGACGCTGACCTTCTTACTGCATGCCTTTTCGGATTCAACCTCTGGGCGTCGAGCAAGGGAGTGCGGCTCATATTCACCCTCATTCCGCTTGCGGCACTGGCTGCAGGGCGGGTCTTGAGTTTTGCATTCACCGAATTCAAGAACAACAAGAAGGAAATATTCATGGGGCTGAAGATTGCTGCGTTTTTCGCCAGCGCCATAATCCTGTTAAGCATAGGGAATGCAACGTTCAAGCAGAGCAGCTACATCCACACATCAGTGACTGACTCCTGGTATGAGAACCTAAAATGGATAAAATTCAACACGCGCGAAGACAGGCCTGCCGTATCCTGGTGGGATTACGGCTACTGGATACAGGAATACGCCGATAGGCCGTCGATAGCCGATGGCGGAAACCAAATAATGAAGTCAGACCAGGAACTCGGCCTCTTCTTCACTGAATGGGATGACAGCAAGGCCGCGAGATGGATGGAAGGCATTCCTTACCCTGACGTGGAGCTTACCGTCACGAAATCAGGAGATGGAAGCACAACCGAGACATTCACTAATGAAGTATTCGGCAATGAATGGTACACCACTTTCAAGCCTGAAACGACACTGCTAAACGGCACCTGTGGAGGGATGTTTGGGACAGTCATGATGGCATTGGGCAATGAGAAAAAATGCAGCGAGTACGCACTGAACTACACTTTTGAAAGCGGAACTGAATACACGCTTACGCTTAACATTCGATACAAAGGGAGAATCACGAGCATCGAAAGGAAAATAGACGCGATGATGAATCCTGGAGAAAGCAAGACCATCACGGCGCCTTCGGAGAGCTTCGCTAATAAGATCAAGCCGTTCATACGGATAACGCCGGGCGCTAACGGCACGAGCGCGAGCGCACTTGATTTCGGCTATGAATCCTTCAGTGTGGACATCCCTGATGCGCGGCTCGTGACCCTCGATTCCGCCATGATCGGGAAAATGAGTCCTGTCTCAACCATCGCAGGACGCCCGATAAACTATGACGTGCTGCAGTGCATACCGAACAGCAATACAGGTGGCTGCAGTGAGACGACTGATGCGTCCGGAACGAAGAGGTACTTCTACTCCCCGTACAGGGGTTATCAATTGGTTGAGAGAAGCTTCAACGACACCATACTTCCTATACTCGTTCTGCCGTCCAGTAGCGGGAACAGCGTGCAGATCGCAATGCAGTACGTATTGCTCCCAACAGGCTACGTTTATAGGCCTCCGCAGAATTACACCAACTATACTGCCCAATTGTGCGCAAGCAATTCGCTTTCGCCAGCTGCATGGGACTTGATTTGCGGCGCGGTACTTTTGAGTCAGGATTCCGCGGTGATAATCCCGCGCGGTGCGATAGGGAACCAGTTCACCAAGATGTACTTGCTTGATTCGCTTCCGAGCGACAGGTTCGTCGAGGTATTCAACAACGGGGATCTCAAAAGCTTTTACTTAACGTCTGCGTCAAGGCAGCAGAGCCAACAACAGCAGCAACAAGTTGCTGTAAAAACAACGACATAAGGAAGGAATGAAGGACGGTGTTCCATCGGTAGCTTGAAAATAATAATCTGCGGCATGACTGCATCTGGCAAGAGCACTCTCGCGAAAAAACTGGTGAAACGGTACGGCCTGGATTACGTCTGCGGCGGCAACGCCTTGAAGAAGATTGCGCGCGAGAAAGGATACAGGTACTCCGGTCCCGGCTGGTGGGAGACTCATGAAGGACAGGCGTTCCTAAGAAGGCGGGAAAAAGACCCTACATTCGACAAGAAAGTGGACCGCAAGCTGATACAGATAGCAAAGACAAAACGGAACGTCCTTCTCGACAGCTGGACATTGGCCTGGCTTTTCAATGAGAAAAACACGCTCAAGATCTGGCTTAAGTGCTCACAGCACGCGAGAGCAAGGCGTGCGGCAAAGCGTGACAGAACGAGTATCCGTGAAGCGCAGAATGCGTTGAGAAACAAGGACGAGGAATCAAAGAGCATATACCGCGATCTTTATGGATTCCGCCTTGAGGATGACTTGGCTCCATTCGACCTGGCAGTTGATACAAGCAGGCTTGACGAGCACATCGTTTACAGGATAGTCTCGTGCTACATCGATAACATGCTCCGAGCCGGCTACATAAAAAAATAAGAAAATAGGTGTGGGTGAAGGACGTAGGCCTCCTTCTGTTCGCCCATATTCGCACATTAATGCTTTGAGGGCGTGCGGCATTTGACTGACGCGTCCCGATATTGGAACTTGCACCCCGCGGGAGGGCCTGCGTTTCAACCGGCAGCACCTAGGGTGTCCCTTGCGGAACTGCGCTCGGATTTCTCCACTTCATTGCGCAAACCCTTGATGCTGCGGTAATCGTTTCTGTGACGCCTCCATTCCCTCTCGGGAATCCGCCTTACGACAAGCGCGCTTTTTATTGGGTGGAAGGACCTTCCCCGGAACCCCTTGCGGGGCCCGATGACCGCAATCAACCTTCTCCCACAAGAACAAGAGGAACTCGGTTCCTTTTATAAACTTTTAAAAGAGCGGTGAGGATTTGAACAAGTCGACATGGAAAAACGAGGAGTGACCGAAGCCATAATCTTGTGCGGGGGCAAGGGACTGCGCCTCATGCCATTAACAATTGACAAGCCGAAAATAATGGTGGAGTACCGCGGGAAAACAATAGGCGAACACATAATCGAGTGGCTAAAGACAGGGGGAATTACTCACGTAATATTCGGCACGGATGCGGCAAATGGCGCCAAGCTCAAGGAATACTTCGGAAGTGACGGTAGAGGTCTCGGAATCTCGTGCTCATACAATTTGGAGAAAAAAAAGCTGGGGACCGGTGGCGGAATCCGTGATGCCGCACGACTCAGGAAGGACAAGACCGCGGATTTCCTCGCCATGAACGGGGACATAGTGACTGACGCAGATTTGAATGAAATGATGGAGTTCCACCTGGAGAAAAAGAAAGAAAACGGGACCATAGCGACCATAGCGCTTGTGAATCAGCGAAACCCGTACGGCGTGGTTTACATGGATCACGAGGACATTTGTCATTCATTCGAGGAAAAACCGCTTCTTCACGGTGTATGGATCAATTCCGGAATTTACTTGTTCGACGGCAGGCGCGCCCTGAAACACCTGCCACGTGAGGGCGATATAGAGCGCGAGTGCTTCCCGAAACTCGCGAGGGAACACCTGATTGCTGGCTACAAGATACAGCATCATCACTCTTGGAAGGCCATTGATTCGGTTAAGGACCTCCAGAATTGAGACTGTGGCAACACTGATGCCTGATGCTGTGATGCTGGTGGTGGCGACTACTAAAACGAAAAGCGAACTGCTTCATGAAATAGTGCGGTCGCTTCAGTTCTGCACGCATTGCAAGACGTGCGAAGGAATCCATCCGGAAATAGAATCACCAGTGCATCCCCCGAGCCTTGAATTGACTACGGCATGCAATGAGAAGTGCGTGTTCTGCTATTCAAACATCCTCAAGACTCCCGTGAAGCCGGGATATTACTGCAAGAAGAACGGTGGAAAGAAAGCGCCTAGATCAATAACGGTATCGCAGTACGGAGAGCCGTTGCTTGTAGGAGCTTATGAATTGGCACGACAACTTGCTATGCTTCGCCAAGAATTTCCTAAGGCACGCTTGGACCTGCAGACTAATGGAACGCTTCTCACAAAGGAAGCGGTGAAGCTCCTCAAGCCGTACGTTGACCTGGTCATGGTCAGCATAAATGCAGGAAGCCACAGGACTCACGAGAAGATATGCGGAAAAGACAATTTCAACGAATTGCTCAAGGGACTGCGGGCGTGCAAAGAGTTCAGTCCAAAGACTGTGCGAATCGGGAGATTCGTATTGTGTCCTGGCATAAACGATTCCGAGATAGAGCTCGTCGCAAGACTTCTTCAAAAGGATGGATTCGATGAATTGATGCTCCATCAGTGCGTGATTTATCCGAAAACCAGGAAAGCCATGAAGCTTGCTGGCCTTGATTTCGAGAGGAACGAGAGCATAGCGGAATTGCTTCTCGCTGCAGGACGCGCTAAGAAGGCGGCACCAAAACTCAAGGTCACAATACAAGGCTGTGTCCTCTCGAAAGTGAGGGGGATACCTGCGGGAGTCCTTCCTGGGCTTTGCAGGACTAATACTGCAGAAATGCCTAAAATGAGAAGAACGCTATCATCACTGTCCTCAAAATGAGCGGCGTTGAAAACAAGATGGAAAGCGAAACGAAACCCAGTCCTTACCCGCGTGTCGCAGAATTATGGGAAAAAAATCCGAACGGCCTGGGAATAAAGTGCAACTTGTGCGCAAGACACTGCGTGATTGCCGTCGGAAAAAGAGGTTTCTGCGGGACTAGAGAAAATGTTGAAGGAACGCTTTATGCAGTGAATTACGGGAAGGCATGCAGCCTCGCCATAGACCCAATAGAGAAAAAACCGTTATACCACTTCCATCCCGGATCCAGAGCGCTTTCGGTCGCGACTCTAGGATGCAATTTCAGGTGCAAATTCTGCTGCAACTGGCAGATATCGCAGGCCGATTTCGGAATACTCTCCGAGGACGACGTGAGTCCTGAAAGGATAGTGGATATCGCGAAACGCGAGAAAACGGAAGTGATATCCTACACTTACACCGAACCAACGGTATTCTTCGAGTACGCGTACGATACCGCGAAGCTCGCACACGACGAAGGAATACTGAACACTTTCGTCACGAACGGATACTCGACTCCGGAAATGATCAAAATGATTTCTCCTTACCTTGACGCAGCTACTGTTGATTTCAAGGGTTCCGGTAATCCTGAATTCTACAAGGAGTTCTGCAGCGTGCAAAAAGTCGATCCGATATATGAGGCGCTTCTCGCTTACAAGAGAGAAAAAATATTCATAGAGATAACGGATTTATTGGTTCCCGGACCTAATGGGAGCGACATGAATGATGTCACTAAACTCTGCAAGTGGATAGTGGAAAACCTGGGAGAGCACACACCCATACACTTCCTGAGATTCTTCCCGAGCAACAGGATGAAAGAAACGGAACCGACATCGGATAAGACGTTGAATGACGCTTTGGAAATCGCGAAAAAGGAAGGGCTCGCTTACGCTTACGCCGGAAATGTGGCGTGGGGACAGGACACGTGCTGTCCAAAATGCGGTGCCACGCTCATAAAGAGGGATCACTTCTTCGCGTCGGATGTTAAACTGAAAAAAGACGGTACATGTCCAAAGTGCGGAACAAAGGCCGAAAACATCATACTGTAGGTCGTGATGGAGTTAACGCGGTTTCTTTATAGCACCGTTGCAAGTTGCAAGTTCTTCTTTCCCAACGAACTTTCCGTGCCGTCCTCAATGAAGGGGACTCCGGTAAAACGACATTAAATAGATAAATCGTAACCCTTCTTTCAAGCAATCGTCAACCATGGATAAAATAAAGGCATTTGCGCCAGCAACTATAGCAAATATCGGACCGGGTTTTGACGTTCTTGGTTTGGCCATTACCGGGCTTGGCGACTATGTAGAGGCAAAAAAATCAGAGGAGCCGGGAATAAGAATAACCGAGATAACTGGTTTGAAAAACGACATTCCCCTGGATGCTTACAAAAACACTGCAGGAATCGCATCAATGGAAGTCTTGAAATTGTTGAACGTTGCGGATAATGAAGGAATTGAATTAAGATTGCGCAAGAATCTCCCATCAGGATCTGGATTGGGAAGCAGCGCCGCAAGTGCTGCGGCGGCAGCTTATGCCGTTAATGCATTGTTTGGCGGCAAATTAACGAAAAATGACTTGATAATGCCGGCGACCATTGCGGAAGAATCAGTTTCAGGAGGTTTTTTTGCAAACAACACCGCTCCTTCCTTGTTGGGTGGTGCGACATTGACGAGATGCCGCCTGCCCCTTAACGCCATAAAGCTTTGCGGAACGATGGATGAACTGGTCGTCGTCGTGGCCGCACCGAAATACCGGCTTTTGACAAAAACATCAAGGGAAGCGCTTCCCAAAACCGTTCCGATGGAAAGTTTTGTCAACAATATGGCAAATGCGTGCCTTATGGTTTCCGCATTCAACAACAATGACGTTGAATTGTTTGGGAGATGCGTGAATGACGAGATAGTCGAACCCGCGAGGGCAGGATTGATTCCCGGTTTTTATGATGTAAAAAAATCTGCTCTGGAAGCTGGTGCATATGGCTGTTCGATAAGCGGCGCCGGACCGTCCGTGTTCGCATTGACCGACCGGGAGGATGCAGGCAGGAGCATCGGAAAGGCAATGCAGGATGCATTCGGAAAGAACGGCCTTGCAAGCGTCATTTACGTCTCGAAAGTTGACAACGCCGGCGCAAGGGAAGAGGACGGGTGATTCCGTAATCATGAGGATCGTAATGAAATTTGGCGGGACTTCTGTCGGGAACGCTGAGGCGTTCAAGAGAGTGACCGACATGATAAACGCAAATCTTAACCGAAACCCGGTCATCGTCGTGAGCGCGGTTGCGGGAACGACTGACCTTCTGATAAATTCCGCGAATGCGGTAGTCAGAAAGGAAATAAAAGTCGACGATGCGATAAAGGCGATAAGGGAAAAGCACGACAGAATAACCGCGGAGCTTGGTCTTGAAAAATCTCTTCTCGATGCTGAATTCGATGAACTCAAAAGGATTCTTGACGGCGTTTGCCTCCTCCAAGAATTGACAAAGAGGACTATGGATTATGTCATGTCGTTCGGCGAGAGGATGTCAGCAAAAATCCTGGCCGAGTGCCTGCGTAAAAACAAGACCGACGCGAAAGCGTACAATGCATGGGACTTGGGGCTCGTGACTAATTCCGAATTCGGCGATGCAAAACCATTGCCTGAGTCCGAGGAAAACGTGAAAAGGTCCCTGGCGGATGCGGGAGGGCACATTCCTGTGATAACCGGATTCGTGGCAAAGGACAAGGACGGCGAAATCACGACACTCGGAAGAGGCGGTAGCGATTTCACCGCATCCCTTATCGGAGCGTATCTGCGTGCAGACGAAATCTGGATTTGGACCGACGTCGACGGCATATTGACTGCAGATCCCAGAATGGTAAAAGATGCAAAGCTGATGGACAGGCTGTCCTACAATGAAGCATCAGAGCTGTCATATTTCGGGGCGAAAGTGATTCACCCGCGCACGGTCTGGCCGGCAATTGAACGTGGAATCCCCATAAGGATAAGGAACACGTTCAACCCGCAATGCGAAGGCACAATCATAACTAAGGACCGGAACACAAACGGGAACATCGTCAGGGCAATCACGACCATAAAGGACCTTAGCATAATCAATGTGGTCGGTTGCGGCATGGCTGGCGTTCCGGGTATTGCTGCGAAAATATTTTCCGCAGTTTCAACGACTGGGGCAAACGTCCTCATGATTTCACAGGCGTCTTCGGAGAATACGATATGCTTTGTCATACACGAAAAAGACAGGGAAAAAGTCGTCAAAGAGCTCGGTACTGAGCTTGAGGGCTTCATCGAAGACAAAATCCTGAACAAGATTGTGTCCAAGGATGATGTTGCAATAATCACGATTGTCGGCGACGGGATGGCTGGTAGGCCTGGTGTTGCCGCAAAATTCTGCAATGCATTGGCAGAAAACGGGATAAGCATAATAGCGATTGCGCAGGGATCGTCCGAATCAAGCATTTCGGTCGCGATAAATCAGGCTGACGTGGCAAAAGCTGCAAACAGCGTTCATTCTGATTTCGGGTTGGGAAACTAATAACCATGGGCATGAGAATAATACAGTTGGGCGCGGGAAATGTCGGCATGGAACTCGTAAAGCTTGCCCGCGGGAGATTAGATTACCTCGCGGTTTGCGACAGGAGCGGGGCGGTTTGCGATACAAATGGGGACGGATTGAGTGAAAGCCGGCTCGATGAGATAGTAAAGATAAAGAAAGAAAACGGAAAAATAAGTGATTTGAACGGTTCTAAAAACAGGGAAATAGTCAATGAACTGTTGATGAAGGAAGGAAAACGCGTCATACTAGTCGACGTAACCGCTTCCGATGACAACGTTCCCCTTCTCCTTGAAGCCAAGCGAAACGGCTGTTTTGTGGTTCTCGCAAACAAAAAACCTCTTTGCGGCAGCCATCAAACGTACAAGAAATTGGTGGCGGACGGAAAGACATACTACGGGGCAACTGTTGGTGCAGGAGTTCCTGTGATCAGGATGATAAGATACCTCAAGAGCTCCGGGGACCGAATACATGAGATAGGAGGGTGTTTTTCGGGAACGCTTGGTTTCATCTGCACTGAACTCGGAAGCGGAAAGAAATTTTCCGAATCCGTGAGGAAGGCCCGGGAACTCGGATACACCGAGCCAAACCCGAGGGACGATTTGTCAGGAATGGATGTTGCACGAAAAGCGCTCATACTCGGGAGGGAGCTGGGGTTTGAAATGGAGCTTGAAGATATCGCAGTCGAACCGATGCTTGGTCCCTCCCCGTCTGAGTTCTTGAAACTGAGCGCTGAAGAGTTCATGGAAAAAATTGAAGCTCTAGACCAGTACTATGCCGGGATGTCAAAAAAAGCCGAAACCAATGGAAACGTCTTGAGGTATGTTGCTGAAGTAAAAAAAGGAGGATTCACTGTGGGGCTCAAGGCCGTCCCTGCAAAGGGCCTCATGGGCGCTACATTGGAAGGACGTGACAACATATTTTCGATCAAGTCGGCCCATTACGATAAGCTGATGATGAGTGGCGCGGGAGCAGGACCATTGAATACGGCAAGCAGCGTTTTTGCGGACATCACCGATATAATCGAGCGCGGAGAGGAGGGTTAAGGATCAGGATGGACAAAATCAAGGTAGGTATACTTGGAGCAACCGGGTTGGTTGGACAGAGATTCATCCAACTCCTGGAAAACCATCCTTTCTTCGAGGTTTCAGCTGTTGCCGCATCTTCAAAAAGCGCTGGACAAAGTTACGCCGAAGCAGTAAAAGGGAGATGGAAGCTCGAAACTCATATTCCAAAAAATGTTTCTGGACTAGTCGTCAAGGAATGCGTCCCGTCACCTCAAGATTTCGACTGCAAAATCGTGTTCAGCGCATTGGATGCCGAAATCGCGCTCGGAATTGAAAGGGCATTCGCGGATGCGGGTTACGTCGTCTGCAGCAATTCAAAATGCCACAGGATGGACCCTGATGTCCCGCTCATAGTTCCTGAAGTCAATCAAGAACACCTTGCGATCATACCCCTCCAGAAAAAGCAGCGAGGGTCTAAGGGATTCATAGTCACGAACCCGAACTGCACGACTATAGGCCTCGTCCTGGCGCTTGCTCCGATACACAAGAAGTTCGGGATAAAGAAAATATTCGTGACTACGATGCAGGCATTGTCCGGAGCAGGATATCCTGGAGTCACATCGCTTGACATACTTGACAACGTTATCCCGTACATTGGCGGCGAGGAGGAGAAGATTGAAACCGAAACTCTCAAATTGCTTGGAAAAATAACAGGCAGAGACAAGTTTGAATACGCCGACATAAAGGTAAGCGCGCATTGCAACAGGGTTGCCGTAAAAGATGGTCATCTGGAGTGCGTAAGCATCGGTCTTGAAAAAAAAGCGACGATTGAAGGACTCATGAAGTGCATAACGGAATTCAACCCATTAAAGGGACTCAACCTTCCTTCAGCGCCGGATCCCCCCATCATCATCAAGGAGGACGAGAATCGTCCCCAGCCCCGGTTTGACCGTGATTACGGTAAAGGCATGACTTCCTGCGTCGGACGGATACGAAAATGCAACATACTGGACTGGCGGCTCGTGCTGTTAAGCCACAACACCATAAGAGGCGCGGCAGGGGCATCTATATTGAACGCGGAACTGCTGAAAGCAAAGGGATACGTCAAATAGGCCGGGTTCAGATGAGTACTAGAGTAACTTTTTCAGGTGTCTCAAAAAAGAAAGAATTGGGGTCCGAAATTAAGCCCCGAAACGGCAGAGCGCTTTTTGATTTTCTAGGATCTCAGTTGCCTGTATACGTTGGCAGTCTTAACGTCGAGTCCTTTCTGCACGGCATACCCTTCCTTCCCCAATGCCTGAAAGAGATATCCGACCGTGCTTCCCTTGAATGTCTTGTCGTTTAGGTTACCCTCAAATAGGTATGACTGCTTTTTGCCGTCCTTAGTCTCGAAAGTCGTCCCGGCAATCAGGCGGCCTTGACGAGGCATAATAGAGTGATCACCACTGTAGGCATCGACCCTGAATGAGACCGTCGCATTCTTAACGCCGTTTCTTTTCATGACGTCGACGTATTCGTCGACTTTTTCTTTGTTGATGTCACCCCACCGGGGTCCCCACACTCCCGTCACTTTAGTGTCGCCGACATGGCCTATGATGCCGTCGTGCAACTTTATGCCATTTTTCTTGGCGGCGTCCCTTACGTTACATAGGAATTCGTGGGCGTGGAACGTGTCCGTTACTTCGGATGCACCGCAGATGCCTTTCGTACTATCGTACATTATCGACAAGTCCAGAACATCCATGCCTGTGTCGAATGGCACGTCTACGTACACGTCATCGCTCTTTTTGCGCTTCTCCATTTCCTCGAGCACTCTATTGTTATCCTGCTCGTAGTCCACGTCGAAACTCATTCTTCCTATTTTTTCCATATTTTTCATGTATTTTTTTACCTCACCGTTTCCCCCCCCCCACTTTATAAACTTTATGGTGGTAACCTGTATTCAACACGTGAAAATGGCTAATTCGTTCCAACTGGTTTTAACGTGCAAGGACCTTCGTGGAATAAATGCGGAGACCTTACTTTATGTGCAAAGCCACTTTTATGAGTGGTAAACTGGCGTGATGCGCAGGAACAGAAGCATCAAGTCCTGCACCCTTCGTTTTGTCAAATAGGCAGTTCCTTATTGTTCAAAACTTCAAAAGCAGCTTCCTGAATTCGGCGTAATCGTTCCTGATTGTCAGATAATTCTCGTCTTTTTTTTCGAGAATCTTCTGCAATTTTTGCGGGATATTCATGTCGGCTTCTCCAATCCCGATTTCATCAAGCGCTTCGGGGAATTTCGCTGGATGCGCGGTTTCGAGGCATACGCTTATGAGACTTTTTGATTCTTGATCACCATGCAGTAGCTTATTGTCCAAAAAGAAATCCAGTGCAAAAAGGCCAACTGCACAGTGAGGCTCGATTATGGTCTTGTAGTGGGATCGTGCGGTTTTCATGGTTTCCAAAGTTTGTTCATCACTGACACTCATGCTGAAGACGTCATTCCTGAGCCTGTTCATGTCAGGCAGTTTCAGCATTCTGCCTTTCTCGTCCATCCGCCCGCCGTAAAGCGCTACGAGCCTCGCGAGATTGCTCGGATGCCCGACATTCATCGCATTCGATAGGCAATTTTTCGATGGCACGACCGGCGAATACTTCCCTGTTTCAAGAAAAACTGGGAATTCGTCGTTCTCATTCACTGCAGCAATAAATTTGAAAACAGGAAGTCCCATCTCCCGTGCAATCAATCCGGCAACCAGATTCCCAAAATTCCCTGAAGGAACTGAAAAAATGATTTTCTCCTCCACGGCTTCCGGGTCTTTATTGGCCAGTCTTGAATACGCATAGAAATAATAAACACTCTGGGGCAAGAGCCTGCCTATGTTTATTGAATTCGCGGAACTCAGATTGAGTTCCTGGTTAAGGCTGCCGTCAACAAACGCCTTTTTCACGAGAGCCTGACAATCGTCAAACTTCCCATCAACAGCAATCGCGTGAACGTTTATTTTTGCGCCGCCTTGAAGTGCAGTCATCTGTTTTCTCTGCAGTTCGGTTACTTCCCTGATCGGAAACAAGACGAAAACTTCAATGTTTTTCCGACCGTGAAACGCATTCGCAATAGCGCCACCGGTATCTCCTGAAGTCGCGACAAGTATCTTCGTCTTTTTGTTCTCATTAACCAGAAAATACTGCATCGCTTCTGCCATGAACCCGGCTGCAAAATCCTTGAATGACGCGGTCGGTCCGCGATCAAGACGCATTATGTACTTCTTTGTCGTATTCCCTATTTTCTCTAGCGGGACGTCAAAATCGTATGCGGTCCTGCACAATGCCATCAAATCCTTTTCCGGGATTTCGATATTCCCTGCGTCATTGATGAGCTTGTTGAGTACGTTGAATGCGATCTCCCAATACTGCATTTCCCCGAATTTTCGCATTTCATCAGGAGAGAATCTCGGCACGCGCTCAGGCATGAAAAGGCCGCCATCAGGGGCAAGACCCTGAAAAAGCGCTTCCCTGAAACTATCAACTGAAGACCTGCCGTTCGTGCTTATGTAACGCATATGATGATGAAACAAAGAAACAAACCTGCAGGCAAATTTAAGGATGCCGTATGTCGGGCGGATTATTTTCCGATTGAGCCACTGGATTTTTTTGTCAGTCTTGTTGTTGCGGTAGCGCTGCGGCTCAACTGAATCAAAAAAACAATTCAAAAAAAATTGACATGATGACGCCGCACGAAAAAGAATTCGGAAAAAGAAAAATCACAAAAGACAACAACACAACACACGCAAAAAAGGTGTTGAAGATTCCTGAAAGGGAGGTGAAAACTCGACCTTTTAGTAGCGGCTGGCTGAACGGGTCGGCTTGCGCCTTCCAGCTTACACCACCGCTCTATCAAACCCGTATTTTACGGGGGGTCTCGTCCGCTTCAGCCACGTTCATGGCGTTTATCGGAATGACGGTCTATTTTCGGGAAGTCCTTCGCGCTTAGATGCTTTCAGCGCTTATGACTCATCGCGTGGCTGCCCGGCGACACCCTGTCGGATGACCGGTACACCAGCAGCGACGACAACACGTTCCTCTCGTACTAATGTCATCTTGCCCTCAGACCGTCCGCACTCCCACCAGTAAGCAACCGAACTGTCTCACGACGTTCTGAACCCAGCTCACGAACCCCTTTAATAGGTGAACACCCTTACCCTTGGCTGCTTGCAGCCGCCGGACCGTGATTAGTGAAGTTCAGCATTGGTACGTATGTACATCGTGCACAGTTTTTGAGATTCCTCTTAGTGCTAACTGGCAGAAAATAAGAGACAACACAACACAATAACAGACAACACGTTAATGATGACGTGCATTCCATTATTATTTTGGTCTCCGTATTCTTTCTCGAATTAACACCAAGACCATCCATATCCGCTTCATTTTGCGACTGGTTTATTTTCCCAAAAACTGCTGCACTTTTGTATCATACCCAACACTGACTACGTATTTTTTCACACGTTCTGGCAGTTACTGCACAGCCAGGATGGGATGAGCCGACAGCGATGCAGCAAACGGCGCGGTCGATGGGAACTCTCGCGCGCCACAACTCTGTTATCCCCAGGGTAGCTTTTCTGTTATCTCAAGCCCTCATTAATAAGGACATTGAGGTTCGCTAAGCCCGACTTTCGTCTTGAGATCCCTTATTGGTCGTGATCTCATCAGTCCTGCTTTTACCTTTGCGCTCAACGGTGGAGTTCTGACCCACCTGAGCAGAACTTTGGGCCCCGATGATATCTTTTCGTCGGGGTGCCGCCCCAGCCAAACTGCCCGCCTAGAGCTGTCCCCTTTCGGGTTAGCATTACAGTTGCAAAAGAGTAGTGTTACATTTTTGTCTCCACTTAGCCCGAAAGCTAAGCATCGACGACTCCTACTTACTCTATGCAGTCACAACCGTAATACAACACTAAGTTGCAGTAAAGCTCCATGGGGTCTTGGTGACCCGATGGGAGTCTGTGGCCTTCGCACCACAATAGCCTGTTCACCTGGTTCAAGGCGAAGACAGCAGGAACCTTGTTGAGCCTTCATGCGCGCCGACAATTAATCGGCAAGGAATTGCGCTACCTTAAGAGGGTTACAGTTACCCCCTCCCTTCACTGGCGCTTAGCCTGGTTGAACCCAGGTTTGACGAACCAGCAGTGGGAAGGCCTCTCCGATTGTACTCGGTCTCACGACTTAGCAATCGGATGTGTTTTTGCTAAACAGTCCGGCTCCTCGCGTCACTGCGATCTGCGATGGCGGGCCCTTGAGGCCTACCAAAACAGACACGCCTTCTCCCGAAGTTACGGCGCTAATTTGCCGATTTCCTTCGCCTTGATTGTCCCAGACACGCCTTACCCTACTCGGGCAGGAACACCTGTGCCGGATCTCGGTACGAACATTAGGACTTGTTGCATGCTGTCTTTCACGGGCTCCTGGACTCAGCCGAAGCC